>JAABUX010008959.1_pt1 | contig 11429 bp, 7 predicted proteins | sample 5561851 | NCBI WGS metagenome assembly JAABUX01 (sample SAMN10711883, study PRJNA513361) | rock metagenome | isolation source: Antarctica rocks | place: Antarctica: Victoria Land, Richard Nunatak red sandstone | collected 2016-01-03 | reverse complement strand
TCACGAACATCAGGTCGCGCTCCCTTGGGGCCAGGACCGTCTCGTCCCAATCGACGATCCACACCTGCCCGTCGGCGCCCAGCATCACGTTGTTGGTGTGGATGTCCGCGTGGCAGAGGACGAACGATGGCTCTTTTCGGCTCAGCCGGCGCCCCAGGACGTCCGCGCGCTGTAGCAGCGTGCGAATGTCGTCTTGCCGCGACCGCCAAAATGGGGCGAGTTCACGGGCCGCGGGATGGTCGTAGGACTGTGCGCGGATGCATTGGTCCACGTCTTCAATCGCCCTCGCTCCCACCGGCGTAAACGTCTCTCGCCGCATCATCCGCGCGAGATCAGAGGCTGGCGTGGTTGCATGGATCTGTGCGAGGATCGCGCCATAGTCGATCCATTGCCGCTCTGACATCCCGCACTCCGTGGCGGTCGTCCCGGCGACGAAGGGGTACAGGATGAGCGCATAGTCGGCGACAGTGGTCCACAGCGCGCCCTCGCCGGTCGGGAGCGGAGCGACGACCCGCTCGACTCCGTGGTCGCGGAGATAGCGCGGGACCAGGAGGCCGGGCTCATTGGTCACCTGCGTGCGGACTTTGATGAAATACTCGCCGTCGTCGGCCGTCCGCGCGCGGTACACCCACGCCGAGGAGTCATGCCCAATCGGAAGAAAGGTGAGGTCGTCGACGATGAGCCCATAGTGGGCGCGCAGACAGGCGCGCAACGCCTCGTCGGGGAGATTGGCGGGCGGTTCACGCATGGGAATACCGTCGGGTCTCCGCTACTTGATTTTGAGCATTTTTCTCAGGGTGGGCTCATCCAACGATCGCACCTCATCGGCCAAGTGGCGAAGTTCCGTCGCTACCCCACCACCGGCAGGATGCAGCAGGATGACACGCCGCCCCTCGTCCTGTGCCACGCGCACAGCTTCAGCAAGGTCGCGGTCACCCGCGATAAGGAAGGCGATATCGTAAGCACGCCGTTGAGCCAGGCGCACCAAATCAAGGACGATGAGCGTGTCCACCCCTTTTTGTTCTAAGACGGGTCGAAATTGGAAGTGTTTCTCGAAATCGGCCAATGTGACGCCGCAATTAGCGATGGCCTTTTTCACCGCATGCTGCCATGTGGGAGTGGTCTCTCGGATATGGCCAGGCCTCATCTGAACGCCGGGGCAGCTTGAAATGGCATCCAAATACGGGCGTTGGCTCTGGAAGCGCGGATCGCCCGACTCGAAGGCCCCGTCATACCAATAGGCGCGCAAGAGCGTCGATCCCTCCGCCGCCGCCAACGACTTCAGATGGGTGATACAACCCCGGGCGTCAGGAGCTACTTGCTGCGTCTTGACGTGCAGCGTTCGCGCCCCTTCCGCCTTCAGGAATCCAGCGTCCACAAGGGCTATCGCTTGCGGCATGGGGGCACCTCAAACCAAAAAAAAAGGGCCTCACTGAGGCCCGATTGAAAACCCTCTCAAAGAGAGGGAAGTAGCGTTAGTATATCATCTATCCCGACAATTGCAAGTCCCCGAATCAGGGGCTCAGGGTCTCAGGGTCTCAGGGTCTGTGCATTCTACGTGCATGGGGCCTACGATCACAACCGCAAGCCTCCGCACACGTGCGGCGGCGCTGAGGGAGGGCGAACAGTCCGCCCTCCGAGTCCCTCACCCAACCGTAGCCGGTGCGTGATTTGCCATACGGCCGCAGCGACGAACGTTTTTCGGCAAAGCCAGGTGGCAGTGAAGTCTCCTACTCTGGCAGCAGCGGCAACTGCCGCGCATCGCCGTCCCCACTCTCTACAGTCGCCTGGGCGATGACTTGCGGGTTGTCTGCCGCGTCGGCGTTCGGCGCACTTGGCGAGTCCTGCTCTGACGTGCCGCGCAAGGTCTCCACCAGCCATGCCTCGTCGTGCACGGGCACCCCCAGCTTTTGCGCCTTGGCCAGCTTGGACCCTGGCTCCTCGCCCACGATGAGGTGGCTCAGCGTCTTGGAGACGCTGCTGGCGATCCGCCCGCCCAGCGCCTCGAGGGCGTTCTCGGCCTGCACGCGCGAGTAACCCTCCAGGCGGCCGGTGATCAGGAAGGTCTGGCCGGAGAGGGGCAGTCCCTCATCGGCCGGGCGCGGCGCCTCGGGCCGCACTCCACCGTCGTGCAGCTTGCGCACCATCTCCAGGTTCTCGGGACGCGCCCGCCAGGCGGAGATGCCGGCCGCGCGCACCGGGCCGACGCGCGGGATGGCGGCGATCTCCTCTTCGGGCGCAGCCAGCACGGCGTCGAGCGAGCCGTAGTGCTCGGCCAGGATGGCGCCGGTCTCGCCGCCCACGCGGTCCATGCCCAGGGCGAAGATGACGTTGGGCAGCGGGCGCGTGCGACTCCCGTCGATGGAGGCCAGCACGTTGGCCGCGCTCTTCTTGGCCATGCGCTCGACCGTCAGCAACCGCTCCTCGGTCAAGGCGTACAGGTCCGTCGGGTCCGCGACTAACCCGGCGTTGACCAGCGCCTCGCACAGGCGCTCGCCCACGCCCTGGATATCCATGGCGCTGCGTGAGACGAAGTGGCGCACCAGCTCCAGGCGCTGCGCCGGGCAGCCAGCCCACGTGTTGGGGCAGCGCAGGATGGCCTCGTCCTCCTCCCGCACCAGTTCCGTGCCGCAGGAAGGGCACCTCGTCGGCGGCTCATAGGGCACGGCGTCGGCGGGGCGCTCCTCCGGGATCGACTTGACGATGTAGGGGATCACGTCGCCGGCGCGGTGTACGACCACCATATCGCCCACGCGCAGGTCGCGCTCGCGCACGAAGTCGAAGTTGTGCAGCGTGGCCCGCTCCACGGTCACGCCGCCGATGTTGACCGCGTCGAGCCGCGCGTTGGGGATGATAGCCCCGGTTCGCCCCACGTTGAGCGCGATCTCGCGCAGACGCGTGGTGGCCTCGATGGGCGGGAACTTGTAGGCGATGGCCCAGCGCGGGTCGCGCCCCACGGCGCCCAGGCGCTGCTGTTGGGCCAGGGAGTCGACCTTGACCACGGCGCCGTCGATCTCGTAGGGCAGCGTGGAGCGCGTCGCTTGCCACTGCTGAGTGTAGGCGTGTACCCTGGCCGTGTCGCCGGCGCGCTCGATGTGGGGGTTGACCGGGAAGCCCCAGGCGGCGATCTGCTCCAGCGCCTCGTGGTGCGTGCGCAACTCCGGGCCGCCCTCCATATAGCCGATCTGGTAGAGGAAAACGGAGAGGCGCCGCCCCGCCGTGATCGCGGAGTCGAGCTGGCGCAGCGCGCCTGCGGCGGCGTTGCGCGGGTTGGCGAAGAGCGGCTGTCCTGCCGCGGCGCGCTCATTGTTGAGGCGCTCGAAGCTCTCGATGGACATATAGACCTCGCCGCGCACCTCCACGCGCCGGGGGATGGCGTCGCCGTGCAGACGCGTGGGCAGCTGGCGGACGGTGCGCAGGTTCTGCGTCACGTCCTCGCCGGTGATGCCGTTGCCGCGCGTGGCCCCCACGGTGAAGACGCCGTCGTCGTAGGTCAGGGCCACGGCGAGGCCGTCGATCTTGAGCTCCATGACGTAGTCGATGGCCTCCGTCTCGTCGGTGACGTGGCGGCGCAGCCCCTTGAACCAGTCGTCAAGTTCTTCGGGTGAGCGCGCGTTTTTCAGCGAGAGCATGGGGACGGGATGGCGGCGCTCGGCGAAGCGTTCGGCCACGCCGCCGCCGACGCGCACGGTAGGGGAGTCGGGCGACTGCAGTTCCGGGTGCGCCGCTTCGAGGGCGCGCAACTCGCGCATCAAGGCGTCGTACTCGCCGTCGCTGACGGTGGGCTGGTCCAGCACGTAGTAGCGGTAGTCGTGGCCCTCGATGACGCGCCGTAGCTCGTCGACGCGCGCCGCCACGTCCGCCGTGCTCTCCGCCTCCGACAGGGCCAGGGCAGGCTCTGTCGCCGCCTCGCTCACGGTCGCCTGCGTCCCCAACGCCACCCCTATCGCTTCGCCGTCCATCCCATCCTCCTCTTGTCCTTTGCCTCTACTCCCTTATCGTTATCGGCCAGGGGCTCGCATACCTGTTGGCGCGCGCAAGCCCGGAACTTTTCGCGCTAATGAACTACTGCTGCTCCCCTCTCCCACGGTTCGGCTGGACCGGGACCGGCCGCAGCCGGTCGAGGGCCAGTCCGCAGAGCGACGCTGGGAGAGGGGATAGGGCTGTCGGCTCCGCGGAGCCGACAGCCCTATCCGCATGGGCAGGGGGTGAGAAGTGCTATGTGACGACGATGCGCACGCTCTTCATGTACACCTTGACTCGCGGCGCCGAGTTCTCTCCGGTTGGCGATTGCCCCAGTGGGACGGCGGCGATGGCGTCGATGGCGTTCAGGCCGCTCGTGACCTGGCCGAAGGGTGTGTACAGCGGCTGCAGTCCGGGGTTATCCTTGAGCACCACGAAGAACTGGCTGCCATTGGTGTTGGGGCCGGCGTTGGCCATGGCAACCGTTCCGCGCGGGTAGGACTTGCCCAGGTTCTCATCCTTGAACTTGTAGCCGGGGCCGCACTCACCGGTCCCGCTTGGGTCGCCGCCCTGGATCACGAAACCGGGGATGACGCGGTGGAAAACGACGCCGTCGAAGTGTTTATGTTGCGCCAGGAAGACGAAGCTCTGCACCGTGACGGGCGCCTGCCTGGCAAAGAAGGTGATCGTGAACGTGCCCTTGTTGGTCGCGACTACGGCCTGGTAGGTTTTCTTCGGATCGAGCGGCGCCACGCTTGGCACACCGTAGGTCTTGTAGCCGTGACACGCAGGCGCCTGTTGCGCGACGGTCGCGCCGCGCAGGGGAGCCGTGCCCCCGCTATGGACCGACGCGGCGACGGCAACGGCGAGTTCCATGGCCAGGAAGGCGCCGGTCGTTGCGAAAGTAATGGTGGCTGCGGTACGTACGATCTTCATACTTCCTCTACTCGTGCTAGACGTTGGCACATCGGTAAAGTCATCACTACGACTCGACGATGCGCACGCTCTTCATGTACACCTTGACTTTCGGGGACGAGTTTTGCCCATCGGCTCCCGGCCCCAATGGGACGCCGGCGATGGCGTCGACCGCGTTCAGTCCGTTCGTGACCTGACCGAAGGGCGTGTACAGCGGTCCCAGGCCGGGGTTGTCCTTGAGCACCACGAAGAACTGGCTGCCGTTGGTGTTGGGGCCGCTATTGGCCATGGCCAGCGTGCCGCGCGGGTAGGGCTTGCCCAGGTTCTCATCGCTGAACTTGTAGCCAGGTCCACATTCTCCCGTGCCCGTTGGATCGCCGCCCTGGATGACGAAGCCGGGGATGACGCGGTGGAATGGCACATTGTCGAAGTAGTGGCGTTGGGCCAGGAAAATAAGGCTCTGCACCGCGATGGGCGCTTGTTGCGCATAGAGCTTGGCCGTGAATGTTCCCTTGTTGGTGTCGAACACGGCACTGTACGTCTTCTTAGGATCGAGCGCCGCCGCGTTGGGCACGCCGTAGGTCTTGTAGCCGTGACACGAAGCTGGTTGTTGCGCGACCACGGCGCCGGCCAGGGGGCCAGCTCCTCCGCCCTTGGGGGCAGGAACCGTGGCGGTCGGCGTGCCGTGGGGGACGACCGCGGGCGCCGTGGCGATCAGCGGCGTCGCCGTGGGCGCGGCGGCCGCGCGGTTGCCTCCGCCCGCGTTCGCAATTAGGTAGCCGCCGACGATCAGGACGGCCAGGACGCCCGCGGTGATGGCCCAACCAAGGGGCGTGGCGATGCGGGCCAGCAGTCCCCGCCGTCGTCGCGGCAGCGGCGCCGCGCGTCGGCGCGCTCCCACCCCCGTTGCACCGCCCGTTGTAGGGCGCGCCCCCCGTGCATTGCCGCCCGTACGAGCGCCGGCGGCCGCCGGCCGAATACGCGTCGTCCCGGTTCCGACCCCCGCGCCGGCGGCAGCCGTTGCCCCACCCCTCACGACGCGCGCGGGCGTGGTGGACGCGCGGGCGGGCGCCGCACTTGCCTCCTCGACCGGTTCGATCCCCAGCCGCCGATTCCTCTCCTGCTCCGCTCGTTGTCTCTTCTCCGCGTCGCGCTCGGCGTCCCGCCGCGCGCGCGCCCGTGCCTTTGCTTTTTGTGTCATAACAGTGCTCTACCCTATGCCTCGTCGATCGTGACCGAGGAGATGCGCACGTCGCGTTGCGGCCTGGACCCCTCGCCGCCGCCGCCGACCGGTGTCCTGGCGATCTTATCGAGCGTGTCGAGGCCGGAGCGTACCTGGCCGAAAATTGTATAGGCGGGCGGCAGGCTCACGCTCGCGCCGTCCACGATAAAGAACTGGCTGCCGTTGGTGTTGGGACCGGCGTTGGCCATGGCCACGGTCCCCCTGGTGTAGCCCCGCCGCACCTTTTCGTCGGGGAACTTGTAGCCGGGCCCGCCGCTGCCCGTACCGGTCGGATCGCCCGTCTGCGCCATGAAGCCTTTGATGATGCGGTGGAAGGGCACGCCGTCGTAGAAGCCCTCGCGCGCCAGGAAGACGAAGTTGTTGACCGTGCGCGGTGCCTCGTCCTGCAGCAGGTCGATGACGATGTCGCCTTCGCTCGTGGTGAGCGTGGCGCTGTACGTCTTGTTCTTGTCGATGGTCTGCGCGGGCGCCTCTTTCCACTGCTTGTGCTTCGCCCCGCCTCCGCCAAAGATGGGCGGCACGCGGTATGCGAGCGCGCCGAGTGCGGCCGCGGCTGCGGCTGCGGCTTGCCACAGCAACGCGCCCGTCGCCGTTAGATTGGCTTTCTTCATGATGATATCTCCGACCCTTTCTTAACCTTTGATCCATCCGCGTGTTACGAGACGCGCGCATCCGCGCGGGGAGACCGTCGCGCAAGCATCGCTCCCTGTCACGGTAACACGACGCTGCCCATGCCGCACGCGTCAGGCGCGCCAGGACATGGCGGTCAGGTCTCGCCCCCTCATTATCCTATTTTAGCGCCCCCTGTGGAGAGCTATGCTAGAGACACTAGCGCGGGCCGCGGGCGGCAGGCCCACCAAGCCGCAGGTATCAGGAGGGAAAAGCATGGCCAATAAGAAGTCGACCCTGGACGGCGCCGCTTACTCGTATCGGGAGGCGCTGGAGGCTATCGGTCTGTACTTCGATCAACAGCTCTATCGCAGTGTCTTCGTCGCCGAGGTAGACGACGGCTATGTTGGCAAGGCGCGTCCGGCCGAGGAGGAAGCCGACATCCATGCCGAAGGCTTCACCTTTCCCTTTGCCGACGTGCACACCCTGGTTGCAAACATCGGCGGCGCGACGGTGGAACCGCCCGATGGCGGACCGCCCCACTGTCCCTACGGTTACGCCGTCTTCATGCGAGCCGCCGGCGCGCACTGCGACCGCGCCGGCGCCTGCTACGTCTCCGTGCTCGAGCTCAACAATGGCTTCGTGCTCTCCTACACCGTACAGGACGGCGCGGGCATCGAGCGACGCCGCCTGATGCTCGACCGCATCGGCACCGGCGAACTGCTGAATGAGGCGGAGTAGGGACTGCCTACTTCGTCGTATCCGCGTCGGCGTCCGATGGTCCGGCCGCGTCGGCAGTGGAGGGAGAGGCAGATTGTGTCGTGGCGGCGCCGGCCGTCCCTCTGATTGTCTCCTCCCTGATGGAAGGCGGGACTGTGACGTTGCCGTCGCCGTGCGGCGTGACATACTCGGTTTGCGGCGCCGTATCGTCGGCATGGTGTTGCTCCACGGTCGCCCCGCCATCGCCGGGCGCGGAGGCGTCGCAACCCGTCGCGCCCGCCGCGTTGGCCGTGATCGGCGTGGCGCCGCCGCGCGTGTTGATGCGGATGGTCTTGGGTTGCAGATGCGGCGCCTTGGGCATGGTGAGGGTCAGCATGCCGTACTCGAAGGTGGCCTCGACGCGGTCGGATTGCACCTCGGCCGGCAGCGTCAGCGAACGGGTGTACAGGCCATAGCGGTGCTCGCGTTGGCGCCTCTGCACCTCGGGCCCCTCTAGGGGCGCTTCCCGGACCTCGGCGCGCAGGGTCAGATTGTCGCCGGTCACGGTGATGTCGATGTCGTCGGGACGCGCCCCCGGCAGCGCCGCTCGTACGATGACGGCGCCGCCGGTCTCGTAGACGTCGATGGGCAGGTGAAGGCCGGCCGCCCCGGCAAGGTTACCCACTCCGGGCACGACACTCTCCTCCAATAGCCTGTTCATCGCCTCGCGCAACGTCAGTATGCCGCCCATAGGATCGAAATCGCGCCTGTTCATGGTCTGCCTCCCGCACTACCTCTATGACATATATGTTATGCCCGTCGCGGCCCTGCGATCCGGTGGCTCAGAGGCTTGCGTACGCACCGGACCTGGCCAAACACGCACACCAGGGTGCGCTTGCAGGATCGTGGTGCATGTCTCGTGCCGAATTGCCCCCAACCCTCTCCCTGTGCGCGAGAGAGGGTTGGGGACGAGGGCGTCCGGGGGTAAGGCCGGTCCTACTGCCCGCTCGTCGGCGACAGGTGCTGCTCGGTAGAGATCCCAGTGAGCGGATCGACAACGGAGGCGATCAGCCCGTGGGCATCGCAGGTGGTGAGGCCCAGCGGCGAGTCCCCGTTGGCAATCGGCAGCTGGGACATGGCGCCGGCCGTTGCGCCCTGATAGCGCACGGCGCGATGCTCCGTCGCGTCGAGCACGGAGATCGAGCCATCGGGGGCCATTGCGATGGCGACGGGCTTGGTCAGGCCGGCGCCGGTGGCGCCCGCGTCACCGCGGTGGCCCGCTATCCGCCCACCCGTAATGAACTGGACGCGCCTATTGTCGTCGTCCACCACGTAGACGGCGCTGCCGTCGGGCGTGGCTACCAGGGCGCTGGGATGGTCGAACTGGCTGCTGCTGGAGCCGAAGCCGCCCCAGACCTGCTGGCCGCCGCGCGGCGACCAGTGGTAGACGCGCATGTCGTAGCGCGCGGAGTAGTAGACGCCGCCGTGTCCGTCCGGCGCCACGCCAAAGGCGCCGTTGATGTGTGTGAGGCGCATGGCGTTAATGACCGCGCCGGTCGCCGTGAGGTGTTCCACGCGGGAATTGAAGGTGTCGGCGACCCAGACCGTGCCGTCGCGATCCACGGCCACCTCGTGCGGCCCCAGGAACTGGCCGGGGGCGTTGCCCTGGCGCCCAAACATGCGTATAAAATGGCCCGAGGGCGTCAGGACCTGGATGCGGTTGTTGGCGCTGTCGGACACGTAGAGATTGCCGTCGGGACCGAAAGCAAGGCTGCCGGGCGCGAGGAACTGGCCTTCCCCCCGTCCCCCGGTCCCAAACGCGGCCAGTTGGCGGCCGTTGGCGTCGAGGTGCACGATGCGATTGTTGGCCGTGTCGCTGACGTAGTACGAGCCATCCGGGGCGATCGCCATGCCGCCGGGCTGTGCGATGGAGGGCAGCGACGCGGCGCCGAGGTAGGTTCGCGGCCTGGAGGCGACGATCACGCGCCCATTATCGGCATCGGTGATGGCCACGCGACCGTCGCCGGTGATGGCCACGGCGGTTGGCCAGTGCAGGCTGCCCGACCCCATGGTATCGCCGGTGCCGATCTGACCCATGGGCTGCCCCGCCGCGTCGAACATGGTCACACGATTGTTGAGCGTATCGGCGACGTAGACGTTGCCCTCGGGGCTGACCGCGATACTACCAGGGGCATCGAACTGGCCGATGCCGTTGCCAAGCGACCCCCAGCGGCCGAGGAACCTGCCCATGCGCGTGAAGTGCAGCACGGCATTCCGCGCCGCGTCGACGACGTAGACCGTATTGTCGGGCGCGACGGCCACGGCGCTGGGCGCATGCAGCGAGGCCGCCGGGTTAGCGGCGTCCAGGTAGGAGCCGAAGCCGCCCAGCAGGCGCCCGGAGAGGTCGAACTCCTGGATGCGGGCGTTGCCCTGGTCGGCCACGTAGAGCGTGCTGTCGGGGCCGATGGCCACACCGGTCGGGCCGCGGAAGAGACCGGGCGCGCCGCCCGTGGCGCCGAAACGCACGGTGACGTGCCCCGCGGCGTCCTCGACGATCACACGGTCGTGGCTGGTGTCGGCGATGGCATGCGCGCCCATGCCCAGCTGGCTGGACGGATCGGTAGCGATGCTGGTCACCGTGCCGAGGGCGTTGGTCGCGCCAACGGCGCGGTTGCGCTCCACGAAGAGCGGGTGCAGGCCGGGCACGTGATAGCCCCGCGGTAGGTTCTGCACCACGATCAGCGGCACGCCGCCGATGTCGTAGGTGCGGGGGAACACGATGTCCCTGTCGAGGGACGGCTCGATGCGCAAAGTGAACTTTCCGTTCATCGCCCGAATTGTGCTGACCGAGCCGGTCGGGCGCACCACCAGGGCCGTGGGCGAGAGGGCGGGTACCGTCGCGGTGGCCCTGATGCCGCTTTGGTTCCACAATACCTGGAGCTCCTGGCCCGGCTGCCCATGTGCGCCAGGGCGCTCCATAGTGGCGCGGAAGACCGGGCGCGAGTCGTCGGTCGGCTCGGAGCCGGGATCGTAGCGGGCGGCCGTGACACCGTTGAACCAGGTATTGGCGGTCGCATAGGCCCAGGCTTCGGGCCGGAAGGAACCGTTATAGCGCACCAGACCGTAGGAGCCGGGGCCATCCGTGGGATTCTTCCCATCGCGCATGATGTAGATTTCCATGCGTGCGGCGCCGAGACCCAGCCCGGCGGCGAAGGCCTGGATAATGAAGTTCGGCTGGATGGAGAGCGGGGCATTGCTGCCGTTGGGAACGGCGGTGCGGCCGGGATCGTCACGCGGGGAGACGTTGAACTCGCTGATCCAGATGGGCTTATCGACGTGGTGGCGCTGCATCGCCTGATGCCACAACCTGAAGAGGTAGTCCCAGCGCAACACGTGGTTGTAGAGGTGGACCTCGGCTACATCGAAGAACAGGTTGTTGGCCTGGGCATCGGGAAAGCTCGCCAGCACATCCATGACACGGCTGAAGTAGACGCCGTAGTCGGCGTACATGTTGTCGGCGTAGATGTGGATCTCGACGCGCGGGTTGGCGGCGTGCGCCGCCAGGTAGGCCACGCGCAGCATCTGGGCGTACTGCGCGGGGGTGCCGGCGAAGGAACCGTTGGGGATGTCGACTTCGTTGAGAATGGTGAACGTATCGATGCGCCCGGCGTAGTGGCGGGCCGCGCGGTAGACGTACTGGCCCCAATAGTTGCGCGGGTCATTCCAGGGGAGGTCGATGTTGCGGGGCGCCGAGCGGTTACCCTCGGACGGATGTTGCGCGGCCCAGCGAGGGCAGCCCTCCAGGATGCCGACGATTTGGCGTCCATGGGCCAGTTCGCTATCGATCGGCTGGTCGTGGACGGCAGCCAGCACATTCCACTCCAGAGGGCCGTGCGGCTGCATCAGGTCCCAGATGATAGGAATGCGCTCCCAGCGGACGTGCAAGACATCGGCCTGCGCCGCCGCGTCGACGGCTTGAGCCACGCCAAAGCGACTGTTG
>JAABUX010008954.1_pt1 | contig 11433 bp, 10 predicted proteins | sample 5561851 | NCBI WGS metagenome assembly JAABUX01 (sample SAMN10711883, study PRJNA513361) | rock metagenome | isolation source: Antarctica rocks | place: Antarctica: Victoria Land, Richard Nunatak red sandstone | collected 2016-01-03 | reverse complement strand
TGCTGGAAGGGGAAGCCCAGCGCCGACACGCTCGACGCGCTCACCAGGCGGCGGATGCCCAGGGTCGCCGCCGCCTCGCACACATTGAACTGGCCCACCACGTTGTTGGCGTACACGACCTCGGGCGGCCGGCCCACGGGCCACGGGATGGCCCCCAGGTGAACGACGGCGTCGGCGCCGGCCAGCGCTCCGTAGACGTGCCCGAGATCGCACAGGTCGACCTCGCGCGTCAGCTCGTCGAGCGGGCCGGCGATGCGCCTGTCGACGCGCAGCACATCGACACGCTCGTCGCGCAGCCGCGCCACGACCACCCGGCCGAGGTGTCCCTCGGACCCCGTCACCACGACGCGCATCAACCGTTACTCCTGCTCTGTTCGTGCGATATCCGCGCTGCCCGTGGTCAAACCACGGGCCACGGGTACGACAGGTCCATCACCATCGAGGCCATAGGTGCGGCTATGCCAATGTAAGTCCATTATTAGCAGCAACTCCTTCCTTTGTCAAACTGTATGATAGCTTTATAGGTAGCCAGTGAATCAGCGTCGCTGCCCACCCGGATGACGCCCGTGCGCGGATAGAGTCCGAAGGCGCGCGCGCCGTTGGCCGCGGCCACAGCCATCCTCTGTTCAAAATCGGGACAGCGGGGATCACGACACGTCAGCGGCGGCTGGCGAGGTAGGCGGCGAGGTCGCGCAATTGGCCGTCCGGGATAGGCGGCCGCTGCGACGTGGGATGGGCCAGCTCGTGAAGCAGCCAGGGGACGGACCGACGGCTCCCCTCATGCGTCAGGTTGATGGCCAGGGTCGAGTCGGAGACCCCGGCAAGCGCATGGCAGGAGATGCAGGAGCCCGTGGCGAAGTCGCGCGCGCCGCGACCAACGGCGCGCGCATTGACCCACCATGCCGTGGGCGACGTATGAGATGGGGCAGGATAGGCCACCACGGCCACGACGCTACACACAAGGCCGACGACCGCGACCATGAGCGCCACGATTAGACGCCGCCGCGCGTGCTCTCTGCCCATCGGCCGCCCTTTGCTGTCATGTTCTCTTACCCGCGTTATCCATGAGGGGGGCGCTCCGCCTCCGTCGCGCCAGAATCACTAGTACAGCTTGGCGTAAATAAGTTTGCGTTCCCACGGCGGCCTGCTGACCCAAGTCGCATGGCAAACCACGGACACTGAAGTGTCTCGCGGCCCACACACACCGCCAAGATATTTCGGCCAACGTGTACTAGGCGAGACTAATGGACTACCGTGAGCATATCATCGGCGATCGCCTCTTGGCATCGGACAGAGCCTGAATGCACCCCGCGATTGTGAGAGCAGGTCTGCTAACCTACGTCGCACGGCAAACGACGGCGACTAAAGTTGCCCGGAGGTCTTGCGGGAAGCCAACGGGCCTCCCGCGTTAAGCACGAATAATGGCTCGGCTTTATACTAATAAGACACTTCAGTGTCCGTAGTTTGCCATGCGACTTTAGTCGCAGGTCAGGTTCGCTCTACAAGCTCGGGGCGCACACACAAGCGTCAAACCGTAAGGTTTGGGTAAGATTTGTCTGCTACAGTACGTGATAGACACTCAAGCGCATGGGTGAGACGGTCGGGTGAACCGTCACCTATGCGCGCCTAGCCGTTGTCGAAAGGGCTCCTCGCCATGCACCGCAGCCTCATCGCGACCACGACCGCCCTCCTATGCGCCGCCGTGCCGGCCGCCGCCGTAATGCCGCGCGCCAACGGCGCTCTTGCCGGCGTTGCGGCGCATGGGACAATATCCTCCCACGCGACGCCGTTGTCATCCTCCCACGCGGCGCCATCCTCGTTCGCGACCTGGAACGCCGCCTCCAAGACGGCCACCCTGACGGTCGTGGCCGCCTACGACCCCAACGTGGCGGGCGGCTTCAACTTCGACGGCTACAACAACGGACACCTCACCTTCACCATCCCCGTCGGCGCCCACGTTGTCGTCCACTACACCAACCCGTCCGCCATCCCACATAGCGCCGTGATCACTCCGCTGGCCGATCACAGCCTGACCGGCAACTTCCCGCTGGCCTTCCCCGGATCCGCCAGCCCCAACGCCGCCGCCGGCGTGGCCAGCCTCAAGGCGCCGCAGACGTTCAGCTTCGTCGCCTCCAAAGCGGGCCAGTACGCCCTTGTCTGCGGCGTTCCCGGCCACGCCGCCGGCGGGATGTGGGATACAGTGACCGTGTCCAACGCCGCGCAAGCCATGGCCAGCGCCTCCGGAGCGGCGGGGAGCGGCGGCGCGGCGGGCGGAGCGGGCGGCATGCCCATAATGCACGGCAACGGCGGTACCATGGGGTCGGTCGAGGGCACCCTGACCGACGCCAGCAGCGGCCGGCCTATCGTCCATGCCTTTATGGTGCTGGGCTGGACGTCGGTGGCGCGCGTGGGCGAGACCGACGCGTTCGGCCACTACCGTATCGACAACGTCCCGCCGGTCAAGGCCGTGAGCGCCTTCGGCTTCGCGGAAGGCTACGTCTACGTCCACGGCATGCCCATCGCCATCGCGGCCGGGCAGGTCACCGAGTATGCGCTCAAGATGCCTCGCCAGACCTTCGCCGACGCGATGCTGCCGCACGCCAGCGGCGCCACGATCTCGCCAGCGACAGTCAAGCCGGGCCAGACGGCGACCTTCTCGCTGCACCTGACGTCGGGCAAGGGCGGCGCGCTCTCCAGCGAGATCTTCGCCGTGAACGGCCTCTTCGGTCATGTGGTGCTGCTCCAGCACGCCGGCGGGGACCTGTATCGCGCGAGCTACACCGTGCCGTCGGGGATCGCGCCCGGCGCCTACAGCTTTGCGTTCTTCGGGGCCATGGAGAGCTGCCTGGAGAACGCGCCCTACCTTCGCCAGACGCTGACGGTGGGGTAAGCGCGGCGCGGATGGGAGGGCCATTTCATTGTCGATGACGGGATGGGTAGGGGCGTCGTGCAAACGCCCCTGGACTTTGGCTCTTTGGGGGAGCTAGGCGGCCTCCGTGGCCTCCGTCGCGCCCAGGAGCGCATCCAATTGGTGCAGCCAGTCCTCTTGTTTAGGCCAGGCGCCCCGTGTCCCCGCACGACCGGGGTGGAACACGGGGCCGCGCAGGGCGTGATGGTAGCCGCACCAGAGCATGGCGCGGCAGCGGCAGCGCCCACGTCCCGTCCTCCCGCGGGACGGCAGTAACCAGGTAAGTGGGACCTGTATCCCGTCCATCACCGCCGCGTACGGCTCCTCCGCGGGCATCTGCGCCAGCGTCTCGCGCCGGTCGCGGCGCGCCAAGATGCCATCGTCCGGGCGCTCCCCGCTGAACAAGCGGTAAAAGGCGCTCCCATCGGCGTCCACGAGCCCCAGCGCCCGCAGGGTCCCGGAGATGGTCGGGCGCGTCACCGCCCGCGGCAGCCCCACCACCAGCGCGCAGCCGGTCGAAGCAGCGCGCCTGCCCCACGACGGCGCGCTGGGCGTCGAGCGGCCGCCACACCTCCCCCAGCACTGGGGGTCCGGCGGTCGCGGCGGGGTGGGGCGTGGTATCCTGGGTCATGGGCCTGTCCTCCTGTGGCTGAGCGGTTGTCTTCCTACCCTCCACTCTACCGCGGCGACAGGCCCTTTTTCTCTCCCTTCTGGAAAAAGCCAAACTCGAGCGCCGGCTTCCAGCCAGCCCCGTTCGCTTGATGCGCGCCTGCTAGCGGCAACCACGCCCGCCACGGAGGTCTGCCGGCTGGAAGCCGGCGCTTCCAGAGAGTTCCCCTCGTAAATAATGCAAGCTAGCTTGCCACGCGCCGTCATTCCCAGTACCATATCGCAAGACGGACCAGCTTGGTAGGCGCGTGTCTTGCGATAGACGCGGGCGAGCGCGCCGAGGCCAACCGCGCTGCGCTGTCTGGCGCCTGGCGCAAGCGTACCCGTCTTATCTCTCGCCTCGTGACCTTCGACGTCAAGCAGCGCCCCTCCAGGCGCCCGGAGGCCCTATCCCGTGCAGGAATCGTATCGGTCAGTCTCGACGCCGGCGCCCGGCGACGCGTATCTCCCACCGGGACCGCGGACAGCGCCACGCAACGGATACAGCGGTGGCGCCACGACCATCGGCCGCGTCGCGACTCCGCGCATGGCGCTGCCGCTGACGCTGACCCACCTCTGGTGGAGCGTGGCGGCGCTCCTGGCGTGCGGCGCGCTGCGCATCGTCAACCTGCTGGTCCTGCCGGTCTTCTCGGACGAGACACAGTACATCCGCGCGGGACAATTGGTCTCGCTCGCGCCAAAGACGTACGCGTTCGACGCGCTGTGCCTCGGTCACCCTCCGCTGTTCAGTTGGCTGGAGGCGCTGGTGATGCGCGTGGGCGCGGGCGATCCCGTGTTCCTGGGCCGCCTGACCGCGGCGCTGCTGGGCACGGCAACCTGTCTGCTGGTCATGGCCTGCGCGGCCGAACTGGGCGGCGACCTGCTCATCCCCATCGCGGGCTGGGCCTATGCGCTCTGCCCGCTCGCCGTACTCAACGACCGCATGGCCCTGCTGGATGGCCCGATGGCGGCCTGGGGCGCGCTCGCGCTGTGGCTGACGCTGCGCCTGGCTCGCCCTGCCTGGGCGATCAAGGAGTCGCGCGCGTCCATCGTCCTCCTTTGCCTGCTGGGCGTCGCCATCGGCTGCGCGCTGCTCACCAAGATAACCGCCGTCGCCTACGAGTTCTTCCCGTTCACCCTCGCCCTCCTGGCCGGCTCCTGGCCGGAGCGCATCCGCCGCTTCGTCATTCCCGTCGCGATCAGCGTCGCGTTGTTCCTCGTGGCCGCGCTCGCGCCGCAGGGCCACGACCTCGTCGTCGCGGTACAACATCAGGTCGTCGCGCACGATTTTGCCGTCACGCGCACCCTGATCTCGACGCTGCGGACGCAGGCCACCGCCTTCGGCGTCTGGATGGCCCTGTACCTGACGCCGCCAGGGGTCGTGCTGCTTCTGGCCGGCATCATCGGCGCGTTCCGCGACGAGGTCGCGGCAGGCTGGCGCATCATCGCGCTGTGGTTCCTCTGCGTCGCGGTCCTGTACACGGCGCTTCCACAGATCTCCTACGTATCGCACGATGTGGCCTTCCTGGCTGCTCCGGCCGCGCTGCTGTGCGCCGGGGCGCTGCACGCCGCGTGGCGCGGCTTGACCCGCGCTAACGCCCTCCTCTATGTCAGGGCGCTCCTGCTGCTCGTCGCCATCGCGCCCGCCGCCGCGCAGGATGCGCTGCTGGTCGGCGTGCCCACGCGCGCCATCCTGGCGCCGTCCGACACCACAGCCTATATACGGGGCCGGTCGTCGGGCTACGGCTTGCCCGAGACAATTGCGTTCCTGCGCCGCGCCGCCCGCACGCGCTCTATCACGGTCGGCTGTAGCACCCTCAACCCACCCGCCGACGCCCTCTTCGCGGAATTTGCCCAGACACCTGGGGTCACGATCATTCCTTTCCGCCTCGGGGACACGCGCAAAGACCTTGCGTTCGCCCGCGCCCACCCCGGCGCCTACCTGGTCGCCAATCGCGAGGGCAACATCGCCGGGCTGGATCGGACGCTACGTCCGGTCGCCGTCCCGCTCGCGCACTATTGGAAGCCGGGGCGCCGCGCCGCCTATGTGATCTACCGCATCCGCCTCGCGCCGGCCCGACCGGCTCCACGCCATCACCATCCCACCTCAACCCGCACGGCTACGCGACGTGGCACGACGCCGCATGGCAGGAGGCGGATACGACCTGTGACCCGGCATACGCGGCGCATCTCGTGAAAGGTAAAGATGTCCGTCTGGATGCGGTGCGCATCGTGCTGACGAACCGGGTCCGCACGGTCGCGGCGTCGCAACGTCGCTTGCTGCTACGCGACGAACCGTCATGCGCCGATATGTAACGATGTAACGAAGCGGTCATCCGATAGATGAAAAGAGGAGGTGTAGCCTGAACTTCGCCGGACGCGATATCTCGTTTTTGTTGAGCCACTACGGCTACTGGGCGGTGCTCGTTTTCGTCGCCATTGAGAGCACGGGCATTCCCTTCCCCGGGGAGACCATGCTGCTCGCCGCGGCTATCTACGCTGGTACGACGCACCAGTTGGTCATTCCGCTGGTCATCGCCGCCGCGGCCACCGGCGCCATCCTGGGCGACAACATCGGCTTCTGGGTCGGGCGGGAGGGCGGGTACCGCCTGCTACGGCGCTACGGGCGCTATATCAAGGTCGACGAGCGCAGGATGAAGCTGGGCCAGTACATGTTCAAGAAGCACGGCGGCAAGGTCGTCTTCTTCGGCCGCTTCGTAGCCGTGCTGCGCGCGTTGGCCGCTTTCCTGGCCGGTACCAACCGCATGGCCTGGCCGCGCTTCCTGGTTTTCAACGCGTCCGGCGGCATCCTGTGGGCCATCATCTACGGCCTGGGCGGCTATGTGCTGGGCGACAACGTCCACCGCCTGGAGGGGCCGCTCGGCTACGTCCTGGTGGCCATCGCCCTGATCCTGACCATTGGCTTCATCGTTTTCCTGCGCCGCAACGAGAAGCGGCTCGAAGACGCGGCGGAGCGCGCCATGCCCGGACCGCTGGACAACTACCAGCAGGATCGAGCGCCGGCGTCCCGGACCGGAACGTAGGCGACGCGCGGATCGCGGCCCGGCACGGACTTTGCCAGGCCGGAGGCGGTGGATATACTGCTCCATATTTCGCTTAGTCGATAAAGAAGGACCTCGTTCATGACTTCTCGCTTCCGCCCGACTCTGTTTATTGCAACCGCGACCCTGTCGCTGTTCCTGCTTACCCCGGCAACCGGCGCGCACGCCGTGTCTGCCCGCACGCGGGCGGCCGCCGTGGTACGGACACCGGTCGTGTACGTCTCCATCTCCAGCTATTCCTTCAGCCTGGCCACGGTCTACGTTGCTCCCGGCACGCGCGTCGTCTGGACGAATCGCGCCAGCATCGCTCATACGGTCGTCAGCGATAGCGGCGCCTTTTATAGCGGCTATCTGCGCACGGGATACTACTTCTACGACACCTTCTACCGCCCCGGTACCTACTACTACCACTGCTCGATCCACCCCTCGATGCGCGGCGCCATCGTGGTCACGGCCGGTGCCCGTCTCGGCGGCAACAACACCGGCAACACCAACGCGCCTAGCCGCGGCTCCACTGTGAGCCCGGCCAAGCGCTACGCGCGGACGGCCAACGTCGCGATCTACGACAACTACTATAATCCGGCCGTCTCCAACGTCCGCGCCCGCACCACCGTACTGTGGACCAACCGCTCGCGCTCGGGACACACCGTCACGATCTACAGCGGCCCCTACTACCGCGGCTTCAGCGTCTACCTCGCGCCGGGCCACTATTACTACCTCATCTTCAGCCGACCCGGCACATTCTACTACCGTGACGCCCTCCATCCGGTGCAACGCGGCGCCTTGATCGTGTCCTGACGAGTGGCGAGTGGCCACCGACGGGTTGGGGGCGGCGCTATCGTGCGATGGCGCCGCCCCTCTGTTTGTCCGTGGGACCACTGCCGAGTTGGGATGGGCGGACCTCAAGAGTAGGGCCACGTCATTATCGATTGCGGGATGCGTAGGGGCGTATTGCATACGCCCTCGCGGGCACGAACGGACGGGCGTATGCAATACGCCCCTACGCCTGTCTGATCGGGGCGCGGCGAGAACAAAATGGCGTCTCCTCAAGAAATGTTGTTGACGCGCCGCCGCGGCATCTGTAGAATGGTAGGAACGACCGCTCTCTCAGGAAGGACGGCCTACCATGAGCACCATCATCCTACCTAACTAGGGCCAGACCGCTCTATCACATCTCCTGCCCGCGCGGGAATGCGATCTGGCCCTTCCCTACCCTCTTATGCCGTCATGCCGAGGACAGCTTGTCCTGGCATGACGGCTTGTCCGTGCTCGACATGTCGATGAGGGCCGGCGTCCGCGATTGTCTCCATAATGGCAGCGGCGCGCCGGTTCGTACCTGGCACGGACCGCACCCCATGGCCATCCGATGCGTGGCGGCCAGACACGTGTGCGCTCCGCGACCTGATGAGGGATGATGTCATGACCATCAACACCGCCTCGACCGCCGTAGCCGTGGTCGATCTGACGAAGACCTACCGCTATCACCGCAAAGAGCCGGGGGTGCGCGGCTCGCTGCGCAGCCTGGTACGCCGCCGCATGCTGGAAACGCGCGCCGTCGAGGGCGTCTCGTTTCGCATCGAGGCTGGCGACATCGTCGGCTTCCTGGGCCCCAACGGCGCCGGCAAGACGACCACGCTCAAGATGCTGTGCGGCCTGCTCTACCCCAGCGCCGGCCGCGTCTCCGTGCTGGGCCACACGCCGGCCCGCCGCGAGCCCGCCTATCTGCGGCGCATCGCCCTGGTGATGGGACAGAAAAACATGCTGTGGTGGGACATCCCCGCGATGGAGACGCTGCTGCTGCACAAGGAGATGTACGACCTGCCGGACGGACAATTCCGCCGCGGCGTCGACGAATTGGCCGACTTACTGGATGTCGCCCACCTCCTGCGCGTGCAGGTGCGCAAGCTCTCGCTGGGTGAGCGCATGAAAATGGAACTGCTGGTGGCGCTGGTCCACCAGCCCGAGATCCTGTTCCTGGACGAGCCAACCATCGGCCTCGACGTCGTCTCGCAGCAGCGCGTGCGCGACTTTCTGCGCCGTCTCAACCGGGAGCGGGGCACGACCATCCTGCTGACCAGCCACTACATGGCCGACATCGAGGAGTTGTGTCCGCGCGTGCTGCTGATCGACCACGGCCGCCTGGGCTACGACGGGTCGCTGTCGGCGCTGGTCGAGCAGGCCGCGCCGCACAAGCTGCTGCGCGCTGTCTACCTGCATCCGCTGCCACCCGAACACGTGGCGTCCGCGCTGAACGGCCTGCTACCCGCGCGACCGAGCGACGACCCGCTGACGCTGAGCCTGTCCGTCCCGCGCGAGCAGGTGGCCGAGGCGGTGAGCCGGCTGCTCGGGCTGGGACCGATGGCCGACCTGAGCATCGAGGAGGTCCCCATCGAGGAGATCGTGCGCGGCATCTTCGGCGCCGCCGGGAGCGCATTCGAGGCCACGGCGGCTGGGGTCGGGAGTACGAGCGTATGAACGCGCGACTGCTGCGCATCCTATGGCGCCAGGTGGCCATAAACATCGTGGTCACGCTGGAGTATCGCGGCGCCTTCTTCATCTACATGGTCAACAACGTGGCCGTCCCGGTGGTCTCGTTGCTGGTCTGGCTGACCGTCAGTGAGCAAGGCGTGGCCCTGCCCTACACGCGCGGGCAGTTCGTGACCTACTACCTGCTGCTCAGCGTGGTCTCGCTGCTGACCGGCGTCTGGCTGGCGCCGTACCTGGCCGAGAACATCCGGCTGGGCGACCTCTCGCCGTGGCTGTTGCGCCCGGCGCCGTACATTCTGCGCGACATCGGCAACAATATCGGCGAGAAGATCGTCAAGCTCCCGCTGCTGTTGCCGCTGGTCGCGCTGGTCGCGCTGGCCTTTCGCGACGACCTGCGCCTACCTACCGATCCGCGCGCCTGGCTGCTCTTCGCGCTGGCCGTGCCCCTGGCCGCCACGATCGCTTTCCTGCTGGATGTCGTCATCGGCTTGCTGGCCTTCTGGCTGCAAGATGTCCGCGGACTGGTGCGCGTCAAGGATCTTGTCGCCACACTGCTGGCCGGCCGGTTCGTCCCGCTGGCGCTGTTCCCACCAGGACTCAAGGGCCTGATCGACGCGCAGCCGTTCCGCTACACCCTCTCGTTCCCGCTGGAGGTGGTGACCGGCCGGCTATCACCCGCGGAGATCACCGCCGGCTTCGCCTGGCAAATGGGCTACTGCGCCGCGTTTTACCTCTGCTACCGGCTGCTCTGGCGCTACGGACTGCGCTCATATGCGGCCGTGGGGGCTTGAGCACGATGACCAGAACAGCGATGCGCTATGTGCGCCTGTGGCGCCGCTTCGCCATCATCGCCTTCGTGCGCGAGGCGGAGTACCGCGCCAACTTCCTGATCGGCGTCGGCGAGGGCGTCGTGCAGCTCGCCCTGGCCGTCGTGACCTTCCTGCTACTGTACCGCTTCACCAACACCGTGGCCGGCTGGACGCAAGCGCAGGTACTGGTGCTGGTCGGAGTCTACCGGATCGTGGATGGGCTCGTCGGGCTGCAGATCGCGCCCAACATGCTGGCCATCTCCGGCTACATCCGCCGCGGCGAGATGGACTTCCTGTTGCTGCGTCCCGTCTCGGGCCAGTTCCTGGTCAGTTTGCGCATGTTGGAGTTGCCCGAGGCGGTTAACGTGACCATCGGGCTGGCCCTGACCGTCTACGCCGGGAACCTGGCCCACGTCCAATGGAGCGTCGCGAACGTCGCCGCCGCGCTCATCTTCGGCCTCTGCGGGCTGGCCGTGCTCTACGCGCTGTGGTTCTTGACCGTCACGCTCTCGTTCTGGCTGGTGCAGGTGGATTCGCTCGACACACTGTTCTACAGCCTCTTCGAGACGGCGCGCTACCCGGTCTCCTTCTTCAAGGGACTGGTGCGCGCGCTGCTGACCTTTGCCGTCCCCGTCGCCTTCGCCACGACCTTCCCCGCGCAAGCCCTGCTGGGCAACGCCGACCCGCGCCTGCTGCCGGTCGGGCTTGTCCTGGCTGGCTGCGCGCTCGCGGCCACGCGCCTGTTCTGGACCTATGCCGTGCGGCGCTACAGCAGCGCCAGTAGTTGAATAATAGTTAGCGCGCAAAAACCCTGGGAGCGCGGGCGTCTCACCTGTCCCAACGTTAGACCCGGAACGGGCGAGACACCCGTGCCCCCAGATCAGCCCAGACCTTCCCCAGGCCAACAAATAATAGGGGGGAACCGCCACGTCTGGAGGCCGGCGCCGCCAAACGCAGAGACCACCCGAATGCTTTGGCATCCGGGCGGTCTCCGCAAGAAGGGACCCGGCCTACCATGTGGCAGGCCGGGTCCAGGGCAACGGGTCTGGGGCTTAGTAGCGGCCGCTGTCGCCGCGCGTCTTGCTGAAGCAGTCGCTGCAGTAGACGGGCTTGTCGCCACGCGGCACGAAGGGCACACGGGCCACGCCACCGCAGGAGTCGCAGCGCGCCTCGTGCATCTCGCGCGGGGCGCGGTCGCTGTAGCCGCCGCGATCGCTGCTGTAGCCGCCACGGCCGCCACCGCCGGATTTGCGGGCGGCGCGGCAATCGGGGCAGCGCCCGGGGGTGTTCGTGAGCCCGCGCGAGGCGTAGAACTCCTGCTCACCGGCGGTAAAGGTGAAGGGCTGGCCACAGTCGCGGCAGGTCAGGGATTGGTCTGTGTACGAAGTCATTGGATCCTCTCGACGTGCGCCTTCCGGCGCTGAACTGGGTGGGGCTATAGGCAAGTCACAGGGCCTCGCGTCTCGCGCGCGATCCTACACAGCCCGCACGTAGCGACAGAGAGGAAAAGACAACGACG
>JAABUX010008953.1_pt1 | contig 11435 bp, 9 predicted proteins | sample 5561851 | NCBI WGS metagenome assembly JAABUX01 (sample SAMN10711883, study PRJNA513361) | rock metagenome | isolation source: Antarctica rocks | place: Antarctica: Victoria Land, Richard Nunatak red sandstone | collected 2016-01-03 | reverse complement strand
CCGTCCGCCTGGAGACCGCCATCTACGTGCTGCATGCCTTCCAGAAGAAATCGACGCGCGGCATCGCTACCTCGCGGCGTGATATCGAGCTCATCAAAGCGCGGCTGGCGCGGGCGCTGGAGATGGAAGCCGAACGTGTAGCCCGGCGACAGGACCACCAGGAACAGGAGAGACAAAAATGAGCGACGACATTGCGGCGACGGTTGGTAGCGGCAACGTGTATGACGACCTCGGGTACGATCATCCAGAAGAAATGCAGGTCAAGGCCGAGATTGTCTATCGCATCGCGCGTAGTATCGAGGAGCGCGGTCTGACCCAGGAGCAAGCAGCCGTGATTATGGGATTGGATCAGCCCAAAGTGTCGGCCCTGCTGCGTGGCCGCTTCAGAGGCTACTCCCTGGATCGCCTTTTCCGGCTGCTGCTCGCGCTCGATAACGATGTCTCCATCATCATCGAGCCCAAGAGCAAGGATCACGGCCATTTAAGCGTCCTGGCGCGCTAGCATTCCTCGGTCGCGGCTTTGCTCCCAAGTTCTTGGGAAAAGCGCAGGAAATAGCCATCGGGGTCGAGGACGTGGATCTCCCAAGAGCCGGAGAGAAGATCGCCGCCGATGGCGCGCCAATGCTCTTGCGACCCCCTTCTCAGGGGATACTCATGCTGTTGGAGCGACGCGATGAGGGCTGCGATATCTGGGGTGTTGATCTGGACATTGACCCCGCGGCCGTAGGGGTAGTCCAGGGCGCCCGTGTGATTGTCCGTCGGCTCTTGCTGCTGGATCATGAGCTGGCTGCCGTGATACGAGAGGAAGCCGAAAAGAGGGTCTTGCCGCCCGTACTCGAGGGTGAAGCCTAACACCTTCGTATAGAAATGGAGGCTTGTCACGTAATCACGGACATAAAACTCGGGAATGAGAGCATTGAACGGCATGCAGGCAGTATAGCAGTATAATAAATAGGAATAGGGAAAGACGATGATTGAGTTGGAGAAGAGCGCGACATCGACGACCTTGATGGGGCCGGATATGGAGGCGTACCTGGCGTTGGTGCGCGCCTTCCCCCTCGTGTCGATCCACGACGACGCGCACCTCGACGAGGCACTGACCATGATCGATGGCCTCATAGATACATCGGCGCGGACGGACGCCGAGGATGCCTATCTCGGTGCGCTGACCGATCTGGTCGAGACGTACGAGAACATGCACGTCGTTTTCCCGCCGCAGACGGGAGCAGGGATGCTGGAGTCCTTGATGGAAGAAAACCGTCTGAATCAACAGGATCTTGCGCCCATCCTGGGCACGCAGTCTATCGTGTCGGAGGTGTTGAGTGGTAAGCGCAAGCTCACGACGACGCACATCGAGAAGCTGGCCTCGTATTTCCATGTGTCGCCCGCCGTGTTCTTCGACGACATGCCCGCATAGGGATAAGGATGCGACCGAGGGTAGATACGAACATGGAGGATAGCGCGGATAACACCGTCGAGGGGGTGTACGGCTTTCCCGACGCGGCCCAGACGCACCTGGAGTTGCTAATGAACCAGTACGTCGCGGCGCTCTCCACGGCCCTCGCCGCGGATGAGGCCGGCGAACCGGTCAACCTCTCTGCCGCGAACGGGCTACGCGACAGCTTGCTGCGCTCACTGGAACTTGCCGCGGTGGCGACGCAAATGAACGGGCAAGCGGTGGATGACCTGATCGATGCATGGATGCGGCTTCATGTGCCCCGCTAACATGCTTCTACCCGAGTCATGGGCGTGACGACGACGGTGGACCTTGACCGCCTGGCGGAGATTGTGCTGCTATCGTGGGACCTCGGACCTATCCTGTCCATCACGACGCCCTCCACCGGCTTCATTAACCGCACGCTGCTGCTCCAAACGCCCGGCGGCCGTTATGCCCTGCGGGCCTACCGTCACCGCGACCGCCTGCCCATCGAGCGCGAACATGCCTTGATCGCCTATGCCCACGCGCGGGGAGTGCCCGCAGTTCTGCCTATCTCGCTACCCGGTGGCGAGACCATCCTGGAGCACGAGGGGCGCTACTATGCGCTCTTCCCCCACGCGCCCGGCTATCAGGTGGCGCGGGACAACCTTGGCCTCACGGAGGTAGCCGCGATGGGGTACGCCCTGGCGGCGATCCACCAGGCGCTGCGCGACTATCCGCCGCAGCAGGTCGCGGCGAGGTCCCTCGCCTTCGACCGCGCGGCCACGCTGAGCCGCATCGACACGCTCATCGCCGTGGTCGAGGCGCAACCACATCCCACTCCCGTCGACGGGCACGCCCTCGTGCGCCTGAAGGGGCGGCGCGACTGGCTGTTGTCGGCCCCGGATGTCAATCTGTCCGGGTGGGAGACGCTGGAGCGCCAGGTCATCCACGGTGACTACCAGGAGGCCAACGTCTTCTTCGCGGCCGGTCGCGTCAGTGCGGTGATCGACTGGGATCAATCCTATACCGCCCCACCCGCCTGGGAGGTAGCGCGTACCTTCCACCTGGCCCTTGATTTCAGCCCCGTCCTGTGCCGGGCGCTTCTGAAAGCCTACCGCGCACAACTGCCGCTCCGGCCGGACGACCTCGACAGGGCGGCCGCCTACTACGCCATGTTCCGCGCGCACGACCTGTGGGTCTACGATGCTGTTTACCGCGAGCGCGACGACCGCGTGCGCACGTTCATCTACCCCGGCGGCTTCGTTCCCTTGATCGACCGCTGGGATACGCTGAAGGCTGCATTATCGATCACCGCTGACTAGCCACGCCCTTGCAGCAATAGACGCCTCGACACGAGCACACGATCGAGACGCGGAGGCGCCCCTTGGCCGAGAGCACTTTCTATCTGCACGACGATGACTGGAGTATGGTCGAGGTAGAGCGGGTTGCTCCCGCAAGCCGAATGGTCGTCGGGTCGGTCTGGTGTACAATAACAGGGCAACGTAGAAGGCGAGGGTCACGCCGAGCGTCACGGGCCGGAGAACCGGATCGAGCACGGCGAGCAGGGGTCCCAGGACGGACAGGGCGACGCCGACCGTCTCCCAGGGCAGGGACGCCGCGCCGCGCGCCTGATAGCGCCCCAGCCAGCCGTAGAGGGGCGCGAGCAGCGCCAGCGCCAGACCTACGCGGCCACGTCCAGGAATGGCCAGGTCAGCCCCAGCGCGAGGATCAGCCACAGCGGGAACAGCGCGCAGGCCGGCCACAGGAAGAGCGTGCGCAGCAACTCGACCTCGCGCGTGGCGGCCGGCCTCGCCGGAACGAGTCGCCGCACCAGTCGCAGGTACGATCGATGCTGCTCGCGTGACACGGACCACGCCGACCACGCCAGGGCCAGCAGGCCCAGCCCGAGGACGCGCACCTCGGCCGCCTGGTTGTCCGTTGCGGCCAGGGCTGTCAGCATCAGCAGCGCGTAGCCGCCCAGGTAGAGCGGCGCGGCGTAGCGGACACCGTCGCGGCGGCGGTCGAGGGCGAAGGCCAGCGCCAGGTACGCCATGCCGGCGACGACGCCCGCCTGCGCTAGCGCGGCGACGGTGAGGGTCGCGCCACTGTGGTGGGCGACGAGGCCGCAGACGGAGGTCAGCGGCAACAGGACCAGCCACGTCGCCGGGTACAGGAACGCGCCGCTGCGACGGGCGACCGTCGAGCCCAGGCACAGCGCCACGAGCAGGGACAGGCCCAGGGTCACGACGGTCGCCGGGACCGGCACGCCGGCCAGCAGTGGGGTCCACGCAAAGGCCCCGATTGCGCCGCCGGCGGCCCCGACGGCGACCGCGTAGCCCGCGGTGAACAGTGGCGCGGCGAAGCGCGAGCGCCAGGCGCCCCGATGGAACACGATCTCCCAGGACAACGTGGTCTCCCGCAACGGTCGCCATGTCTCCCCGCCGCGCCGCACCACCACCTCGGCCAGCGCCAGCAGCGCCACCGCCAGCCCGGTCCAGGCCAGGGGCTGCGCGTCGCCGGAGACGCCGAGGAGATACAAGGTCAGCGCATAGGCCATCGGCAGCAGGGATACGGCGATGTAGGCGCAGACGCGCTGGGCCAGCAGCACGGTCGCGACACCATAGGTCGCCGCCACGACGAGCAGCGTGGCCAGCGCGCTCTGCGCCCCGGCCAGCGGCCAGCAGGCGGCCAGCACCGTCAGCACCGTCAGCACCGTCAGCACCGTCAGCACCGCGCCCGTGCCGTAGACTGGATCGCGCAGGATGGCCAATGGGCCGCGCGACGTCCGCGCGCCCCGGTGCTGCGACAGCCAGCCGTACGCCAGGTAGCCAGCGGCGAGCAGCGCCAGGGGGAGATCGTACCAGGCGCCGCTCAAGGGCGCCTTGGTCAGGGTGAGCAAGAACGCGACGGGCAGCAGCCAGGCGGTCAGGTAGCGATAGCGCCGGCCATGTCCGAGGCGGGCGCAGAGGGCGTATAGGACCACGCCCAGCCACCAGGCCGTCCCGACCGCGTAGTGGGACACCTCGATCCCCGGCGCCTCGGGGCCGTCCGGCACCGCCAGGGTGGCAGGCGTCACGATGGTGATGGTGGCCGAAGCAAGGGACGCCAGTAACAACAGGAACAGCACGACCGGCGCGATCACCTGTGCGGTGACGAACAGGACGCGCGCCAACAGGCGCCAACGGCCCCGACTCGGTCCCGCCGTCGTCAGCGTGCGGGCAAGCAGCACGTAGCCGATGGCCAGCGGCATCAGCGCGGCGAGACTCCATTCCAGGGGCAGGCCCAACCGGTGCGTCAGGGCCAGCGCCTCGCTGCACCCCGCCATGGCCACGAGCAGGGCAAACACGCGGTCGCGCAGCGCATAGTGCGAGACGAGGTAGACCGGCAGGCACACCGTCGAGGCGGCCAGCCAGACGGTCGCGCCGTCCCAGTGGAACAGGCCGTGCCCGCCGAGCGTCCAGATGTCGAGCGGGATCAGGCCGGCGGCGACCGCTAGAAGCGCGGCGCCGGTGCGCGTCAGGCCGAGCCTGCGCCGCACCGCATACCCCACAGCATAGAAGACGGCGGTCGTGGCGGCCATCACGCCGAGGTGCGGCAGCGGAGCAAGCCCGGTGGGGTTCAGCGTCGAGATGACAAAGGCCGAGGCCAGGATCAGGAAAGCGCCCAACACCAGCAGGGCATTGAGGGTGCGCTCGGAGAGCAAAGAGGTTCCGACCCGCCGCCAGGAGAAAGCGGGGAACTCTTGCCGCGTCTTCACCGCGCGAACGCCCACGCCCTGCCGATACGTCCCCGCGGCTCCCTGGGCTCCCTGGGCTCCCTGGGCTCCCTGGGCTTTCTGAGTTCCCTGGCTCTGCCCGATCGTCGTCGGCCGCGCGCTCGCTGGTGAGGCGCCGGCCAGGGCCAGGGCCGCGGCCAGTTCCGTTGCCACGGCAGCGGTCTCGCGCCGCCGTCGTTCGTCAGGCTCGGGTCCGGCCGTCGGTGACGCAGGGGAAAAGCCGGGAGCGCCCGCATAGGTGGCCGGCGCGACCGCCGATGACGGTGGATGGGCCGGCCTTCCCACCGCGGCAGTGCGTAGCCGTTCCGGCGCTGGGTCCGCGACACCCAGACGCCGGCGCAGGTCGACCAGACGAGGCTCGGTGGTGGCCAAGGCTCGCGCGGCCACGTCTTGCGGCAGCCACCCCTCGGCGCGCCAATCGGCCAGACGGTCGCGCAGGTAGGTCACCTGCGCCAGCTCCTCCATGGCGACTGTGTCGATCCCCGCATGGCAGCGCGGACAGCGCGCCACGGCGCTATAGAACAGACAGTGCGGACATCTCATCGTGCGTTCCTCCCTTAGCCGTGAGCCGTGAGCCGTGAGCCGTGAGCCCACGTGGGGATAGACGATTCTTGCAACCACCCGCGTGGCATCCGGCTTGCTTGTCAGGGTCACTGAGCCAGCGGCAATAAGTTGGCTCGCAAAAGTCCTGGGGGCGCCCGCGCCCCCAGATCACCCCAGACCTTCCGCGCCAACGGCAATGGGGATAGCGTACGTCCTGGACGGCTGCCCGCCACAGTGGCGGCACTGCCTTGCACTGTCGAAGTGGGTCAAAACGCTGTACAAAACTGCCACGCGCCCCGTTCCAGAGGCGCCTACCTACGGGGAGCGCGCGTGGCGCGCCTCGGACGGCGCCCTGCCGGAAGCGCGGATGGCGTTCCCGACGGTTGGCCCACCAATTCGTGCGGTCGTGACGGAAGCGGGCGGGCCGCCCGCGCTCCCAGTCAGTCCGCGGCATCGACGATAATGCACAGATCCTGGGTCAGGCCCTTTTGTCCCCTCGACGCCGGGTGAGAGGTGCGCTATAGTGCCTATGAGGCACAAGGCCGGCGAGGCCTGTGGCGCGACATCCGCCCGAGGAGACGCGTAGACGATGGAAGAGACCGTACCGCTGTTCGTGCTGCATCTGCTGGGTTTCTGCGGGTTCCTATGGCTGGGCCTCTACGCGCTGACGCGAGGAGACCGCGGCCGCGTTTCCACCCTCACCGGCATCACGGCCATCCTCACGTCCGGATTCTTCTTCCAGGGAGGCTTGCTCTTCGCCTTCCGGGGCGGCGCTGACGCCGATACTGCGGCCGCCATCCAGCGTGTGGATTGGTGGTTCAACGTGGCGCCGGTCGCCTTCTGGCTGCACCTCAGCATGCGTCTGAACCCCCGGGTCAAGGCAGCCTCGTGGCGCCGCCCCGCGCTCCGTTGCGCATACGCCGCTGCCGCGGTCCTGATCGTACTGGGGACAGGGACGGACCTCATCATCAACTTTGACCACCGCCCGGTTGGGGCCGGTCCGCTCTTCATTCTCTACGCGGTCTACCTGCTGGCGCTGACCGCCCTCGCCGTGTTCAACTTGAGCCGCATCGGGACGGATGTCGTGGGCGCGCCAGAAGCCGTCGCCGGTCCTCAACTGCCGGGCGTCGGAAACGACGGATTGCCCGAGGAGACGAGTGTCGCCACGCTATCCGACCCGAGGGCAGCCACGCCCACCGGCCGATGGAGGCCGGCGCCCCACGGCGCGGAATCACCGACCCCGCAGGGACAGCAGAGCCAGCAGAGCCAGCAGAGTCAGGACGGGGCAGCAGCGGCGCCCGCGGCAGCGCTGGCGAGGCAGAGCCGAGGCGCCGAGATGCGGCTGTTGGTGATTGGCGCCGTCCTGTTCGTGCTTGGCGCGGGCTACCTGGCCCTCAAAATCATGCTTGACCTGACCTGGATCGAGCTGCCGGCCTATGCGCTGCTGCTGGCCGGGCTGGCCGCTGTCGGGGCCAGCGTGGCGGTGCAGAGCGCGTTGCTGCTGGGCAGAGACGTGCGGCGCGACTTCGTCTACCGGCTGGCCGGGCTGACCGTCCTGTTGCTGCTCTATCTGCTGGCCGACGGTCTGCTGGTCGGCTTCACGGGCATCGGACACCAGGTTTTTGCCCTGCTGCTGGCGGGCCTGATCACGGCCAGCGACGCGTTGCAGGACACTGGACGCGCCCTGTTGGACCGATTGTTCTTCACGCCCGTGGTGCGCGAGGAGCGCGCCGCTGCCCGCGCCTATACCACGGCTCTGGCCACGCAGCCGGCCGGCCCGCACCCCGACCTCGCCACGCGCAAGGCGTTCGACGACGCCGTGCGCCGCGCCCTCACGCACCTCTCCGACCCGACCAAGCTGGCCACCACGCCGCTGCTCAACCTGGTGGTGGTCGGCCGGGGAGTTGCCGACCAGGGGCTCGAAGACAACAGACTCAACCGCGCCGCCGTGCTCAAGGAGGTGTTGCTGGAGCTGCTCGACGGCCTGCGGCCCGGGGATGGGTCCGGCAGCGTGACAGGAGACGCCTGGCGCTTCTACAACTGCCTGTACTATCCCTACATGCGCGGCATCGGACGACGCCGCGCGCCAACGGCGCTGCGCCAACTCACCGAGCGCCGTAAGCGCGATGGCGGCCCGCGCGGCGACCTGGAACGGGTGCTGGAGTGGCTGCTGCAGGTCGACGAGGACACCTTCTACAAATGGCAGCGCCGCGGCTCCGACGCCATCGCCGCGGCGCTTCGCGAGCGCGAACAAGCCGCGGGCGGCCCGGTCCCATCAGAGACGACCGCGCCCGCCGAGACGACAAAGCGTCAGAATCAGGTCGAGGCGAGCGCCCTATCTCCCCGGTAAGCCTTTGATAACGGCGCTGACGACCTCATAGCGGTCGAACGAGGGACCCAGGTAGGCGCCCTGCACGCGGGGGGCGACGCGGGCCAGGAACTCGCGCGCCAGGGCAATGCCCTCGGCCTGGCTATTCTCGCCCGCCTCGGCCATGCGCCGGCGGATCTCCGCGGGGATGTCGATCCCCGGCACCTCGTTGTGCAGGTACTCGGCGTGGCGCGCGTTGTTGAGCGGGATCACGCCGACCAGCAGCGGAACGGGCAGCGGACCCAGGTGGTCCAGGAATCGCTCGAACAGGTCGGCGTCGTAGACGGGCTGCGACATCACGTAGTGCGCTCCCGCCGCGATCTTCTCGTGTAGACGCCTGCGCACCCCGTCCCAGTCCAGCGTGGGGTCGACGGCGCAGCCGATGTGGAAGCCGGCGCGACGGCCGATCGAGGCGCCGCTGGAGTCCTCACCCTGGTTGAGCCGGGCCATGATCTCGATCAGGCCAACGGCGTCGACATCCCAGATACCGGACGCGTGCGGGTAGTCGCCCGCCTTACCCACGTCGCCGTGCAGGGCCAGGATGTTGCGGACATCGTGCGCGTGCGCGCCCAGCAGTTCGCTCTGCAGGGCCATCAGGTTGCGGTCGCGGCTGGTCATGTGCACGATCGTTTCCACGCCCAGGCGCTCCTGGATCAGGTAGGCCACGGCCAGCGCGCTCATGCGTACGCGGGCCATGGGGCTGTCCAGGATGTTGACCACGTCGACGCCGCCCTCGTCGCGCAGCATCTCCACGTTGCGCAAGGCCTTGGCCGGGTTGATGCCGCGCGGCGGCCTGATCTCGACGCTGACGGTCCAGCGCCCCTCGGCAAAGAGCCGCGCCAGGCGCGTCGGCTCCGGCGGCGCGGTCCGGTCCGCCACGGCGCTCACGGCCGCCTGTCCCCGCGTCTCCTGTTCCTGTCGCGCGGACGATGCCGCGGACCGCGAGGAGAGGGGTGCGCGCAACGGCGCGTCCGCGTCGTTATCTTTGCTGTTGCCGTTGTCGTGGCCGTTGTCGTGGCCGTTGTCGTGGCGTCCCAGCCAGGGGCGCGGGCGCGGTTGCGCCGCGGCGCCGTCCGTCCGGCGTAGGCCGTCCAGCGCCCGCCGCATGGCCTGGATGTGCAGCGGCGTGGTCCCGCAGCAGCCGCCGATGAGGGTCACGCCGGCCGCGACGAAGTGGTGCGCGTAGGCGGCGAAGTAGTCGGGTCCGGCGCCGTAGATAAAGCGCCCATTGACGCGCGCGGGCAGGCCGGCGTTGGGCTGGGCCGAGAGCGGGATAGCGGGCGCCAGGTGGGCAATGGCCTCGATCGTCTCCAGCGTGGCCTGCGGCCCCAGGTTGCAGTTGGTGCCCAGCGCCTGGATGTCGAGGCTGCGTAACCGCGCCACCGCCTCGGCGGCGCTCTGGCCGGCCAGCGTCTGTCCGTCGTCGGCGAACGTGAGTTGGGCTACCACCGGCACGTCGGTCGTCACGGCGCGCGCGGCTTCGACGGCCCAGGCCAGTTCCTCGACGTCGCCGAAGGTCTCCATCATCAGCAGGTCGACCCCGCCTTCGAGCAAGCCCTCGACTTGCTCACGGAAGATGTCGCGGATCGCCGCCGCGCCCATCTCCTGCACCACGGCGTGGGGACGGCCCAGCGGTCCCATGGCGCCGGCGATCAGCACGTCCTCGCCCGTTTCCTCGCGCGCATAGCGCGCAGCGCGGACGCCCTGCTGGTTGATGCGGCGCGTCTGGGCGTCGAGGCCGTGCGGGTGGAGGCGCGCGCGGTTGGCGCCGAACGTGTTAGTCTCGATCACCTCGGCGCCCGCGTTGATGTAGTCGCGGTGGATGCTGCCGATCAGGTCGAAGGCGGTCAGGTTGAGTTCGTCGAAGGGGTGCGTGGCCGGGACACCCTGGGCCAGCAGCAGCGTACCCATGGCGCCGTCGCACAGCAGCGGGCCGTCGGAGAGGCGGCGAAGGAACGGATGAATCATGGTTATAGTGTAACGGATGGCAACCCTACTAGCTCCCGCCGCCGATGCCACGGAAGATGCCGGCCAGACCGAGGAACGTGTCCCGCGCCCCCTCAATCGTCACGGACCCATTCTGGAGGGCGCGCTCCAGGGGAAGCTGGCCCGCAATGAGGCGCACATACTGGTCGATCATGAGAGACACCGTCACATCTGGCGTCCCGCTCGCCCCCGGTGTCAGTGTGAGGCGGCTGCTCTCGGCGGTGAGGGTCATGAATCCTACTCCATCACCGACGCGCAGGAGATAGCGGCCGGGCGATGTGCTGATGCCGTCTGGGCTGGCAATCAGCGGCGCAAAGGTTCCCATACCCGACGCGAGAGCCCGCGCCCAGGGCGTGGGGATGGAGGTCCCAGGATCGCGACCCACGTGGAGGTCCCAGTCATGGTAAACGCCTTCCTCCATCGCCACGAAGGTCGCCCGCCACAGCGGCATCCGAGTCCAGCCCAGATCCACCACCTCCTCCAGATCAGCAGGCGTGGCCGCCTCGATCTCCGTGGGAATGGCGTCCGCCGCCTGTTGCAGGCGGTCGGTCAGCTCCACGGGCGGAAGGGTCTTCAGCGACTCATACAGACTGGCCGGGAGCGGCGCCTCGTGGCGGGTGACGCCACGGGTCAGGTTGGCGAACCACACGGCCTCGCTGACGATGTGGCCGGCAAGCGCGCGCACGTCCCAGTCGGCGCATCCCGTCGGCCCGCTCCACTCCGTCTCGGATAGGGCGCGCAACGTCTCCACCGCATCCCCGTACGCCTCGGCCGCTGTTCGCGCATCCGTCCGTGCGGCGGTTTCTCTCGTTCGCTGGTCGGTGTCCGTCATCCGTCCTCCCCATGTGTCTCGCGCCGCGGCCGTTTGTGTCGTGCGCTGCGAACACCAGGCGCGGCGCGGTCAGCCCAACCCGCCGCAGCGCCGCCGCCTTGGCCGCGATGGCGATCGCCTTCGGACCTGCCCCGATCACCGCCAGCGTCGGCCCCGCGCTGTTCCTATCTCCGGCGTCCGCGGGCGGTCCCATCGTCGCCTCACCCCCCGGTCTCGGGTACGTCTCCCGTCCATAGCGCCTCCCCTCGACACGTGTCGCCCGTCGCGACGACCGCTACCCAACTCCTATCCAAGTGTAGCGGCCCACGCCCCGATTTTGTTGATTTTCGCTGACAGGAAGAGGCTAATGGACGATTGTGATTGGTCGCCGATGATGCGATACAGGTTGGTCGCCGGCAGCACCTGCTGCCCCACCGCCGCTCGCCCGTCCCGGCGTTGACCCTGGGACGGGCGAGACGCCCACACTCCCAGGCCGACAATTCACAGACCCCCGGTAGCGCGGATACCGAAC
>JAABUX010008952.1_pt1 | contig 11439 bp, 10 predicted proteins | sample 5561851 | NCBI WGS metagenome assembly JAABUX01 (sample SAMN10711883, study PRJNA513361) | rock metagenome | isolation source: Antarctica rocks | place: Antarctica: Victoria Land, Richard Nunatak red sandstone | collected 2016-01-03 | reverse complement strand
TGGCCGACGTGCGGCGATCCGTGGAAGCGATCCGCCGGGCGGACGTTTGCCGTCGCACGGCCCACCGCGACACATCGGCGACCGCGTCTGTGCGTCTCGACGAAGGCGATGTGGGCGCCGTCGGGTGAGAACGATTGGCCGGGCGAGCGCGAGCTGCGGGAATACGGCGAGCGCGAGCGCGGCCGCCCTTGGCCTTGCCGCACTTATGAGCGTTCCGAGATGTCGCCAATTTCGGCCACGTCTTACCCGAGTTGCCGACTTACCTTGAAGACGAGGTCCACGAGTTGCTTGGCGGAGTAAGACCGGCTGACCGTGCGATTGGGGGTGTGCGGCGCTCGACTCGGCGTTCGACCGCGTACGATTCCGTCACGGGAAAAGACAAGAAACCCGCGGTGAGTTACTGGCAAGCGTGAATCGCGTGTCGTCAGAAACATTTGGTACGATCAACAATAGCGCAACAGTATGAACGTGCGAATCGTCCTTGTTGCACTTGCGAGCATCCTTTCAATCACCGGCTTGTTCATCGAGCCGAAGTGGTTCGGGCCCCTGGGCTTCGCTGCCCTAAGTTGGGCCTTGATTATCGGCATGCGCGCCCTTTCGCCACAGCTCGCTCTTTGGTCGACCGTCACGCTGGGGTTCTTCAACGCGGCCTGGATCGCGCTCGTCATCCGGCAAATCGTCTTCGAATTATCGACTATCGGTTACCTGACAAATGCGTTCGACAGCTGTACCGTGGCCCTGCTGCCGATCCTCGTTGGATTCTCGCTTTTCGTCGCGTTGGTACCCAGCGTGCTCGTTACAGTCTTGCAGCGGGCTTCCCGACCAGCTGGCGCTGATTCGTTCGCGGCGTTCCCATGGCAAGTTTGGCGCATTGCACTGGTTCTTTCGTTTGCTGTCGGCGCATTTGCGGGCGCTCTAAATTGGCATGACTCCCAGATTGATCAGCCTTGTCTGTAGTCGTTGGGCGGGAGCCACTGCTGGCGGTAAGCGGGGGTGTAAACCGTCGAAGGGCCATCTCAGTTCGATCTATGCGAAGCTCGGTCTGCGTTCGCGAGCCAAGCTCGTCCGTGCGTTTCGCAACTCGAGCCGAACCGAGTCTCGGTTCGAAGCATGGTTGAGGAAGCGCGACCGCGTCTCGGTGCGGCTCGCAATGCGGTCTAGAGCCGCCCCGCCGCCAGCGCCCCCAAGAGCGTCACGACGAGCACCACGCCGCCGCCGAGCGCGATCGGAAAGCTCGCGTCGATGCGCTTCTTCTCCCACACCGTCGCGAGCGCGATCGCGCGGAACGCGGCCTTGAGCGAACCCGCGTCGCGCGCTTCGACGTAGCGCCCGCGACCGTTCTCCGCAATCGTCGTGAGTGCGGCGGCATCGAGTTCGGCCGGTTCGTTCGTTCCGGGAATGATCTCGCCGCTGCCGCTCGAGCCCACGCCGACCGTCTCGATCGTGATGCCGCGCGCGCCGATCGCTTGCGAGTCACCGAGCGGATCCGTACCGCGATTGTTGATGCCGTCGGTCAAGAGCACGACGATGCGCTTACCGCTCGCGGGCATCTGCGCTGCAGCCGCTTCGAGCGCGTCGCCGATCGCCGTCGCACCGTCGGGCGGCGGAATGCGGTCGAACGCGTCGCGCACCGCGTCGAGATCCGCCGTCGGCGCCGCGATCACGTTCGCACCGCTCGAAAACGTCACGAGGCCCACGCGCGTCCCCTCGGGCACCGCATCGACGAACGCGCGAGCGGCGGCGTGGGCGGCCTCGGCGCGCGTCGGCGCGACGTCGCGCGCCCGCATCGAACCCGACGTATCGACGCAGATCACGACCGTCCCGTCCTTGCTCGGCACGCGCGTCACGAGATGCGGCCCGGCGAGTGCGAACAGAACCGCACCCGTCCCGACGACGTACGACGCGAAAAGCGCCGCGGCGGGCCACCGTGCCGGGCGCATCGCTGCGAGCGCGAACGCGAGATCGGAAAACGCATACGCTTGCGCCGCGCGCCGCCGTTCGAGTGCGCGATAGCCGACGACGAACGCCGCGAATGCGAGCGCCGCGACGACGAGAAGCGTCGGATGCGCGAAGCTCACGCGTCGAACCCAAGCGCACGCGCGATCGCCGTTTCCGCGCCATCGTCTTCCGACAACGGCGCGACCTTCGCTCCCGCGCGCCGCAGCGCCGCGCACGCGCGGGCTTCGCGCTCGGCGACCGCGCGCACGTAACGCTCGCGCGCCGCGCGATCGAGGAACACGCGCGCACCGCGTCCCGTTTCCGCGTCGCGCACGCGCACGAAACCGCGCAGCGGCAGGCCCGCATGCCACGGGTCGCGTGCGACGAGCGCGACGACGTCGAAACGCTCCGCACACGCGCGAACGAGTGGTGCGAGCCGGGCGAGATCGCGGAAATCGCTCGCGAGCAAGAGCCGCGTGCCGCGCGCGAGCGTCGCGAGCGCGAGTCGCAGCGACGCGTCGTAGGGCGTGCCGAACGGTTCCGTCACCTCCGCGCACGCTCGTGCCGCCGCACGCCCGCGCACGGCGCGCAGCGCGAGCGCGCGATCGCCGACGCGCGCGCAGCGGTCGTCGTCGGTCGCGGCCGCGTACCACGCGCGCGCGGCATCGCAACCGAGATCGTACGAACTGCGTCGCCGTCCGACGCGCATGGAATGCGACGCGTCGATCGCGACTGCGAGGACGAGCGCACGATCTTCGAGCACGACGCGCGTTTGCAGATCGCCCGCGCGCGCGGTCGCGGCCCAGTCGATCCGCCGCGGATCGTCGCCCTCGACGTAGCCGCGGAGTTCCGCAAATTCGTAGCCGTCGCTGCGCCGCGCGGACGCACTTCCCACGCCACGAATGCCCGCACGATGGCCGGCCAAGAGCGCGCGACGCAATCGCGCGCCGAACGCGGGGTGCGCGAGGCTCACGCGTCGTTGAGAGCGAGTGCGGGACGATCGGCGACGGTACTCGCATCGTCGCCCGGCGCCCGCATCCCAGGCCGTAGTGCGGGAGCGAACCGCACGACCAGGATCGCAAGATCGTCGGCGATGCGGCTCGAGCGTTTCTGCAGCCGGCGGACGATCGCATCGGCGACGCCTTGCGCTTCACCGGTGATTTCCGAAAGCCACACGGTCACGGCATCCGCTCCGAGGAAACCGCCCTTCGCATCGCGCGACTCCGTCAATCCGTCGGTCGAGATGACGAGTGAATCGCCGTAGCGCAGGTGGAGCGTTTGCGTTTCGTACGTTGGCGCGGCCTCGATACCGACGATCGGTCCCGTCGTCGGCAACATCGCGACGTCTTGACCGATCACGGCCCACGCCGGTTCGTGACCCGCCGACGCGTAGCGTACCGTCCCATCGAGCAGATCGACGACGGCGATGAACATCACGACGAACGATTCCGGCTTTTCGGCACTGGTTGCGTAGAGCCGTGCGAATTTCGAGAGGATGATGCCCGGGTCGCGCTCTTCGGAAAAGAGTGTACGGACGGAATATTTGATGAGCGCCGTATCGACGGCCGCATCGATGCCCTTGCCGCTCACGTCTGCTACCAGGAACATGCCGTATCGGCGATCGAGCGTGAACGCGTCGTGCGTATCGCCGCCGACGTTCGAGCCTTGCGTCGCGGAGAGGAGCACGCTGCCGACGTCGACGCCCGCCATCTCGCGGCGGCGTGAGATGAACGCGCGCTGCAAGCGTTGCACGAGCGAACGCCCTTCTTCCACCGCCCGCCGCAACCGACCGACGATCACGACGAACAAGAGCGCGACGAACGCGAAGAGGGCGTTCGAGTAATCGCGCGTGTGCGTGTTGTGCGTGACCGTCGTATCGAAGCGCTGCTGGCCGAGCGTTTCGCGCACGAGTAATTCACGCGTGAGGCGCTCGTAATCGAGGTTCGTCGCGGGAAAGTGAAATTGCGGGGCACGTTGCTCGGGCGTCTCCGCGATCGCGTCGATGCGCGCGAGGTCGGAACCGAGGAGCTTTTGGTAGGGGCGCAACCCATCCGCGCTCGCGCGATGCTCCACCTGTTCGACGGCCAGCAATTCGGAATCGCGCTGCGCGGCAACGACCGCCGACTGGTAGGCAAATGCATCGCGCACGCTCACGCCGCCATAATACGAAAGCCTGGCCGCGACGATGAATGCAGCGACGAGCCCCAAAACTAGAGTGAGGGTAACCGCGGTCTGCCGCGGGACGGCTGCGATCCGCGATCCACCGAAGAACCGCATCCTATCCGCTAGGCTATTGCGACGGCCAACCCCTCCGTCTCACCGACGGAACTTTGTACCGCTTGCATCGCGACGGACAATTATGGTGCGAGTGTGAAGGCGGACACACGCGCGCGGGCGACGGCGGAGCCCGAGAAAGGGAGCGACACCAGCGCGCCATCGAGCCAGGTGTGAGTCAGATCGCGATAATGCGCCGAGCCCGGCTTCCCCGACTCTCCCTGCGGAATGACGATGCCGCCGGCATCCCAGTTGCCGACATCCCACACGGCGCGGAAACTCTGCGCGTTTCCCGGCGCCTGAACGTGGGGTGCGAACGCGCCGCCGAGCCCGGGAAAACGGGTGCCGTTCCACGCGCCGAGACCGAAGCCGAGCGTCGCGAGCGGATGCTGCGCGACGCGCGCGTCGACGCGTTCCCACGTCGCGCCCAGGTCGCCGCGTTTGCGAAGCGTCGCAACCGCATCGCGAAGCGACGCGACGAGGAACGCGTCGAAGTCGTCGTGCGGCACCCACCCGCGCGGTCGTTCGCGTAGGCTCCGCAACACCGCGACGAATGCCTGACCGTCGTCGGCGACGAGATACCGTCGCCCGAGGTCGGGTGCGAGATGGAGGCGCGCGAACCGCTCCGTGACGGCACGCCGCAGCGCCGTCACGACCACGGCGCCGCGCGATTCGGGCACGAAGCGCCCGTCGAAATCGCGCAACGTCGCATAGGCATCGCGCAGGTCCGCATCGCTCGCAAGCCCGGTGCGCTCGAGCGCGCGACGTGCCGCTGCGGCGAGTTCGCGCTCCGGCAGGGACGTAACGTCGCCTTGCACCGCCGCGAAGCGTGCGACGTCGTACGGCGGCGCGTGCAGATCGCTCGCGATGCGCGCGGCGCGATACGGCGGCGAGAACGCCGCCGTCAAGCGGTACGGATAGCCGCGACCGTACACGCGCGCGTTCGCCGTGAGCACGAATGCGTTCCGCGACGCCGCGACGTGCGGGAGCGCGGCCGCGGGCACGTCGCGTTCGGGTGCGGGTTTCGTCGTCGGCCCGTCGTGCACGGCGAGCCCCCAAGCGTCGTCGATGGGGATGTCGCCCGCGAGCGCGTAGCCGGCATTTCCGGCGTCGTCGGCGAGCACGAAATTCTGCGGTGGGCCGGGATAGCGCGCGAGCGCGCGCATCCCATCCGCCACGCCGCGCGCGCGTGCGAGCGCGTCGAATTGTTCGAACGACGAGCGCCGATCCACGTCGGCCGTCCACGACGCCGCGAGTTTCGTCGCGCCGCGATCGTCGAAGACGAAGCCATGCCGCGTGCGTAGATACGTGCGCTCGAGCGGGGGCCGAATCGCACGAGAAAGCGCTCCGTGCGTTTGGCGACGCGCGCATAGCCGTCGCCCGCACGATATTCATCCGACGTCGCCGAGCGGAAACGTTCGCGGTAGACGCGCACCGTCGCGACCGTGCCGTTGGTCGCGCCCCACGCGAGATGCGCGCCGTGCCCGAGCACGATCCCGGGCACGCCCGCGAGCGTCGCGCCCGCCACGTGAAGGTTCGGTGCTCGAAGATCCGCGAGCCACCACACGCCGGGCATGCGCAACTGCAGGTGCGGATCGTTCGCGAGCAGCGCACGCTTCGTGCGCGTGAGCGCGGCACCGGCGGCAAAATTGTTGCTGCCCATGCCGACGCGCGCGTCGGCGTCGGCGACGAACAGCGGCGATGCCGACGGATAGGGGACGGTCAGCGGCGGCAACGGCGCGACGGGCGCCGCGTCGCGGCCGGTGGCGGGCGTATCGTAGCGGGGATCGGAGATCGGAAAGAACGCGTCTTTCGCCTGCGGCCCGATCGCCGCGATCACCTCGGCACGCATGGCGACGCTCGTCCACGAATCCGTGAGCGCGAGCACCGTCGAAAACGACGTCACGAGCGAATCGGTCGGCGTCCACGGTTCGGGCTTATAGGCGAGCGCGCGAAACTCGGCGGGGAGCGGTCGCGTTGCGATCGCGGCGTTCACGCCCGCGGCGAACGCATCGAGATTCGCGCGCTGTGCCGGCGGTAACGCGGCGAGTTGCTCGCGCGCGATCGCGGCGACGTCGATCGTCCGTGCGTCGATATCCGCCGCGAGCGCGAGCGATCCGAAGAGTTCGGCCAGTCGTCCGGTCACGAGGCGCCGATAGAGATCGAGTTGGAAGAGTCGATCGCTTCCCTGGAGATAACCTTCGGCAAAGAAGAGATCGTGTTCGTTCTGCGCGCGCACGTGTGGTACGAAACGCGCATCGCGAACGATCGAAACCGGTGCGCGAACGCCCAAGCCCGTCAGCGTCCCCTCCGGTTCGTCCGCACCTGCCCGCACGCCCAGGACGACCCACACGACAAAGCCGAGTGCGACCAGAACGACGGGAACGAACGCGAGCCCGGCAAGGACCGCGATGCGGCGTACGAGCGCGCCCGCGCGCGCGCCCGGCACACGCGCGCTCAAAACGGCCGATCGAAGGTGAACTTCGGCACGTCGGCCGGAAAATGAAAATCGACGAAATCGAATTCGAATTTCGGGATCGTGGTTTCGAAACCGAATTTGAGCGGTTCGTCTGCCACGATTTGCTGGATGTATTGCCGTCCTTCGACGACCGTGTAGTGAATCGTCCAGGCGATGCCGTCGTATGGCTTGCCGTCGAGGATGCCTTGCACGCGCGCCTGGACGGTGCGATACGTCGTCGGATCGAGCCAGAGATCGCGCAAGCGATTGAGTTTGGGTTCGCGCAGCGGCACGAGCGTAAGATGGAGTGCGGGCGCGCCTGCGATCGTCTCCGTCGCCGCCAAGCGAACATCGTAGGCGCGCGTACTCGATTCGATACGTCCGATCTCACGCAGATCGCCCGTGGGTTCGGGCGACGGCGACGGCGCGCGCGGATCGGGCAGTGCGCCGAAGGCGACGGAAGCTTGCGGATGCGGCACGTAGGGCTTGCCGAAACGCGTGATGACGCCGAACGACGACGCGGGGTCGACGCGCGGATCGTCGAGCCGAATCGGCTCGGCGTCTTTATTCGTATCGAAGATCTTGATGCGGAATATCGAAAACGGCACGCCAGCGAGGCGATGACGATCTTCATCGACGTCGACGAGTCGCATCAACGAGAGCGCTCCGTCGCGCGAACGATACTTCGCATCCCACCAATTATCGAAGACGTGTCCGTCGTGCAGATAGCGCACGAGCGCGCCGTAACGCACGTACGGCACGTCGGTGCGCGCCCGCCACCAATCGCGCGCGCGCTCGAAGTCGCGCTCGGCCTCGGGATCCTGCGAGGGCAGCGCGGTTGGCGATGCGACCGGTGTCGCGGCGAGCGTCGCGGGCGCCTGCAGCGACGCGGCAGCGATCCCCAGCGCCGCCACGCACAGGCCCAGCCACGCGGCGAACGATCGGCGCCTGGTCACGGAACGCTCACGCCGGCAACGAGATCCGCCACGATCGCCTCGCGGTGGACGTTTTCGACTTGCGTGCGATAGTTGTACGCCAGCCGGTGCCGCAGCACCGCGGGTGCGGCGGCGCGAACGTCGTCGGGCACGACGAACGTGCGTTCGTCGCAGAGAGCGCGCGCGCGCGCGAGCGCGGCGAGGGCGAGCGTCGCGCGCGGGCTCGCGCCGCGATCGAGATACTCGTGTTTGCGGCGCGTCGCGTGCACGAGCGCGACGATGTAGCGCGCGATCTTCGTTTCGACGAAAACGGCGCGCGCGTCGTGACGCCAGCGCACGAGATCCTCCATCGTCGCAATATCGACCGGCAACGGCGGCGTCTCGCCGCCGAATCGTTCGAGAATGCCGAGTTCTTCCTCGGCGCTGGGGTAATCGACGAGAACGTTCACGAGAAACCGATCCATCTGCGCGAGCGGGAGTGCGTAGGTGCCGTCGCTATCGAGCGGATTCATCGTCGCCGTCACGAGAAACGGATCGGGCAGCGGAAAACTCTGCGGACCGATCGTGACCTGGTGCTCTTGCATCGCCTCGAGGAGCGCCGATTGCACCTTCGCCGGTGCGCGATTGATCTCGTCGGCGAGCACGATGTTGGCGAAGATCGGGCCGCGCGCGGTCGTGAACTCGCTGCTGCGTTGATCGAAGATACGCGTCCCGACGATATCGCTCGGTAGCAGGTCGGGGGTGAATTGCACGCGCTTGAACGTGCCGCCGACGGCCGCGGCGAGCGCGCGGCACGCGAGCGTTTTCGCGAGACCCGGCGGCCCTTCGAGCACCACATGACCGCCCGCGATCGTCGCGTGCAGCAGCGCTTCGAGCGTCGCGCGCTGGCCGACGATCGTCGCTTCGAGCGCCGCGAGCAACGCGTTCGGCTTCAGAATCGTAGCGACGGCAGCGCCTCCTCGACGGCTCGCGCGACGGATGCGTCTTCGCAGAACGACGCGCGCTCGATCGCGCGCAGCGCCGCGATGACGCGTTCGCGTCCCGCCATTTCGCGCCGAGCCGCAATATCCGCAAGCGTCTCCTCTGCGCGTGCGCCGACGCGTGCGCGTAGCGCCGTCCGCACGGCGAGCGCGCGCGTGCGCGTCGGGTCGCGCGCCAGATCTGCGATCAGCTCGCGCAAGCGCACGTCGTGATCGACAGCGACGGGCGGGCTCGCGGGGATGACGGCAGGCACAAGCGGTGCCGGTGAGCGGCGACCGAAGCCCCAGATGAGCGCCCACGCGGCGAGGACGACGAACGCGAGCGGCAAGAACGCGAAGAGGATCGACCATAGCAGCGGTGCGACCCACGACGGCACCTGCGCGGCCGCCGGAGCGACGCGAAGGGCCAGCGTGTTCGTCGCAAAACGGGACGGCTTGCTGTTGCGGGCGTCGATCGCGTCCATGACCGTCGCCGCAATGGTCCGATCGCCCGCGACCGTCGGTTCGAGCGTGAGCGTTTCCGTACAGTCGCTACCGCGTGGCGTTGCCGTGCAACGTCGCTCGTCGCCGAGCGTATCGAAGCCCGAAAGGTCGGGCAGCGTCACGTTGTCGAGTTCGAGCACGCGTTCGTCGACGTGCGCTGCGATCGTGAGGTGGAGCTGCTCGCCCAAACGCAGGTGCGTCCGATCCGCCGACATGGCGAAACTTCGGACGTGAAGCGATAGGAACTGCGCGTTCGCGACGCCCGGCGAACACGCGGCGAGCGCGATCGCGGCGGTCGCCGCGCGCGCTATAGCGAGCCGAGCCACTCGGCGAAGAGATACCGCGCGTCGAACGGGCCGGGCGACGCTTCGGGATGGAATTGCACGGCCGAAATCGGCAGCGACGTGTGACGGAAGCCTTCGTTCGTTCCGTCGTTGAGGTTGATCATCGTCGCTTCGAGATCGCGCGGCAACGTCTCGCCGTCGACCGCGTAGCCGTGGTTGTGCGCGGTGACGAGCACGCGATCGTGCCGCACATCTTTGACCGGCTGATTGCCGCCACGATGCCCGTAGGGCAACTTGTACGTCTTCGCGCCCAGTGCGAGGGCGAGCATCTGGTGGCCCAGGCACACGCCGAACATCGGCATGCGGCCGACGAGGTTGCGCAGCGTCTCGATCGTCTCCGGCAGATCGGTCGGATCGCCCGGACCGGGCGAAATCACGACGGCATCGGGTCGACGCGCGAGAATCTCTTCCGACGACACGCCGTACGGCACGACCGTGATCCGTGCGCCGAGCGCGGCAAAATCGCGCACGATCGCGCGCTTGACGCCGCAATCGATGATGACGACGTGCGGCCCGGTCGCCGCGGGCGAGGGCGATTGCACCGTTCGCGTGGCGACGTCGGCGACGAGGCCAACGGTCGAGGTTTCGCGCGCGTAGGGCGCGAGCGCGGCTTCCATCTTTTCGATCTGCGGCGCGCCGACGGCGAGCGCCCCGCGAATCGTGCCGTGCTCGCGGAGAGCGATCGTGAGTGCGCGCGTATCGATGCCGACGAGCGTGGGGACGCGTTGCGCCGCAAGCCACGATGCGAGATCCTCGGTCATCGCGTAATGCGAGGGATGCGTCGAGATGCGCTTCATCACCGCGCCCGCAACGCACGCGCGGCCGTGTTGTGCGGCCGTGCCGGAGATGCCGTAGTTGCCGATCATCGGATAGGTGAACGTAAGCAGTTGACCAGCGTACGACGGATCGGTGAGCGCTTCTTCGTAGCCCGTCATGCCCGTGAAGAACACGGCTTCACCCAAGGCCAGCGCATCGTAGCCGATGCCTTCGCCGTCGAAGCGCGTGCCGTCGGCGAGGAGCAACGAGGCCGGTTTCATCATTTCGAAAGCCTGACGTTTGGCTTCGCGCAGCCGCGCGCCTCTCTCAGAGCATCCGCTCGAAGCTCATCGCGGGCAACGTCGCGGGAAATTCGTAAGCGACGAAGTCGAATTCGAGTCCATCGACGACGCGATCGAGACCGAAGCGCAGCGGATCGTCGGCGCGAATCTGCTGCACGTACGTGCGACCGTCGATGCGCGTGTAACCGATCGTCCAGCGCGCGTCGGCGTAGGGTTTGCCGTCGAAGAGGCCTTGTACCGCGACCTGAACCGTCGCGTAGTCGCTGGTATCGACCCAGAGTTCGCGCAGCCGATAGACGTGCGGATCGCGTAGCGGCCGGAGCGAGAGATGGTATGTGTCGCTACCGCGCACGCGCTCGGTGCCCTCGAGTGCGATGGCGTAGTCGCGCGAGGTCGCTTCGATGCGCCCCACTTCCCGCAGCGGCTTCTCGATCGCGAACGCAGCGGGCGTCGGCGTCGCGCTCGCCACGGGGCTCGGACTCGCGCTCGGCACCGCTTGCGGCGCGCCGGTTGCGGGTTTCACCGAGACTCCCACGAGCGCGATCTTGGGCTCGCGCTTGAGCAGTCCGAAGGACGCGTTGGGTTCGATCTGCGGATCGAGGATGGGGAACGCGTCGGCGTCGCCGTTGGTCTCGAGCGAGTTCGCCTTGACCTTCCCCGTGCGCAGGCGGAGGTTGATGCCGATCGCGGAGCCGCGTAGCCGCTTGGCTTCGTCTTCCGCGACGATCGTGCGGTGCAAGACGATCGCCCGATCGCGATCGCGATACGCGACCTGCCACCAGTTATCGTGCGTCCGCCCGCGCCATTCGTAGCGCTCGCGTAGGTTGAATCGCACGAAGGGCATGTCGACGCGTGCCCGCCACGCGGTTTTGGCCGACGAGAAGATCGAATCGGCGGAAGGGGCATCCGCGCGCGTCGGTGCGCTCGTGGCGGCGACCACGGCGAGGGCCAACGCGAAAGCGAGCGTGA
>JAABUX010008950.1_pt1 | contig 11445 bp, 7 predicted proteins | sample 5561851 | NCBI WGS metagenome assembly JAABUX01 (sample SAMN10711883, study PRJNA513361) | rock metagenome | isolation source: Antarctica rocks | place: Antarctica: Victoria Land, Richard Nunatak red sandstone | collected 2016-01-03 | reverse complement strand
AACCTGGTCAGCGTCCAGTACCACGCGCTCAAGGCGGCCCAGGCCTACGACTCCTACGTGCAGGATGCCGAGGGCCACGACGACGTCCGGGCGTTCTTCCAGCAGTGCGCGCAGCAAGACGCGGAACGCGCGAAGAAGTGCCACGAGCTACTCGGACAGCTTACCGGCGACGGTGGGCTGAGCCCCTCGTCCTGAGTGGGGGACGTCCCGACGATCTTGACCTTCCCGACCAGGCTGCAGCCGTCGTTGCTCGGCGTCGGGGCGGCTCCCTTGGCGGTGACGGCCCAGCACCCCGCAGGTGAACCGACACTTCACCGTCGATGCAGACATGGACCTGCGGGCCGGCTTGGCGGCAGTCCGCTGCCCGGTGCTGGTCATGGTCGGCGAGCAGGACCCGCTAGTACCGCCCAGCAACGCCCAAGAGGCCGTGCTGGCCATCCCGGACGGCTTGGCAACGCTGCACCGCGTGGCCACGCCGGGCATCAGGTGCTCTGGGACGCCCCCCGCGTCGTCGAGGAGCTGCTCCACCCCTTCATCGACCGCTGCGCGCATCTCGCGGAGCACCTGGCTGGCAGCGTCCGGTAGCGAATCGTCTGCCGGACGAAGACGTAGGACCGCCGGTTGGCGCCTGGCGTCTCGCGGTTGTCGACGCCGGGCTGCAACGATGCGGCGTGCCTGAGGCCGTGTACGACCGCATCGGTGTCGGTCACCGGGCTGCAATGGGGCGGGGTATCGAAGCATCACGGCTCGATCCTCTCCTGCCGTGTGTCGAGGGGTCCGCGCCCGCATCTGGCTGCAGCGATAGCCGTCATGCAGCGCGATCCGCTTCCAGTGATCGGTGCTTCGGTCCTTGCGTCCTCACTGGACGTCGGCACCTATCGGATGAACGGCCGAGGAGCCGAGAGGCGAGGTCGGCAAGCACCAGCCGGTCGGGTGCGAACAGTGGTTCGGGTAGGCCGTGGAGGTCGAAGAAACCGGCCGCGACCGACTCCTCGTCCGGGTCGGTGACCTGCTGGAGCACCTTTGCGGTGAACACGACACCGACGAAGTGCCTGCGGCGCCCGTCCGGGTAGACGTGGATCTGGCTGTCGGGCTCGCTGTAGATGCCAAGCAGTCCGGTGAGCCGGACCAGCCAGCCTGTCTCCACGCGGCACTCGCGGACAGCGGCGTCGGACCAGGTCTCACCGGGCTCCAGCCCGCCACCGGGCAGCCCCCACGTCCCGTCGTCGCTTCGCTGCACCAGCAGCAGGCGACCAAGACGGTCGACGGCGGCCACGCCAGTGACCGGGCGCACCTTCATGCCCCGGTGCTCTGGGCAGTAGCGGCCCGCAGGGCGTCGGCGTCTGTCGGGTCCTCCACGCGCCGCCCGGCGGGCGGGCCGTCCAGGGTCTGCTGGGAGTAGGGGCCGGCGGTCGCGAGCAGCACGACGGTCGATTCGCCGTCGATTGCTCCTCGGTCGGCCAGGACCTGCGCGCCGTGCAGGACCGCTGCGGAGGACAGCTCCAGCAAGAGGTCCTGCACCTTCACCGGCCGAGATCCAGGGCGCACCTCCACGGCCACCCGGCCGTCGTGCCCCACACTCGACCCAGCACCCGGGCCGCGTTATCCCCGCCAATTCCGACCGACCACCTCGGCAGTCCGAGGCAAAGCCTCTTTAGAACGCCGTTTGGGAAGTCACCCGAGCGCAGCTCAGGGCCGCCGACTTCGGCAACCTTCGCAACATCGCCGACTGTATCTTCGGCTTAAACGTCGCGGCCATGTCCCGAACGGCGATGATCGACGACATCCTGGCGCACAAGGAAGAGTGCCGCTGGAACGGATGCGAGTAGCGAGGTACAAGCCACCCTCTTCAAAGACGTTGTCCGGCACCAACGTCGCGGTCGTCCTCGCCGCGGCGCTGGTGGTCTGCGGCTGGCTGCGCATCGGGCTGCGCTGGCGTGCCCCGGCCGCCGCATTGGTCCTGCTCGCTTTCGTGGTGCTCGCCCGGCCGTCGCCGAGCGTGCTTCGGGCCGCGGTCATGGGCGGCATCGCTCTGGTCGCGTTGGCAACCGGGTCCCGGAGGCAGGCGCTGCCAGCACTGTCCGCGGCGGTGCTCGTCCTGCTCCTGCTCTCGCCCGAGCTCGCCGCCTCGCCCGGCTTCGCGTTGTCCACACTGGCCACCGCGGGGCTGCTCCTGCTGGCCCCGTCCTGGCGGGAGCAGCTGGAGGCATGGCTCCCGCGCTGGGCGCCGAGATGGTGCGCCGACGCCCTCGCGGTCCCGGCCGCAGCGCAGGTGGCCTGCGGGCCGGTCATCGTGGCGATCTCGGGGCAGGTCGGCCTGCTCGCGGTGCCCGCCAACCTGCTTGCGGTCCCCGCGGTGGGGCCCGCCACCGTGCTCGGGGTCCTGGCTGCCGTGCTCGCGCCCGTCTGCCTGCCGCTGGCGCAAGGTGCGACCTGGCTGGCCTACCTCCCGACGGCCTGGCTCGTGCGGGTGGCCCGCGTCGGCGCCGGACAGCCGGGGGCCCAGGTGGCGCTCCCGACCGGCGGCCTCGGGGCGCTTTTGATGGTGCTGCTCACCGCCGCCGTCCTTCTCATCGTGCGTCATCGGCTGCTGCGGCGTGCCGTGGCGGCCGGACTCGTCGGTTGCCTGCTCGCCCTGCTCGGCGTCAGCGTGACCCGACCGTCGTGGCCGCCGCCCGGCTGGGTCATGGTCACCTGCGACGTCGGCCAGGGGGAGGGGCACGTCGTACGGCTGAGCCCGGGCACGGCGCTGGTCATCGATGCAGGACCGCACCCGGAGAAGATCGACGGTTGCCTGAGCCGGCTGGGCATCACGCGGATCCCGTTGCTGATCCTGACCCATCTGCACGCCGATCACGTCGAGGGCGTGCCCGGCCTCCTGCACGGGCGCCGGGTGGCCGAGGTCGAGATCGGCCCGTTGGCGGTGCCCGTGGTCGAGCGCGCGCGGTTGCTGCACTGGCTCGCCGTCCGTCGGGTGCCGGTCGTGCACGCCGTCATCGGCGAGAAGCGGCAGGTGGGCGCGGTCGGGTGGGAGGTCCTGGACGCGACGGCCCGGCACGGCACCGACAGCGACCCCAACAACAGCTCGATCGTGCTCCGGCTGACCATGCCGGGAGCCCGGGTGCTGATGGCCGGCGATCTCGAGAGCGGTCCCCAGCGCGAGCTGCTCGACCGCGGGGTCGACCTGCGGGCGGACGTCCTCAAGGTCCCGCACCACGGCAGCCGCAAGCAGGACCCGGCGTTCCTGGACGCCGTCGGGGCACGGGTCGCGTTGACCCCGGTCGGTGCGAACAACCCCTACGGTCACCCGGCGGCAGCCACCCTGCAGCGGCTCGAGCAGGACGGCGCGCGCACTTACCGCAGCGACCTCGACGGCGACGTGGCCGTCGTCGTGCGCGGCGGTCGGCTCAGCTCGGTGGGCCGCGCCGGGGGCGGGGTGACCACCGGCCCATCCGCGGGCGGTCTTCGCCCGGTGGACCAGCCGGCCGGATACCTGCCAGCCGTACGCCGGCATCTGCCGGTCCGAGCCCTGGCCGGCCAGAGGCTGCCCCGAACGGCTGCTGCCCCTGGTGGCCTCGGCGATGACCGAGTGCGACGTCGACCTGCCGCCCCGCTCGGTGCCGGGGGGCGGCAGGTCACCGCCGCTCGCGGGGTGACATGGGACGATGCCGAGGTGCCTGCGCCTGACCGTCTCGTCCCGGTGACGTTGGTCGTGGGGGAAGAGGAGCTGCTGGTGTCCCGGGCGGTGTCCCGGGTCGTGCGCGCCGCCAGGGCCCGCACCCCCGACATAGATGTGCGCGACCTCGAGGCCTCGGCCCTCCAACCGGGGGACCTCGGTGAGCTGCTGAGTCCGTCGCTGTTCGGGGACGAGCGGGTGGTGGTGCTGCGGGCGGCGCAGGATCTCGGCAAGGACGTCGCCGCGGAGGTGCTGGCCTACGCCGGGGACCCGCTGCCCGAGGTGCTACTCGTCGTCCTGCATGCCGGCGGGGCCAAGGGCAAGGCCCTGCTGAGCTCGCTCGCCGCCAGCGGGGCGCGTCGGGTCGAGGCCGCGAAGGTCACCAAGGCCGGTGAGCGACGCGACCTGGTGCGGGCCGAGCTGCGTTCGGACGGCCGACACGTCAGCGAGGACGCCGTCACGGCCCTGGTCGACGCGGTCGGGAACGACTTGCGCGAGCTGTGCTCGGCGGCCGAGCAGCTGCTGTCCGACACCGAAGGGCCGATCACCGAGCAGGCGGTCGGCCGCTACCACCGAGGGCGGGCCGAGTCGAGCGGCTTCACGGTGGCGGACAGGGCCGTGGACGGTGATCTCGCGGGCGCCCTCGAGCTGGCGCGCTGGGGCCGGTCGACCGGTTTGGCCCCGGTGCTTGTCACGAGCGCGCTGGCCAGCACGCTGCGGTCGGTTGCCCAGGTGGCCTCGGCGGGCCGGTTGAGCAGCGGCGCGCTGGCCGCCCAGCTGGGCATGCCCACGTGGAAGGTCGAGAAGACCCAGCGTCAGGCGCGCGGCTGGCGGCCGGAGGGTCTGTCGCAGGCGCTGCGCGCCGTGGCCAGCGCGGACGGCGACGTGAAGGGTGGCGCCGCCGACCAGGCCTACGCCGTGGAGCGCGCCCTGCTCGCCGTCGTACAGGCGCGGGGAGCCGGTCGGTGAGCGACACCTACCAGCGGGCCAGGATGGCGCGGGACAGGGGGGAGACCGCACACAACGTGCCGACGAAGCCGGTCCCGGGCGAGGCCGACTGGGTCCAGACCGACGAGACTCCCGGGGAGAAGGCGGCCAGCGGGGCTCAGCCGCACCCGCGCCGGTCGCTGTACCCGTGGGCGCTGCAGCTGAGGCACGTGCAGCCGAGCGCCTGGCAGCGGGCCGTGTTCGGTGAAGGCGCAGTCGTGGCGGCGGCCCTTCTGGTGATGGCGGATCTCGCCTCTGCCTGGACGCTGGTCGTCCTGCCGGTCGCCGTGGCCGGTCTGGTCAAGACCCACGACCTGCTGGCCGGAGTGCTCGCCACATCAGCCGACTCGGCCCGTGCTGGGGCCGACCACCCAAGCTGCACGACGATCTTCACGACCGTCGATCCCTGGTCGTGAAGATCGTCGTGCGGGATGCATGATCGGAAGGAGCGTGCCCGGCCGCGTCCTTGCGCACGACGATCTTCACAACCGGAGTTGCGTACCTGCCAGCGGTCGTGAAGATCGTCGTGCAGGACGGTCCGGGGTCCGTGCAGGACGAGTTGGTGGTCGTCGGCGCTGAAGGTCGCCCGGCGACCAGGGCGGCCGCCGATCGGCGCGAGAGTGCAGCCGCACCTGCGGTGTACGAGGCCGATGGTGCGGCTGCACGAGCGCAGGGCACCCTGGCGATCCGGCCGTGCTCGTCGGACTGGTAGGAACTGCGCGTGCGCAAGGTCTTGGTCGCCAACCGGAGCGAGATCGCGGTACGGGTCATGCGCGCCGCCCACGAGCTCGGTCTGCAGACGGTCGCGGTGTACACGCCGGAGGATCGCCAGGCGCTGCACCGGACGAAGGCGGCCGAGGCCTACCAGCTCGGTGAGCCCGGTCACCCGGTCCGCGGGTACCTCGACATCGCCGCGCTGATCGAGGTGGCTCAGCGGTCGGGCGCCGACGCGCTGCATCCCGGCTACGGCTTCCTGTCCGAGAGTGCTGCGCTGGCGCAGGCCTGCGCCGCTGCCGGGATCATTTTCGTCGGGCCGCCCCCGGACGTGCTTCGCCTGACTGGCGACAAGGTCACTGCTCGCGAGGCAGCGGTCGCCGCCGGCCTGCCCGTGCTCCGCGCGTCGGGCCCGTTGCCGGACGGCAGCGGAGCCGAGCAGGCGGCGGAGCAGGTCGGCTTCCCGCTGTTCGTCAAGGCCGCGGCAGGTGGCGGGGGACGAGGGCTGCGGTTGGTGGGCGCTTCCGGGGATCTGCTCGCGGCGGCGGCGGCCGCCTCCAGCGAGGCCGCGGCGGCCTTCGGCGACGGCACGCTCTTCCTCGAGCAGGCCGTGGAACGGCCGCGGCACATCGAGGTGCAGGTGCTCGGCGACACGGCCGGCAACCTGGTGCACCTGTTCGAGCGGGACTGCTCGGTGCAGCGCCGCCACCAGAAGGTGGTCGAGCTCGCGCCCGCGCCCGGCCTGCCCGAGCCCACCCGCCGCGGGCTGCACGAGGCGGCGGTGGCCTTCGCCCGGTCCGTCGGCTACGTCAACGCCGGGACGGTGGAGTTCCTCGTCGCGCCGGACGGCGAGTTCACCTTCATGGAGATGAACCCGCGCATCCAGGTCGAGCACACCGTGACCGAGGAGGTCACCGGCGTCGACCTCGTGGGCGCCCAGCTGCGCATCGCCGCGGGCGAGACCCTGCCGGACATGGGCCTGGTGCAGGAGGCCATCACGGTCCGCGGCTTCGCCGTCCAGTGCCGCATCACCACCGAGGACCCCTCGGACGGGTTTCGCCCCGACACCGGAACCATCACCAGCTACCAGTCGCCGGGCGGGCCCGGCGTTCGCCTGGACGGCGCGGTGTACGCGGGCGCGGAGGTCACGCCCTACTTCGACTCCCTGCTGGTCAAGCTCACCACCCGCGGGCCGGACCTGCAGACGGCAGCCTTGCGGGCCCGCCGCGCGCTGCGGGAGTTCCGGGTCCGCGGTGTGCGCACCAACGTGGACTTCCTGCGGCGGCTCATGTCCGACCCGGACTTCCTCGCCGGGGCCGTCCCGACCTCCTTCCTGCCCGAGCACCCGCAGCTGACCGATGCCCGTACGCCGACCGACCGCACCACCCGGCTGCTGGACGCGCTGGCGGAGGCGACGGTCAACGGGCTCGCACGTCCGAAGCGCCCGTTGCTCGACCCGCTGACCAAGCTCCCCGAGCTGCCGCCGAGCGCGACGGCGGGCTCACGCACGCTGCTGCAGCAGCTCGGTCCCGAGGGCTGGGCCCGCGCCTTGCGCGAGCAGACCGCGCTCGCCGTCACCGATACGACCTTCCGCGACGCGCACCAGTCCCTGCTGGCCACGCGGCTGCGGACCGTGGACATCCTGGGGGTCGCACCCGCGGTGGGCGCGCTGCTGCCGGGGCTGTTGTCGCTCGAGGCTTGGGGCGGTGCGACGTACGACGTGGCGCTGCGCTTCCTGCACGAGGACCCCTGGGAGCGCCTCGCGCAGCTGCGGGACGCCGCGCCGCAGATGTGCCTGCAGATGCTGCTGCGGGGTCGCAACGCGGTGGGCTACACCCCGTACCCGGACCGGGTGGTGCAGGTCTTCGTGGCCGAGGCCGCGGCGACCGGTGTCGATGTGTTCCGCGTCTTCGACGCGCTCAACGACGTCGGGCAGATGCGGCCGGCGATGTCAGCGGTGCGTGAGGCAGGCAAGGTCGCGGAGGGCACCCTCTGCTACACCGGTGACCTCGCCGACCCCGCCGAGCAGCTCTACACGCTCGACTACTACCTGCATCTCGCCGAGCAGCTCGTCGAGGCCGGCGCGCACGTGCTCGCGGTCAAGGACATGGCCGGGCTCCTGCGCCCGATCGCGGCGGACCGGTTGGTGCGCGCGCTACGGAGCCGCTTCGACGTGCCGGTCCACCTGCACACCCACGACACGACGGGCGGCCAGCTGGCCACCCTGCTGGGCGCCTCGGCCGCAGGGGTCGATGCGGTCGATGCCGCCGCCGCCCCGATGTCGGGCGGCACCAGCCAGCCGAACATGTCGGCGCTGGTGGCCGCGACCGACCACACCGAGCGCGCGACCGCCCTGTCGCTGGCAGCCCTGTCGTCGCTGGAGCCGTACTGGGAGGCCGTGCGCGACCTCTACGCGCCCTTCGAGGCCGGACTCCGCGCGCCGACGGGCACCGTCTACCGCCACGAGATCCCGGGAGGTCAGCTGACCAACCTGCGTCAGCAGGCGATCGCGATCGGCCTGGGCGACCGGTGGGAGGACGTCCAGGAGCTGTACGCCGTGGCGAACGAGCTGCTCGGCAAGCCCATCAAGGTGACCCCCACCAGCAAGGTCGTCGGCGATCTGGCGATCTTCCTAGCCACCGGCGAGGTCGACGTCGAGCAGCTTCGCGAGGACCCGGGCGCCTATGACCTGCCGGCGAGCGTGCTCGGCTTCCTGGCCGGCGAGCTCGGTACGCCCCCGGCGGGCTTCCCCGAGCCGTTCCGGACCAAGGCGGTGGCCGGTCGGGCCGAGGTCGCGCCCGAGGTCGTGCTCGAACCGAGCGACGACGCCGCACTCGACGGCGCAGACCGGCGCTCGGTGCTCTCCCGCCTGTTGTTCCCCGGCCCGTGGCGGGACTTCGAGCAGGCCGCGGACCTGCACGGCGACGTGTCGGTGATCCCGACCGAGGCGTTCTTCTATGGCCTGCGCCCGGGACGGACCATCCAGGTGGGGATGGAGGCGGGCGTGGAGGTGCTGATCGAGCTGGAGACGGTGGGCGAGGTCACCGACGAGGGGCTGCGCACGCTGCACCTGCGGGTCAACGGTCAACCGCGTCCCGTACAGGTACGCGACCGCTCGGTCGAGGTGACCAAGGTCGCGGCGCGGCGGGCTGATCCCGGCGACCCCCGGCAGATCGCCGCGGCGCTACCCGGCGTCGTCCTGCCAAAGGTCGCGGTCGGCGACCGGGTGACCAAGGGGCAGGCCCTGGTCGTGATCGAAGCGATGAAGATGGAGTCGACGGTGAGCTGCCCTGTGGACGGCACCGTCGAGGACGTGGCTGTGACCGCCGGGTCGAACGTGGAGGTCGGGGACCTGCTGGTGGTCCTGGGCGACTGACGAGGGCCTGGACGAGGAACGGCGCCGACCCCATGAGGGACCGGCGCCGACCTACGGGCAGGGGTTCAGGCGCTGGTGAGGCTCTCGGCCTTCTTGGCCATTGCCGACTTGCGGTTGGCGGCCTGGTTGGCGTGGATGACGCCCTTGCTGGCGGCCTTGTCCAGCTGGCGGCTGGCGGCGCGCAGCGCGGTCGCGGCGGCGGCGGCGTCACCGGCGTCGGCGGCCTCGCGGAACTTGCGGACGGCGGTCTTTAGCGAGCTCTTGACCGACTTGTTGCGTAGCCGGGCCTTCTCGTTGGTCTTGATCCGCTTGATCTGGGACTTGATGTTCGCCACGCGCAGATGTCCTCGGGTACTCGTCGGATGGGCGCGCAGCAGCCTTGCACGGCACGCGGTCCCGAGCAGACTAGCAGGGCTGGGCAGCCTCGACCGAGCCGTGCACGCCTGGCACCGCCCGTAGACTGGCGCGTGCCCACGACCGACCCGCGGACCATCCGCAACTTCTGCATCATCGCCCACATCGACCACGGCAAGTCGACCCTGGCGGACCGGATGCTCGAGGTCACCGGCGTCGTGGACGCGCGGCAGATGCGGGCGCAGTACCTCGACAAGATGGACATCGAGCGCGAGCGCGGCATCACCATCAAGTCCCAGAACGTCCGGCTGCCGTGGCCCGCCGACGACGGCCGGGACTACGTCCTGCACATGATCGACACCCCCGGGCACGTCGACTTCACCTACGAGGTGTCCCGCTCGCTCGCGGCCTGCGAGGGAACGCTACTGCTCGTCGACGCCGCGCAGGGGATCGAGGCGCAGACGCTCGCCAACCTCTACCTCGCGCTGGAGAATGACCTGCACATCATCCCGGTGCTCAACAAGATCGATCTGCCGGCGGCGCAGCCGGAGAAGTACGCCGAGGAGATCGCGAAGATCATCGGCTGCGACCCGGACGACGTCCTGCGGATCAGCGCCAAGACCGGCCAGGGCGTGCCCGACGTCCTGAACGCGATCGTGCGCGAGATCCCGCCGCCCACCGGGTCGGTCGACGCGCCGGCCCGCGCCATGATCTTCGACAGCGTGTACGACGCCTATCGCGGTGTCATCACCTACGTGCGGGTGTTCGACGGGCAGCTGTCCACCCGGGACCGGGGGCTGATGATGAGCAGTCAGAACGCGCACGAGATCCTCGAGGTGGGCGTCGTCAGCCCGGAGATGAAGCCGGTCGAGGTGCTGTCGGCCGGCGAGGTCGGCTACGTCATCCCGGGCGTGAAGAACGTGCGGCAGGCGCGCGTCGGGGACACGCTCACCACGGTCCGCAACCCGGCGACGTCCTCCCTCGGGGGCTACCGCGACCCGCGCCCGATGGTGTTCTCGGGGCTCTACCCGCTGGACGGCAGCGAGTACCCGGCGCTGCGCGAGGCCCTGGACAAGCTGCGCCTCAACGACGCCGCGCTGGTGTACGAGCCGGAGACCTCGGCGGCGCTGGGCTTCGGCTTCCGCGTCGGCTTCCTGGGGCTGCTGCACCTGGAGATCGTGCGTGAGCGGCTCGATCGCGAGCACGGCCTGGCGCTCATCTCGACCGCCCCGAACGTCGTGTACCGGGTGGTGCTCGAGACCGCTGAGGAGCTGGTCGTCACCAACCCGAGCGACTGGCCGAGCGGCAAGATCGCCTCGGTCCACGAGCCCATCGTCAAGGCCATGCTGCTGTTGCCCAGCGACTACGTCGGCGCCGTCATGGAGCTGTGCCAGGGGCGGCGCGGCCAGCTGCAGGGCATGGACTACCTGTCCGAGGACCGCGTCGAGCTGCGCTACACCCTGCCGCTCGGGGAGATCATCTTCGACTTCTTCGACCAGCTGAAGTCGCGGACCAAGGGTTATGCCTCGCTGGACTACGAGCTGGCCGGGGAGCAGGACTCCGAGCTGGTCAAGGTCGACATCCTGCTGCAGGGCGAGCCGGTCGACGCCTTCAGCGCCATCGTGCACAAGGACAAGGCGTACTCCTACGGCACCGCCATGGCGACCAAGCTGCGCGAGCTGATCCCCCGCCAGCAGTTCGAGGTGCCGATCCAGGCCGCGATCGGCGCACGCGTCATCGCCCGCGAGAACATCCGCGCGATCCGCAAGGACGTGCTAGCCAAGTGCTACGGCGGGGACATCACCCGTAAGCGCAAGCTGCTGGAGAAGCAGAAGGAGGGCAAGAAGCGGATGAAGATGGTCGGCCGGGTCGAGGTGCCGCAGGAGGCCTTCATCGCCGCGCTGTCCACCGGCCAGGAGACCGCCGGCAAGTAGTCGCCGCCGTCGCGCCCCGGGTCGCTCGCGCCCTGGGTCCCTCGCGCTCACCCGTACTGCTCAGCGAGTCCCGCCGTGCAGCAGGTCGCGTACATGCCCCGTCTCGTTCAGGCTGACCAGGCCGCGGCGCCCGTCGCGGGCCGCGGCGATGCGGGTGATGGAGCAGTACGCCGGGGCGAACCACAGCGGCCGGTCCTGGGAAAGCACGTGCCCGGCGTAGGCGTTGAGGACGCCTGCGTGGCTGAACAGCACGGCCCGACCACCGGGGTGGGCGGCCACCACCCCTTCGACGGCAGCGACCACCCGCGCCCGGAAGGCGACCGGGTCGATCCCGGCCGAGTACAGGTCGCCGCGACGCAGCAGCTCCCAGCGCGGGTCCCGGGCCGCGCGCAGCTCCTCAACGG
>JAABUX010008947.1_pt1 | contig 11447 bp, 10 predicted proteins | sample 5561851 | NCBI WGS metagenome assembly JAABUX01 (sample SAMN10711883, study PRJNA513361) | rock metagenome | isolation source: Antarctica rocks | place: Antarctica: Victoria Land, Richard Nunatak red sandstone | collected 2016-01-03 | reverse complement strand
TTGCCAAGGCATGGACCCGCAAACCGCCGACCAAGCGGAAGCTATCCACATGATCCGCGGCCTTCACCGGATGGATACGGGCAACGCGCGTTGGGAGGAGGCGGATCTCCGCGCGCTCGTCGAGAAAACGGAGGCGCACGGCCTTGCGCTCGAGGCGATCGAGAACGTGCCGGTGCATTTCTACGACAAGGCGATGCTCGGCCTGGCCGGCCGCGACGAGCAGATCGACAACTATTGTGCGACGGTGCGTGCCATCGGTGCAGCCGGCATTCCGATCCTCGGCTACCATTTCATGCCGAACTCCGTTTGGCGCACCGAACGCATGGCGCCGGGACGCGGCGGCGCTGGCTGCACGCAGTTCGACATGGCGGTCGTCGAAAAGCTGTCGGGCCGGGCCGAGCTGGCCCGCTTCCTGCCGACTTCGCTTGGCCGCCAGGAAGCAATGCCGCTGCGCGAGGGCGACGACATCGTCACGGCCGGGCAGATGTGGGCGAACTATGAGTATTTCCTCAAGGCGGTGCTGCCCGTCGCCGAGCAGGCCGGCGTGAAGCTGGCGCTGCACCCCGACGACCCGCCAGTCCCGATGCTCGGCGGCGTCGCACGCCTATTTTGGGAACCCGCAGGCTTCAAGCGCGCCTGGGAAATCAGCGCGGACAGTCCCGCCTGGGGCCTTGATCTCTGCCTCGGCTGCTGCTCGGAGATGACGGGCGGCAAGGCCAGCGTGCGTGAGATGATCGAGCTCTTCGGCCCGAAAAAGCGGATCTTCTACGTCCATTTCCGTGATGTGCAGGGAACGGTGCCGAACTTCACGGAATGCTTTATCGGGGAGGGAAACTTTGACCCCGCCGAAATTATGGCGCTGCTGCGCAAAAGTGGCTTCACTGGATTTTTGCTCGACGATCATGTGCCGCACATGGATGGTGACACCGACTGGAACCACCGCGGCCGCGCGCACGCGATCGGATACATGCAAGGCTTGCTGCGCATGGGCGGGCTGCTATCGGCAGCGTGACTGGCAGTCGATGACCCCTCTCTCGTCTGATACCCAGCGTTCCCCAATAGGCTCGACCGCTCCAGCGCACGGTAAGCGGCCCCCAACTCCGCCCGGAAAAGTAGCCGCTCCGTTGCCTGTTCACTGGCAGAGCAGCATTGCTTCGGTGTCCGCCCGGCCGGGCATGCCGTGCCATCCGTTGCCCCGCTCCGCTTTCAGCGCGGCGGCGGCCGACGCAAACCGGGCTGCATCCAGCGGTGGCTGCCGCTCCGAAATCGCGAGCGCGAACGCGCCATGGAACACGTCGCCACAGCCAGTTGTGTCGCGTACCGCGACAGTCGGGGCACGGACGTGGTGCAGCGCATCGCCGATCCGCCACAGGCTCCCCTCGGTGCCGAGGGTCACGCCGACCACCGCGGCCCCCGGCGCATCGACGCACCTCAAGGCCCGCTCCGGATCCGCCTCGCCGGTCGCAATATGCAGCCCCTTGCGGGAGAAGATCGGGTAGTGCGCCAGAAAGGCTAGTTGCCGCAGATCGGCGGCGTCACCGCCTTCCGCATCCAGCACCGACGGCAGGTCCGCCGGTGCGGACTGCAAAAGCGCGGCAGCCTCGGCAGGGTAGCGATGATCGACCAGCAATGCGCCAGCGCCGGCCAGCAACGCCGGGTCGGGCCACCCGATGCGAACCGTGCCGCGGTCGACCATCAGGCAACGTTCCCCGTGCCGGTCCACGAGCACGCAGGCGCTGGGGGTCCTAGCGTCCGGCAGGACGGTCAAGCCCCGCAGATCTATGCCGAGCCGCTCCATCTCCGTCTGAAGATAGCGGCCGGCGGAGTCCCGGCCGACCGCGCCGCAAAATATCGCATGGCCGCCCAGAGCCGCGACCGCGACTGCGGCCGTGCCGGCGATGCCCCCCCCGCTCTCGCGGTATCCGCACGCAGTGAACTTGCCCTCGCCGGCCGGCAAGGTGTCCACCTCGTAGACCCGGTCCGCGACGACGATGCCGAAGCAGACGACCGGGCGTGCTGCCGTCAGGCCGGGCACAACAGCGGCTTAAGCCGCTCGCCACGGCTGAACGCCCCAAACAAAGCCTCGAGCCCGTCGAGCGGGGCCGTTGCGTCCACCAGCCGCGCATAATCGGCGCGATCGGCCCGCAGCAGATCGATGTTCGCGGCGTAGTCGGCGATTGGGAAGTAAAACGAGCGGATCAGGAAATAGTCCTTCCGTCGCACGCCCCGTGTCTCGGTGATGCTCCAGCCGTCCGACTCGCCGAGTTGCACCACGGCACCGTACGCCGCCACCGCCTCCAGCGCGAGTTGGCGGCCCGCATCCTTGCCGCTGCACTCCAGCACCAGCGCCACCGGGTGCGCCAGGGCCTCCTCCGCCGTCACGGGAGCGGCCCCCAGGCTGGCCGCCATCTCCGCCCGGTAAGCGTTCGGCTCCCGCACGGTCAGCGGACCCCAACCTAGGCGGCGCAGGACCAGCAGGCTGCCAAGCCCTACCGGCCCGGCGCCGATCACCAGCGCCGGGCCGGGCGCCACCACCCGCGACGCCAATCGGACGCCATGTGCACTGGTCCCGATCGTGTCCAGCAGCAGCGGCGCGATCCGGTCGGGGATGTCGTCCGGCACCGGCAACAGGCACTGGGCCGGCACGCTGACCGTGTCGGCATAGCCGCCAGGCCGTTGCCAACCGACCAGGGACGCCGTCTCGCAGAGCTGGGTATGGCCGGCACGGCAGGGCGGGCAGTGGCCGCAGAAGGCCGGGATGTAGACCAGCACCCGCTGGCCGTGCTGCGGGGCGCCGGGCTGGGTGACGCGCCCGGCGATCTCGTGCCCCGGCGTGACCGGCCAACCCTGGCGTAGCGGGCGCAGGTCGCTGCCGCACAGGGCGCAGGCAAGGACGTCCACCCGGACCTCGCCTGCCACCGTTTCAGGGGTGGGGACCGTCTCGATCGTGATGCGTCCCTCGCCATGGAACCGGGCCGCCCGCATCAGTGGGCGGCCACGCGGTCGACAATTTCGCACAGGCGACGCAGCCGGGGCACCGCGTCCTCCCGCAGGGCGCGCGGCACGTCCTGCTGCCCGACCGTGCCCGCCCAGATGCCGCGGCCGGCCAGAAAGCCGGAGGCCCCCTCGCGGCACGCCCATTCCACCGCCTGTGGGAATGCGTCCTGCGGTACGCCCGACGACAGGACCACCCACGGGCTGGCGACGCTGCGGGTGATTGCGGCGCAAGCCACGCGGATGTCCGCCTCCGACCCAGTACCGAAATAGGGGACTTCGCCCTTGTAAATGTCGGCTCCGCGCCGCCCGAGTTCGACCGCGGCACTCAAGATCGCGGCTTCCCGGTCCCACGCGCCACCGTCCCGCGGGCGGCGCATCACCGGTTCGACGATACTGGCCAGCCCGGCGCGACGGCAGCGGGCGATGAAGTCGTCCACCATGGCGACCCGTGGCTCGGCCGGGTCGCGGGGGCGCCACAGCACCAATAATTTCAACGCCACGGCCCCCTCGTCGCGCACCACCTCCGGCACGACCAAGTCGTCGATTTCCACCGCTGCCACTACCTCATCGGGGCTGGCCAGCAGCACGTCCGCCGCAGCGATCAGCCCGCAGCCAGGCGCTACCGCCCGCTCGTCCACCGTTTGCCGCCAGGCGAGTTCGCGATCCACCAACACCGCGGACGCATAGGGCGTCAGCGCGCGGATTGCCTGCAGCTTGAACTCGGTCAACGCGCTATCCGGCACCGGCCCCGGCCGGTGCTGCGCAAGCATGGCGCGCAAGCCCTCCCGCTGATCGACCGCCAGCATGGCGAAGGCGCCAGACGGCCTGGCCAAGGCTGCTAAAGTGTTAGTCATATGCCTAACCTACGTCGAATCCCGTCGATTGACGGCCATGGCCCGCTCGATTAACGGTGCAGGGAATACCTCTTATAAATGGAATGATCCGTCAAGAACCCGGCACGGCTGTTTTGGGCTGGCAGGGGAACAAGGGGAAAGCCGATGTCCATGCGCCGCCTTCATCACGCCCTGCTCGCCGCGCTCGCGGCAGCAATCCTGGCGCCAGCCGCGGGGGCCGTCGATTTCGATTGGATGAAGTACAAGGGCGCGACCGTATCCTTCCTGGCAAACAATAACGCGATCGGTAACGCGATCGTCGCCAACAAGGCCGATTTTGAGAAACTGACCGGCATCACGGTCAAGGTCGATACCTACCAGGAGCAGCAGATGCGCCAGCGCCTGGTCACGGTGCTGAACGCGCGCAGTGACGAGACGGACGTGTTCATGACCCTGGTGTCGCGCGAAGGGCTGCAATTCGCTAAAGTCGGCTGGTACACGGACCTGACGCCGCTCAAGGACGAAGCCGCGCCGGATTACGACTTCAAGGGCTTTAGTCCGGCGCTGCTGAGAGCGGTGACGATCGAGGGCAAGCTGACCAGCGTGCCGCTGAACATCGAAGGCCCCGTGGTTTATTACCGCAAGGACATCTTCGCCAGATGCGGCGTGGCCTTCCCGGCGACGCTGAGCGACCTCGAACCCGCGGCCAAGAAGCTGAAGGCCTGCAATCCGTCGATGACGCCTTTCGTAACTCGTGGGCTGAAGGACGCCGTGGCCTACACGTTCAGCAACATGATGCATAACATGGGCGGCAACTACATGAAGGACGGCAAGTCCGACCTGTGCTCCGCCCCTGACAAGGCGGCGATCGAGCTGTACGGCACCCTGCTGAAAGAATACGGCCCGCCCGGCGCGGTGAACTACACCTTCAACCAGATCGACGCGCTCTACCGCACCGGCCGCGCCGCCATGGCGTTCGAGTCGCAGAACGAGATGAGCGCCATGATGGAGGGCGGCGCGCGCGAGGCCGATACCGGCATCGAGGTATTGCCCCCCGGCCCTGGCGGCTCGGTGCCGACCGCGATCGGCTGGAGCATGGCTATCTCCCCCTTCAGTCAAAAGAAGAATGCGGCCTGGTACTTCCTGCAATGGGCCAGCAGCCCGGCGATGCAGGCCAAGTTCGAGCTGAGCGGCATCGCCGCCCCGCGCGCCGGCATCGAGGATAGGCCGGAGGTCAAGCAGTGGCTGGCGGCCAGCCCCGTCCGCGCGGACTGGCAAGCCGTGGTGGGGGAGATCGCGTCCAAAGGCAGCTCCGAAGTCGGCTATCCCATCGTCGCCAACCCGGCGTCGCGCTCCTTCATCGGTCAGGCGGTCGACGACATCCTGCTCGGCAGCAAGCCGGTCGGCGGCGCCTGTGCCGATGCCGACCGCGGCATGGACGCGCTGATCGCGGGCGGCTGATGTCGCCGGGCGAACCCGGACGGTTCGGGCTCGCCGCGCTGGCGGCGCCCGCGGTTGCATTCACGCTTTTGCTGATCGCCTTCCCGTTCTTCTACACGGTGTGGCTCAGCGTCCAGCACGTCGCACTCGGCAAGGGCAACACCTTCGCGGGCGCCGCCAACTACGCGCACATGCTGACGGACGGGGAGTTCTGGAACGGGTTATGGGTCAGCGCCGTCTTATATGTTCTGTCGCTGTCGCTGCAGATCGCAGGCGGTACCTACCTAGCGCTGTTGCTGTTCAGCGCAAAGCGGATGCCGGGCCTGTTGCGCTCGCTGCTGATCTCGCCGTTCATGCTGCCGCCGGTCGTGGCGGGGATGATGTTCCTGGTCATCCTGGACCCGTCCATCGGGGCTGCGAACTGGCTGCTGACGCAGGCGGGGCTGCCCCCGTCCGACTGGCTGGCCTCGCCGCAATGGGTAATTCCAACGATCGCGCTGATCGACACCTGGCAATGGGCGCCCTATGTGGCGCTGATCGTGTTGGGCGGACTCCAGGCGCTGCCGCCCAGCGTCTATGAGGCGGCGCAGATCGATGGTGCCTCCACCTTCAACACCTTCCGGCGCATCACCCTGCCGCTACTGCTGCCGACACTGGCGACCGCGACAATCTTGCGCAGCGTGGATCTGCTGCGCTTCTTCGACATCATCTACATCACCACCCAGGGCGGGCCGGGCAATGCGTCGGACACGCTGAACGTCTACGGCTTCCGGGTGGGGTTCGAGTTCTTCCAATTCGGCTACGCCGCGGCGCTGGCTGTGACGCTAACGGCGATCGTGCTGGGCGCGGTGCTATTACTGAACCAGTTCCGTCGCGGGGTGGCCTGGTAGCCATGCAAGACGGGCGGTGGCTTCGCGTGCTGACGGTAGTGCAGTTGGTCTGCGTCGGCGTGGTCATCATGACGCCACTGGCCTGGATGGTGCTGTCGTCGTTCAAGTCGTCCGCCGAGGTCACGGCCTACCCGCCGACCCTGATCTTCTCGCCGACGCTGGACAACTACGTCCACCTGTTCGGCACCACCCCGTTCCTTTCCTACGCTCGCAACAGCCTGATCGTCACCGCCGGATCGACGGTGCTCGGCATCGTGCTGGGCGTGCCCGCCGCCTACGTCGTGTCGATGACGCGGATCACCTGGCCGGCACTGCTGACCCTGGCCGCGCGTATGGCGCCCGGCACGCTGTTCCTGCTGCCATGGTACGTGATGTTCCGGGAGATCGGGCTGATCGGGTCCTACTGGGCCCTGATCCTGACGCACGCGGTCATCACCATGCCGATCGTGATCTGGGTGCTGCTGCCGTCCTTCGACGCGATCCCGCGCAGCGTGCTCGAGGCCGCGCAGGTGGATGGGTGCGGCGCGGTGCGGAGCCTGTGGCGGGTGGCGCTGCCGTTGGTCAGCTCCGGGCTGGTGGTCGCCGCGATACTGGCCTTCGTGTTCTCGTGGAACTACTTCCTGTTCGCGCTGGTGCTGTCCAATGCGGACACCAAGACGCTGATCGCGGCAGCGTTCAACTTCGTGGGCGAGGGCTCGACCGACTGGGGCGCGCTGATGGCTGCTGCGACCCTGATCGCGCTGCCGCCGTTGCTGCTGGCCATCGCGGTGCAGCGCTGGCTCGTCTCGGGCCTGACGCTCGGCGCGGTAAAGGGTTAGGGGAGGGGCGTGGCGTCGATCCGGATTGCCGGCCTGGTCAAGCGCTTCGGCGACGTCGAGGTGATCCCGCGGCTGGACCTGCAGATCGAGGACCATGAGTTCATCGTGTTCGTCGGGCCGTCCGGCTGCGGCAAGTCGACGTTGCTGCGTATCATCGCCGGACTGGAGGGCATGACGGCCGGCGACCTGTATATCGGCGACCGCCGGGTCAACGAAATCCCTTCCGCCCGGCGCGACATTGCCATGGTGTTCCAGGACTACGCGTTGTACCCGCACATGACGGTGCGGCAGAACATGGCCTTCGGGCTGGAGATGCGCCGCGTGCCACGGGCCGAGATCGACGCCCGGGTCGCCCGTGCCGCCCGCATGCTGCACCTGGAGCCGTTGCTCGCCCGACGGCCCAAGGCGCTCAGCGGTGGTCAGCGGCAGCGCGTGGCAATGGGGCGCGCCATCGTGCGCGACCCCCAGGTATTCCTGTTCGACGAGCCGCTCTCCAACCTGGACGCCAAGCTGCGAGGCCTGGTCCGCGCGGAGATCAAGACCCTATCGCAGGAACTGCGGACCACCATGGTATTCGTCACGCACGACCAGGTGGAGGCAATGACGATGGCCGACCGCCTGGTAGTGCTGGAGGCCGGCGTGATCCAGCAAGTCGGCACGCCCGAGCAGGTCTATGAGCAGCCCGCCAACCGCTTCGTGGCTGGCTTCATCGGCTCCCCGTCGATGAATTTCTTCCCTGCGCGCCTAGGGGATGGCGACGCGGTCCTGGCGGACGGCAGCCGGCTGCCCCTGCCGCCCCGGCTCGCGGCCGTGGCGCCTGGCGATGCCGTCCTGGGACTCCGGCCAGAGGGCATGGCGCCTGTTGGCGACGGCGCGCCCGGCCTGTCCGTGCAGATCACCTTGGTGGAACCGCTCGGCTCCGACACGCTGGTGCATTTTCACCTGGGGGGTGACGCGTATGTCGCCCGTGTGCCGCCGGATTTGCGGCCGAAGCTCGGCGACCGTCTGACCCTGGCAGCCGATGGCGCCAAGATGCATCTGTTCGACGCAGCGAGCGGCGCCGTGCTGGGCCGGCCAGCATGACGCGATCGGAGGAGAACGGTATGGACACGCCTAAGCGCCCGAACGTCGTCTTCATTATCACCGACCAGCAGCGCTACGACACGATCGCGGCGGCCGGCTACCCCTACATGCACACGCCGAACCTCGACCGCCTGGTGCATGAAGGCGTGTGCTTCGATCGCATGTTCGTCACCGCGCCATCCTGCGCCCCGTCGCGGGCCAGCCTGTTCACCGGCCTGTATCCCCACACGAACGGCGTGTTCCGCAACGACGAGCCATGGACCCACACCTGGGTCCGCCAACTCGCCGATGCCGGCTACCGGTGCGTCAACGTCGGCAAGATGCACACCTCCCCGTTCGAACAATCCTTCGGCTTCCACGAGCGCCACGTGATCGAGAACAAGGACCGCGCCAATCCCACGCTGCCCTACTTCCTGGACAATTGGGACAAGGCGTTCTGGAATCGCGGCATCGAAAAGCCCAGCCGGGTCACCTACCGCCGCCGCAACGACTACCGCGACCGGCTGGGCGCCTTCGTCTGGGACGCCCCGGCCGACCTGCATTCCGACAATTTCGTCCCTGGCCTGGCCGCCCATTGGATCGACACGTATCGCGGGAACGAGCCGTTCTTCCTTGAAATCGGCATCCCGGGCCCGCACCCGCCCTACGACCCGACGCAGGACGCGATCGACCTCTACGCCGGCCGCACCCTGCCGGAGCCGATCCTCGACCAGGCCGACATCGACAGCCAACCCACCGCGCTCAAGAAGCTGCGCGCACAGCACCTGGCCCACGACCATGACGCCGTAGTGCACCTCCCCAATCCTACCCCCGAGCAACTACGCCGCCAGCGGGAGCACTACTTCGCCAACGTGACCATGATCGACACGCAGGTCGGCAAGCTGATGGAGGCGCTCGCGCGGCGGGGCGTGCTGGACGACACGGTCATCATCTTCACCTCCGACCATGGCGACTGCCTCAATGATCATGGCCACAGCCAGAAATGGACGATGTACGAACAGAGTGTGCGGGTGCCGGCCGTGGTGTGGGCGCCGGGCCGCGTGGCGGCCGGGAGGGTTGTGGACGACCTGGTTTCGCTGTTCGATCTCGGCCCCACCGTGCTCGAGTTCGCGGGCGTCACCGCCCCCGTCTGGATGGAGGCGCGATCGCTGCTGCCGTACCTGCAAGGCGACGGCGCCGACCCGCGCCGCTACGTATTCGCCGAGCACGCCGGAGATCGCATCCTGCACGGCACCGCATTCATGACCATGATTCGCGACCATCACTGGAAACTGGTGCATTTCGTGGACTACGAGGAAGGTCAGCTATTCGATCTCCGCGCCGACCCGCAAGAGTTGCACAATCTCTGGGACGACCCAGCCAGTGAGCCAGCGCGCCGCGAACTGGTGAACGAAATCCTGAAATGGCGTATCTACAGCGACCTCAAGACCCAGGGCTGGGCGGTCGCGGTGGAGCCGAAGGCAAGCCGTTGACTGCCACCGTCCGGGTCCCGGGCGGACGGTTCCGCATGGGATCGAACCACCACTACCCGGAAGAAGGACCGTCCTATCTCGCAACCGTCGACGGCTTTGCCATGGACTGGGCGCCGGTGACGAACGCACGATTCGCGGCCTTCGTCAGGGCGACAGGCTACCGCACCGTTGCGGAAACGACGCCCGACCCCCGCGACTACCCCGGCGCTGCGCCGGACGCGCTTCGGCCCGGCTCGGTCGTGTTCACCCCGCCATCGCATCAAACCGACATGCGGTTCTGGGGCGATTGGTGGTCGTTTGTCCCCGGCGCTTGTTGGCGTCACCCGAGAGGCGACGCCACCGGCTGTAAGATGGACCACCCGGTCGTCCATGTGGCCTACGATGACGCCGGCGCCTACGCCCTCTGGGCGGGCCAGCAACTGCCGACGGAGGTGGAGTGGGAATGGGCCGCCGGAGGTGCCGCTGGTGGCACCGAGTTCGCTTGGGGCGACGAGTTGACGCCGGGCGGGATCCACATGGCCAACATCTGGCAGGGCCGCTTCCCCATCGAGAACCTCCTTGAGGACGGCCATGCCGGGACATCTCCGGTCGGCGCATATCCGCCGAACCACCGCGGCCTGGTGGACATGATCGGCAACGTTTGGGAGTGGACGGCCGACTGGTGGTCAGCCCGGCCCAAGGAGTACGCGGCCAAGCCCTGCTGCACTCCGGAGAACCTACGGGAGGACGCAGCGGCGAGGAGCCTCGATCCCCGGCAGCCCGGCACGCGGATACCGCGCAAGGTCATCAAGGGCGGCTCCCATCTCTGTGCCCCGAACTATTGCCGCCGCTACCGTCCCTCGGCCCGCCAGCCGCAGGCGATCGACACTGGCACCTCGCATATCGGCTTCCGGTGCGTCAGCCGGGATCGCTAACATCGCCGGGCATACGCGGCAGCAACCCGCCCCAAAGCAATAGCCGCTTTTCGCGATGACTTGCATGTAATTGGCCCGCATTTCTCGCCGGGACCGCGTCCCGAAGGCGCACCGTCAACACTGCCCCGCAGTCGGTCACCCGCAGTCAGTCAGCGGCCGCCCGGCTCGCTTAGTAGTCAGGTCCAAGAGCCCCGCTATCGCCCCACGCGTCGGCTAACAACGCCACATGGAAGCCGCCCACGACCGAGCGCGCCTGGAACCCCATCTTGCGGCCACTCTCGGTGAAATACAGGTCGGAGAACGGCACCCGGTTCGGCGTCTCGCAGGCATAGCGCAGGATGCGGTCCACCCAGTCGCGCAGCGGCGCCGGGTCGTCGGCGAGGCACGCGGCCCAGAGCATCCATTCGGGCTTGGTAAGCGTCCCCCGGCCATCCAGCGGCACGCCATAGAGCTCCGCCTTGCCGCGATAGAAGGCCTGTTCCCGCCGCAGTTCCGCCTCCGGGAACAGGTCCAGGCCGAGCAGCCGGTCCCACACCAGATTATATTTGAGGCTCCAACTGCCGGGCTGGTCGAAGGCGAGGCGCGTGCCGTCCCCGTCGCGGGCGCGGTCGAGCCATTCCTGCGCGAACGCCTCGGCGGTGGCGCGGTAGCGTGCAGCGTCCGCTGCGTACCCGAGTGCGGCCGCCACCCGCGCGAACCCGGCGATGCCCATGATGGCCTTGGCCGACAGGTTCACGTTGTGCCCGAGCACGCCAGAAAAATCGTCGGTGCAGAGCTGCTCGCCCGGGTTGAAGCCCACGTCCACCAGATACTCCGCCCATGGCCGCAGTGGCGGCCAATGCGGCGAGACATAGCTCGGGTTACCCTCGGCGCGTTCTAGGGTCTGTTGAGAATTGGCTTCCTATGAGCACGGCTGCTATGGTTTAAGCTCCGAGAGGAGTTTGCAATGGACCGGTTCGGCCTGACGGACGCGCAATGGGAGAAGATGGAGCCGCTGTGT
>JAABUX010008946.1_pt1 | contig 11447 bp, 11 predicted proteins | sample 5561851 | NCBI WGS metagenome assembly JAABUX01 (sample SAMN10711883, study PRJNA513361) | rock metagenome | isolation source: Antarctica rocks | place: Antarctica: Victoria Land, Richard Nunatak red sandstone | collected 2016-01-03 | reverse complement strand
CCTACGCTGCGGCGGGCCTGCCCATGCTGCAGTACGACAACCCCGGCGCGGTCGTGGCCACGCAGACGCTGTCCCGCCAGCGCGCGCTCGGCCCCCTCGGCGCCGACATCCCCGACCTCGCGGCCCAGTTGCGCGTCCGGGCGCGCATGGCTCACTACCGCGACAGCGTCTGGCGACAGCGCCACGAGTTCACCTTCGACCACCACGCCGATCGCCTGGTGGAATTCTTCCGTCAAGTTATTGCTGCACAATAATGGTCTGCGACCGTTTGAGGAGGACGCGCTATGGTATCCAAAGGTCGTTGGGTTGCTGTCGTCGCCGTCGTGGCGTGCCTGGCGACCGGTGTGGTCGCGCTCACGTTGCACGGCGCATCCCCCGCTAGCCGGCCCTTGTCCCTCTATCCCTACCCGCCGAACGCGCGGCAGTTGATCGCGGCGGGCTTGACCGGCCGCCCGGCTACCTCGGCCTCGTCCGGGCCGATCGTCGTGGATATGGTGCTCGTGGACGGCCTGCAGACGACGGTCCTGTATCACGCCACGACAAGCGACATGAGCGCCATGCCGTTCCTGACGCTGCGCGACGACCGCGGCCGGTCGTATCAGCAAGGGAGCGGCGGCATGAGCGGTTCCGGTTTCGCCATGCGGCCGCACGTCGGCGGCTTGCAGGGGTTCCTTTGGGATGTGATGCGGCTGATCCCGTTCCCGGGGTCCCGCGAACCGGTGCGCGGCTACGCGTCCTTCGCGTCGCTGCAGCCGACCGCGCACGCGGCCATTGTTTCTATTGGGCTGGCCGGTCGCACACGCGTAGTGCGCGTGCCGCTGCGCCTGTCTGCCCTGTCGTCCGCGACGACCACAACGGTCTTCAAGCGCCGCGCGACGTGGCGGGGAGTCGTGGTCACGCTGCTGCACGTGACGCGCGCGCTGGGGACCGCTCGGATAGACTTCACGATAGACGTTCTGCTGTCCCGCGGCCAGCGACTGCCCGGACAGATGCCCTACGCGGAGGGCGACCTGAGCGACGCGCGTGGTCGCCTGCTAGCGCCGACGGAATCCTCGGGCTCGTGCGGAGGGCCGGTGGGCGCGTCTACGATGATGCACTGCGACGAGACGATGTCAATTACGCCGCCCGCGGGGGGAACCCCGCTACGGCTGACCATCACCGTCAGATCCGCGTCGGGTTCCCGCATACTCCCCAATTCGGGTTCCCGCATACTCCCCAATTCGGGTGCCGTCATATCGTTCCGCATGCCCTGAGCACTGCCCGTGCGAGTGGGCGCTATCTGTTTGGACACGCTCCATGAGCTGTCTGGCAGAGTATCGACATCGTGGGGGCTAGTAGGCCATGCAATCAGTGGCCGCAGCCACAGCTCCCGCCGCAGCAACCGCCACCGCCGCCCTTGGCGGTGATGCGCTCCATCGCGGCAATGCTGCTGTCGCTGCCCGAGCGCGCGGCGAACGTGGACACCAGACGGCGCACGCTCCCGCTGCCGCAGTGGCGGCACACCACACTGTCGGCAAGGGACGGCGACCCGACGAGCAACTCGAACGGCCGGCCGCAGTCAGTGCACTTGTATTCGTATAACGGCATGATAGACTCCCCCTATGAGCGATGCAGGTTTGATACTACTATAATTATACGTGGTTCGCGCCCACGGCAACGAGATGACAGACCACAAAAAGCTGGGTCTGCCCATGCGTCAAGCGCGTAAGCGTAAGAGGGAGGAGAGTACGCATGTCATGGTGATGGGGGTCAGAGTTGCCTGTGTCCGTGGACGCTGAATTGCTGCCCCTTTCCGCATTAGAGCAGCGCCTTGGGGTGACGTTCAAGCGTAAGGAACTGCTGGAGCTGGCCCTGATCCACCTCTCGCGTAACGAGGCGACCGAGAAGGCTGCCCTCGCTCTCCCCTCCAATGAGCGCCTGGAGTTCCTGGGCGACGCTGTGTTGGGCGCCGCCGCCGCGTCGTATCTGTATCGCACCCATCCCGAGCTGGCCGAAGGACCTCTGACCACGCTGCGCTCTGCGCTGGTGCGGCGTTCCACCGCGGCGTGCTACGCCGACGACATTGAGCTAGGCCTTTTCGTGCACATTGGTCGCGCCGAGGAGGGCCCCCAGGGACGCGGCGCGTCGTCCGTGCTCTCGGCCGCCTTCGAGGCCGTGGTGGGCGCCATCTTCCTCGACCAGGGTTTCACCCGCTCCGCCCGGTTCCTGGAGCGGTTCTTCCGCCGCTACCTGCCGCTCATCCTGGCCGCCGAGTTGCATCGCAACGCCAAGTCCGAGCTGCAGGAGTATGCGCAGGCGCGCTACCGCGTGACGCCGACCTACCGCGTCCTGGAGCGCACCGGGCCTGCTCACGACAGCCGCTTCGTCGCCGAAACGGTCGTGGCCACCGTGGCCAGCGCGCGCGGCGAGGGCCTCAATCGCCAGCAGGCCGAGCAAGACGCCGCACGCCGGCTGCTGGCGGACCTGCGCGCGACGGAAGACACGCGTGCAAGCATCGCGACAGCTATATCCGCGGACACCGGGGACGCGACGGAGCCTCTTGGCCCGAGCGAGGGCGCCGGGTTGGCGGACGCGACGGAGAGCAGGACGGACTAAAGCGGCCGATGCGGATTATGAGGCCGCTTCCGCTTCCGCGCGCGCCCCCGGACCCTCCTCGGAGTTGGTTGGCATGGGCTCGTCGCTGAGGACGTTGTCGATCAGCCCGTAGTCGGCGGCTTCCTGCGCGGTCATGAAGAAGTCGCGCTGGGTATCGTGCTCCACGCGCTCGAAAGGTTGCCCGCAGTGCTCCGCCAGGATCGCCGTGGTGCGGCGCACCATGCGCAGAATCCAGCGTGAACGCACCTCCAAATCGGGGGTGGCGCCCTGGAAGCCGGCCTGGCCCTGGTGGATCATGATGTCGGTGTTCGGCAGGGCGTAACGCTTGCCCTTTGTGCCGCCGGCCAGCAGGATGGAGGCGATATCGCCGCAGAAGCCGACCGCGATGGTGCTGACGTCGGGCTTGATGTGCTGCATCGTGTCGTAGATGGTGAGCCCGGCCAACACGTCACCGCCGGGACTATTGATGTACATCATAACGTCGCGGTCGGCGTCCTGACTCTGCAGGAACAGCAACTGCGCCGTGATCAGCGCGGCGACCTCGGTGACGATGGGGGTGTTGAGGAAGATGATGCGCTCGTTGAGCATGCGCGAGTAGAGGTCGTAGCTGCGTTCGCCGCGCGGGGTGCTCTCGACGACCGTCGGGACGTAAACCATTGGTAGGCTCCTTCACGTAGTGGCGCTGTTTCGCCCCTGGCTCTTGTACCATTTAATAGTAACCGACGACGGGCTATCGCGTCCGTGACGAGCGTTCGACGCGCGTGGTACGTCATATGCTAGCAATACGACAATAAAAGGCCGTCAACCACAACGACCATGACCTTTGGAGAGGATGGAGGAGCGAGACATGAACCAGGACAGTGCGTTAACATCCGAGCAGGCCATCACACAGCAGGTCGAAGCGGCGCTCCAGGCGGATCAAGCGACAGCGCGCTACCCCATCGAAGTCGCGTACCAGAACGGTTCGGTCAGCCTGTTCGGGCAGGTCGACACGCAGGAGACTAAAATGGCGGCCGAGCGCGTGGCCCGCGGCGTCGGCGGCGTGGCCGGCGTCACCAACGAGCTGACCATTGGCCAGGGCGGGGGCAACGGCGGCGGCCTGTTGGGCGGCCTGTTCGGCCGCGGTGGCGACTCCGGTCAGGCTACGGGTAGCGCGCTCCCGGCGGCGGGCGTGATGGGGGCGCAAGCTGGGGGCGTAGGGGCGGCGGGCGCGGGGGCCGGCGTTGCCGCTCCACTCGCCGTTGCCGGCGGCTTCGCGGATAACGCCGACGGCGGCGCGGACATCTCGCGGGGAACCCAGGCGGAGGCCGAAGCGGACGGGCAGTAGGGGCGCGCTCCAGACGCGATAAGTGTGCCCGAGCGCTCTAGTGCCCGAGGGGTGCGCCCCCGAGATTGTGGTTATGGGCGCCGAGAGCCTGCGATTGAAATCGCATGGCAAACGACGGACACTGAAGTGTCTTTCCTGGCAGTCGCGCGTGTCTGACCTGTGACGCGTCGGACAGCGCATGAGGCTTTGGAGCGACTTTAGTCGCCCTGGTTTGCCATGCGATTTCAATCGCATGGCTCTTACAATGTCGGTGCGCACCCCGCTCCGAGATTGTGATTGACGCGCTGCGTCTCATCGTGCGACAATACATGTATAAGGCGCTGACGGAGACGAGTAAGCGGACGGGCGCGTCCAAGAGAGCCTCAGGTTGCTGCGACGAGGCGACGCACGACCGCCGAACATCACTCCAGAGCCACCGCGAAGTAGTTAGTTGCTAGTAGTTAGCAGTTAGATAAACACAAACCGAACTAACTACTAATTACTAAAGACTAACTACTCCGGCCGGGACCGCCGCCCGTTATCCTGGCGCGGGCATGTTTGTGCCTGGATGAGTGGATCCGGCTATGTCCGGGCTACAAAGGGTGGTACCGCGGGCTGTGAACCCGCCCCTTGCGAGGGGCGGGATTTTTGTTTTGGTGGAGACCTGCATCTGCCAATGCCAAGGAGCGACGCGCCGCGCACTCCCTACTGCACATAGATAAGAGGTACCCGTGATGGCAATGACGGAAGAGAAAACGGTCTTCGCGCCCGTCGACCCGCGGCCGGACTTCCCGGCCCGCGAGGAGGCGACCCTGGCCTGGTGGCGCGAACACGACATGATGCAACAATACGTGCGCAAGAACCGCGGCGCGACGGACGCCGCGGGACGCCCCAAGCGGTTCTCCTTTATCGATGGACCGATCACGGCCAACAATCCCATGGGCGTACAGCACGGCTGGGGCCGCACCTATAAGGATATCCTCCAACGATTCAAGACCATGCAGGGCTTCGAGCAGCGCTACCAGAACGGGTTCGATTGCCAGGGCTTGCACGTCGAGGTCGAGGTTGAGAAAGAGCTTGGCCTCAACACCAAGCGCGACATCGAGACCTACGGCATCGCGGAGTTCGTGGAGCGCTGCAAGGCCCGCGTGCTCAAGTACGCGGGCGTGCAGACCGAGCAATCCATCCGCCTGGGCTACTGGATGGACTGGGACCGCTCCTACTACACCATGTCCGACGAGAACAACTACACCATCTGGCTGTTCCTCAAGCGCTGCTATGAGAACGGCTGGATCTACAAGGGCCACGACGTGATGCCGTGGTGCCCGCGCTGCGGCACCGGCCTGACCCAGGCCGAGCTGGCCGACGAGTACCGCGATGTCGTGCACGCTTCGCCCTTCGTGGCCTTCCCGCTGCTCGATCCGCCCGCCCCCGCCGAGCCCGGCGACGCCCTGATCATCTGGACCACCACACCCTGGACCTTGCCTGCCAACGTGGCCGCGGCCGTCAATCCCGACCTGCCCTACGTGCGGGTGCGCGCCTCCGGTATACCAGGCGGTCAGGGCGCCGCGGACGGCGCGGCCGGCTCGCGCGTCTACTGGGTCGCCGAGGGCGCGCTCAAGAACGTGTTCAAGGGAGCCGAGACGGAGGTACTGGCCACGTTGCCCGGCCGCGATCTGGCCGGCTGGCGCTATCGCGGCCCCTTCGACGAGTTGCCGGCCTGGCAGGCGCAGGCGGAGGGGGGCGCGGAGCACCGCGTCATCGTGTGGGAGACGCAGACCGAGGCCGACAAGGGCGTCAGCGCGGACGAGGGCACGGGCATCGTGCACATCGCGCCTGGCTGCGGCAAGGAGGACTTCGAGCTCTCCAAACGGTTCGGCCTCGCCGCGATCGCGCCCATCGACGAGCTGGGCGTCTACGTCGATGGCTTCGGTCCCTTCACCGGCCAGCAGGCCGGCGAGGTGGCGCGCCAGGTCTTCGCGTCGTTGCGCGAGAAGGACGCGCTGGTGCGCGTGGCCGACTACAAGCACTCCTACCCGCACTGCTGGCGCTGCAAGACAGCGATCGTGTTCCGCCTGGTCGACGAGTGGTTCATCTCGGTCGCGGAGCTGCGCCCGCGCATGATGCGCGTCGTCGATACGGTCCGCTGGCTACCCGAGTTCTGCCGCGAACGCGAGCAGGACTGGCTGCGCAACATGGGCGACTGGATGATCTCCAAGAAGCGCTACTGGGGACTGGCCCTGCCGATCTACGAGTGCCCCGCCTGTGGCGCGTTCGAGGTCATCGGCGGCGAGGACGAACTCAAGGCGCGCGCCGTGGAGGGCTGGGAACGCTTCGAGGGCCATACGCCGCACCGCCCCTGGGTCGACGGCGTCAAGATCGCCTGCAAGGAGTGTGGCGAGACGGTCTCGCGCATCAAGGACGTGGGCAACCCCTGGCTCGACGCGGGCATCGTGCCCTTCTCCACGCTGGATTACCGCCACGACCGCGCCTACTGGCGCGAGTGGTTCCCGGCCCAGTTCATCACCGAGAGCTTTCCAGGCCAGTTTCGCAACTGGTTCTACTCGCTGCTGTGCATGGCCACGGCGCTGGAGGACACCACGCCGTTCGAGACCTGCCTGGGCTTCGCCTCGCTGCTCGACGAGCGCGGCGAGGAGATGCACAAGAGCAGGGGCAATAGCATCCCCTTTGACGAGGCCGCGGCGGTGATGAGCGCCGACGCCATGCGCTGGCTTTACACCAACCATAACCCGGCCAGCAACCTCAAGTTCGGCTACAAGCCCGCCGAGGAGACGCGCAGGCAGGTCATGCTGCCGCTGTGGAACGTCTATTCGTTCTTTGTCATCTACGCCAACCTCGACCGCTTCAACCCGCGCGAGCGTCACGTACCTGTGTCCGAGCGGCCCGCACTGGACCGCTGGATCGTCTCCGAGCTGCAGGTGACAATTCAGGAGGTGACGCGCGGCCTGGAGAACTGGGACACGGCGGCGGGCAACCGTGCCCTCGAAGCGTTCCTGGACAACCTCTCTAACTGGTACGTGCGGCGCGGCCGGCGCCGCTACTGGAAGTCCGACGAGGACGCGGATAAGACGGCGGCCTACCTGACGCTCTACGAGGCGCTGACCACGCTCGTCAGGTTGCTGGCTCCCTACACGCCGTTCCTGGCCGAGGACATCTACCAGAACCTGGTACGCTCGGTCGACCCGGACGCGCCGCAGAGCGTGCACCTGACCGACTGGCCCGTGGCCGACCCGGCGCTGATCGATCGGGGCCTGCTCGACGCCACGCATCTGGTGCGGCGCATGGTGGGGCTGGGCCTGGCCGCGCGTAGCGCCAGCCGGCTCAAGGTGCGCCAGCCGCTGGCCCGCCTGCGCGTGACGACGCGCGACCCCTCGGAGTGGGCCATGGTGCAGCCCTTCGTCGACCAGGTGCTGGACGAGTTGAACGTCAAGAGGCTGGAGCGGCTGGCCGACGACGCCGACGTGGCGAGCTATACGTTGCGGCCGGTCACCCCGCTGCTGGGTCCGCGCTTGGGCAAGCGGTTGCCGGCGGTGCTCAAGGCGCTAAACGGGCTCGACGGAGCCGAGGCGGTGGCGACGGTGCGCCGGGGCGAGCCCGTGCGCGTCGAGGTCGACGGCGAGACGGTGGAGCTTGCACCGGGCGAGCTACAGGTGATGGCCGCGCCGCGTCCCGGCTACGCCGTGGCTGAGGAGATGGGTTACCTGGCCGCGCTGGACACCGAGCTGACGCCTGAGTTGGTCGACGAGGGCCTGGCGCGCGAGTTCGTGCATCGCGTGCAGACCATGCGCAAGAACGCCGGCTTCGACATCGCCGACCGCATCGTCACCCGTTACGCCGCGCCAGGGGACGGCCGTCTGGCCGCCGCGCTGGCCCGCCACGCCGGCTACGCCGCCGCCGAGACGCTCTCGCGCGAGCTGCTCAACGTCGTGCCGGACGCCCTGGTGGGGTACACCGAGACGTTTGCCATCGAGGGAGAGGAGGTCACGGCCGGGATCGAGCGCGCCACGGTGTAAGATTGAGAGCGCATGAAGGTGACGTGCTCCTGCCATGTGTCACGCCGGGGGTCGAAAAGGCGCTGGCTCTGTCCGCCGCGCCGCGCCTTGCTGCCATTGCAAAAGGGGCAGCACCAGGCCAGGTTGTCCAGGTGGTCGGGGTCACGCCGTTCGGGGACGGGCGTCAAGCCGGGTACGTTGCCGGCCGCGTAGTCAATCCAGAGATCCGGCGGTATGATGTGATCGACATGGAACAAACCCTTCGCCGGTAGCAAGCAGTATTCGCAGGCATCGCGGGCACGCAGCCGTACGGCTAGTCGGACCAGAGTATCGTGCGGATCGTGGCGCTGCCGGGTCTCGAGTTGCGCCAGCAGGTCTTGCAGGCCGGCCGGATTGGGTTGATCGCTCACTCGGTTCGCGCTGCCCGACGTTGTTTAACGAGCTCCGCCACCGCCTGCCGGTTCCGCGGATCCGACTCGAAGGCGCGCAGCCAGTCGAGCGCCTCCGTGACCGCGACCTCGGCCTCGCGGCGCACCTGCTCCACGGGCACGCCTCTCGCGTGGGCAATGTCCCGCACGCTCCGCTCGTGCAGGCGCTCCCCGTACATGGCGATGAGATGGTCTAGCTCGTTCTGCCCGGCTGGCGACAGGGCCGTGTGCCCCTGGCGATCGAGCAACTCTTCCAGGCGCCGGCTTTCTGCCCGCGTGAGGATGCGCCCATTCGTGTCCGCATTGGCGCCGTTGGGCGACATCTCGACGACGAAAAGATCGTCCAGCGTGACATCGAGGACGCTGGCGGCGGTGCCGACGACCTCGATGTTCACGTGATGGAGCCGTTCAGGAGCCAGCGCCAGCTCATACAGCGTCACAAGGCTCACCCGCATTCCATAACGGCCCTCGATCGCGCGCTTCAAGTCGGCGACCGTCATATCCTTGGCCGTGAGCACGTCGCCCAACCGGGGATACACCACTACGCCCATCGCATCACCCTACGCTCTTCATCAACCGCCCCACATGCAACCAGGATACCGCAGCGAACGGGTGACGCATAGACGCGGAGAGCATTTTCGCGCTGGAGTGCGAGCATGAGCAACTGGCACCGCCCCATGTCGAGGTGCGCTATCGTCGTCTCACACCTCGGGATGTGCCTGTGGCATCCTGAGATGAGACGACGATACCACAACTCATTCCCGCACGCCGACAAGGCGTGTTAATATCAAGGCAACGCGCTAGCGCACGTCGAGTAAGGAGCTACAACCGATGTGGAATGAGGACAAACAAGGGCGCCTCGACGATCTCCAGCGACGCGCGCAACAGGACTCACTCACCGACGACGAACAACGCGTGCTGGAACACCTGCTGTCCGAACTGGAACAGGCCGAATGGATAACGTTGCGGCCGGCACTGGATCAACAACGTCGGGAACAAGGACAACTCCAGGCAGACCTGGCCCGCGTACAGGCGCGAAACGCGGTTCTAGCGGCCCTGGCGGAACGGCATGCGGATTTGCTCGCACGCGCCAGACTACAACTCGCTGGCATCAACAGTGAGCGCGAGGCGCTGCGGGCCGAATATGAGCGTGTGCTCCACTGAGTCGCTTCGTCTGCGGCGTGTGCTGCGGTGAACGAGCAAAAACGTCACGAGGCGGTTCGTCGGGCATACAGCGAGAGTTGTGGCTATTGTGGTGTTCATGAGGCAGAGACAGGTAGAGACAGGTAAGGAGAGACGCGATGCTCCAGGAGTTCTCTTTAAAGGGGCGGGTCGCCGTCGTGACGGGCGGGGCCAGGGGCCTGGGACTGGAGATGATGCGCGCGCTGGCCGAGGCTGGCGCGGATGTCGTGGCCCTCGACGTGCTCGAGGAGCAGGCGCGCGAGGCGGCCGCGCAGACGGCGAGCGACTTCGGGGTACGTGCCGCCGGCTACCGCATGGATGTGACCGACGCGGATGAGACCGACCGGACGGTCGCGGCCATAGAAGCGGACTTCGGCGCCGTCGACGTGCTGGTGGCCGCGGCCGGCGTGGCCAACCTGACTCCGGCCGAGGACCTGTCCCTTGCGGACTGGCAGCGCGTTATCGACATCAACCTGACGGGCGTGTTCCTGTCCGCCCAGGCCGCGGGCCAGCGCATGATCGGCCAGCGCAAGGGCAGTATCATCCTTATCGCCTCCATGTCCGGTCAGATCGTCAACCGGCCGCAGAAGCAGGTCGCCTACAACGTGTCGAAGGCCGGGGTCATCATGCTGGCCAAGAGCCTGGCGGCGGAGTGGGCGCCCCACCAGGTCCGCGTCAACGCGCTGGCCCCCGGCTACTTCCGCACGGCCATGACCGATCAGGTGCTCGCCGACAACAAGCCGCTGCGCGACGAGTGGGAGAGCCTCATCCCCGCCGGCCGCATGGGGACCCCAAACGAATTGCGCGGCGCCGTCGTCTATCTCGCGTCGGACGCGTCGAGCTATATGACCGGGCACACCCTGGTCGTGGATGGCGGCTACACGGCCTGGTAAAACGTGGATTCGTGGTAGGCGCCAAGGAGCCTTTGACCCAAGTCGCATGGCACACCACGACGACTAAAGTCGTTCGCGGACGCGTGTGCTGAGAAGATGTCCACATGTTGGGCGGGAGACACGTCAGTGTCCGTGGTGTGCCATGCGACTTGGGTCAAAGGCTTGGTACGAAGGGGAGTGACCATGCCGGATCGCCCGTACGTCTTTGACATCCAGTCGCCGCCGGGGCGCCTCAGCCGCCACGACAGCCATATCGTCCGCCACCTATCGGCGCTGCGGGGGCAGTTCGCGGACGGGGCGGCCTATGACGCCCTCCTTCGTCAGGACGATGTGGCGCTGTACGAGGTCTACGAGCTGACGCGGCCGGCCGTCGCCGGCGAGTTGCCGCACGGCATCTCCATCGTCCATCCCGGCAAGGTCGGCGACGAGTACTACATGACCAAGGGGCACTTCCATGCTGTGCTGGAGACCGCCGAGGTGTACCATTGCCTGTCCGGTCGCGGCATGATGGTCATGGAGACGCCGGAGGGCGAGTGGGCGGTCGAGGAGTTGCGGCCGGGCGCCGTGCTCTACGTCCCGCCGCGCTGGGCGCACCGCTCGGTCAACACCGGTCGGGACGCGGACCTGGTCACCTTCTTTGTCTACCCCGGCAACGCAGGGCACGACTATGGCGCGATCGAGCGGCGGGGCTTCCGCAAGCTCGTCGTCGAGCGCGACGGACAGCCTACCGTGATAGACAACTTGCTCTGGTCGGCTCCAGCGGGGCAGGGCCTGTAATGGACGCCTGGCGCGCAAGTGGAGCGGCGCTTCCCCCTCTCCCGGTGCGCGGAAGAGGGGGTTGGGAGTGAGCGTAGATCGAGACGGCCGTGGGGCTGGAGCCGGGGCTAGAGCCTCTTGTGCGCCGTCTAGGGCACAATCTTGGGGAGGAGATCACGGGCAATGGCGGCGTGGCCATTGCTGTTGGGATGCGGCCAGCCATAGGTCTCGTGCAGGCGGTGGTGCGCGAGAAGGGTCTGCGTGTGAGGGTCGT
>JAABUX010008944.1_pt1 | contig 11450 bp, 8 predicted proteins | sample 5561851 | NCBI WGS metagenome assembly JAABUX01 (sample SAMN10711883, study PRJNA513361) | rock metagenome | isolation source: Antarctica rocks | place: Antarctica: Victoria Land, Richard Nunatak red sandstone | collected 2016-01-03 | reverse complement strand
CCCGACCACGCCCGGCTCCGCCCAGCCCACGACCGCCGGGGGCTACTGCGGATACGGGGCCTGCCACGCCGCGTTCGTGGCCGAGCTCAAGCCGGCGGCGGGCGGCAGCGCCTCGCTCGTCTACAGCACCTACCTGGGCGGCAGCGGTGACGGCAGCGACGAGCGGGGCGAGGGCATCGCCATCGACGCGACGGGTGACGCCTATGTCACTGGCTGGACCCGGGCGAGCAACTTCCCGGTGACCCCCGGCGCCGTGCAGACGGGCCAGAAAACCGCCTGCACCACCCCGCGCTACCCCACGAACGAGTGCATCGACGCCTTCGTGGCCGAACTCAACCCCGGCGGCACACACGTCCTGTACGCGACGTATCTGGGCGGGAGCGCCAACGACGAGGGCTACGGCATCGCCGTGGACAGCGCGGGCGACGCCTATGTCACGGGCCAGACCGACTCCACTGACTTCCCGACGGCTCATTCCTTGCAGGGCAGCGGCGGCGGCAAGCACGCCTTCGTGGCCGAGGTTAACCCAACCGGTAATGCGCTGCTATTCAGCACGTACCTGGGCGGGAGCGGCGCGGACTCCGGCAACGGCATCGCGCTGGACAGCCTCAACAACATGTACGTCGTCGGGACGACCAGTTCCTCGGACTTCCCCACCGGCAACGGGGTGCAGAACACGGTGCCCAGCAAGAGCGCTGGGGGCACCGACGCGTTCGCCGTGCGGCTCAATCCGCTGCCCACCGTGACCACCACGACCGACGACGCCGCGCAGGGGAGCGGGCTCGGCCAGTTCATCTACGTGGGCAACTGGATCCACTGCAGCGGGCCGCCGAACGGACCCAACTGCAGCCCCTTGTACTACAACGGCACCAACAGCGCCGACAACACGACGGGCGACTACGCCACGCTGCAGTTCAGCGGCAGCGGCATCCGGTACTACGCCACGAGCGACGGCAACCGGGGCATCGCGGCGGTGTCGGTCGACGGCGGGTCCGAGACGCTGGTAGACCTGTACGGGCCGCAGCAGGGCAACGTCCTGGCCTACACCAGCCCACCGCTGTCCAACGGCACGCACACCCTCAAGGTGCGCGTCACGGGCGCGAAGAACCCGGCCAGCGGCGACGCCTACGTGACGATCGACCGGGTCGACATCATCGCCCCGACCACGCGCGTCGTCGCCATCGCCTCGGGCAGTGCGACGGGCGCCAGTCCGTATAGCCCCGACGGCTACTACAGCGGCGGCAGCACCTACGCGACCAGCAACGCGGTCGACACAAGCGGCGTAGCTGATCCGGCCCCGATGTCCGTCTACCAGAGCGAGCGCTACGGCAACTTCAGCTACGAGGTACCCAGCCTTGTACCGGGTACGTCATACACCGTGCGCCTACACTTCGCCGAGATATCTCTTAATGGGCCGGGGCAGCGGGTATTCGATGTCTTCATCAACAGCCAGCAGGTCTTGAGCAAGTTTGACATTTATGCCGCTGCGGGTGCGAAGAACAAGGCTATTGTGGAGGGATTCACCACTACGGCGGATCGTAGTGGTCGAATTACGATCCAATACACGAGCGAGGTGAATGACGCGCAGAGCAACGGTATCGAAATCTTCTCCAATAAGGCGATTGACTCCGGCGGCGGCATCGCGGGCTATTTCACGCCCGACATCGACTACAGCGGCGGCAACACGTATGCGAACAGCAACACTATTGACACGAGCGGCGCAGCCAATCCAGCACCCCAGACGGTCTACCAAAGTGAGCGTAATGCGGGCGGTGCTGGAAGTTTCGTTTACACCATACCTGACTTCGTGCCGGGCTCCGCGTACACTGTGCGCCTACACTTCGCCGAAATATACTGGACCACCGCTGGTCAGCGCATCTTCAATGTGTTAGTCAATGGGGCGCAGGTGCTGACCAACTTCGACATCTATACTGCGGCAGGGGGCAAGAACAAGGCCATCATCGAGTCGATAACTGCGGCTGCGGACAGCAATGGCCAAATCTCGATTCAGTACGTCACCGTGAAGGATAATGCCAAGAGCAGTGGCATCGAGGTCGTTGGGCCGCTTGAGGTCGACCCTCCTCCTAACACCGTCTCGCGCTATATGCAGACGACCGACCCGTCAACGCTCTATCATTTCGGATGCCAGGCCGGTACTTTGGCAAAAGCGACATCAACGTTCGGTGGAATACCAAACAACCTGGTTGTCCTCGATTTCGGGCAGCCATACTTCGATCCATCTACATCGGCGTACGAGGCGTATGACTACGCACAAAACTATGACACCACGACGCAAATCTCCGTAGGCGTGAAGAATTTCCTAGTGGGCTTTTGGGCATGCACACAAGGGGCATTGAACAACCCCTTTCTCGTCCTGGCCATAGGCACGAACAACTCGTATGGGCAGCTACCCCTTCCTGCGGGTAGTCCCGAGTCTACGACCAATTGGAGCAACCACGGCACAGCATGGGGCAATATGGTGAACAACGTTGAGTCCTACGTTATCAACCAGGGCTATACATCGCGAGAGACAGTCGTCGGCGCCGACGATATAGAAAGCGGAAAGGGATTTGGGCCGTACACTCTCGCGAAGGCATGGGTCGATGCGTACGGAAAGACGCCAAATGGCGGGAATAGCTACTACGACTATGGCAGTGCAGACGGCTGTCCTCCCTACGGAAATTGCGTCTCCGACCCACGGTGCAATAGTGCGCCGATTCCTCCAGATGCGGGCTGTGACTGGACACAAAATGCGGTTTGGTACGTAGCTGCTGGCGCCACCAGTGCGTTTCCGGTCCCAGAGATTTACACCCGCGGTAATACCGATCCACCTTTCGGCACCCAAGCCAACGAATGGCAGCACTTGAGCGCGTATGCATGCGCTAACCACGGCGGCCCTATAGACTTCTTCGATGTGCTAACAGAGCTAGCAGACTATGCTAATGTTCACCACATAAGTCAGGAGGCCGCCTCGCAATCCGTCAATACTCCGTCCGATGGCTATAACCAACTCTACAGGGACCTCCAGACCAACTCCTGTACAGATCAAAGCGGGCCGCGTCGTCCGCTGTATCTGAGCGACATCACGAACGTGGGGCAATAAGGTTGCCGACGAAAAGAAAGGAAGGGGACATGCAACTGCATCGGATCCGCCGTTATCAGATTGGCGCATTACCATTGCTAGGTGTGTGTGCAGCTATCGTGCTTGCTCTAAAGGCACCTGCGGCAGCGCAGGTGGGACGTTCCGCGACAGATCCCACCCCAACCGCAACCTCGCAAATCGAATCGATGCAGGTCGTGGCGGCATCGTTGCCACCAACGAAGAAAGCGTTCCTAGATCGGATCGAGCGACTACGCGAGGAGGGTCTCAGCAAGGCCGGGTCAGCTGTCGTGGAACCGGCGCCTCACACGACACCCCAGCCATGGCCGTCGGGTATCTTCGAGAGGAGTCAAGCTCCATTCCCATCTATGCTTTATAGGATAAGCAACCAATGGCAGGATATCGTTGGTGGGGTCCACGTCCAAGTCTACGCAGGCGAGGAAACGGCAACTCCGTCACTGGGGGTGGTCATCGTGCAAACAACATCGCTCGACCTGTTGACTAGCCAAGATGCAGTATATCAAGCCCCGTCTATGGGCGGCATGCTGCGCATTGTCGCAGTTCACGGATCACAACTCACTCTTGACGCGGCGAATGGCGCAACGTTCACCTTCGATGTCCCAACACGATCGTTGGCGCCTACAACTCCTCGGCAGTAGCGCTTCACTGCTCTTGATAGGCTAGCAGGTCTTACTCCGGGTCTGCTGACCTCCGCGCATCAGCACATTCATGGTAAATAAAGAGAGCCAGTATGATGCAACAGCGAATAAACCCGTGCAGCGTGATGAAGTGTGCTATGAGCATAGCCTGCACTATCACTATCCTGCTCGGTGTGCCGGTTGCCCGGCAGATGGCTGGCTCCCATTTTTCTCACAACTTTCAGCGCGGCGGCAGAAGGCCTGGAGGCACCGGTGCCGTCATACGCGTCGTCTATCTCGGTGGAGGTCTCAATGTCATTGGCGTTGACGAGTATAGGGGCCACGCCTTCGTCTTGAGTGATCCTGGGAACAATGACGGCCAGCCCACGGGCCTTGGGACTGTCAGCGTTCTAGATACAAGACGTGGAGCCCTTCTGCATACCACCACGGTCGGTCTACGTCCCTCCGCTCTGGTCGTCGATCAGAACACCGGGCGCGTCTTTGTCACGGTCATCGGGTTTCGTGGCAAGAATGTCTACCCCAATGACCCACCACATGGCCAACTGCGCATCGTGGATGCGCGGAGCGGAGCACTACAACACACCGCTCGTGTAGGGGCCGCGCCCGATGAGATTGCTGTTGATGACCGTACGGGGCGTGTTTTCGTCGTCGGTGGCGCGAGCGTGAGCACCCTCGATGCAGCCACTGGACAGCTCCTGCGCACAGTCCGGATGGTTGGCCTCGGCGGCGGTCAAAGTGCGGTAGCCTCGCGGGTCGGGCATGTCTTTGTCACGATCTATGAGCCGAGCAGTGTAGCTATGTTCGACGCGACCAATGGGCAACCTATCCGCACACTTAGGGTCGGGGATCATCCCGACTCCATCGCCGTCGATGAGCAAACAGAGCGCGTCTTTGTGGCCGATCAAACGAGCGCCGTCGTCAATGATGTGAACGTGCTTGATGCGAGGAGTGGGGCCCTGTTGCACACAACTGCCGTTGGCTTTGGCCTCAGTACGATCATTGTGGACGACCGGACGCAACGGGTCTTTATCCTTGATCTCAACGGTATTGCCATGCTCGACGCACGAACCGGCGCCCTTCTACGGCGGGATACGATGAATCGCTACCGGGGTCAGGCAGGCGGGATAGCCCTGAACGACCGCGCCGGACGACTATACGTGACGACCGATCGAGGATTGTTAGTCCTCGATGCGCATACAGGGGTGATTCTACATATCGTATCGGTCGGCCAGGCGACCGGCGCTATCGCGGTCGATACGCAAAGTCAGCGCGCATTCGTGATTAACGGCAGCCGGAACAGTATCAGTGTTATCGACACAACTAAAATCTAACCTCGAATATATGTGGGGACGCGGGCTACTTGCTCGTTGTGGCCTTATATACCTGTGTCTCGTCGGTGCGGTCCATGTACAGCCGGCCGTATCGGAGGAGGCGGGCGCTTGCACGCCGAAGGTGTCCTACAGCATGGGCAACGTGACCTGCTACGGACCCGCGCAGGTCGCCCAAGCCGAGCGGCGACTCCCGCGGCCGCCCCTCCGCCCTGTCGCCGCCGTCTGGCGTGTCGCGCACCTGCCTCTGGACCAGGTGGACGCCATGCAGCCGATCTCCCCCACGCAGCATTACGGCAACGCCAGCGGCCCCGTCGTCTCTCTCGACTGAGAGCGTTTCCTAACTGACAAAATCAGGGCAACTGCCCCTCTATTCGACATAACACTTACATTTTGCAGGGCACAACGTGGGCGATGATAGTGCTGAAGGGCCTTTTATTATCTCTTAAACGGTGCCGTATCCTCGGGATAGGTGTGATGTTATGTCAAACAGGGCCGTTTTCACGGCGAAAATGGTGGTTATGAAACGCCCTCTCGACTACCTCTTCGGGCCGCCCACGCCCGCCGCGCTCTACAGCACCGATCCACCCCCATCGCACCCCGCGTTCGTAGTCGTCCACGAGGCGATTGGGTACATCGCAGACATCGGGGACGTGCAGCTCGATCGCGGCAGCTACAGCGGATCGGGCGGGTCGGGCTATGACGCCTGGGATCTGACCGCCAACATCCCCGGCCACCCGCTCTATCTGCACATCACGTCCAACCAAGGCACAGCGACCTTGATCCGCATCGCCGCCGCGGTGGTGGGCCGCACGATCCGCTGCGGCGCGGTCAGCGGCGGGCAGGTGCAGACCAGGCGCTGCGCGTACGCGGCGGCCGGGGTGAGCGCACCTTCCTCAGTGGATGGGCCGCTCCTGTTCACCGGCCGGGCGCCTGGTGAGCCGGGCGTGACCCTGTTCGCCGCCCAGCCAATGCAGGCGCCGCGCGCCCTCGTCCGGCAGCTCCCTGACAACACAATCGTCGCCCCCTCGCCGCGTGGCCGCTACATCGCGCTGGCCGAGCGGGAGCGTGGCCTATGGCTCGTCAACAGCGATGGGAGCGGCCTGCATCGACTTCTCTCGCCACCGCCGCCCCGTCCTGGCCCAACTGGCGGCTACTATATCGGGGCCGTTGCGTGGTCGCCCGACCGCTACACTATTGCCTATGCCATCGTGCAGCCGCTTGGCTATCCCCTCTACCCGCCCGCGCCGCGAGGTAAGCCCGACGGTATCTGGCTGGTTCGCTATGATGGTGGACCCCCGCGCCAGCTCGCGACCAACGCGCAACTCGGCGTCGATGGCGCTGGACGCCTATCTTTTTCCAGCGACGGACGGACCCTCGCCGCCGTAGCGTACAGCGGCCGCGCCGGCTATAATGTCGCGATCGACGTGGCGACGGGGCGCGTGGAATCGCTGCTCGGCACGGTGGTCAATGTGGACGATGTGCAGTTTTCCCCCACATCCGCGATGCTGGCCTATCTCGCCGCCGAACTAGCCCCAATAGCCGGTTCGCCTCACGACTATGTGGCCGAGGACGTCTTGTCCGTCGCCGACGCGCAAGGAAAGCACCGGACGGCGCTCGTCCACTCGACGTTGTCAACCTCGTTCCGCAACGTGGCCTGGGCTCCCGACGGCCGCGGTGTCGCCTATCTGCGCATCGCGCCGCCCGGCACAAACGCGGTGGATGAGATCCGCTCGGTCGACGTGGCGACCGGCCGCGTGCGCACGCTTATCATTGCGACGCCGCGCCAGCAACTCATGAGCCTGGTCTGGATGGCCAGCCAGTCTTAAAGGCGGCGCAGGGAATGGGAATCGGGTTCTATGGGCAGCGACAACCTGATCGCTGGTTCATGACTTATAGTGTAGCCGCAGTGGTTTCTGTCGCGGCTGTCTTGTTCGCAGCGACTGCTCCCCAAGGTCACGTTGGAGATGCGCGCACCACTATTTCCATGCCGCCGACCGCGCGGATCGTTGCCGTCGGCAACACGCCTGTGAGCGCGGTGGTAGACGAGCGCACGGGCCTCGTCTTTGTGCTCAACCTCAATCGTCCTCCCAACCCCGACCCCGCGGATGCGCCGGGCGGCGCCAGGCCCGTCCCCGGAACCGTCAGCGTGCTCGACCCGCTGCGGGGCCGAGTTCTTTGCACCATGCGCGTGGGGACGAATCCCGCCAGTATCGCCGTTGATGCCCGTACGGCGCGCGTCTTCGTCGCGGATCGCGGGCCTACGACGCGTGATGACGTCCACTTCCCTCCGAGCATCGTGAGCGTGCTCGCCGCCGGCTGCCCCTCCGGCCGGCCAAACGGGAGCCTGATCCCGGCCCTGCGCACGGTCAGCGTCGGCTATCACCCCCTCCAGGTGGCGGTCGACGAGCGGGCCGGACACGCGTTTGTGATCGATGGCGGGACCTTGCGCGTGTTGGATGGGCGCACCGGAGCGGTCCTGCACACCACGGAGGTGCTGTCGTCCACCCCGCCGCTCGACGCCATGGCGGTGGACGAGCGGGACGGTCGGGTCTACGTCGCGGGCTACGAGTACAGCGGAATCCACATCTTCGCGGCGGCGGACGGCCGCATCGTGCGCTCGATCCGCGTCGGGGACCATCTCGGCCAGATCGCCGTCGACACACGGCTCGGGCATGTGTTCGTCGTCTGGGAGAGTTCCGAGCCGTCGGAGGCGGATATGCTCGACGCGTCCAGCGGGAGGGTGATAGGGACGGCGATGGTCGACGCGATGCCGCGCGCCATCGTGGCCGACGAGCGGTCAGGGCGGGTCTTTGTGCTCGCCGGCTTCACCGAATTCGTGCCTGGGGACAACAACATCAGCGAGATCGACGCGCGCAGTGGGGCGCTGCTGCGGACCATAACCGTCGGCCCCCATACGATGGGCATGGCGGTGGATACTCTCACCGGACGGCTCTACGTCGCCTCAGCCCAAGGGGTAAGTGTTCTCGATGGCGCGACCGGAGCGGTCGTGCGCACGCTGCCACTGGCCATGCAGCCTTCGAGTATCGTCGTCGACGAACGGACGGGGCAGGTTATTGTCATCAACGCCACGGGGAATAGCGTCAGCATCGTCAACGCGCTACGCTAGCCCTGAGCGTTCTGCCAGGGGGGGTCACAGGAAGGTCAGGGGCTGGCTGTATCCTTCTCTCTTTTTGCGGCGTTGGTAGGCGTCCTTCTTGCAGGCGTGGCGGTAGGCGTCGTGGCGGCGGTACGCCGTGATCAGGGTCCCGTCCCGCGCGACCAGGATGGTTGTCCCCACCAGTTTGGCAACAGCATCCGCGCGCCGATGCGCGGGCGGGAGGTCGCGTGCGCGTAACACGTAGAACGTGATGCCGGTGCGGTCCACTGCGGCGCCATTCGCAAGCACGTAGTCGACTGCATCCGGCGAGAGGTTGCGCTGCGCGCAGCGCCGTCGTGCGTGAGCCGTGGTCCCTGCCATCGTTTTTCTCCTATCCATCCGACCGGTTAGTCCGCATCCGCGCCTGTCGTACTTGCATGATATCCGACGCTACTCGTCCGCTTGAAAGCGGAGAGCGCCGTTGTTTCCGGCCCTGGACTGGATAGAGTAGCTACCACCATGCGCGGCGCGCCAGCCCGCGGAGAGGCCTTTATTTATGTCGACAAGCGGGTCGTGACGGGGACAGGTGTAACACAACCTTCCTTGTGTTACACTACGGATACGAGAGCGTCAGCGACGGCGACGGCGACGGCGACGGCGACGAGCGGGAGGGAAACTGGTATGGATGAGGTGGACAAAGGGCTGGCGCTCGTTCCTTACAAAGGAGGGACGGGACTGGAGGGCGCGCGCGCCTGGGCCGAACTGCCGCCCGACGAGCTCAAGCGGCGCGCCACGGAGGCGGCGCATACCCACGACGCCACGGCGCTATGGTCGCTCGCCGCGGCCTACCTGACGGTACACGGCCGTGCCCGCGCCCGTGTCAGCCTCCTGACCCTGCGCAACTACCACCGCGCCGTCCGCGACCTCGTCGAGGCCTGGCCCCAGGAGAACCTGCTGCGGCCCAGGCGCGACGCCGGCGCCCTCTGGGCCGCGTCCCTGGAGGATCGCCGCCTCGCGCCCAGCACCATCTCGGTCCGGCTGGCCGGCGCGCGCTGCCTCTACGCGGCCTTGCGGTGGTCCGGCGCCACCGCCGCCGATCCGTTCAAGGACGTGAAAGGAACGGCCGACACCACCCCGGCCTGGGAGAAGCGCAAGCCCTACACCGAGGCCGAGGTGCGCGCGATGCTGGACATCGCCGAGGGGCTGGACCTGGCCCTGCTGCTCCTGGGGGCGCACGCGGGCCTGCGCGTGAGCGAAGCGCACGCGCTGGAGTGGGCCGACATCAACCCCGCCCGGGGCGAGCTCGTGGTGCGCAGCGGCAAGGGGCGCAAGCGGCGCAGCGTGGCGATGAGCCCCACCCTCATGACGGCCCTGGACGCGGTCGCCCCGGCGCCGCGGCAGGGCCGGGTGTTCGGTCGCGTCAGTTCGCGGGTCGCCCTGTGGCGGCAGATGCGCCGGCTGGCGCTACGCGCCAGCGTGACGCCACGCGGCGTGCACAGCCTGCGCCACTACTGCGGCACGCGCATCGTGCGCGAGGGCGGCAGCCTGGAATGGGCGGCGCAGCACCTTGGCCATAGTCAGATCGAGACCGCGCGCGTCTACGCCAAGTGGAGCGACGAAGGGCTCAAGGCCTCGCTGTCCACGTGGTAGGGTCGTTGCCTGCTGTTATTGAGCACGCATCAAGGTGACGCTTTGACATCGCTTTGTGGGCGGAGCCAGTGTCGCCCCACCGACCACCCAAGGAACCTCCGCCCGCCTGATGGCGCATGGTAGCCCTGGAGATCGAATCGCTCGCCGCCAGCAGTGGCCGTCAGTCCCGCCATGACGGGCGTGAAGCGTCGACGGAACTCGTCCCGCTGCTCGTTCAGGTGCGACGCGCTCCAATCGAGGAAAAGGGCCACCTCCGCTTGATCGACCAGGGAGAGATAGAAAAGCATTTGCCGCCACGCGTACGCCGTATTCTTCATCATTTGCAGTTCCGCACGCCAGCTGGGAATACTCTGCTGTTGCTGTCGACAAATCCACGCGAAGCACCGGCGCGCCAGCAGCGGAAGCCTTGGCCGCGGCGCGGCACCGAGGTCCAGGGCACGGTACTGTATGGGCAAGGAGGGATGGAAGCCATGCAGGAGATCGAGACGGAGCAGTTGCGCTTGCGTCGCTTCACGTCCGATGATCTGGACACGGCGCACCATGTCCACGGTGACGCTGAGGTGACACACCACGTGTGAGACAGGCGAGCGGATACGGAGGGCAAATCCGGGATGCCGTCGGCTTTTCGGTGGGAGTTGGGAGGGGCGTGACACTGGGCCGTAGGCTGTGGCTCCAGACCCGATCAGCTAGCGTTAACGCCTTTAGAGGAGTTTGATGAACTCCTTGGCACTGACATATTCGATGCCGTTGAAGATGCGTCGCCTGCTCACATCTTGATCGGGGGCATGCCCCGTCGCCAAATTCTCTGTGACGACATACGAGGCCCCACCCTCCACGGCAGCGGCATAGATTGGATGGTCCCACTCATCTGTCGTGGATAGGGGGGACGTGCCTCGACCAAAAGCCAATTGGGATTACGCAGGAACACTTCCATCATCTTCTTAGCCGAAAGGCTGACATGCCTTCGTTTGGCTTCAGACACATCATATGTCTTTCGGCGCACACCGGGGATGTCTTCGATGCCCTCTACAGTTCTTTTTATCTGATCCCATGTTAGGACTCGATATAATTCGCTAATAATGTATGGGGACCAGATAGCGATAAATGCGCTGTTGAAGGCGAGCTGTTGAAGTAATTCTCGTTGTCTGCGTGGGAAAAGGGCGTTAGTGTCAACAACAGCGCGTATCGTCGCCATCAATACCCTCTATCAACGTTGGCGACCGGAATCAAGGTATCCGGCCGCCAAATGCTAGCGGTACGCAAGCTCCTCAAGCGATAAAGGCTGATCATCGCCGGGAAGTTCTGGCGCCGCTTCTTGTAGCTTCCTGTACTCACGAAGAGACCTTCTGTACTCACGAAGAGACCTTACGCGCTCATCGTCCTTGATGCGGTCGATCTCGGATCGTGGAATCCTTGTCTCGCCGTTCTTTCTTATGCCGTTGATGTAGCCTGTCTTGACCCAATACTCAACTATTTCGGGCAGTCCGGTACAACCCCAGGGAACCGGGGTGAGGGGGCGAGATGACAGGAACGGGACCATGCGGCATGCTACCTTTGTTACCACACAAAGGAGAGCGCAACGCATGGACCCGTCCACGACATTTTGCCCGAAT
>JAABUX010008943.1_pt1 | contig 11451 bp, 9 predicted proteins | sample 5561851 | NCBI WGS metagenome assembly JAABUX01 (sample SAMN10711883, study PRJNA513361) | rock metagenome | isolation source: Antarctica rocks | place: Antarctica: Victoria Land, Richard Nunatak red sandstone | collected 2016-01-03 | reverse complement strand
CGTGGCGGCGGTCGCGGCGTCGCTGAAGCGGCAGATGAACCTAGTGCGAGCGCGGCAGTTGATCCCGTTCCGGCGCCTGCCGGACGTGTCCGACATCGCCTTCGCCACGCTGCCACTTGAACCGACATGGCCGCTTTTGGTTGCGCAGGATCAATCAAGCTGAACTTTTTTGCGCTATCGCCGCAGGGCCCGGTCGACGCAGGCACCGGACAAGATCTGAGCGCCATCGGGCGGGGGCAGGCCCAGCGTCTGACCGTGCTTGACTCCGTGCGCGGCATTGCGGCGATGATTGTGGTGGTTCACCACTGCCTGCTCACGCAACCCGCCTTCAGCGACTACTTCTTTTCCACCTGGCGCACCAATGCGTCGACCCTGACAGAGTACTTGCTGTTCCACACACCAATTCGCATTGTGTGGGACGGCTACGAGGCGGTCACACTCTTCTATGTGCTGAGCGGCTTGGTGCTGATGCTGCCGTGGGTGGAAGGCCGCCCGCCGGACTACCTTGCCTTCTGCGTCAAGCGAATCTGCCGCATCTATCTGCCCTATTGCGCCGCCATCGCCGGGGCCGCGACGCTGGCCGTGTTGCTGATCCATTCGGCGAACGTGCCGGGGGCGAGCGATTGGGTGAACCACATGACGTGGAGCAATCCGATCACTCCCGGAGTGCTCGCTGACCACGCATTGATGATCGGCCACTACAACACGGTCAATGGCGTGATCCATTCGCTGATCTGGGAAATGCGGGTCTCGCTGCTGTTCCCGATCCTGGTGCTGCCGCTGGTGCGCTGGAAAGCCAAGGGCGCGGTCGGCACCTGCGCGATCCTGCTAGCGTTCGTCGCCATGACGCAAATCGGTTTCGCGCAGCCTGGCCGCGGCGTGGCGTTGCTCGAGTTCAGCCCGACACTGAGCATGGTCGGAAGAGCGCTGCTCGAGATGCAATGGACCGCCTACTACGCCTGCTTCTTCGTGCTTGGCGCCACCATGGCCACGTATCTCGGGGCGATCCGCCGCCTGTTGACGGGTCTGCCGTCGGTTGCCCAATGGGCGATCCTGCTGGTTGGCCTCTTGATGTTTCAGGCGCATTGGACGCGTATCCATCCGTTGCAGGAGACCATGGTGGCGCTCGGCTCCGCGCTGGTGATCGCGGCCGCACTCTCGCCCGGCGTGATCGAGCGCGGCTTGATGCGGCCGGTGCTGCGCTTCCTCGGCCGCATCTCCTACAGCATATACCTCGTGCATGTGCCGTTGCTGCTCACGGCCGTGCTGTTGCTGCAGGGGCGGGTTCCCATGCTCCTCATCCTGCTCTGCGTGCCACCCACGGCAGTGGCGGTCGGCTGGCTGTTTCAGGTCACCGTCACCGAGCCGTCCGCGCAGCTGGGAGCACATCTGGCAAGGCGTCTGCGGCAGTATCGCCAAGCGTCGGCGGCATCGAAGCCGCTGCCCAACCCGGTCACTGTATCAAGGGCTCACTCTGAAGCGATGACGTTGTCCGGGCCGAACTCGGCGCTTTGACGCCGGCGCCGCGAGCGGCCGAGCCGCCGCCAGGCGCGTTTTGAGAACTGCTTGGCCATTTTAATGAGCGCCCATTTTAGGCTAGTTTTGAAAAACGATTGCCAGTAGCGATCGCCGATCAACACGGGATGAACGAATAACTCGTCCTGCAAATCCTGCAGCTCGGTCTCGTGATACGGTGGCCACCAGTCGAATTTGGTCAGGCGGCCGAAGGATGAGAGATCAGCGATCCTGAAGCCGGCGTGTCCCAATTCGGTCGCCATGAAGCATTCGCCGATCGGCCACCGACTGGCATCCGGGAGATCATACCCTCTCCCCTGCTCAATGCGGCAGGCCGCCAGATGCTCGATCGCACGTCGCGACAGAACCGCCGCGCAGACCAGGTACGGGCGCATTTCACTGCGCTCGTAGAACCGGGTCATGCTGTCGGTCCAATAGTAATTGTCCTGAGTGATCGCCAGCGACTGGCCGGCCATGTCAATCGACTGGGCGGCGCAGCCGGCTACCAGGCGGTCGATATCGGTGTTGGGCACTGCATCGTATTCCACCATGACATAGTACGCATAGTCGGGGTGGAGGCATTGAAAATAGTACAGCGGGTAGTCGGCGTTGTACCAGAACAGCGAACGTTCGCCGATGTTTGGAAAGCCTCGCGCCACGACATCGGCTTCGGTGATGCGGATTACCCGGTCGTAGTCTATGACGGCGGCCGCTCGGTTCGTCTCGTCAATGACCAGGAACACGTCGGCCTCTGGCGCCGCCCGAACCACATGATCCAGCCGGCGGCGAACAAACTCATCGTAGAAGAATGCCTTGAACACGACTGCATATTTGGCGGCCATCCATACTCTTCCAAAAAAGCCCGCTTTTAAGAAGCGCGCTTGGCCGGTAAATTGGCATCGTCATTGTAAATAACGTGTTGACTTCTGCAGCATAGCGCAACTCGTTGCGAAAAGGAAGCTCTGTGTCACCCCGGGTTCGGCTTGACTCCCGCAAATTGCGATGGCGACGAAGCCAGAGCGCGATAGACGGTGTTGCGCGACACACTCAGCCGGCGCGCGGTTTCGGCCACGTTGCCGTTTAATTCACAGTGCAGTTTCCGCACCCGCTCGGCCAGCAGGGCACGCAGGCTGCCCGGCACGGCGCTGGCGGCAACGGTCGCCGCGGACCCGGCAAATGCGTCCACGGCATCGGCATCTATCGTCCGCGACGGATCGGCGAGGGTGAGCCGCGTCAGCACGCTGCGCAGTTCGCGTGCATTGCCGGGCCAAGGGCGCTGGCCGAGGATCACGGCCGCTTCGTGCGACAGGCTGGCCTGCGGCGCGACATCGGCCAGCAAGCGCCGGGCGATGGCGGCAAAGTCGCTGCGCTGGCACAGCGGCGGCAAGGTCACGTCGACCGTGTTGATGCGGTACAGCAGGTCGGCGCGGAACCGGCCTGCGGTGACCGCCTGCTCCAGGTCGACGTTGGTGGCGGCGATCAGCAGGACGTCGACCTGACGCCGTGGGCCGCCGCCGACCGGGCGCACCGTCCAATCGTCCAGCAACCGCAACAGCACCGATTGCAACGCCAGCTTCATGTCGCCGATCTCGTCCAGGAACAGCGTGCCGCCGTGGCTTTCCAGCACCAAGCCGGCGGCGCCACCACGGCGTGCGCCGGTGAAGGCGCCGTCGGCGTGGCCGAACAGCTCCGCTTCGACCAGCGTGTCGGGCAGGCCGGCGCAGTTCACCGGAACGAAGGCGCCGCGCCGCCCGCTCGCCTGATGCGCGTGACGCGCCAGCTGCTCCTTGCCGGTGCCGGTGGCGCCGCGGATCAGGATCGGCAGCCGGCGGGCGGCGGCGGCCTCGACCTGCCGCAGCACGGCGACCACCTTTGCGTCCTGTGCCACAAAGCTAGAGGGCGCCACAAAGCCAGAAGGCGCCACCGAACCGGCGGGCGCTGCGAGCCGGCTGGCGGCAGGCATCGCACGCGGGCGTGGCAAACTCTCCAGCCGGGCGGCAAAGACGCTGCCGACCTTGTCTTCCAGCTGCTGCCGCTCGTCATCGCGGCCGGCACGCAGCAACGCGCCGTAGGAGGTGCGGAACAGCTCCTCGAAGCTTCGGCCGCGAGTCGCCGGCAAACCCTGCAGCAGGAAGCCGGCACGGGCGTTCGCGGCGAGGATCAGCCCATCCTGGTCCACCGCAAGCAAGCCGGCGCTGAGCGTGTGCAGGTATTCGGCGCGGCTGTGGAAAGCGATGGTGAGGTCGTGGCCATGGCACTCGCGAAACAGCCCGTTCTCGATCTGGGTCGCCGCCATCGAGACCAGCGCGTGGGTGTGCTGCTGGCGCGACCGGCAGTCGGACGAGGCATCGAGCACGCCGGCCAGCGCGCCGTCGGGGCCGAACATCGGCACCGCGTTGCAGGTCAGCGCGCCGTAGCGGCCGAAGAAGTGCTCGCCGCCGTGCACGGTCACCGCCAAGCCGGTCTGCGCCACCGTGCCGAGCGCATTGGTGCCGCAGTGCGCCTCGCCCCAGAGCGTGCCGGGCCGGATGCTGGTCGCCCGCGCGGTGTCGTCGAAGGTGCTGTCGCAGATGGTGTCCAGTACCATACCGTCGGAGGCTGCGAAGGCGATCATGAAGTTGGTGCCGGAGATCTGGTGATACAGGTTCTGCATCTCGCCCAGGGCCAGCCGGCGCAGCAGGGCCGAGCGTTCGCGGGCATGGTGCAGCGCATGGCCGTCAACGGTGGCCAGCGGCGGCGGCCGCCCCGGATCGAGCCCGACGGCCAGGCAGCGCTTCCAACTCTCGGCGATCGTACCCGGCAGCAGATCCTCCGCAGCGAGGCCGCGGCGCTCCAGCACGATGCGTGCCCGGCTGAGCCGGTCGTCGGCCGATAGCAACATTACTTCCTCCCGCACGCCTTTGGCGCACCCGAACAGCGTAATGCAGATTTCACGGGCAACGCCATCCCGGCCTTCAACGGTATGACACGAATGCTCCAAAACGGAGCATGGCTGCTCCGCCCAGGTGTTGCGAAGCGGAACAGCCGCCCGCGCGCTGTGAAGTTTATTTGTTTCAGGTCAGTGCCTTGGCGTCTGGCACGGGGGTTGCGCTGGGTTGTGTGGAACGACGCCAAGACGAAGACGACAAAAGACAGGGGGACAAGCCGTGAAGGCTGCTGTGTTGCACCAATACGACGAGACCCTCAGCAGCGCCGAGTTCGTGCGCTACCAGGACGTCCCGGACCTGGAAATCACCAAGCCGACCGACGTGATCGTGCGCATCGGCGGCGCCGGGGTGTGCCGCACCGACCTGCATGTCGTCGAAGGCATCTGGCGCAGCAAGGTCGACGTGACGCTGCCCTATATCATGGGTCACGAGAACGCCGGCTGGGTCGAGGCGGTCGGGCGCGCCGTGGAGGGTGTGCGCGTGGGCGATGCGGTGATCTGCCACCCGCTGGTGACCAGCGGTCATTGCCTCGCCTGCCGCCGCGGCAACGACATGCACGCGACCGACAGCCGGTTCCCCGGCATCAACGCCGATGGCGGCTATGCCGAGTACCTGCTCAGCGGCGAGCGAGCGCTCATCAAGCTGCCGAAGTCCCTCGCCCCGAAGGACGTGGCGCCGTACACCGACGCCGGCCTGACCGCCTATCGGGCCGCCAAGAAGGCCTCGCGCCACCTGCTGCCGGGCGAATACGCGGTGGTGATCGGCGCCGGCGGCTTGGGCCATATCGGCATCCAGGTGCTGGCCGCCCTGTGCGCCGCCGAGATCATCGTGATCGACCGCTCGGCCGCCGCCCTGGAACTGGCGAAGGAGTGCGGCGCGCACCACACGGTGCTGGCCGACGAGGGCATGGTGGACAGCGTGATGGCGCTGACCAAGGGGCATGGCGCCGAGGCGGTGATCGACTTCGTGGGCGAGGGCGACGCGGTGGCCAAGGGCATCGCCATGACCCGCAACGCCGGCACCTACTACATCGTGGGCTACGGCGGGAAGATTGACCTGCCGACGCTGGATATGATCACCTCGGAGAAGAGCATCGTTGGCAACCTGGTCGGCACCTATGCCGAACTGGTCGAGCTGATGGCGCTGGCCGAACGCGGCCTGGTCAACCTATCGACGCGCGAGTACCGGCTGTCCGAGGCCAACCAGGCGCTGCACGACCTGCACCACGGCGAGATCAGGGGCCGCGCGGTGTTGATCCCGTGAGTGGCGGGGTGAGGTGAACGCCATGCGCCCAGGTCTGCCGGATCCGCTCATCAACCTGCTTGGCGCGCGTTGGGCCATGGGCGCGCCGGTCGTCGGTGCCGCCTGGTTCGGCGCCAACGGCAGCGTCGCCTTCGGCCTGGCGGATGGCACATTGGCCATTGCCCGCGCGAGCCGGGACGGCGCGGCGAAGTTGCAGCCTCGCGAGGGCGGCGGCGTGGAACTGCTGCCGGCAACCGAGCCGCCGCCGCCGGTCAGCCGAATTGGCGTCCATGCCGGACCCTGCCGCGATATCGCCGGCGGCGTCGGCATGGTGCTGTCGGGCGGTGCGGACGGGAGGCTTGCCCGCATCGACGCCGATGGCGAGGTCGAGACGCTCGCCAGCCTGCCGGACATGCCAATCGAGCGGGTCGCCATTGGCGGCGGCGCGCAAGCCTGTGCGGCGGGCCGGCAGGTGCATCGGTTCGGAGAGGCGCCGGGGGTGCTCGACCTGGCCGGACCGGCGACGGCCCTGGCGTTCGACCCTGTGGGGCAGCGTTTGGCGATCGGCTGCCCGGATGGGGTGAGGCTGTGGTCGCCAGGAGCAGCCGACCCGAAATTGCTTCCGGGGGGAGGCACGTCGCGCGCGCTCGCCTGGAGCGCTGACGGCCGCGCCCTGGTGAGCGGCCAGGAGGAGCATAGCGCGCGGGGCTGGCTGTTGCCCGAGGGTATCGGCGTTGCCATGGGCGACTATGCCGGGCCGCCGCTGTCGCTGTCGTTCTCGGCGCCGGGCGGGTTTCTTGCCGCCAGCGGCAACCCGCGCGTGGTGTGCTGGCATCTCGATCCCGGCGGCGGCTCCCCTCGGCGCAGCGAGTGCGGGGCTGGCGGGGCTGTCGCGATCACCCAGGTGGCGTGCCATCCGACGCGGCCGCTGATCGCCGCCGGCTACGAGAACGGCGCGGCGCTGCTGTGCCAGCCCGACAGCGCGGAAATCCTGTTCGTGCGGGCGGCCGGCGGCGGCGCGGTCACCACCCTTGCCTGGTCGGCGGACGGCGCCTTCCTCGCCTTGGGGGCCGCAGCCGGCGAGATCGGCGTGGTCGCCTTCCCCGAACGCCTGTTCCGTCCCCTGCCTCCGGCACACCCGACTGAACAACGGAAGTCTGCGCCATGAGCGACGAGAGCAGTTCGAAGGACCGCCTGTTTGAACGCCTCGGCAACCTGGCCGAGGAGATGATCGCGGCCCACGGCAAGGACTTCGCCATGGGTACCCTGGTGCTGGCGGCGCGCTTCATCGCCGAGGACAAGCCGCTGGGCCGCCGTCCCGGCCAGGCTGCGCCGACATGAGGGCAGAACCGACCGCTGTCGCATCTTGGGACGGGTGTCGCATGTCCTTGTCGCAGAACGCGACATGGTGCCATGCAGCATTGACGAGTGCCGCACAAGAAATAGCGGTAAGGCCATCTAATAATGGCAAGTCCTTGTCTGGCACGACGCTTGCAGAACACCATCTCAAGTCAATGCCGGATAGGTTTTCGCAGCCTGCCCGGATAATTGGCGCGGGAGACTAATCTTGGAACTCGCTGTTGATTGCGCATTGAAGCGTTGCTTTCCGACTGATCTCACCGAGCAATCGGCGTGCATACCCCGGACCCGTTCCATACCGCTGCATTGACCGCCGCAACGACGTCGCCCGGCCCTGCCGGCTCGTCGCGAAACGACAAACTGTCGAACAGGAGGAAATACAGATGCCTGATGGTTTAAACCTCAATAAGATTACGGCGCAGAAGGGAATCAGCATCGGCGAAGCCACCCGTCGCATTGCCGACCTTGGCTGGACGCCGAGCTACGTCCAGGAAGCGATGACCTTCCCGACCGACTACAAGATCAAGAAGTCGCCGCGCGACCCGATGAAGCAGGTCTTGCGGTCATACTTCCCAATGCAGGAAGAGAAGGACAACCGCGTCTACGGCGCGCTCGACGCGGCGCTGCGTGGCGACATGTTCCGCAACGTCCAGCCGCGCTGGGTCGAGTGGATGAAGCTGTTCCTGGCGATCATCCCGTTCCCGGAAATCTCCGCGGCACGTTCGATGGCGATGGTCGGCCGGCTGGCGCCGGGTGAGGAGCTGCGCACCGGCTTTGCCATGCAGATGGTCGACGAGTTCCGCCACTCGACGATCCAGATGAACCTCAAGAAGTGGTACATGGAAAACTATGTCGACCCGGCCGGGTTCGACATCACCGAGGCGGCGTTCGGCAAGTGCTACGCCAGCACCATCGGCCGCCAGTTCGCCGAGGCTTTCGTGACCGGCGACGCGATCACCTCGGCCAACATCTATTTGACCGTCGTGGCCGAGACGGCGTTCACCAACACGCTGTTCGTGGCCATGCCGTCCGAGGCCGCGCGCAACGGCGACTACGCCCTGCCGACGGTGTTCCTGTCGGTGCAGTCCGACGAGAGCCGGCATATCGGCAACGGCCACTCGCTGCTGATGTCGCTCATCAACGACCCTGAGAACCATCAGTTGATCGAGCGCGACTTGAAGTACGCCTTCTGGCAGAACCACGCCATCATCGATGCCGCCGTCGGCACCCTCGTCGAATACGGCACCACCGACCGCGACAAGAACAAGGAGTCTTACGCGGAACTCTGGCATCGCTGGATCTACGAGGACTACTACCGCACCTACATGCTGCCGCTCGAGAAGTACGGCATCAAGATCCACCACGACGACGTGGCGCTGGCCTGGGACCGCATGGTCAAGGGCAACTACGTCCACAAGACGGCGCAGTTCTTCTCGGTCGGCTGGCCAGTGGCGTTCTGGCGCCAGGAGGCCCAGACCGACAAGGACTTCGAGTGGTTCGAGCATAAGTATCCGGGCTGGTACAACGAGTTCGGCGACTACTGGAAGTGGTATGAGAAGCTGAGCCACAAGGGCGAGACCAGCATTCTGTTCAACCAGGATACCGGCTACGTCTACCCGCACCGTTGCTGGAGCTGCATGGTGCCGGCGCTGATCCGCGAGGATTTCTGCTTCGACGAGGTCGACGGCAAGATCTACACCTACTGCTCCGAGATCTGCCGCTGGACCCACAAGGTCGCCTTCGCGCCCGAGTACGAGGGACGCCCGACGCCCGCGATGGGCCGCTTCAGCGGCCGGCGCGAGTGGGAGGATTGCTACGACGGCTGGGACGTGGCCGATGCGATCACGGACCTTGGCTTTGTGCGCAACGACGGCAAGACGCTGGTGCCGCAGCCGCACCTGCACTTCGACGACAGCAAGATGTGGACGCTCGACGACGTGCGCGGCCACAAGCTCGGCAGCCCGCTGAAGGGGTTCCGGGCGCTGACTCCGGAGCAGCGCGAGACCGCGGCTGCGGAATACCGCAAGGGCTTCAAGATCACGCCCTGCAACTAGCCTGAGCGAGCTTGGGGCCGGCGGTGCCGGCTCCCAAGTGCCTTCAAAGCCTCGGAGTTCAAAGCGTGAGGCGCACAAAGGATCAAGGAAGCAATGACCGATCAGACTCATACGGTTCGCTTCGAGCCGGTCGGTATCGAGATGCAGGTGGCCGAAGGCGAGACGGTGCTCGATGCCGCGTTCCGGCAGGGCATCTCCGTCATGCACGGCTGCAAGGAAGGCCAGTGCAGCAGCTGCAAGTCGCGCCTGGTCGACGGCGACATCGAGCTTCTGAAATACTCGACCTTCACGTTGCCGGACTACGAGAGGGACACCGACCATATCTTGCTGTGCCGCACGCTGGCATACAGCGACATCGTGGTCGAGTTGCTGAACTACGACGAGGACATGCTGCGGCGCTCGATCGCGGTGAAGGCGTTCGAGGCGACGGTGGTTGCCGTCACCAACCTCACCCATGACATCCGCCTGCTGGAGATTGAGCTGGACGCGCCGCTGCGGTTTTGGGCCGGGCAGTTTGTCGACCTCACGATTTCGGCGGCCGGCATCACGCGCGCCTATTCCATGGCGAGCACGCCGGACGTGGCAAGCCGGCGGTTGCAGTTCATCATCAAGAAATATCCCGACGGCGCGTTCTCGGCGCAACTCGACGGGTTGCTGAAGCCGGGCGACCGGATGATGGCCAAAGGCCCCTACGGCACCTGCTTCCGCCGCGAGGAGCGTCCTGGCCCGCTGCTGTTGATCGGCGGCGGTTCCGGCATGTCGCCGTTGTGGTCGATCCTGCATGACCACGTGCGCAGCGGCGAGCAGCGCCCGGTGCGCTTCTACTACGGCGCCCGCACGCCGCGCGACCTGTTCTACCTGGACAGGTTTGCGGAGTTGGCGGCGAAGGTGGCGGACTTCCACTTCATCCCTGCGTTGTCGAACGCCGAAGCGGACGACGGCTGGACAGGCGAGACCGGCTTCATTCACGATGTCGTCGCACGCACGCTGCGCGCCGAAGGTCTTCTGGGCGAGATGGACGCCTATTCGTGTGGGCCGCCACCGATGATCGATGCCGTCCTGCCCGTATTGCAGATGGCCGGGGTGGAGTCCGACCGGATATACTTCGACAAGTTCACCACGGCGGTCCGCTGAAAGCGGATACAGCGACAGACAAGAACACCAACAGGGAGCCAAGACCATGAGTGCAACCGATCAGGTCGCGCCAAAGCAGTCGGGGGCCGCAGGGTCAGCGATATTCGCCGGCTCCGACAGCCGCAAATACAATTATTTCGAGCCAAAGGGCCGCAAGGCGACCCATTACGAGGACATGACGGTCGACGTGCAGCCGGACCCGAAGCGGTACCTGCTGCAGGATTGGATCATCTCGTTCGCCGACGGCACCCCGACCTACGCCGAGAATTGGACGGCGCTGAAAAGTTCCGACTGGCACAAATACCGTTCGGTCGACCAGGAATGGGAGCGCACCCACTACCAGCGCCAGTCGACCATCGTCGGCATGGTCAGCAACGTGATCGAGAACGGCCGCCGCGCCGGCGCGCCGAAGCGCTTCGACAAAGCCTGGGTGAAGGTGTTGCAGGATCACCTCGGCGCGTTCAAGCACGCCGAGTTCGGCCTCGGCACCTCGACCATGCAGGCGCAGCGCTACGGATACACGCAGATGATCAACAACGCGATCCTGACCAACTCGTCGTACAAGCTGCGTTTCTCGCAGGATCTGACGCTGTATCTCGGTGAGTTGGCGCTCGACATCGAGGGCTTCGACCTCGACGCCGGCAAGCAGCGCTGGATGGAAAACCCGATCTGGCAGGACGCCCGCCTGGCGATTGAGTCGATCATGGGGGCGAACGACTACCTGGAGCAGTATTTCGCCACCAACGTGATCTTCGAGCCGATGGTCGGCGAACTGTTCCGCAGTGGCATGATCCTGCAGCTTGCGGCGTCGCAGAACGACTTCATGACGCCGTCGGTGGTATCCGCGGCCGAGGGCGACTACGAGCGCAACCTCGCCAACACCATCGAGCTGTTCACCATGTTGACCCAGGATCAGGAGCACGGCGAAGCCAACCGGCAAATCCTGCTCGGCTGGGCCGAGAAGCATGGCAGGCTGGCGGTCGATGCGGCCAACCAACTGCAGCCGATCTGGTCGCAGCCGCGGGTCAAGGTCGCGCAGTTCGCCGACGCGCTTGAGCTGTCGCACAACCGGCTGCGGGCGATCTCGGCCGAGATCGGCTTCGACAGCCGCTCCATTATCGGCTGAACGGCACGGCAACTCGGTATCCAACGGGAGATCAGCATGAGCCAGACCCACCAGGACAACATCTTCAAATCCATGAAGAACATGGAGTTCGAAG
>JAABUX010008942.1_pt1 | contig 11451 bp, 13 predicted proteins | sample 5561851 | NCBI WGS metagenome assembly JAABUX01 (sample SAMN10711883, study PRJNA513361) | rock metagenome | isolation source: Antarctica rocks | place: Antarctica: Victoria Land, Richard Nunatak red sandstone | collected 2016-01-03 | reverse complement strand
GGAGCGGACCGCACGCACCAGCACCGACTCGCCGGTCCGCAGAAAACGGCCCTGGAACACGGCGCACGCAACGCTGAACGCTTGCTTCACGTCCGCCTGCCGGAAGACTGGGTACAGCCCCTGCGCGACAACGCTCGCCGTCAGCTGAGGATCTTCCGGACCAAGGTGGCCTCCCGCGGGCCTGCATTTACGCGAAGGACTGACAGTACATGTTACCTTTAGGTTGCTTGGCACACTCAGCCAGCACTCATGGCACACATGCACCAGCTCAGCAGCCGCGGCCCTGGCAGTGCCAGACCAGTGCACGCAGGGGCGGGGCCGCGCCTGCAGCCCGCGCAGGAGCAGGGCCGGGTCTGCGGCCTCCTGGGATGGCGACTTCTCCAAGCACTTTTGCAGCTGCCTCTGCGCGACCCCCGGCCAACGCACTCAGCCCGCCTGCGCTGCGCAGCTGCGGCGCCCCCCTTGTGCAGGAGACAGCAGCGCGCGCGCCCGAGCACCTTGAGCTCAGAGTGCTGCGGGCCGCCAGGCTGCAGCAGCGGGGCGCCAGGCTGCGGAAGCGTCTCCGAGCTGAACTGCCGGCTCAGCAGGCCCTGGCTGGCCGGCGCTGGCGCCGGCGCCGGCGCCGGCACCGCGCGCGACTCCAGCACCAGATCGGCGCAGAACCCCGTTTTCCGCACGCTGGGGGTGAACCCGCTCTCGCTGCTGGGCCGCGAGGGCCGCCGCAAGCGCCCCGAGCCCGACAGCGAGGCCACCGAGTCCCCAAACGAGTCGCGCGTGGACGAGATCCGCGCTGGCCGCTGGATGGGGACTGGCTCGCTGCGCTGGCTGTCCGGCAAGCTGCTTGCAGCTTCCTCGCTCTCCGAGCGCCTTTCTGCGCGCCTGAAGGGCACCACATTGCGCTTGGCCGACCCCACGCGGCTCGGCGGGGTGGCGCTGCGCGCCGGCGGGGCGTTGTTGCTCAGCATCGGGTGCGCCATCGCGGCCTCGGCAGGCCAGAGGCCCAGAACACTAGCAGTGTGCTGTATGTGTCAGCTGCTGCTCGGGCCCATCGCAGTGTTCAGTGTCAGCACCAAACGCCAAGGAGGACCAGATTCTGAGATCTGGGCCAAGCGTGTGGCTAAATGGAGCTTGAAATTAACCCCCACAGGGCACCTGGCACCGAGGAAGCTCGCAGCAGGCCCGGCCCCCCATGATGCCTGGCAGAGCCTTGGCAGAGCCTTGATGCCTGGCTGAGCCTTGCCATAGGCTGTGAAGCCTTTAGATAACCACTGAGCATGCAGACATCGGGTCTCGCAGCCTCAGCCACTACATGCTGCTGGCCTGGGGCCGGGCCGGGGCCCTGGCGCGCCCGCACCTCCTCGGCGCGCTGCGCCCGGGCGCGCGCGGCCTGCACCGTCTCCAGGCGCTGAGGCAGCGGCGCAGCAGCAGTGCCCAGTGCCGCGCCATGGCGCAAGACGCTCCAGGCGCGCTGATGCGCATTGGCAGCAAGAGCTTCGGAATTCGCCTAAGTCTCTCCTCACCTTGCCAGCACTTTTTCCACTTCCTGGTGCCGACAACTCTTGACGCGGGCTGTGCAGCGCGGGCACAGACGGCCGGGCGGCCGCGAGCGGGCTGGCGAAGGTGTCGCTTGCCGGCATCGACGTCGAGGGGCTCTCGGTCGCAGGGCAGGTGCTGCCGCGCGAAGCGCGCCACTGCCTGCCCAGACAGCCTGCGCTCGGTGGTGACCGCGCTCGCGTGGCGGCGCCAGGAGACGTGCATCATGCTGCCGCGGCACAAGCTGGTGTTTGACACCGGCCGGTGCCCACAGGTGCGGCTGGGCTGTGCTCACGTGTTTCTGTGCTGCGCGGGAGCGCACCTGCGGGTTTGGCCGGGCGGCGGCAGGCGTATGCCGAGCCACCGAGTGCAGCGCGCGTATGGCGAGACACCCAGTGCAGCGCGCGTATGGCGAGCCACCGAGTGCAGCGCGCAGTGTACTACAAGACCGTGCTGCTGAGCCACTGCCACCTGGACCACGTCGGCGGGCTGCCCTTCATCGTCTCCACGCGGTGCGCTCCTGCGGCCGCGCCGCGCGACGGCTGGCGCTCGCCCGCTGGGGTGCGTCGTGCGGTCTGGCAAGCACGCGCGCTGGCTCTTTCACTTTCTGCAGCGCGGGAGCAGCGGCACCGCATAAAGCCCTACCCCACCCCTAATCAGAGGCCGCCGCGCGGCGCTCCCACCGACGCCGGGGCGGCCCGCGGCCCAGGGGGATGCTGGGCCTGCCGCCGCCGACCGTGGTGCTGCCGGCCGCGGTGGCGGCGCCGACGCGCGCGCTGCTGGGCGCGTTCACGGCGCTGGACGGCAACCCCATGGCGTGCGAGCTGCTGCCGCTGGACCCCGGCGGCGAGGCTGAGCTGGCGCCGGGCCACGTCGTGCGGCCGTTTGCGACCTTCCACCCCGTCCCCTCGCAGGCGCGGCCCCCGGCGCTTGACCGCGGCGCCAGCCGCTCGGGCGGCGTCACCCTCCTCTTTTGAAAGAGGCGCGAGGCGGATGCGGACCTGGCTGCTGGCTCTTATGCGCCCACCCGCCCAGACGTGATCCAGCCCGGGCATGGGGCGTCATTCAAGGCACGCGTTACTGCGCCACAGCTTGCATGCAGGTGCCCAGGCACACCCCCTGCAGGAGAGCGCATACCGACCCCGACGAAGCCAGGCAGCGTGCCGCTGGGCGGCATGCTGATGCTGCAAGCTGGTAACGGCGTGCGCGCAGGGGTACATACTGTACACCAGGAAACAGAAGCTGCTTCCCGAGCTGGCGGGGCTGCCCGGGAACGTGATACGGGACCGCAGGCTCGCCGGGCAGGCGCGCGCCCGGCCTCGTCACGCTTGCCGGTGCTCCATCAGCCAGCGGTGCTTCCCCAGCCTGCATGCGCGCACGTGCAAGCCAGCTGCTGCTGCTTTCATGCGCTGCCCATGAGGCAGAATGACGCACTTGCACGCTGGTCAGCTGCAGTTCAGACGGCAAGAGCTGCACACAAGGTATTCAACAGGAGTGAGGCAGCCAGCCGCCTCGGCCACAGCTGCTCGGCGCTGTGTCGGCCTTGCGTGCGGGCACGCCAGAAAGCTGCCCGTGAAGAGCGCACGTGGGGATCGGACAACATCGCGCGCGCGCAGGCCATGCAGACGGTGGAGGCGCCGGAGGTGGTGTTCACGGGCAACACGTCCACCAACCCTAACCCTAGCGGCACGCGCGCATGCAGGCCGTCACACAGACGGTGGAGGCGCCGGAGGTGGCGTTCACCGGCGACACGTCCGCGCAGTTCATCATGCACCCCGGCAACGGCGACGCGCTGCGCGCGCGCCTGCTCATCATGGTCCGCCGCCCGCCGTGCATGCCTGCCTGTGTCCGCCAATGCGCCGCCCGGCGCAGCGCCGGCTCGCGACGCGCGCCCCGGAATGCCTGTGAAAAGGCGCATGTAGCCCGTTTTGTAAAAGGATGGAGCTTACCACTCACCGGGTTGATGGAGCGGAGGCGTGACGCTGCGGGTGCGCAGGAGCTGACATTCCTGGACGCTGAGGTCACGACGGAGCACGCGCGGGTGCGGCACCGCTTCACACAACAGCCAGGGCGCTCACCAGGGCATGCGTCACTGCTGTGGCCCCTGCTCAAGCACGCCCTGGCTGGCCAGCAGTCTCTGCTGAGCGTCTCGCGGGGCTTATCCAACGCCTGGGAGACCGCCTCGTGGCTTTGGTAACACCAAGGGTGCAGTATGGCCGTTAGATGCTTGCAGTCTGGAGTGACGGGCGGCGCGTGAGCGGGCGCGCAGGCCTTTGGCCACATGCACATCGACGACTTTGTGGCGCACGCCGACCGCTTCCAGGCGCGCCCAGGGACGCGCTCCCCGAGGGTTAGCAGGGCTGGCTCATACTGTCGTGCCACGCATGTGCTGTGCAGGTCGCAGGCCGGGAGAGCTGCCGCCACCGCAGCCTCAGCTGGCCAGTTCGCAGAGCTCAACAACGCTTGCCCACAAGTTACCCAAAAGGATGTGTCGTCCGGAAGATGCGCTGCAGGGAGGACCACTGGACCTACCCTACCAGTACCCTAAACGTCCCGCCGCGAGCGCGCAGAACGAGGCCATCCTGCTGATCCACTTCTCGGCGCGGTACTCGCGCGCGCGCATCCCGGCGCTCCTGGACGAGCGCCTGCCGCCCGCGCTGCGCGCCAAGTGCACGCCGCTGCTGGCGGGCTTTGCTGACCGGCCAAGCTGAGCCGAGCCGGCCGCCGCGCTGGCCGCCGCCAACGCGGCATGCCATGGAGGGCACCCGCGCGTTCCCTGGCCGGGGGCGCCGAGCGCGCTGCGCTGCTGCGGAGTGGACACTGCGCCGGCCGAAGCGGCTGTTGTTGTGCGGCAGTGTCGCGGTTGAGTGCCTCAGCGTGTGTCACAGCAGGAGTACAGACATTGCAAAAGTACGTCTTATTGCAAGACCAAGCGGCCAGCACACACCCTCCGACTCGCATGGAGGCCACTGCTATGCGCTGGGCTACGTCGGTGTGCTTGCAGAGGCCTCACTCACGCGCATAAAACGCTGCTTCTGTACACCAAGCTGCTGGCATTGTGCCAGTGACTTGGGCACACTACAGGGACTACTCTTCATACGACTCTGAGACATACAAGCTGCAAGTATTAGGAAACAAAGTGGCCACGCACCCTAGGTGAGGCACACACTTCAGTCATCAGTGCTGGGATGAACATGCGTTCGTTTGCGGAAGCCAGGCTCCAGGGACGGGCTGGGGAGACACACCAATCAAAAATCAACACAGGCGAGCCCCTGCAAGCGCACCATGCCATGTTTGACCTATTCCGTGTCCCCGCTCTAGGTGACTGCCTCACAGCTGCACCTGTGCGGGCAACGATGCGGGTTGCGGCCCGATCTGCCGCGACCGCCACCCTTCTGTCGCAGGTTCCTTGCGGCCATCATCATCCCCAGTGGATCCCCGTCTGCGCCCACGACCAGAGTGGTCCAACACCTGCCGCATCCCCTAGCCCTCCCGTAGCAGACGCGGGTCCTGCGCGGGCAGAGCTACACCCCAGCCGCATCCCTCAGCCACGTTACATTCCCCGATCCTCACGCTGCACTCGGGCCTGCAGGGCGGCAGCTCCGCCCAGGTCCGGCTTGCGCTCGGCCGGGCGTCAGCGGCGCGCGCAACCCTGAGAGGGTTCATATGGCGCCAGCTCGCCCCAGCTGCGCCCCGCGCTCAGCTTGACCGTCAGCGGCACGCGCAGCCCGCCGCCCGGCCCGCCGCCGCCGCCGCGCGCGCGCGCGAGCTCGTCGCCGGCGGCCGCCATGCGCGCGCGCACCAGCGCCGCCGCCGCCGGCAGCGCCGCCTCCTCCACCTCGAACAGCAGCTCGTCGTGCACCTGCCACGCAGCTCTAGGTCGGCCTGCCATGCACCGGTACATCGACCTGCCATGCAGCAGTATGTTGGCCGGCCATGCAGCAGTGCATCGACCTTACAACAGGCATAACGCCCAGACTCTTGCATGTTTGCTGCTGCCAGGAGAGCACCGCGCTTAACAACGGGGTACTGCGCAGGTGCACATGCACCCAGAGCCGGCGCTGCCAAGCGATGGTGTGAGCCGCAGGCCGCAAGCATGCAGCAGAGCCGTGCTCGCTGCCATTGCTGCCACTGCAACCACCCAGAAGCGGAGCAGTGTGGCGCGCTGGCAGCACGCCGCCGGCACTGTGACCGCGCGGCATTGACCAGGCGCCGACGAGTTCACAAAGCGGGCTGCCCTGCGCGCCTGGAGCAGCATGCGGCAGGCGCGCGCGGAGGGCAGGCTGCTGGGTAGGCGCCTGTGCAGGTCCACCATCGCCCACTTCACCAGGTCTGCAGCAGATCCCTGCGCGCGCGCCCGTGCGCTCGGCTTCGCGGGCGCCGACCAAATGCCACGGTTGACCATGCGGAGAGGGACACCAGCGCAACCCGATTTGTCCATGGCATGTAGCGTAAGGGGCATTGTGCGGGTCGCTTGGCTGTGAATGAAGGCCAAGCGACACTCCTACCAGCCCGCATGCCAGCCAGGGCCCCGTCGACCTGCATATCTGCGGGACGGTGCGGCGCACGGCCGGTACGATGTCCGTAACCTAGGATATTTTCCCCGCGCAGACGACGAACGGGCGCGCGGCGCGCCTGGCAGATGCTGTTGACGGCCTGCCGCTCCGCGCGCGCGCGCCGCGCCGCGTCCGCGTGCGCGATGTCCGGCAGGTAGCGCCGCCGGCCGCCCAGCGTCTGGATGCACCGCGTCGGCCGCGCCTTGCACTCGCGCACCGCCGCCGTCAGCCAGGCGTCCTGCGGCGCCGCGCGCAGCCCCACCCGCCTCACACGCAGCCGCATGGCCTGCCGGCGCGTCAGAGGAAGCAACGGCAGGGGACGCCCGAGGCGGCAGCCAAGCACACCAGCCCAGTCACTGACCTGCTCATCGCACCCCAGGAGGTCCGCAGCCACCATGGCTTGGACTAGCGAGATCAGGGTAATGTGCCCTCTCATAACCCCGCTTGGCCAGAGGACCGCCATGCATACGAAACAGTATGGTCCTCCCTCTGAGAGGCTCGCGGGCATGCGCGCGCGCGCCAGGCCGGGCAGGGAGCTGCGGAAGGATTCCATGAGCCGCGCGGCCTGCTCGGGCGCGCAGCCCAGGTCGGCCGCCAGCGCGGCGCGGCCCTTGCCGTACAGCAGGCCGTACGCGATCGCCTTGGCCTGCGTGCGCTGCGCGGGCGTGACCTGCGCGCGTGCGGAAAATGCTTTAGGGTAATGGGTTAGGGTTGGCGTGACGGGCGCCGCCGCGGCCTCCGCGCGCTGTGCGGGCGCGGCCCGCGCCCGCGCGCGGCAGGGCCGCGGGGCACGGCAAAGGGCGGCAGCAGGCGCGTCCCGCCCGTGCCTTGCGACCGTTTGCACGCAACTTGTCTAAGCCGGAGTGCGCTGCATTCGCACGCCCTGCGCACATGCGCACACACCGAGGCGCACTCCACGGCGGCCAGCCGCTGCATGCATAGCCCAGCCGCCTCTGCACATCTCTTCGGTTGACACTCGCGGACAGCTTTCTGCTGAAACGAAGGAAAACCTGCTGAGCGGCGTCGAGCGCGCCCGCGTGTTGCCGCGGGCGCCTGCCGAGCACAGCAGCCTCCCAGGTGCCCCCAGCGCCGCGCTCACGGCCAGGGTACGGATAGGGCCTGGGAGCTCGCGGCCAGGGTCGCCAGGGCCGGGCCTGCTGCGGAGCATGCACTGCCGCTTGGAGGCCCCAGGCAAGCCCTAGGTGCGGCGAGCAGGCGCCGGGCGCCCCCACCAGGTACGCCCACCTGGTCCTGCGGCGTGCGCAGCCACTGCGACGCGTACAGCGTGAAGGGGTCCTGCGACGGATCAGACAGCATTGCCACCAGGCCGGCGTCCGCGCTGAAGTGCGCCATGAGGCGCAGCTCCAGCTGCCCGTAGTCGGCGCTCAGCAGCACGCGCCCCGGCGGCGCCACGAACGCCGCGCTGCGCGCTCGCCGCCAATTCTAAACCTACCCTATCCATGATCGGAGCGCCCTGTTATTTCACCAGTGAGCAAAAGCATCAGACGGGCGGCTCCCGACCTGCAATGGCGCCTGCGCAGCGCGCGCCGAGCGGCCGAGCGGCCGCGGCTGTGTGCGGCCATCGCCGGCAGAGCTTGTACACGCAGGGTGCTTCCTTCCTCGCAGCAGACCCATGGTGCGGCATCATTCATACACGAGCTTGTACACCTGAGCAGGCCGTCAGCCGACGCCACGCCGCAACGCTAATGTATTAGGTCAACCCCAACCCTTTCCTTCCCTGGGCAGCGATGCGCGGCGCCGCACCGCAGGTTGGCGCTGTGCGTGTGCAGGCGCCGCGGCCCGCCGTCGGACGGCGTCTGCGTGTCGGGCACCAGGAAGTCGCGCGCGCGCGGCATGCACTGCAGGTTGGGCGCCTCGGTGGCCAGGCGCCCCGTCGCGGACGCCGTCTGCAGGAACGCGCAGCTGATGCGCACCAGGCCGCCCTGGGCACGGGAGAAGCTTCATCAGGATGCCACCGCCACTGGGGTTGGCCATGCCTCCACCCCAGTTCAACTCCCGCGCCGCGCTCTGAGACAGCAGCCGCACGCCGTGCTTCATGACGTGGCAGGCCTGGGACCGTGCGGCGGCTGCCCTGCGGCCGGGTGTCTGCAGGCGCATCAGTCCGCCGGCACGGCCTCACGAGCCCGCCCGCGGTGCGCGGCCGGGCGGCCGGGCGCCGCCCGCGCGCCCGCGCTCACGAGGCGCCCAGCGGATGCGCGAGAGCTGGCCGGCGCGGCGATCAGGCGCACGCGGTCGGGCCTGCCATGTCAGCAGGGCCTGCGCGCGCGCCTGGCAGCCGGGCGTGACGCGCGCGCCCGGCCCGGCGTGCCGCTCGAGCGAGCTGGAGAAGTCGTTGAGCACCTTGGCCAGGCTGCGGTGCTCCTGGATGAGGCGCGCCAGGCGCGCGACGCGCGCGTCCGCCCGCCCGCCGCCCGCCTCGTGCTGCACCGCCAGGTCCTCCAGCGCCTGCCGCGCCGCGGGTGTAGCTGCCTGTCGGTGTATGTAGAAGGCACCGGTCTATCAGCGGTCGGGGCCAGGCACGCGCTGTCTCAGGGCGCCCGCGGCCGGCCCAGAGGAGCGGGGCCGCTGGCAACGTGCCCCCGGCGGCCGCAGGGCCGTGCGCAGGTGGCGAGGACTGCCGCGTCCGGACGCGTAACGCAAGGGGAGCTCGGTGCCCTGCACCCTATACCCTGCCAGTCGCAAAGCCCCAGCAGAGCACACCGCATTGGCCGTGCAGAATGCGCCGCCCTGGTTGTGATTAGGGCTGGGTTGGGGCGCGCGCACCGCGTCGGCCGTGGAGAAGGCGCCGCTCTTGTTGCGGTGCGCGCTGGGCGGCGGCGCCAGGCCCAGGCCGCCCGGCCGCGGCTCGAACAGCAGCGCCGAGACGGCCGCGGGCGACGACAGGTCGGGCGCGGCGCGCCTAAGGTCGCCGCGCAGCGCCTGCACCAGCGCGCCCGCCTCGCCCGGCACGTCGCGCAGCCGCTTCCGCAGCGGCGCCTGCGCGCCGGCACGCCAGCGATGTGACACCGCCGCTCGATGTCCGGTTCATGCTTGCATCGTACATTGAGACAGAGCGCTTCATCGGACCTCGTGGACATCGCTTGGATAGCCGGCGCGCAGAGCACACGGCGTGAGGGCGTGAGCGGCCTCCGCGGCTCCGGCGCCACGCTGGCGCTCGCATGGTGCGCCCAGCGCACTGCGCCGGGCGCGCATGGGGGTCGCCGACCTGGTGCGCGCGCACGACGGCGCGGCTGACTGCCAGGCCGGCCGCCTCCATGGCCGCCAGCACGCGCGCAAGCGGCCCCTCCACCTCGCGCAGCGCCGCGGCCAGGCCCTCCAGCTGCGCGCCGCGCCGCTGATAGGGTTAAATAGGGCTGACAGTGAGGGCCTGGAGATACCCTGGACAGGGAAGCTTGGCGCGCCCGGCACCTTTCATCACCGCGGGGTTTGCCAGCCTGATTAGCGCGCGCACACGTCAGGAGATGTGGGCATCAGCCTCCGCTCCGCTGCTGGCGAGAGGTGCCGAGTGTGCAATGCAAGAGCTTGTAAGAATAAAGCACAAAATTGTCACATGGCCGGGCTGCTGGCCAGGTGACCTCATCGGGGATGCAGGCGTGTGCGACAAACCCCTCGACAGAGCACGGGTGCAGAGCGTCCTGCACACGGTGACGCCGCGCACATGTCACACCCTGCCCGCACCGACAGTGCCGCTCCGCCAAGCCCGACATTGCGCTGCAGCTGCGCACCCCGCAGATGGGACACGCCGCATGGCTGCCCGCACAGGGACAGGCCAGGGTGATCCGCACCTCCAGCTGCGGCCGCTGGTGCTGGTACAGCGCCCAGGCCATGGCGGCGCGCGCGCAGGCCAGGCACGCCTCCGCGCGCCCGCCCAGCGCGTCGCGGCCCAGGCGCGCGGCGGCCGCTGCGTCGTCGCGCGCGCGCGCGTTCACGCGCCCCAGCAGCCCCTCCACCGCGGTTGCCTTGCGCGCCTGCGCGCGCGCAGCGCGCCGCTCGCGCATGGTGCGGGCCATGCAAGAGCCGCGCCGCTGATCAGGCTCGCATGATGCGACCGCCGCGCAGCCTCGGCGCCGGGGCATGATGCCGCGCCCAGCATGATCCCTGCATGCGCGCCTGCAGGCTTGCTGGCTGCCCCCGTCTGCGCTGCCTTCGCCAGTGCAGCGCTTCGGCATTCGAGAATGTTGAGGGCTGAGCGCGAGGGGAGGTGCGCGCGCCTTGGCGTCCTGCGTACAGGTGTAACTCCCAGACAGAACCCTACGCAGCCGCGCAAGGGGGGGCGCGCGCGCCTTGGCGTCCTGCGTACAGGGGTAACTCCCAGACAGAACCCTACGCAGCCGCGCGAGGGGGGCGCGCGCGCGCCTTGGCGTCCTGCGTACAGGGGTAACTCCCAGACAGAACCCTATGCAGCCCCGCGAGGGGGGCGCGCACGCGCCTTGGGTCCTGCGTACAGGGATAACTCCCAAACAAAACCCTATGCAGCCGCGCGAGGGGGGCGGGCGCGCGCGCCTTGGCGTCCTGCTCGGGGCTGTCCGAGACGCTGGCGGCGCCGCACGCGTCGGGCGCCATGAGCCAGGCCGCCACGCGCACGTCCACCACCGCGTCGCCCACCTCCACGGCGCGCAGCCTGGGCGCAGCAGAGGTTCAGGGTTGGGTTTGGGGCAAGAGAGACAGCCTGGGCGCGCCTGGGCCGCGCTTGGCATGGCGCCCACGGCCCCGCTTGGCGTACACAGTGCAGCGCACGACAAGCTTGTGGGGGCACAGGTGCGCCCAGACGCGCGCCGCAGCTGGCCGGCAGAGAGTCTGCCAAGGCCTGGCGGCACCCCAAAGCGCCCCGAGCGCCGAGCGCGGCCGAGCGCGCCTGCCGCCGGCCGCGCACGCGCACGCGCCCGCCAGCGCGCGCAGCTGGTCCTTGGCGCCGTGCGTGATCTTCTCGGTCGGCCGGCCGCCCACGCTTCGCTGGGCGTCCGGTGATCTAACCCTAACCCTGCATGCGCCGGCCTCCAGCACCGCCGCCACCGCCTCCCAGTGCTCCGGCGCGGCGCGCAGGTAGAACACGGCATGCGGCGTCCAGGCGACGGCCAGGCCATGCACGCGCGCGGCGGGCGCGGCCGCCGCCACGCCGTCCGCGCCGCCCTCCGCGGACGGCGCCGGGCTGGGCGTGGGCAGCGCCGGCGCGCCTGCGGATGGCGCCGAGCAGGATGTTGGCTGCGCCGGCGCGCCTACAGGCTGTAACACCCCTGAACATAGATGAGACTGGGTCGAGCGTTGGCGCGCACGGCGCCCGTTGTGCGCCCTTCGGCGGGACCTGCGACCCGCAGTCCGCAGCAGGCATCTTCTATTCTCT
>JAABUX010008941.1_pt1 | contig 11452 bp, 14 predicted proteins | sample 5561851 | NCBI WGS metagenome assembly JAABUX01 (sample SAMN10711883, study PRJNA513361) | rock metagenome | isolation source: Antarctica rocks | place: Antarctica: Victoria Land, Richard Nunatak red sandstone | collected 2016-01-03 | reverse complement strand
AAGCGGGGGCCAGGAGTCAGGAAGCGGGGGCCAGGAGGCTGGTGGGGGCGGGCGGGTGATTGTAGGCTGGAGCGTATGGATGCTGGTGTGATCGATTCGGGGCTGGAGCGAGCGATCTTGGCGGCGGCCGATGAGCTGCAAGGGGCGACCGAGGGGTTGCTGGCGCGGCTGGTACGCGAGCGCAGCCTGCTCGGGGCGGAGCAGGGGGCGATCGCGGTGATGGCGGATGCGTTCGCCGGGCTCGGGCTCGCGCCGATGGCGATGCCGATCGTGCCGGAGCGGCTCGCCACGGTGCCGGGCTGGTCGCCGCCGCTGCTCGACTATGCCGGGCGGGAGTGCGTGACGGCGGTGCATCGGCCGCGCTCGGCGACGCAGCGGTCGGGGACGCCGCGCTCGACGACCGGACGCTCGCTGCTGCTGCAGGGCCATGTCGACGTGGTGCCGACCGGGCCGGAGACGCTGTGGACGACGCCGCCGTTCGAGCCGTCGGTGCGGGACGGGCGGCTGTATGGGCGCGGGGCGGCGGACATGAAGGCCGGGCTCGCTGCGATCGTCTCGGCGGTGGCGGCGCTGCGGCTGGCCGGGGTGCAGCCGGCGGCCGAGCTGCAGCTGGCGGCGGTGATCGAGGAGGAATGCACCGGCAACGGCGCGCTGGCGGTGATGCAGGCGCTGGCGCGGCCGGACGCGTGCCTGATCCCCGAGCCGGGTCCGGGCGGGCCCGCGCTCTACGTCGCCGAGGTGGGCGTGGTGTGGGCCTGGATCACCATTACCGGGCGGCCGGCGCACGTGCGCGACATGCAGGCGGGGGTGAGCGCGATCGAGGCGGCCGCGGTCGTGATGGAGCGGCTGCGGGCGTACGAGGCGGACGCCAACCGGGGCGAGCGGCGGCATCCCGCCTTCGCCGGGCACAACCATCCGATCAACGTCAATCTGGGCACGCTGCAGGGCGGCGAGTGGAACTCCTCGGTGGCGGCGCAGGCGGTGCTCGGCGTGCGGATCGGCGTCATGCCCGGCCATTCCTGCCACGCGGTGCAGGACGAGATCGTGCGGCTGGTCGCGGCGTGCGGCGAGGACAAGCGGTTGCGGCTGGCGCAGCTCGACGTGGCGTTCCGCGGTTTCATGGCCGATGGCTGCGTGTTCCCGCCCGAGCAGCCGCTGAGCCGCATCGTGGTCGCCGCCCATGGCGACGCGACCGGCACCGCGCTCAAGCCCTACGCCGCGACCGGGCTCACCGACGCGCGGCACTACGCGCTCGCGGGCGTCCAGGCGACCTGCTACGGGCCGGACGGCGACAATATCCACGGCATCGACGAGAGCGTCGGCCTCGCGGCGGTGCATGCGGTCACAAGAGGCCTCGCGCTGGTGATCGCGCGCTGGTGCGGCGTGGAGCCGCTATGAGGCGCGCAATGCTGCCGGCCGCATTGTTGGCCATGCTGCTCGCCGGGGCCGCCGGGGCCGCCGGGGCCGCCGGGGCGCAGGAACCCGCGCCCGCCTGCCCGTTCGCGGGCCGGACCGCCACGCTGCTGCTGCGGCTCTATTTCGGCCAGAGCGTCCGCGCCGGCGGCGTGGTCAGCAGGCGGGCGTGGCAGCGCTTCGTGGCCGAGCGGGTCACGTCCGCGTTGCCGGACGGGTTCACCGTGAACGACGCGACCGGCCAGTTCCGCAACCCGGCCAGCGGGGCGATCGGGCGCGAGGCAACCGAGATCGTCGAGGTCGCCGCCGCCGACACGCCGGGCTTGCGCGCCCGCATCGCTCCTACAAGCGCCAGTTCAACCAGGGCGCGGTAGGAATCGTCAACCAGCCGGTCTGCGGGCTATTCTGACCCAACACGGAGGCGGCGCGATGCGGACTGCCCTGGCTATGGCCTTCGCGCTCGCGGCGCTGCCTGCGTCGGCGCAGGTGACTAGGTTCGAGATCGTCGAGGACGTGCCGGCCTTTGCCGGGCGCAGCTTCGCCGCCGCTGGGCCGTATCGCCGCATTTCCGCGCGCGCCACGATCGCGCTCGACCCGGCCGATCCGCACAACGCCGTCATCGCCGATGTGGGCCAGGCGCCGCGCAACCCCGCCGGCCGGGTCGAAGCGATCGCCGACGTCGTGATCCTGCGCCCGGCCGACCCGGCGCGGGCGAGCGGGACGCTGTTGCTCGACGTGCCGAACCGCGGCCGCAAGCTGGCGCCCGAGCTGTTCGACGACTCGCGCCAGCCGGGAGCGACCACCGCGCAGGCGCCAAACGACGCCGGCATCGGTTTCCTCTACGGGCGCGGGACGACGCTGGTCTGGGTCGGCTGGCAGGCCGACATCGCGTCCGCCCCCGGCCAGCTCGCGCTGCAAGCGCCGGCGCTGGCAGGCGTGACCGGGCCGGTGCGCGAGGAGTTCGTGTTCGACGATCGCACCAACCCGGCCACGGCGACGCTGGCCTGGAACCTCGCCGACCCGGCCGGCCTCGACGTCAGCGTCCGCCAGGTCTGGTCCGACGCGCGGCAGCACCCGGCCGATCTGTCGGTTAAGGCGGTCGGCCCGCGCCGGATCGAGATCGCGCGCCCCGAAGCGGGCTTCGACGCCGGCGCGCTCTACGAGGTCACCTACACCGGCAAGGACCCGGCCGTGCTCGGGCTGGGGTTCGCCGCGGTGCGCGACGTGGCGGCGTTCCTGCGGCGCGACGGCAGCGCCGCCAATCCGCTTGCGGTCGACGGGCGCTCGCTCGTGCGCCGGGCAATCGGCTTCGGCGTCTCGCAATCCGGCCGCTTCCTGCGCGAGTTCCTCTATCTCGGCTGCAACCAGGACACCGAAGGCCGGATCGTGTTCGACGGCCTGATGCCGCATGTCGGCGGGGCGCGGCGAACGGCGACCAACGTCCGCTTCGGCCAGCCCGGCCGCAACGCGCGCCACCCGCAGGACCCGGCCTGGCCGGCCGACGCCTTCCCGTTCACCTACGCCGTGCTCGACGACCCGGTCTCCGGCCGCAACGACGGGCTGCTGGCGCGCTGCCGGCTGTCGGATTCGTGCCCGAAGGTGATGCAGACCGACAGCGAGCACGAATGGTGGGCCTCGCGCGCCTCGCTCCTCGTCACCGACACCGAGGGCCATCCGATCGGGCTGCCGCCCGACGTGCGGCTCTACATGCTAACCGGGACGACGCATTTCGAGCCTCCCAAGGCGCGTTCCTGCCGTTTGCGGCCACGCGAGAGGAGCGGGAGGCGGCCCGCGATCCGCGGCCCTCGATGACCGAACGCTACGGCGACGCGGACGGCTATCTCGCGGCGCTGCACACGGCCGCCGACGGGTTGATCGCCGAACGGCTGCTACTGCCGCAGGACGCGCCGCGCTACTGACCTAAACGGCGATCGAGAGGTCCCCGACCTGGATGTGCCGAACGCGGCCGTCGTCGGTCCAATCGATTTGGCCGAGCGGGGCGGTGCCGAGCAGGACGGCCGGGTTGCCGGCGGCCAGCGCCGCCGCCTGGGCGAGATCGCACACGCCCCAGCGCACCAGGTTGCCGACCGCCTCGTCGAGCCGCAGCGACGAGCCTGCCAGCGCGCCCGCCTCGTTGCGGACCGACCCGTCGGCGCCGCCCACGATCGTCATGCCGGCGAACCGATAGCGGCCCGGCGGCGCGGCGGCGGCGGCCACCGCGTCGGTCACCAGGATCGAGCGCGCCCAGCCCTTGGCCCGCAGCATGACTTTCAGCGCCGGCACCGGCACGTGCACCCCGTCGGCGATAAAGCTCGCGCTGAGCCGGTCTTCGGCGAGCTGGGTGAGCAGCGGATTGTCGAGCTTGGGCAGCATGCCCGGCAGCCCGTTGCCGAGATGGGTCGACATTCGGGCCCCGGCGGCGACTGCGCGCGCGACCGCGTCGCGCCCGGCGTCGCTGTGCCCGATCGCGACCACGACGCCGCGCGCCACCGCCCAGGCGATCACGCGCTCGGCCCCCTCGCGCTCGACCGCGAGTGTCAGCATTCGCAGCTTGCAGCGCAGCCCGGCGGTCACGCGCTCGAGCAGCGCGGGATCGGGGGCGACCATGGCCTCGCGCGGGTGGCAACCGTGGAAGCCCGGCGCCGGGTTGAGGAACGGGCCCTCCAGATGCAGGCCCGGCACCATCAGCGCGCCCAGCCGGCTGCGCGCGATCGCCTCGTCGAGAGCGGCCAGCCGTTCGGCCAGCGCCGCCTCGGACGCGGTGATGACGGTCGGCAGGCATTGGGTGACGCCGGCGCGCAGCATGGCCGCCAGCGCGTGGTCGAGCGCGTCCGGGGTGAGCGAGGCGTCGTTGAAATCGACCCCGGCGTAGCCATTGATCTGGAGGTCGAACAACCCGCTCGTGCGCATGGGCGGCATTGTAGTGGCGCCCGGGGCGGCCACAACCGGGCGAGGTTGCGGTCTGCGGTGCGGAGGGTAGATTGAGGGTGCCGTCCGTCGGAGACGGGTTATCGCTTCGGGCCCGGTCAACTGGGCTCGACAACAAAGGACACGAACGTGGCCAAGGAATCTCAGAACGTTCAGGACGTGTTCCTGAATCATGTCCGCCGTGCGAAAACGCCGGTCACCGTCTTTCTCGTCAACGGGGTGAAGCTGCAGGGCATCATCACCTGGTTCGACAACTTCTCGGTGTTGTTGCGCCGCGACGGACATACCCAGCTCGTCTACAAGCATGCGATCAGCACGGTGATGCCGGGCGCGCCGATCCAGCTGTTCGACGCGACCAAGGCCGAGGGCGCCGCCGCCATGCCGGAGGCTGCCGTCGCCGCCATGCCGGAGGCTGCCGTGGGCGAGGCTGGTTAGCCAGCTGATCACCACCGAGGCGGCGCCGACCCGCGCGGCGGTGATCCTGCCCTGGGAACGCCCATTCCGGCAGGACGCGCCGCGCGCGGCCGAGGCGCAGCTGGCCGAAGCGGTCGGGCTTGCCGCCTCGATCGGCCTCGTCGTCGTCCACACCGCGGTGCTGCCGCTGCGCAGCCGCCGCTCGTCGACGCTGCTCGGCGAGGGCCAGGTCGAGAATGTCGGCCAGGCGATCAAGAGCGAGAGCGTCACCGTCGCCGTCGTCGACGCGCAGCTCAGCCCGGTGCAGCAGCGCAACCTCGAGCGCGAATGGAGCTGCAAGGTCATCGATCGCACCGGCCTGATCCTCGACATCTTCGGCGAGCGCGCGGCGACGCGGGAGGGGTCGCTGCAGGTCGAGCTGGCGCATCTGGAATATCAGCGCAGCCGGCTCGTGCGGTCCTGGACCCATCTCGAGCGGCAGCGCGGCGGCTTCGGCTTCCTCGGCGGCCCGGGCGAGACGCAGATCGAGGCGGACCGGCGGCTGATCACCGACCGCATCGCGCGGCTCAAGCGCGAGCTGGAGCAGGTGCGGCGGACGCGCGGGCTGCATCGCTCGGCGCGCTCGCGGGTGCCGTACCCGATCATCGCGCTGGTCGGCTACACCAACGCCGGAAAATCGACGCTGTTCAATGCGCTGACGGGTGCGACGGTGCATGCGCAGGACCAGCTGTTCGCGACGCTGGACCCGACGATGCGCGGCGTGCGGCTGCCGTCCGGGCGCCGGGTCATCCTGTCGGACACGGTGGGGTTCATCAGCGATTTGCCGACCGAGCTGGTCGAGGCGTTCCGCGCCACGCTCGAGGAGGTGGCCGAGGCGGACGTGATCCTGCACGTGCGCGACGTGGCGCATCCGGACACGATGGCGCAGCGGGCCGACGTGACAGCGGTGCTGGACGGGATGGTGCGCGACGAAGCGCTCGACGAGGGCTGGCCGCGGCGCACGATCGAGGTGCTGAACAAGGCGGACCTGATGGGCGGCGTCGATCAGGTGCCGGCGCGCGAGGATTCCGTTGCGGTCTCGGCGATCACCGGCGACGGGCTGGCCGCGCTGCGCGACGCGATCGACCTGCGGATTTCGGCCGGGATGGAGACGCGCGAATACGTCATTCCGCCGAGCGACGGGGCGCGGCTCGCGTGGCTCTACGAACACGGCGAGGTGCTTGGGCGCGACGATGGCGAGGAGGCGATCACGGTGCAGGTGCGGCTGTTGCCGGCCGATCGGGCGCGGTTCGAGGACGATAAGCGAGCATGACCAGACCATGAACCGACATGAGTTGAGCGAGTTGGTGCAGCTCGTGCGGGCGGTGGCGCGGGCCGAGATCATGCCGCATTTCCGCCGCCTCGCGCCAAGCGATGTGCAGTCCAAGACCGGGCCGTTGGACCTGGTCACGGTCGCCGACGAGGCGGCCGAGGCGGCGCTGGTGCACGGGCTGACGGCGCGGCATCCTGACGCGGTGACGGTGGGCGAGGAGGGCACGTCGCGCGATCCGTCGCTGCCCGACCGGATCGCGGACGCGGAAATGTGCTTCATCATCGACCCGGTGGACGGCACGTCGAACTTCGCCGCCGGATTGCCGCTGTTCGGGACCATGGTGGCGGTGACGCGCCATGGCGAGACGGTCGCCGCCGTGATCCACGACCCGGTCGGGGACGACACGGCGGTGGCGTTGAAAGGGGAGGGCGCATGGATGGAGGCGAGCGACGGCGCGACGACGCCCTTGCGCGTGGCCGCGCCCGCGCCGCTGGGCGAGATGGCAGGGACGCTGTCGTGGCGGTTCATGCCGGAGCCGCGGCGCTCGCTGGTCTGCTCGCGGCTGCCGCGGGTGGCCGGAGCATGGGATTACCGGTGTTCGGCGCACCAGTATCGGCTGATGGCGGCGGGGCACGCGCATTTCAACGTGTATCATCGGCTGATGGCGTGGGACCATGCCGCCGGCGTGCTGCTGCATGCCGAGGCGGGCGGCTATTCGGCGCGGCTCGACGGCACGCCGTACTCCCCGGCCGACGCCGAGGGCGGCCTGATCTGCGCGCCCGACCGGGCGAGCTGGCAGGCGCTGCGCGACGGGCTTTTCGGTCCGGATTGACCGCGGGGGCCTAGGAAAGCTAAGCCCCCGCCTCCGTTTTGAAAGGCGAGTTGATGGCGCTGGATACCACCGAGACAAGCAATCCCGAGGTCGGCGGCATCGCGGCCGATCGGCTGCGCAGCCTGATCGAGCGGATCGAACGGCTGGAGGAGGAGCGCAAGGCGCTCGCCTCCGACATCAAGGACATCTACGCCGAGGCGAAATCGGCCGGGTTCGACCCCAAGATCCTCCGTCAGCTGATCTCGATCCGCAAGCAGGAGCCGGCCGAGGTGGAGGAGGCCGAGACGCTGCTCGATCTGTATCGGCGCGCCTTGGGCATGTGAGGGCCATTTGACACGCGCCGACGCGGCCCGGATCGTCGCCTGAGTTTGCGGAGGAGTGGGCGATGCGGGCGATGGTGGTGGGCGATTCCGGGCTGGAAATGTGTGAGATCGCGGCGCCGCAGCCGGGTCCCGGGCAGGTCTTGGTCCGAGTTCGCGCGGCGGGGCTGAACCGGGCCGAGCTGGGCATGGCGGCCGGGCATGCGCATGGCGCGCTGGGCGGCAAGGGCGCGGTGATCGGTCTCGAATGGGCTGGCGAGGTGGCCGGGGTCGGCCCCGACGTGACCGGGTTTCGCGAGGGTGACCGGGTGATGTGCTCGGGTAACGGCGGCTATGCCGAGTATGCCGTCACCGATTGGGGCCGGGTCAGCCCGGTGCCGGCCAACAACATGGGCTGGACGCAGGCGGCCACGCTGCCGATCGCGCTGCAGACGATGCATAACGCGCTGGCGACTGCGGGCCGGCTCGCGGCCGGGCAGGCGGTGCTGATCCAGGGCGCCAGTTCGGGGGTGGGCCTGATGGGGCTGCAGATCGCCAAGCTGCTCGGCGCCGGGCTGGTGATCGGCAGCTCGACCGACGCCGGGCGGCGGGCGCGGCTGGCCGAGTTCGGCGCGGACCTCGCCATCGACAGCGGCGCCGAGGAGTGGCCCGACCAGGTGCTGGCCGCGACCGGGGGCGCGGGGGTCGACTTGATCGTCGATCAGGTGTCGGCCAGCGTCGCCAACGGCAACCTGCGCGCGACCCGCGTGCTGGGGCGGATCGTCAACGTCGGCCGGCTCGGCGGCACCAGCGGGCCGTTCGACTTCGACCTGCATGCCGCGCGGCGGATCGACTATGTCGGCGTGACATTCCGGACGCGGAGCCTTGAGGAGGTGCGCGAGATCAACCGGTTGATGCGGCAGGATCTGTGGGCGGCGGTCGAGGCGGGCACGCTGCGGCTGCCGATCGACAAGGTGTTCCCGCTCGAACAGGCGATCGCGGCGCAGGCGCACATGCGCTCCAACCAGCACCTCGGCAAGATCGTGCTCGAGGTTTAACCGGCGCCGGCGACCCGGACCTCGACGGTCAGGTGCGATAGGGAACGGAATCGCGCCAGCTTGGCCCGATAGTAGTCCGGGCTGCGTGCGTGGGGCGTGCAGACGGATACGATGGCGCCGAGATGGCCCGGGCCGAGGCGCCAGAGATGCAGGTCGGCGAGCTGGTCGCCGTCGTTCTGGATCGCCAGGCGCAGCTGCTCGGCCATGCGGCGGTCCGGGTTCATGTCGAGCAGGATCGCGCCGGTGTCGCGGATCAGGCCGTAGGCCCAGCTCGCGATCACGCCGGCGCCGATGATGCCCGCGACCGGGTCCATCCAGAGCCAGCCGAACGCGCGCGCGAGCAGCAGGCCGACGATGACCAGCACCGAGACGGCAGCGTCGGCGATCACATGGACCGCGGCGGCGCGCATGTTGTTGTCGCGGTGGGCGCTGCCGTGGGCGTGCTCATGTTCCTCGACGCTGTCGTGCAGGGCCAGCTGTCGGAGTTGGTCGTGGTTGTGGTCGTGGTGATCATGGCCGTGCCCTTGGTGATGGTGGCCTGCGCTCAGGATCCAGGCGCTGACGACGTTCACGGCCAGGCCTAGGCAGGCGATCGGGATGGCCTCGGCGAAGCGGATCGGCGCCGGGTCGAGCAGGCGCGCGATCGCTTCGTAGCCGACCAGGATCGCGATCATGGCCAGGATGATCGCGCTGGTGAACCCGGCCAGGTCGCCCAGCTTGCCGGTCCCGAAGCTGAAGCGCGGATCGTCGGTGTGCTTGCGGGCGTAGGTGTAGGCCATGGCGGCGAGCAGAAGCGCCCCGGCATGGGTGCTCATGTGGATCCCGTCGGCCACGAGGGCGATCGAGTTGACCAGCAGGCCGCCGACGATCTCGATCGCCATCATGGCGGTGCAAAGCCAGATCACCCACCACGTCCGGCGCTCGCTGCGGTCGTGCGCTTGGTCGAGGAAGCTGTGCGAGTGCGCGGCGGCGGCGGTCGCGAGATCGCTCATGGTGACTTCGTTCTGGAGAGGCGGCCTGTCTATTCTATTCAGGACGGAGCGTGTAGTCACCTGGCCTGGTCAAATCCGGAGCTCCCATGGCACGGCACGGCGTGACCTTCGCGGACGCGTTGCGCGTGTGGGTCCGCGTGGCCGCCCTCTCCTTCGGCGGGCCGGCCGGGCAGATCGCGGTGATGCACCGCATCGTCGTCGACGAGAAGCGCTGGATCGGCGAGGCGCGGTTCCTGCACGGGCTCTCCGATTGCACGCTGCTGCCGGGGCCGGAGGCGCAGCAACTCGCGACCTATATCGGCTGGCTGATGCATGGCACGCGCGGCGGGATGGCCGGCACGTTGTTCGTGCTGCCCGGCGCAGTGTGCATCATGGCGCTGAGCTGGGTCTATGCCGGATGGGGCGAGGTGGGCGTGGTCGCCGGGCTGTTCTTCGGGCTGAAGGCGGCGGTGCTCGCGGTGGTGTTGCAGGCGGTGATGCGCGTGGGGGGCGGGCGCTGCGCAACCGGGCCATGCTCGGCATCGCGGCGGCGGCGATCGTGGCGATCTTTCGGTTCGAGACGGGTATGATCGCGACGTTGCTCGCCGCGCCCTGGCGGGGTGGCGCTGCATCTTGTGGGCGCGATCTGAGCGGATCAGGTCCGGGCGCGGCCGGCACCGCGAGCGAGCGCCGCGCCGCCGCCTACAGGTCGATCGGCCCGGCCAGCGCCGCGGTGATCGCCTGCGTCTCGTAGGCGAACACCGGCAGCCCGGCGGCGGCGAACCGGGCCATTGTCGTCGTCGGCGATGGCGGAGAACCAGGGCGTCGTTTATGCGGTGAGTGAAATAACAAGGCCGGCGGCATCCTGGGCCACCGGGTCGAGCTGCTGACGCGCGACACCGCCGACGACCCGGTCAAGGCCGTCAACCTGGCCCAGCAGCTCGTCTTCCCCGAGAAGGTCCAGTTCGTGATCGAGCCGGTCAATTCCGGCGAGGCGCCGTCATTGGCGACACCTCCGGCTACGGCACGTCGAGCGCGAAGACAGCCGAGGCGCTGCTCAAGCAGATGGGGATCACGCCGGTGTTCTCGGTGCTGGTGGATGCGAACAAACCGATCTGACCGACGAGATCAGAGGCGCGGGCGGCGGGTGCGGACGTGATCATGCGGCGGCCAGCAGCAGATCCTCGCCGTGGCGCAGGGCATCATCGCCGAGCCGCGCATCCTCTTGCTCGACGAGCCATCGGGCGGGCTGGCGCCGGTCCTGATCGACCGGGTGCTGGCCGTGTCGCACGCGCTGTGCGCGACCGGCGTTGCCGTGCTGCTCGTGGAGCGGTTGGTGGAGAAGGCGTTGCGCTACGCCGACTACGCCTACTTGGCCGACTACGCCTACTTGGCCGACTACGCCTACTTGGCCGACTACGCCTACTTGGCCGAGAGCGGCCGGGTCGCGGGGCACGGAACGCCAGCGGCATTGCGCGAGGGATCGTTGCTGGAACGCGTCTACCTTGGCGGCCACGCACCGTCCGGCTAGAGCGGGGCCGGCCCCTATCCGCGCGCCCCGAACAGCGCGCCGATCCCCGCCGTCACTGCCATCGCGAGCGCGCCCCAGAACGTGACCCGGATGGTCGCCTTCAACATCGGGGAGCCCCCGACGCGGGCGCCCACGACCCCAAGCAACGCGAGGAACGCCAGAGACCCGACCGAGACGGCGGGAACCACGAAGGCCGCCGGCGTGACGAGCGCCAAGACGAGCGGCAGGGCCGCGCCGACGCCGAACGACCCGGCCGACGTCAGCGCCGCCTGGATCGGACGCGCGGCGGTCGCCGCTGAGATGCCCAGTTCGTCGCGGGCATGGGCGCCGAGCGCGTCATGGGCCATCAACTGCACCGCTACTTGCCGCGCCAGCGCCTCGTCGATCCCGCGCGCCACATAGAGACCGGCGAGCTCTGCCTGCTCGCCTGCCCTGTCGGTCGCCAACTCCTTGCGCTCGCGCGCCATGTCGGCGCCTTCGGAGTCGGCCTGTGAACTCACCGAGACATACTCGCCCGCCGCCATCGACATCGCCCCGGCGACGAGCCCGGCCACGCCCGCGACGAGAATGCTCTGGTGCGTCCCCGCCGCGCTCGCGACGCCGATGATGAGACTGGAGGTGGAAAGCACGCCATCGTTGGCGCCCAACACCGCCGCCCGCAACCAACCAAGGCGGTCGACGACGTGACGCTCAG
>JAABUX010008940.1_pt1 | contig 11453 bp, 20 predicted proteins | sample 5561851 | NCBI WGS metagenome assembly JAABUX01 (sample SAMN10711883, study PRJNA513361) | rock metagenome | isolation source: Antarctica rocks | place: Antarctica: Victoria Land, Richard Nunatak red sandstone | collected 2016-01-03 | reverse complement strand
TCATGCACTGCTGTGCCCTTGCGCAAGAAGCAGCTGCTGGTACTCTCAAGGTCAATGTCCACAAGATGCAGGCAGCAACCCTGGCAACAGTTGGGGACCACAGCAGTACCTCGGTGTCGTGCATGGTGAGGAAGGTGACCGCCACGCCGGTGCGCCCCGCGCGGCCCGTCCGCCCAATGCGGTGCGTGTAGTTCTCGATCGTGTGCGGCATGTCGTAGTTGACCACCATCGCGACGTCGGGGACGTCGATGCCGCGGCCGGCGACGTCGGTGGCGACGAGCACGCTGTACAGGCCGTCGCGGAAGCCCTTGAGCCCCTCCTCGCGCTGGTCCTGCACGCAGCCACGATGCACACCATGAGTATCAACGATCGCAAGACATTTGCTGCGGGATTCCCAGACTTGATGAAGTCATTGAGCCATAGCATGAGCTCAAGGTCAAGCCAGCGGACCACGTCGGCCTACACACCACTGCACCTCACAGGAACACTTGCTGCAATGCGCATGTGTCAAACAGAAGCGTCAATATCTGAGGAGGATAATGTCCTGCACCTGGCTCTTGCCGCTGTGCAGGACGGTGCAGCTGTAGCCCTTTGCGTACAGAGTCTGGGACACCAGCTCGCAGTTGGCCTTGGTGTTGGCAAACACGATGACCTTCTTGTCGCCCACCTCCCTACACAGCAAGCCACACAACATGATGTCAAAGTACTTGAGGCAAGATGAATTCACAGCTACAAACCTGCCTACGCAAGACTGTGGCGACGAGACTTGCAATGGGTACGGCCTCACAAGCTCCCTGGCGGGCAGAGGATACTCGACATGTACAGAGATTTGTAGGCAGCTCGAGCACACTCCTATTGCGCCTCATGATTCCAACACACCCATGTAGTGAGCTCCCCGTCATTCGAATGCGGCAGCAAACCACGGGAGAAATAGGATGCCAGCACGCACGTGATCTCGCGCTCCAGCAGCGGCGGCTTCTCGTTGTCCTTCACGACGGTCACGCGCTGGGTGATGCGGTCGACGGCCTTGCCGGCGGAGCCGATGGTGATGACCACCGGGCGCCGCAGGTACTTGCGCGCCAACCGCTCCACCGCCTGCCGGGTGCGTGAGTGTCACGTGAACTTGACAACCTCAAATCCAGATATGCGCGCGTCGAGAGACATAGCAGTGCCACGCTGTGTACGTGGGCTTCAAGCGACGACGGAGCTGCACAGCCATTGCGGAATCAGCCACATCTTGAAGTGTAAGACTGAAGCTAGGCCAGGGCTGTGTGAGACACAGCAGCGGCGAGGGTGGAGTGGATGGGTGGATGACCTGGGGCATGGTGGCGGAGAACATGTAGGTGGTGCGGTACACGCGGTCCTCCTCCAGCACCTCCTCGTCGTCCTCCGGTTTCAGGTTGGTGCTCGGCATCGCGTCCAGCACGCCCATCACCTGCGCCAGCACGTGTGTTTGAACTGGAAGAGACCATTGCGTGAAACGAGAGTTGGTTATGTGTGCTTTGCTCAGCGCCAGCTTCAACAACGTGCTGGCTCGTCTCGGGCAATTGTGCCAACGAGAGCAGTGTCGTATGATCATGGTGCGGCACTACTGGCTATTGTCGACAGCAACATTTGTTGTATGCGGGAGGGGACAAAGTGGAGGAACTCAGAGGGATGTTGGCTGTGCACCTGAGGTTCGAAGCCGAGGTCGATCATGCGGTCGGCCTCGTCCATGACGACGTAGTTGCACTGGTTGAGCACCGCGTAGCTCTTCTGCAGGCAGTCGATGAGCCGCCCGGGCGTCGCGATGATGACCTCGCAGCCCTGGCGCAGCTTGAACCCCTGGTCCTCGATGCTCTGCCCTGCGCAGGTAAAAGGCACGGATCGTGTCTCCAGGAAATACTACTCCACTTCCTTGTGTGGCTGGCATGGGGCATGTTATGATGTACAGTCTGGCCGGCACCAGATCTCGGGCCCGCAACACAGCAAGGCGACACTCATTGCACACCCCTCGTGACATTGGACAGCGCACTGAAGAGGCTGTGGGCAGACGTTACGAGGGCTTGCGGCAATAGTGGGGAGCATCGACATTTTGGGTGCTGACCTCCGACGACGCTGACGAAGCGGTACTCCGTAAACTTGGCCATCTTGATCGCTTCCTCCTCAATCTGCTGCGCCAGCTCGCGAGTCGGCGCCAGGATGACGGCGAAGGGCCCGTCCTCTGCACCCTGCGCATCAGCCAGTCTCTGTCAGCCAGAGTGACGCAATTCAGTCCGTCAGGTAATGTAGGAGAATGCAAATGGTAATCATTGCACCTATTTGAACGTGGGTAGTCCTGCATAGTAACGTGTGACCGATGGCACGGCCGGGTGAGGTTTAGCTCAATTTGTGAGCTGGCTGGAACAAGGAGGGTGTGCCGCCCAAGGTATACCTTGGCTGAGAGCTTGGGCGCCGACCCGAGCTGGCCCTTGATGTAGACCAGCATGGGCAGCACGAAGGCGGCGGTCTTGCCGGAGCCGGTCTCGGCGATGCCGATGACGTCGCGGTACTTGAGGCCCAGCGGGATGGCCGCCATCTGGATGGCCGACGGCTTGACGTAGCCCATCGCGTCGATCGCCTGCGCGCAACATAAGCTCGGCGTGAGCGCGCCCACAACGAGCATAATGGGCAAGCGCGGTGCATCTCGAAGGCTGCCACGCACTGATCTGATGTGCTCAAAGGCACACAACTCGTGCAGAGATGATGCGATTCCCCACCTTGCAGAAGGGCGAGAGAGACTGCACAGGAGCAGCAAGACAAACACACAACAGCACAGGAACAGAGGTACGGGTGCCAGGACACGTGCCTGTAGCAGCGGGTCGGGTAGGTGGGCCTCGTCCCAGCTGCGGATGGGCAGGCAGGACTTGTCCAGGGAGCCCTTGTAGCTGATGTTGTGGTCCTCCCGGAAGATGCGCCAGTCGCGCTCCGTCATGTCCTCCCGCGTCTTGTCCGTCCAGTGCTTCTCGATCTGCACCCATGACCGACAGCACACGTCATATACTGCAGGGTCTGCTGCAGGGTCTTACTGCAGGCGTCAATGTTTGACATGGAGCTTGTGCCAGCTCACATCATCTTTTGGGTATGATTGCACAGGAAGCATGTCACGCTCCTGGATCCTGCGAGTCTTGTGCGAACATAAGCACCTTGTTGTTGGCGTGGTCGTAGGCGTCGGCGGCGGCCTGCAGGTTGCGGCTGCGCTGGCGGTCCTCCCGCGTCTCCGCAATGCCTTGCGACTCGCGCAGCTTGCGCATCAGGTCCGCCTCGTGCGCCGCCGCCTGCTTCTTCTGCTCCCGCCGGTCCACGCCCGCCCGCAGGCCGCGCCCGAACAGCAGCGACGCCTCTGCAGGGCCAGAAGAACTGTTTGCTCAGTCGCTCAAAGGGCTCCCGGTGCAGAACTTATGCTTGCGAAGATAGCCAAACCACTCATCATATGCAATATTACCTACCGTGGCTCACAACAGCCTGATAGAATGTTACTTGGTAACACAGCCAGTCCAGGGAATCGACGAGCCATACAAGATGTTGTGCTGCGCTATAAATGCAACGCTAGTCGTGAGAGCACACCGTGGGTCTGGTTGTACAGCGGGTTGAGGTCGCGTGAGGTGTCGTCGCCGGCCTCCCAGTCGAAGTTGAACTTGAACTTCTCGGCGCCCTTGAGGACCTTCTTCTTCTTCTTCTCCGCCCCCAGGTACTGCGCCTTGATCAGCGCCAGCTCCTTCTCGCGCTCCCGCTCCTGTGCGGGCCAGCGCAGGAACATCTTAGGATTCGGACGCGCAGGCCGTGCAGGTGATCGATAGCACTGCAGTTCCAAGCACAGCCTGCGAAGTGCAACTAATGAAGTAGCTGGAAGAGGTAACGTGCAAACCAAGAGCTTGCACTTCGCGATTGAACACCTGCTGCTAACCAAGCAGTCCGCTTGTTGTGACTGCCAGATGGCGGCAGCAAAATGTCGTCATTACCTCATCCCGCTGGCGCTTGTCGTCGTCGCGGCGCCGGTCCTGCACCTCCCGCTCCGTCCGCCGGGGCATGGCCGCGTGGCCGTTTGTTGCAGCCGAACCGCCACCGACTCCGCCGGACCGCGGCGGGCCCTGCTGCGCCGCGACCGCGTCCTGCCGCTTCTTCAGGGCCAGCTCCTCGCGCTGCTTCTTTGTCAGGAAGACGGGCTTGCTGGCCGCCAGCGCCTCCGCCTGGCGCTTCCGCATGAGCTCCTCCAGCGACAGCGGCTGCGGTGCAACACACACTCAGTCAGACATCTTGAAACAATTTGCCTCATGCAACGAACTCAGCTTGCAATCCCTCCAGTAAATGTCACGGCTACAGTCGGATGCTCACGTTGTATCGAGCAGGGTCATCCACCACACGATGAGAAATCGCTTGCCAAAGGTTTGGCATCCAGGAGGATAGGATGTGCCACACCTCTGGCTTTGCGGCATGACCATTGGCGTTGCTGACGGCAGCCGCGTCCGGTGGCCTCTCGCCCTCCTCGAGCCCGCCGCGGTCCCTCGACTCGCCGCGCCTCACGTCCCTTGTAGATGGCCGCTCGCTGCCGCCCGCGTGACGATCACGGTCGCTGCGCTGGTCGCGATCGCCGCGGTCGCGCGCATGGTCCCGCTCCCGATCCCGACCACTCTCACGAGGCGCGGGATCCCGCGGGTCCTTGGACGAGCCGCGGCCGTTCTCGCGTGCAGGTTCCCTGCTGCCCTCCTTCGCCGCGGGCTCCCTGCGGGCATCGCGTGCGTGCCGCTCCCTGTCCCCATCACGCTCACGCTCGCGCTCACGGCCCCTGTCCCTGTCTCTCTCCCTCTCCCTGTCCCGCTCTCTGTCCCTGTCTCTGTCTTTGTCTTTGGCCTCCCGCTCGCGATCTCTGTCAGGCACACTCTCTCGCTCGCTGCGGCTGGGAGCATCGCGCTCAGCTCGTGGCCGCTCTGCCCGTGATGGCGAGCGTGCTCGGGACGGAGCATCGCGGGCCGTCGCCCGCTCGCGGCTCCGGCTGCGCTGCCGCTTAACGCCCCGCTCGCGGCTGTCTTCGCGCTTGCGCTTGCCGTCGCGTTGCTCGGGGTCCTTGTCTCGCGTCTCCCGGTCCCTGCTGCTGCGGTGGTGGGCACGGTCTGGTGAACGCGTTCGGTGCCTCTCACGCTCTACCGAGCCCATGGGGCGGGGCAACTCACCAGGCGGGGGGAGGCGCAGTCCGGGAGCGCAGTCACCCGGGAAAGCAAGGCTCTTCAGCACTAGACTAACAGGCAATGCATGTTGCGTGCGAAGCTGGGTCTCGAGGGAGGGCGAGCATGCAGGGTACAGGCTGTGCTCCTTTATGCCCGGCGAGCCTCACGCTGAGAATCACAAACGTTGTACGCTTCTCACGCAATACAGCGGTGATTACAGCAGCAAGCCAGGCGGGCGGGGTCGTATCACGGCGGCATCAAGTCTCTGACCAGCCATGTCACTCACGCAGCTCACCGGTCTCACCAGCAGCGATGCCTTGGGATACATCAAGAGCCTCAGCACGAAGGTGCGCGCGTTGCGGTCTTCCCATCGAGCTGTGAAGCCGGTGCTAGATCTGAGGCACCGGGCATCATCGCTGTGCACCGCCCCCGCAGGTCAAGCAGATGGCATTGAACCTGACGGACCTGGAGGTCAAGGTTGAGGAGGCCACCGACAACGAGCCGTGGGGCCCACACGGCAGTGTCATGGCAGGTGTGGAGATCTGAATGCGCGGCTACCTTTCTGTATTGCCCACCCCTCCAACAACTGGCTACCGATTCGGGCATCGCTGAGGCCGGGCTGCGCATACGACACATCGCGAGCTGCCAGCGTGCCCAGCCCCTTACCCCGCTCCCCCTGCCCGTGTTATGCGAGTTTTCGCTGCTACCTGAACCTCGGCGTTAAGCGGTCCAAGACGCTTCGCGCTGCGACGATAGAGATCACGGAGGCGTCGTACGACTCGGAGGGGTACCGACAGATCATGGGCGTGATCGCGAGGCGGCTGCAAGACATAGGCGAGGCATGGCGCCATGTCTACAAGTCGCTGCTGCTGCTGGAGTACATGCTCAAGCACGGCCCGCAGAAGGTATGCTGCGGATGCTTCTCGGGGGTCTTTCAGCAGAGTGCATGCAAGTGCCCATCGAAGGGGCCCTCCTGGAAGATTGACAGCTCTGCATCTCGGCGATCAAATCATCCAACACCGCGAGTGACGCAATGCAAACGCTGGGTGGTGCTCTCCGCGTGTTGGCCAGCTGCCGCGCCATTAACTGCAAGCACGAGACTGTAACGTGTTGCCCAGTGAGCGGGGCCAAGTATCGACGCAATCCGCTCGTCCTGCAGGTGGTACAGGAGCTGTCCAGCAATGTCGTCGTGATCGAGAAGCTGGAGAACTTCCAGTACAAGGACAAGAACGGCAAGGACTTCGGCGAGAACGTGCGGCACCGCGCCAAGCAGCTGGCGGAGCTCATCATCGACCCCGACCGCATTCGCGAGGAGCGCCGCAAGGTATGGAACGGCGAAACTCCTGGTCACAATACCCTGCCACCTGCACTGTCCTGCAGGTGGCAGGGTGACAACTTCGAAGGCGGGGGGTGTACGGCGTGCTGCAGGCGGTGTACCTTTCCTGCTTTGTCAAAGCCTACAGGCAGGTTTGAACTTCTCTAAAGGTTCCCCGAGTCTCATCATGCGATGCTGTGTCAATGGCCAGTTCTGAACGAAGTGCTGCCATGTGACAGGCGAAGGAGCTCAAGTCCAAGTACACGGGCGTGTCCTCGGATGCCATGCGGAGCCGCTCGCGGACCTCGGGCAGCGGCGGGCTCGGCAGCGGCGGCCTCAGCGGCAGCGGGTATGCTTGGCACGCTGTGCATGACAACTACCATTCGTAGCGTGGTTTAGACCCGTTGTGAGTGAGGGAACCGTGCCAGTATCTCTTCATTCACAAGCTCGTGTGACTTGAGGCCGCGCTGCTATGCCCAGCCAACCTGCCAGATGACTGCGACTGGACGTGATCAGGGTCAGCCTGTGCGCAGGGGCCTTGGAAGGAGACAGGAGCATGGAGAGGATGATGACGACGAAGACGTGTATGAGTCACGCCAGAAGCGCGCCTCCGGCGGCCTGGGCTCCATCGACAAGGGCGCCATCGGGCAGTCGTCGGCGTATGATAGTCATGACGATGCTATGGCGGCGACCAAGTGCGCAGTTCTCCTCATAGGCTGGTCTGAGCACGCCTGGCACGCTCTCTGCATGTCATGCGCAGATGGAATGCTGTCACTAGCCAGCAGCCGTTTACGCTGTCGCTGTCGAACGTAGGGCTCGCATCAGCGCCATCAAGGATAAGGACTTCGACGACGATGACACTGCAGCGGCGAGCATCAACCGCAAGAAGCTCTCAGACGTCAAGGTGCGCATGCTTTGCCATGTGCAGGTTGGCTGTGTCCCACAGGTTGTGTACTAATAGGCCTCCCTGCCCGGCAGGAACAACTCAATCCTAACCCTGACCCTAATTTGATTATTCATATTCTTCCATGCCACTGCACTTGCGGCAGGTGGATCCGAAAGTGGCGGCATCGCTGGGCCTCAAGGTCGCCGCCCTACCGCCGAAGCCGTCGTCGCGGCCGGCCGCAGCCCCGACCCCGGCACGGGCACCGCCCCCTTCATCCGCAGAGGCGCCGGACTTGATGGGCGGCCTGGAGTCTCCTCCGCGGAAGGTGCAGCACAGTAGGGTGCTGGCCGGACTCCGTTCTGCATTCGCCTGTGACGACATCATGGCAGAGGTGCATGATACCCAACTGCATGTCACACCTTGGGGAACATGGACCATTGTAACTCGGGTAGACCTGAGCTCCGACGCAGCTTTGCCATGATGCTGGCTCAATCTGCACGCAGACGGCGAGCGCGGACGCCTGGGATGCCTTCGAGCAGTCGGACGATCAGACAGCCCCTGCTGCGAGCGCCGCTCCCCCTGCAGCCGCGTCCGCAGCAGGCGGTGACCTCTGGGCGGACTTCGGCAGCGAGCGCGCCTCAGTCCCCGCGTCTGCTGCCAAGCCTGCGGTGAGCGCCTGCTTGAGGCCTCCCGCTGTTTTGTAGCATGCCTGCCTGTTGTATCCACCGCCAGCACAGCTGTAGGACCCGACATCGTGTCCGCTGCTGTCTGGGATGGCAGCATACAGGTATCATGTGTGCGGAGCTGCGGTCTGCAATGTGATGCAGGATCCGGTGGCGGAGCTGTTCACCCTGCAGGGCGGTGCGCCTTCTGCGCCTGCTCCAGCGAGCAACGCCGCGGCCGAAGCGGATCCGTTCGGGTTTGCAGAGTTCAGCGACAGCACGGCGACACCGGCCGCAGCAGCAGCACCACCGGTGCGCATTGATTGGCATGCCCTGCTGTTCCCCAACAAGCACCTGTCCTTTTAAGCAGCTGCGGGCGACGCTTCATGATCTGCTACGCTTTGGCTCAATCCCAACGCCAGAGACATCCGCAAGCTTACACGGATGCACTTTACACTCTGCCGTGCGTCTAGAGTTGCAACGGAGAAAAGCAACAGCATCGGCACTGAGCTTGACATTTAGTTTGCACGCCGCTGTAGGCTGCTGCGCCAGCTGGCGTAGGCTCCAAGCCGGCGCTGCCAGAAGATCTCTTCTCGATGGAACCAGTCCCGATGCCGGCTCCTGCTGCGCCGCCGCAGCAGCCGGGCACAATGATCGAGCAGGTGCTGCAGCAGCGCCACCAGCAACAGCAGCAGATGCTCGGACAGCTGCCGGCTCAGCAGCAGTACGGCGGGACGCTGATGCCCGGCATTGCGCCGCAGGGCGGGTACATGGGCCAGCAGCCGTTGCCGACACAGCAACAGCAACAGTACTTTCAGGCTCAGGTGCCGCAGCAACAGCAGCAGTATTTCATGCAGCCGCAGGCGCAGCCAGCGTTCGGTGCGATGCAAACAGCAGCGACCAATGGCTCAGGTTTGCAGGGACCTCAGCAGGGGCAGCCGGGGCCTGGAGGGGCAGCTGCGCAGGGCCGGACGCTGAGCGGGAAGCCGCTGGCGCAGAGCGGAGCGCCTGACCCGTTCGCTGGGCTAGGTTTCTGAATTTAAGCTTCTGCAGCTCGTGTTGGTGCAGCAAGTCTGCATGAGAATGGCAGGGTCAGGCTGATCGTATATTCGAAAACAGCGTAGGGTTCTACGGAGGTATCTGGCGAACCAGGTTCGGCTGTTGCTGGGCAAGTTACGCAGGGAAAGAGTGGTGCATATCTGTAGTACGGTCATGAGTGTCCACGACTATTGGGGCATCAGGGAAAGACACGGAAAGTATAGCGGGCAACTGCAAGTCGACAAGACGAAACTACAGACTGGCAGCTATTCGACCGTCCTCGAGGCTGTGAAAAACTTGGACAGGTTGGTCACAAGCCCCCCAGTCTCGACCGCTTTCAAATCGTGCTGACTGTGAAGCCTCTGTTGGACTTTCCACCTCGTGCTTTAGACGCAGAGTCCGAGCATGCCCTGCATGCACAGGTTGATCTACATCACGCACAGCCCGCAGCCCCTCCAGATCGGTCTCAGCGATGCAGAGAAACTATGGCTAAACACTCACAGTCTCGATGACCTGAAGCTCGAGTTCAAGAGCGCGAGCCTCAAGCCAGGCGGAGGCGGCAGCTCAGACTTCCGCGGCGTCAGCAAAACGAAAAACGGCAGATATGAAGCCCGCGTTACGCAGACGACCAACGGTCGTGAGATGTATCTCTTCCGCCAGCAGTATGATGACGAAACAGAGGCAGCGCGTGCCTACGACCGCGCAGCCCTGCAGCACCGCGGCAGGTGCACCCAAATTGAGATCCTGATACTGACGCAAGCTGAGGTGCACTACTTTCCGTCACTTTGAGGGTTGTGCTTGACCAGCCTCCAGCTCACTCAATTCAGGAACACCTTGACGAACTTCCGCTACACGGAGGAAGAGCTGGTTGACATCGCGCCCGGCTCGAAGCAGAGCGCAGCATCAGGGACGGCGGCTGGTCCTTCCGCAGCAGGTGCAACATTGAGTGCAACTGAACGCTGTGTTGGCAAGCCAAGGGCAATGACGTGGTCACATGCCATTGCTGCCGTGGTAATTTGCAAATCTGCAGGCCATCTTATCATTGCACTATGCTTGTCCAGCTGCTGACTACCTGCGCAGGCAAGCGCGACACGCGGCGCAACAAGAGCAAGACGACAGCCAAGGATGCGGATGAGGACAGCGCCGACGAGGAGTCGGAGGACGAGGAGGACGCAAACAGCGACACCACCAGCGGTGACGAGGGCGATGACGTGCAGGAAGCCTCCGATGGCTCGCATGATGACGCCACGACGGAGCTCAGCGGTGCAGGTGCGCTCGCCTCCTGCAAAATTCAGAAGCGCCTTGGTGGTACAGCTTGATGCTGTGCTCCCCACATATCTGCACCGTCAGCACAATTCTCTGGCTACAACCTGTAGGCTTGCCTGTGGATCTCGCACGTCAGCAGTTGCACTGTAGTCCATCGCTGGCAGCCCGTCTGCTGAGCGCGTCCAACACGCAGCGGCATCGCACTGCAGGCCAGTCGACGAGGCGAGCCCCTGCACGCGCCTGCGCGGCGAAGCACATGTCACTGGACGTCGACGCGATGCTGCACGCCATCTCTGATGGCGACAGCGACACTGGCTCTGCAGCGGACGATGCGGACGAGGGCAATGCCACGGACAACGACCTTCCGACCAACGACCTGCCGTACGACAACAATGACCAGGTCCGGATTTATTCACACAGTGTGTATCATGTGCAGACGGGTAGCCATGATGCTCTTGTGAATCTGCAGTCAACCTCGGCATTTGCGTCATGAACATCAACCAGGAGAGCTCCTACTGAGTGTAACCATGGGGTCGCCTCCGCGCCCGGCGTGATCACCTGCCTCTGTGCTGCAGGACATCGCTCCCTCGACAGCTTCGCACACTCCCATGACATTTGACGAAGGTGAGCCCGGATGTGGGGTGCATGCTCATGTTCCCCTGCTTCCAACATGTAGCTTGCCCAATCAGCACTCACCTCGTACAGCAGCGCAGTGCGGAGGGCAATGTCCCGTGACACTGTACATGCGTCAAATGCGTCCTCACAGTTCCGCTGTGCCGTTGCTGTTCCGCACATCCATTGAGCTCTAGGCGCGCAAGTCACGGCCTTGGCTGCGCCTTGATGAACAATCCCGACGTGAGTCCCTGACATGCATCGTGTCGACTGCTTGCACAGTGACGAAGATCATGCGAGCCCTGTACAGCGATCTGGCGGTGGGCCAAGACGAGCACGTGCGGGACCTTCTCACACGCCGCGTTCCGCAGGCGCTGCGGACCGCGCGCAGTGGCAGCTTGAGCTTCGGAGCCGCATACTGGGGCGACCCTCCGACCAGCACGACTCTTGCAGGCGCGGCTTTGGGTAGTGCTCCGATGACCTGAAGTTGC
>JAABUX010008937.1_pt1 | contig 11454 bp, 10 predicted proteins | sample 5561851 | NCBI WGS metagenome assembly JAABUX01 (sample SAMN10711883, study PRJNA513361) | rock metagenome | isolation source: Antarctica rocks | place: Antarctica: Victoria Land, Richard Nunatak red sandstone | collected 2016-01-03 | reverse complement strand
TCGCAGGCGTGCGCTCCGTCATCGGCACCGCCGCACGCCGCGGCGTGGGCGCCTACCAGGCTATCCAGCAAACCCTACGCGGGCAGGCCGCCATCAACCCGGGTTGAGCAGAAACGATTGCGGCGTCCTTGATGTTGGCCTGCGCATTCGGCCGGAAGTAGTATTGGAACAACGGCTCGAAGTTCACGCCCCGGGTGACGTGGATGTCGTAGTTCAGCTCGATGATCTCTTGATGGGTCTGACGCCCGGTCGCGCCGTTGAAGATCGGGCGGCTGAACGCCTGGTCGAATTCCTGCTCCCGGCTGAGCTGTCCGCTGACGGTTTGGTAGTTGAACAGGAAGCCGATGGTGTCGAGCGGGCGCGCGGCCCAGAAATCGCGGTTCAGCACGCCGGCGAAGAACTGGTCCTGGTAAGCGGACAGGCTCGGGTCGCCATGCGTGTAGCCGGCGAGCAGGAGGATGCCGTCTGCGTCGCCGGGGCCGTGGCGGACGATCATCTGGTCGGCCAGCGCCCATTCCTCGGTCTTCTTGCCAGTGCCGCGGATGCCGTTCACGAAGGCGGGTTCCGTGTCGAGGAACTTGTTGTAGGTCGTGGTGTCGTAGGCAAACCCCAGCTTGTAATGCCCCGGCAGCTTGTCCGGGCCGATCTGCGGCTCGTAGGCCACCTCGACCGGGAAGACGACGCCGCTGTCCTGCGATGAGCTGAACTTGAAGCCGGATCGGAAATTGGGATAGATGTACAGGCCCTGGTTCACCTCGTATAGGCCGGCCTGGATATACGAATCGGTTGTCGGACGGACCCGGAGGCGGGTGCCCCAGGCGCCGTCTGGGTAGGAACTGATGCCGACGTCGTTGCCGGGCAGCGACTTAGGGCCCAGCCGGATACAAGCGCTCGAGTTGACAGAAAAGTATCAAGCGTTTTTAGGTGGTTGAAGTATTCAATAAGAGCGGTTATTCCCGGCTGGGCCCTTAGGGTTGCCGCAGAGCGAGTTGTTCATGAAATTGCAGTATAGCGGCGAGGCTGCGAAGTCGTTCAGCACCGGCATCCGCCCGACCGTGAGATCGACCCGGCCATTCGCAAAGCTCTGCTCGGCATAGGCATAGACGAGGTGCACGGCCGTGTTGCCGCCGGCGCCGTAGATCTCCTGGACCTGGTTCAGGTTGTCCCCGAACGCCGACCCGACGTTGGTGCCCTCCCGGTTGACGATGACCGTGTGGAACGACAGCCCGCGGAGGCCGGCAAGCTTCTCGAAGTCGATGTCGGCCTCGAAGCCGATCTGGCCGGCATAGCTGGAGGCTCGCTTCGTGCCGCCCGAGACGTTGCCTGCGACCTCGGCGATCCAGTCGAGCGTGAGGTTCACGCCGACCTTCGCCAGCTTCGAGCGGATGCCTCCGGGGTCGCCGAGCAGGTGCTCGGCCGGCGGCGGCGCCGTTTCGTTCGATGGCGAAAGCGCTTCGCTGGGGCCGATGCCGACGCCGCTGTTGATGTTTTGCGCATGGGCCGACAATGCGCCCAGGCCCAAGGCCAGAACGGTGAGGATGACGGCGGAACGCGCCTGTGGTGGGTGAGTGGCTAGGCGGTTGGGCATGGAAGCTTGTTTCCTCTGGCGATTTTTTAAGGTGTTTTCGTATCGGCGCTTCAGGCGGCTTGCCTTGATTGTCCGGCGGATAGGAAACCGCACGCTCCGACCTTATGGACGATATACTCCGTCCACGTGAGAACCCGGAAACTTCGCACCTCCGAAATGCCGTTGATATCAGGGTCGACTCGCCAGTCGATTTTCGGGTTCTCACGTGGACGGAGTATACATGCTTTCTTTGTTGTTCTTTCCCTTGACGAAAATAATGGCAACGCGGCGAGAGCGCAGCGTCGCAGCCCCCTAGCTTCAATCTGGAACGGTTTTATACTCCGTCCACGTGAGAACCCGAAAATCGACTGGCGAGTCGACCCTGATATCAACGGCATTTCGGAGGTGCGAAGTTTCCGGGTTCTCACGTGGACGGAGTATAACTAAAAATTAATTTAGTGAGCCTGCCGAAGAAGAGATCGAGTGTTCCTTGGACTTTCCGACGCCGTCGTGGGCCGACCGACTCAAACGCATTTCAGTAGTATCGGCCGGGCGATGCGCCAAATATCGGAGCAAGGGCAGCAGTCGCCTACAGATATCAAAGATCTCGGATATGAACAAGTGTATCGCCACCGCCATGGTCGTTCTGAGCCTCGCTCCGGGCCTGGCCTTGGCCGGCGAGGGTAACGGGCCTGATTTCCCGGGGCTGCAAATTCCCAACGTGTCCGTCGGGAACAGTGCGCAGCCGGGTTCGGAGGGGATCGTGAGCGAGACGGTCAGCCATCGTGCCGATGCCGACTACGAGCCTTCGAACGGGTTTCCCTCCCCGGTGACGCCGGACGGCATCGTGCGGCCCGGCTATGCCTAGACGCATGCCGCACCTCGCAACGTGGCGGCGCTGCCGGCAGCGCCACAAGGCTGATGCTGCGCTGACAACGATCCGCGCGGTGGCGGGGCGGCCAAATCTCGATCCGCCCCGCCGATCCTGCCGCGGACCGGATGGCGGCACCACCAGCTTGAATCAGCACACTCCCATGAGCCTTCGAACTCCGCGCAGTGCCGGATATTGACGCTCTGCGGACTTTGGCCTGCTCGCCGCAAAACTTGGCTCTTGTTTAGGACGACACCCGACATGCCCGATCGGCTCCCGGCGTGAACGCGCTTGTCCTCATCGCTTTGAAGAAGCGATTGACGTTCGTTGTCCTTTCAATCCTCATCGTCCTGTTCGGCGGGCTGGCAGTCTGGCGGACGCCCACGGACATCTTCCCAAACATCAACATCCCCGTCGTCTCGGTGGTCTGGACCTACAACGGGCTGACGCCGCAGGACATGTCCGGGCGCGTCGTCTACTACTTCGAGCGGACGATGACGACGACGGTCAGCAACATCGAGCATATCGAAAGCCAGTCGCTCTACGGCCGCGGCATCGTCAAGATCTTCTTCCAGCCTCATACCGACGTCGCAGCCGCCCAGGCGCAGATCGCCGCAAGCGCGCAGACCGTGCTGAAGCAGATGCCGCAGGGCATCACCCCGCCGCAGATCCTCGTTTACAACGCATCCAGCGTCCCCGTCCTCGACCTGCAGGTCTCCGGCACCAGCCAAACCGTGCAGGAACTCTACGACCTCGCCTCCAACTTCATCTGCCCGGCGCTCATCACCGTGCCCGGCGTCGCGATCCCGACCCCTTATGGCGGGACCTCGCGGGTCGTGCAGGTCGATCTGAACCAGCGCGCGCTGCTGCAGCACGGCTTGTCGGCGCAGGACGTGTCCAAGGCGCTCAGCACCCAGAACATTGTCCTGCCCGCAGGCGACGAGAAGATCGGCAAGCTCGACTACCTCGTCGCGACCAACGCGGCGCCGGTCAACGTGGACACCTTCAACGACCTGCCGATCAAGCAGGTCGGCAACGCCACGGTGTACCTGCGCGACGTCGCCTTCGTGCACCGCGGCGGTCCGCCGCAGACCAACATGGTGCTCGTGCATGGGCAGCAGGGCGTGCTGATGCAGGTGCTCAAGACCGGCGACGCCTCGACGCTCGCGATGGTCGACGGCATCAAGAAGATGCTGCCGGGCATCCAGAAGACGTTGCCGCCGGGCGTCACGATCACGCCGCTCAACGACGCCTCGACCTTCGTCCGCTCCTCCGTCAGCGACGTGGTGCGGAAGATGGTCACGGCCGCGATCCTCACGGGCGCCATGGTGCTGCTGTTCCTGGGGTCCTGGCGGTCGACGTTGATCGTCGCGACCTCCATCCCGCTATGCATCCTGACCTCGATCCCCGTGCTGTCGTGGTTCGGCCAGACGGTCAACGTGATGACGCTGGGCGGCCTGGCGCTGGCGGTCGGCATCCTCGTCGACGACGCCACGGTGATGATCGAGAACATATCGGCGCACCTGGAGGACGGGCAGGAGCTTGAGCCGGCGATCATCGACGCCGCCAACCAGATCGTCATCCCGACCTTCGTGTCCACGGTCTGCATCTGCATCGTCTGGCTGCCGCTGTTCTTCCTCACCGGCATTGGCGGCTACCTGTTCGCCCCGCTCGCCATGGCCATCGTCTTCGCCATGGTCACGTCGTTCATCCTGTCGCGGACGCTGGTGCCGACCATGGCGGCCTGACTGCTGGCGGGCCAGGTCCACCACGCGGAGAAGCATGGCGGCGACGGACCGTCGCGCCCCGGCCCGTCCAAGCGTTTCCAGCAGGGCTTCGAGCACCGTTTCGAGCGCTTCCGCCACGGCTACCGCGCGCTGCTGACCGAGGTGACGGGCGTGTCCGGCCGGTTCATCGCCGTGTTCCTGGCGCTGACCCTGGCGTCCCTGCTGCTCATCCCCTTCCTCGGGCGCGACTTCTTCCCGGAGATCCGCTCAGGCGAGATCGACCTCCACATGCGCGCGCAGATCGGAACGCGCATCGAGGAGGCCGGGAAGCTGGCGGTCCAGGTGAGCCAGGAAATCCGCAAGGCGCTTCCCGCCGGCCAGGTGACGGGGATCGTCAACAACTGCGGCCTGCCGGTCAGCGGCATCGCCGAGGTCTACAGCGCCAGCGGAACCATCGGGCCGCAGGACTGCGACATGACGATCAGCCTCGCCCGCGACGACTCGCCGGTGCAAGACTACCGGCAGACGCTGCACCAGGTGGTCCTGCCGTCCATGTTCCCGGGCACGAGCTTCACCTTCCTGCCCGGCGACATCACCGCCAAGATCCTCAACTTCGGCCTTCCCGCGCCCATCGACATCCAGGTGGTCGGCCGCGACCAGGACGCCAACTTCGAGTATGCCAAGAAGGTCTTGGCGCGCGTCTCGAAGATCCCCGGGATCGCCGACCCGAACATCTACCAGGCGCCCGATGCGCCCACCCTGCGGATCGCGGCCTCCCGCTCATTCGCCAGCGGCATCGGGCTGACCGAGGCCGACGTCGCGAATGACACGCTCGCCACGCTGTCCGGCAGCGGCCAGGTGGCGCCGAGCTACTGGCTCGATGCCAAGAACGGCGTGTCCTACCTGATCAACGTGCAAACGCCGCAATCGCAGCTCGACAGCATGAACGGGCTTGAGACCCTGCCGATCGACGCCGGCAACGGGGACCCCTCGGGCCAGGGCGTGCAGCTTCTCGGCGGCCTGAGCCATATCACCCAGACGGGCATGCCGCAGGTCGTCTCGCATTACAGCATCACGCCGACCATCGACATCTACGCCAGCGTGCAGGGGCGCGACCTCGGCGCGGTCAACGGCCAGCGTCCCGCAGCAGGCCGTGTCGCGTCCGGGGCGGCAGAAGGCGCGCGCCCGGCGCTGGGTCATCGCCGGCGTCGCCCTGGCCGCGGCGGGCGGGGTCGCGGCGTGGGGGATCTGGGAGCGGCAAAGCACGGTCGCCGACCTCGGGAAGACGGCGGTCGCCGCATCGGTCCCGAAAGTCGCCCTGGTGTCCCCGCAGCATGGCCCGGCCAGCCGCAGCCTGACGATGCCGGGGCAGACGCAGGCCTGGTACCAGGCGCCGATCTATGCCCAGGTCACGGGCTACGTCACGAAGTGGGACAAGGATTACGGCGCCGCCGTGAAGAAGGGCGACGTGCTGGCGACCATCGAGACGCCGGACCTCGACCAGAAGCTGCAGCAGGCGCGCCGAACTGGATGTCGCGAAATCCAAGGCCGCGCTCACGCGCGTGAGGGCGCAGCGCTGGCAGAAGCTGGCCGGCACGCAAGCCGTGTCCCAGGAAGCGGTGGACGTGAACGTGGCCGACGCGAGATCCGCGCAGGCCGCCGTTCAGGCCGCGCAGTTCAACGTCGCGCGCTTCGAGGCGCAGGAAACGTTCAAGCAGGTGGTCTCGCCCTTCGACGGCGTGGTCACCTCCCGCTCCACCGACATCGGCGCCTTCGTCAACGCCGCCGGCGGCACGGCCCAGCAGAAGGGGGGCACGCAGGAGCTGTTCACCGTGGCCGACGTGCACGAAATCCGGGTGTTCGTCTCGGTGCCGCAGGACTACTCGGCCTCCATCAAGCCCGGCCTGACCGCGTCGATCACCCTGCCGCAGTTTCCCGGCCGGATCTTCAAGGCCAACTTCATCACGAGTGCCAAGTCCTTCGACTCCAACGCTCGCACGGTGCTGACGGAGCTGACGATCCCCAACCCCGATGGCGAGATCTGGCCCGGCGCCTACGCCGACGTGCGCTTCGAGGTGCCGACCGATCCGCGGATCCTCATCATCCCTGAACAATCCCTGCTGTTCCGCGCCCAGGGCTTGCAGGTGGCGCTCGTCGGTCCCGACAACAGAGTCCACCTGCAGGACATCAAGATCGGGCTGAACCTCGGGGGGACGGTTCAGGTCGTGGACGGGTTGAAGCCCAGCGACCGGCTGATCGACAACCCTTCCGACGGTTTGCTGGAAGGGCAGCAGGTCGATGTCGTCCAACCCGCTGCGCAGGCGCCCGATGCTGCATCCGTCGCCTCGGACGGCTCAGCACAGCCAGCCAGTGACGGGTCCTGGCAGGCTTGCGGTTCTCCTGTCGGCCGCGGCGCTCGCAGGCTGCGACCTTGCGCCGCATTACCAGCCGCCGAACTTCGTGGTGCCGGCGTCTTACCAGGGCGCCGGGCCGTGGCAGGTCGCCCACCCCGCGGACCAGATCCCGCACGGGGCCTGGTGGACGCTCTACGGCAACCCGACGCTTGATGACCTGGAAAGCAAGATCCCGGAGAACCCTGACCTGCTGGCCGAGCAGCAGGCCTTCACCCAGGCGCGCGACCTGGCGGCCGAGGCGGAATCGGGCCTTTACCCGCAAGTCGGCCTCAACAGCGCCTTGTCGCAGAACAAGCAGTCGGTCCGCCGGCTGTTCCGGTCGCCGACCAGCGCGGCGCCGCTTGTCGAGCCGTCCGTGCAGGTGGACGCCGCCGCGAGTTGGGAGATCGACCTCTGGGACAGGATCGGCAACGAGGCGAAGGCGCGCAAGCAGCTTGCCCAGGCCGAGGCTGCGACGGTCGAGTCGGTCCGGCTGAGCCTGCAGGCGGAACTGGCCAACGCCTACATCGCCCTGCGCGGCCTGGACCGGCAGGCGAAGGTCTACCGGCAGACGGCCGCCACCTACCAGACGGCGCTCGACATCACGCAGATGCGCCTCAACGGCAAGATCGGCAACATCCTGGACGTGGAGCGCGCCCAGACGCAGCTCGGCTCAGCGGGCGCGTTATTGGAAGACAACGCCGCGCAGCGTGCCTTGGCACAGCATGCCATCACGGTCCTGGTCGGCCAGTCGCCCGGCAGCTTCTCGATGCCGCCGCAGCAGGACACGCCGCTCAACCTGCCCCGGGTCCCGACCGGCCTGCTGTCCGAACTGCAGCGGCGGCGGCCCGACATCGCGGACCGAGCGGGCGATGGCGGCGGCGAATGCCGAGATCGGCGTGTCGAGGGCGGCGTTCTACCCGAACGTGTCCCTCAGCGGCCTCGCCGGGATGCAGGATGCCGGCTTCAACCTGGTCAGCCTGCCGAACGCCGTGTGGTCCATCGGTTCTGCCATCGCGCTTCCCTTGTTCGGGGGCGGCCTGCGCCGGGCCGAGCTGGATTTCGCGAAGTCCGCATATCAGCAGACCCGCGACAACTACCGCTCCGTCGTCCTGACCGGCTTCCAGCAGGTCGAGGACCAGCTTTCGCTGAACGGCCATCTGGCCAAGGAGGCAGCGGCGGACCAGCAAGCCTTCGGCGCGGCGCAGAAGGCGCAGACGCTGTCGATGCAGCTTTACCAGGCGGGCGTCGGCAATTTCCTGGACGTCGTGGTCGCGCAGGTCGCGGCATTCCAGGCGCAGACGGGCCAGGTCGGCATCGACATCCGGGTGCAGCAGGCGTCGGTCAACCTGGTCCGCGCCTTGGGCGGCGGCTGGGACGCTTCCCTGCTGCCGACGGAAAAGGCGACCCTGCCGTTTGATCCTCTCGGCCGCGGGTGATCCGGCGTACGTATGGTCCACGTTCAAACCGTCAGGTTTCCCGCCCGGAACTGCGCACGATCTCCTCCACCGCCTGCGCCGAGGCAAGGTGTGCCGCCCTGTGCTCAAGCCCCAGCCCGAGCAGCGTCAAGGCGATGCACTGCTGCGCCAGCGAAGCGGCGGCCTCGCGTCCCACGGTCTGCAGGCGCGACATCAGCACCGTCGTTTGACCGATCACCAGCAGGGCCGCGGCCTCGATGGACGGCGTCGCCAGCTTGCCGGTCCGCAGCCCCTCGGCGATGTCGCGGACCAGGCCGGCGTTCGCCGCCGCCTCGATGGACAACGCATCCACCTGTCCCCGCGTGATGATCCGCGCCTCGTCCGGCAAGGTCAGGGCGAACCGCGCGTAAATGGCCATGGCCCGCGCGATCCTCGCGGCCGGCTCTTGGACCGCCGCGTTGACGGCTTCGATCTCGCTTTCTTCCTTGGCCCGGATCGTCCGGTAGATCTCAGCGGCCAGCGCGTCCTTGTCCGGGAAGTGGTTGTAGAAGGAGCCTTTGCCGACCCCAGCAGATTGGACGATATCGTCAACGGTGAACCCATTCCGCGCCCGCGCCGCCATCAGCCGGCGCCCTGCCGATAATAGCGCCTCCCGCGTCTTGGTGCGCCGACGCGGCTTCCCGGCCACGAGCGCCGACGCTGCCTTGTCTGCTTGCTGAACCACCATCGTCACCTCACGCCCCATCGCCCGGCAAACTACGACATCCGCCCAGCCATGCACACAGGCAGGCCGGATGGCGGCATGGGTCGCGCTTAATAAAACCCTTGTGCAAAGTGACGATAGCGTGCAAATAAGAGGGGCGGCTTCATCAAGAGCATCGACGGGCTGGAGTGAGCGACACGCACCATGGTCATGACTGCGACGTGCTGATCTGCGGCCTCGGCCCAACGGGCGCCGTCTTGGCAGCTCTCCTTGCCGGCATGGGCGTGGAGGTGATCGCGGTCGAGCGCAGCATGGAGGTCTACCCGCTTCCCCGCACGGCGCATTTCGACTACGAGGCCATGCGTTTGTTCCAGCACTTGCAGGTGCTGGACGGGATTGCCGGTTCCGTCCGTCCGGCGCCCCCATACGAATTCCGCGCCGCGGACGGGTCGGTTCTGCTGCGCTTCGATCCCGACGCGGCCGGGTCGCTCTCCGGCTGGGTGGCGGGCTACATGATCCATCAGCCCGGCATCGAGCGCGCATTGCGGACAAAGCTCGCGGGACATGAACTGGTCGAAATCCGCCTCGGCGTCGCGCTGGAAACGCTGGCGCAGGACGCCGGCGGGATCACCGCCGGGCTGTCGGGCCTGGGCGCACCCTCGACGATCCGGGCGCGATACCTGGTCGGCTGCGACGGGGCCTCCAGCCGCGTGCGCGAAACGCTTGGCATCGAGCTTGAGGATTACGGCTTCGACGAACTCTGGCTGGTCATCGACGCCCTGGTGCCCGATCCCGAGGCGGTCTCGAAGGTCAACCTGCAAATCTGCGATCCGGCCCGCCCGACCACCTGCGTCCTGATGAGCGCCGGGCGCCATCGCTGGGAGTTCATGATGCTGCCGGGCGAGACGCCCGAGCAGGCGTTGGACGACGGCTTCATCCAGGCCCTGCTCGCCCCCTGGCTGGGCAGCGGCGTGACGCTCGACCGCAAGGCCGTCTACCGCTTCCATGCGCTGGTCGCGCGGTCCTGGCGGGAGGGCCGCGTGCTCCTCGCCGGCGACGCGGCGCACCAGATGCCCCCCTTCGCCGGCCCGGCGTGTCCGAGGCCGCCGTCGTCGGCCGACGGCATCCGATGCTGGACGAGGTTCCGGTGGCCTTCGTGATCGCCGCGCCATCGGCCGGTCCGGACCTGGCCCGGCGCGTCATGGCAGCCTGCGCGTCCGACTTGGCGCCGTTCAAGCAGCCGCACGAGGTCCGCGTCGTCGAGAGCCTGCCGCGCGCGACCCTGGACAAGATCGCCAAGGCCGAGCTGCGTAGGCTCCTGGCATCGGAGGCCGGGCCATGCTGACCACCAAGACGGACAACGCAGCGCACGTGCTGATGCGGAGGCAAGGATGAGCAAGGTACTGGTTACGGGCGGCTCCGGTTTCGTGGGCAGCCACTGCATCCTGCAGCTCCTGGCGAGCGGCCACGCGGTGCACGCCACCGTGCGCAGCCTCAAGCGCGAAGGCGAGGTGCGCGCCATGCTCAAGCAGGGCGGCTACGCAGGCCCTGCCGACCGGCTGACGGTGTTCGCCGCCGACCTCGAAAGCGACGCCGGTTGGCCGCAGGCCGCGGCCGGCTGCGACTACGTGCTGCACGTGGCGTCCCCCTTCCCGCAGGCCGTCCCGAAGCACGAGGACGATCTCATCAGGCCCGCGCGCGACGGCGCCCTCCGGGTCCTGCGCGCCGCGCGCGACGCGGGCGTGAAGCGGGTCGTGCTGACCTCGTCCTTCGCGGCGGTCGGGTATGGGCACAAGGAGCAGTCGGCGCCCTTCGATGAGACGAGTTGGACCAACCTCGGCGACAAGGAAGTATTGCCCTACGCGAAGTCGAAGACGGTGGCCGAACGCGCGGCTTGGGACTTCATCGCCGAACAAGGGCACGGCCTCGAGCTTGCCGCCGTCAACCCGGCCGTCGTGTTCGGACCGCTGCTGGGCGCCGACTATTCCGCGTCGATCACCCTGGTGAAGCGGTTGATGGACGGCACCGTGCCGGGCTGCCCGAAATTGTGCCTGGGCGTGGTGGACGTGCGGGACGTGGCCGACCTGCACCTGCGCGCGATGACCGACCCCGCCGCGAACGGGCAGCGCTTCCTCGCCGTGGCGGGCGACTTCATCATGGCCCGCGACCTCGCGCGCATGTTGAAGGCGCGCATGGGCGGGGCCGGGAAGCGCGTGCCGACGCGGGAGATCCCGGACTGGCTGCTCCGGCTGTCCGCCGTGTTCGACCGGGAGGTCAAGCAAGTCCTGCCAGACCTCGGCAAGCGCAAGAACGCCACCAATGGCAAGGCCCGGCGCATGCTGGGCTGGGCGCCGCGCCCCAGCGAGGACGCCATCGTCGCCACTGCGGAAAGCCTCGTTCAGCTTGGCCTTCTGCGGAACCCTGCGAGCATCCAAGGCTGACGCCATCCGATCATCGGTGCCAGTCCTCCGCCCAGTAGCTGTCGTAGTCCTCCTTGCCGTTCGCCGCGTAGCCTTTCAGCCAGGTGGGAACCACGTCCGGGTCCTCGCGGAAGTAAAGCGGCAGTTCCGGCAACTGGGTGGCATAGATGCGCTGGATGTCCGCCCACAGCGCCTTCTGCTTCGCCGGGTCAAGCTCCACCTCCGCAGCCGCTACGGCATTCACACAATCTACTTGCGGCGGTGAAGACGCTTTGATTCCCTCTGGCCTATGTGGATTTGGGGGAATGTGTTGGTCATTCGAGAAGGCGCGCTGGGTGATTTTGGCGATGTCCGT
>JAABUX010008935.1_pt1 | contig 11456 bp, 14 predicted proteins | sample 5561851 | NCBI WGS metagenome assembly JAABUX01 (sample SAMN10711883, study PRJNA513361) | rock metagenome | isolation source: Antarctica rocks | place: Antarctica: Victoria Land, Richard Nunatak red sandstone | collected 2016-01-03 | reverse complement strand
AGCGCGCGATCCTCAGGCGTCCACATGCCAAGCTCCATGACAGGCAAACAACCTGGAACGCCGCAACAGCCGTCCCAGTCACACCGTCAGACCTGGCCCACAACCCCTTTCGAAACGGGCTTTAAGCCGCCAATATGCAATACGGTGAAGTTAGAATGATTCACTTCTTCCCGAGATATTCCAAGACGGCCGATGCTTCGCCGCTTGGGCAGACTTTGCGAGCTTTGCGCGTCCCGCATCGCATCATCGCAACCCATGTTCAGCAGACCTTTAAGTATCAATTCCAATTGCTGCTGTCGGTGTACCCGCGCCTGGCGTGGTCTGCACTGGCTACGGCGATGCAGTCCTTGCTGAGCCGAAGTGGGCCGCCGCCTGACGCGGTCGTCATTGGCAGCGATGTCGAGGTGCTCATGTTTGCCCTCGTACGGATGCTGCCATTTGCGGCCCGGCCGCGCATCGTATTCCTATCCTTCATCTTTACTCAACGGTCGCGACCGATCATGAATCGGCTGCGGTTGCTTTATTACCGATTCGTCATGCGTCGGGTCTCCTGCGCAATCTGCCACTCACCTTTTGAGATCGACCGCTACCGCAACTTGTTTGCGGGGTGCGGAACAGAATTTGTGTTCGTGCCATGGGGCGGATATGTCCCGCCCGCGGCCGACGTGATAGCCTGGGCGGGAGAAGCTAGAAGCGGCAGTCCGCGTCTTGTCTCCGCAGGACGGTCCGGGCGTGACTATCCGACTCTGGCCGCCGCAGCGGAGTTGGCCGACTGCTGTTTGACGATCATCTGCAATGAACTGGCGGCGTTGGGTGGCGTTGCTCCATCAGCTACGATAGACGTGCTATCCGACTGCTTTGGTATGGATTACTTGGCGCAATTATCACAAGCAGATGTGGTCGTCGTGCCGCTTCGAGTGGAAGATATCTCAGCTGGCCAGATGGTGCTGATACAGGCGATGGCACTGGCTCGTCCATTAATCGTAACTCAAACGCCAACCGTAGGTAGCTACCTACAAAACGGCGTTAATGCACTGCTGGTGCCGCGGGGAGACGCAGCGGCCATGGCGGGGGCAATCAAACGTCTGATCGATAATCCCTCAGAGGCATCGGCGATGGGGCAACGCGCGCAGGCCGACTATACCGCGCACTTCAGCATTGAGGCACACCTTCGCGCGGTAATCCGGGCCATCGAGCAACATTGCGGCTTGGAAACGACTGCGCTGGACCATTACGCCGCTATCCCAGCCCCGCCCGAGCGACGACCAGCAGCGCCGCGATAATCTGCACCGCGTTCACCGTCGTCGAGACCCGGTGCATCCGGTCGAACCGCGCCGCCGCCGCCGCATCCCCCGCCAAACCGGCATCCCGCAACCGGTTCAGCATCGGCATCAGCCCCTGCCGCAGCCACACCGTCAGCAGCGCCACCAACCCCAGCACCGCCCCCGACAGCCAGTCTTGCCACACCAGCCCCACCGCGCCGACCGCCGCCGCGATCAGCACGTACAGGTAATACCGTGGAAACGTCGCCCGGATGAACCGCGCCTACGTCGGCCCATCCAGCTTGGTGAACACCAGCGGGGCCAGGATGGCGCCAAAGAACACCATCCCGCCCAGCAGGCACGCCGCCGCCACAACACCTAACGAGTGAACAGCCTCCATGCCCATCAGCCCCGCTTAGTAACGATACAGGTCGTGCTTGAACGGCCCCGACACCGGCGCCCCGATGTATTCCGCCTGCTTCGGCGTCAGCTTGGTCAGCGCTGCGCCCACCTTGGCCAGGTGCAGCGCCGCCACCTTCTCGTCCAGGTGCTTCGGCAGCGTGTACACCTTGTCCTCATACTTGCCCGGCGGCGCTGTCCACAATTCCAACTGCGCCAGCACCTGGTTGGTGAAGCTCGCCGACATCACGAAGCTCGGGTGCCCCGTGGCGTTGCCCAGGTTCACCAGCCGGCCCTCGCTCAGCACGATCAGCCGCTTGCCGTCGGGGAACACCACTTCGTCCACCTGCGGCTTCACGTTCTCCCAGCGGAAGTTGCGCAGACCCTCGATCTGGATCTCGCTGTCGAAGTGGCCGATGTTGCACACGATGGCGCGGTTCTTCATCGCGCGCATGTGGTCTACCGTCAGCACGTCGACGTTGCCGGTCGCCGTCACGAAGATGTCGCCGCGCGGCGCCGCATCCTCCATCGTGACGACCTCGAAGCCCTCCATCGCCGCCTGCAGCGCGCAGATCGGATCGACCTCGGTCACCAGCACCCGGCAGCCGCCGTTCTTCAAGCTGGCGGCGCTGCCCTTGCCCACGTCGCCATAGCCCGCGACCACGGCGACCTTCCCGGCCATCATCACGTCGGTGCCCCGGCGGAGCGCGTCCACCAGGCTCTCCTTGCAGCCGTACAGGTTGTCGAACTTCGACTTCGTGACGCTGTCGTTCACGTTGATGGCGGGCATCTTGAGGGTGCCGGCCTTGGCCATCTCCCACAGGCGGTGCACGCCGGTGGTGGTCTCCTCGCTGAGGCCCTTGATGCCGGGCAGCAGGTCCGGGTGGTTCTCGTGGATGACCTTCGTAAGGTCGCCGCCGTCATCGAGGATCAGGTTGGGCGTCCAGCCGTCGGGGCCACGCACGGTGGCCTCGATGCACTCCCAGAACTCCGTCTCGTCCATACCCTTCCAGGCGAAGACGGGGATCCCCGCCGCGGCGATGGCGGCGGCGGCGTGGTCCTGGGTCGAGAAGATGTTGCACGACGACCAGCGGATGGTGGCGCCCAACGCGATCAGGGTCTCGATCAGCACGGCGGTCTGGATGGTCATGTGCAGGGAGCCGACGATGCGCGCGCCCTTCAGCGGCTGCGACGGGCCGTATTCCTGGCGGAGCGCCATTAGGCCGGGCATCTCGTCCTCGGCCATCAGGATCTCCTTGCGGCCCCAGCCGGCGAGGGAGATGTCGCGGACCTTGTAGTCGTGGCTGACGTTTACGTCGGGCATGGGTGGCTCCTGGATGGTTGGCTGCGGCATATACGGATATCTTTATGTTTGCAACGCCAGGGTTGACCGGACCCGGCGCGGGCCGCACATCACGGTGATGGCAGACCTTCACGCACCGTCCCCGTATGTTGTGCCCGACGAGCCCACCGCCGCCGCCGCCATCGCCGCCATCGGCGAGGAGCTGGACGTGTTCGACGACTGGATGGACCGCTACGGCCACATCATCGAGCTGGGCCGCAAGCTGCCGTCCTTCCCCGGCGATTGGCAGAACGACGCCCACCGCGTGCCGGGCTGCCAAAGCCAGGTGTGGATGGAGGCGGCGCTGCGCGACGGCCGCCTATTCCTGGCCGGCGCATCGGATGCTGCCATCGTATCGGGTCTGGTTGCCTTGCTGCTGCGGGTCTATTCCGGCCGTCCGCCGGCCGAAGTGCTGGCGACCGATCCGGCCTTCCTGCGCGACCTCGGGCTGATGGAGGCGCTGTCCACCAACCGTGGCAACGGCATCGCCGCCATGGCCCGGCGCATCCGCGATGTCGCCCAGCAAGCTGGCGCTCAACAGGCCGGGGCACAGCAGGCGGGCGCCGCCGCTTAACCGTGCGCGACGGCCCGCGCGTCGGGCTGTTCCTGTCCGCCTTCTTCGCCGCCGCCGCGGTAACAACTGCTTACCTGCCGCTGTGGTTCGCCGACCGCGGGCTGAGCGCCGCCGAGATCGGCCAAGTGCTAGGGTTAGGATCGCTGCTGCGGGTGGTAGCGGTGCCGGGCTGGGGATGGTTGGCGGACGCGGTCGGGCGACGCCGGGCGGTGCTGTTCGCCGCTGCTGTCTTGGCCGCAGGTGGAGCGGCGCTGCTGCCGGCGACGGGCGGGCTGGCCCATGCATTCTGGCCGGTCCTGCTGATCACGGCGGTGCAGGGCGTGTCGGCCTCGGCGCTGACGCCGCTGTCGGACGCCTTGAGCCTGGCGCTGGCGGGCGCGCGGCGACTGGACTACGGGCGGACGCGGGCTTGGGGATCGGCGGCCTACATGCTGGCAACGGCCGGCGCAGGCGGCATCGTGGGTCGGCTGGGCAGCGGCGTGGTGCCGTGGCTGCTGGCGGCGGGCTATGGCGCTGCGGCCGGGCTGGCGGCGCTGCTGCCGGAGGCCGCGGGCGGGGCACGGCGGCCCGGCCACATCCTGGCGCCGCTGCGGCTGCCAGCCTTTCGCCTGGCGCTGCTGGCGACGGCGCTGATCCAGGGGGCGCATGCGACGTACTATGCCTTCGCCCCGCTATACTGGCGCTCCGTGGGCATCCAGGACAGCACCATCGGCCTGCTGATCGCCGAGGGCATCATCGCCGAGGTCGCGCTGTTCATCTGGGGCCGCGCGCTGGTGGACTGGCTGGGGCCGGCGCGGCTAACGGCGCTGGCGGCCGGGGCATCGGCGCTGCGCTGGACGGTGACAGCGTTCGTGACCGACGTGCCGGTGCTGGCGGTGGTGCAGGTGCTGCACGCCGGCACCTTCGCCTTCCAGCACCTGTCGTCTATGCTGGTGCTGCGCACGCTGCCGGCGGCCCGGGCGGGGACGGCGCAGGCGCTGCTGTCGGCGCTGGGGTTCTCGGCCCCGACGGCGGCGCTGATCTGGGTCTCGGGGCAGGTTTACGGCACGCTGGGCGGGCTGACGTTCCTGGTGATGGCCGTCGTGGGCGGGCTGGGGGCGGTGACGGTGCCGGGGCTGCGAGCTTTATCTACTAAAGTTTGAGAAAGGATAACCTTGCATCTGTGTTGACTCGCGTCATGTTTATATGGCCATTGGCGTCAAGTGATAGCCGTCACCCGCATCTAGCAATCAGTGAGACTATCTATGGGTTTCAAGAGGATTATCGACGGCAAATCCTACAACACTGATACTGCAACTCTCATTCATGAGTTTGAAGATGAAAGTGGGATGGATTATGAGGGTTTATATCAGACGAAGCACGGAGCCTTCTTTCTTTGGTGGTACAGCACCAACTATGGCACTGGTGGCATCAAGCCGATGCCGGATGACTTGGCCCAGAAGTGGCTTGAAGACAACCAAGCAAATGCTTCCGTTATAGAGCAATACTTCGGCGAGATGCCCGAGGCTGGTTCTGCGGAAAGGCGTATAACGCTTTGCCTGCCTGGAAATCTATATAGCCGAGTGCTGGCTTCGTCCACTGCCGCTGAACTTTCTTTGAATACATATATCATGCGCTTGCTGGAGCGTAATCAAGCTCCAGCTATAAACTGACAGATGAGTGACCTTTTTAAACAGGTTGCCGAAAAGATAGCTGTCCTGCGTGAGCGCGGGCTGCTCGATAGACTGACCCCGGCGGAGCAGTTGAACTATCTCGAAGGGCGTGCCGCCCGCACCCGTCCTGGCCGGATGGCGGAACTGCTGGCCAAGGCTGGAACAACGGAAGCAGTGCGCCCCGGGGACGAGGTGCCGGACGGGATTCTACCCCCGTAGCGCCCCGCCTGTGCCCCATGTACGCTGGTGCTGACGGTGGGCTGCAACGCCTCAGTGCCTGAGGGGCCTGCCGACGCTTTGAGCTTATAATGCGTACCTTGCGGGTAACAGCCATGTCCACCGCCATTCTCTGGCCCCTGCTCGCGCACATCACCCTGGTATTCGCACTTTACGCCTGGCTGTCCCTGGCGCGCGTCCGTGCGGTGCAGGCCGGACGTGTGCAGTACGGCTGCTTCGAGTTCGGCCGCGACGAGCCGCCCGACATCGCGCGGATCACCCGCAACCTCGGCAACCAGTTCGAGCTGCCGACCATCGTCTATGCCGCCGTGCTGCTGCTGATGCAGTTCGGCGCCTTGGCGGCATGGGACGTCGCGTTCTGCCGGGTGTTCTTCGTCGGCCGCGTGATCCACACCGGCGTGCAAACCTTGACGGATAACGTGCCGTTGCGCGGCAGGGTGTTCGTGCTGAACGCCCTGGGCTGTGCCGGCCTGATCGGGCACCTGGCGCTGGTCGCCCTCCGAGGGGCCTAGTTCCGCCGCAGCGCCCCGTCCATCAGTTCCAACTGCCGCGCGATCCGCGCCATCGGCCCGGCCCCTTGGATCGGCGGCGCCCCGCCCGGCAACGGCGTCCCGTCCAGCAACGCCGCGAACGCCCCGCGCAGCCAATCCCGCCACGCCTGCATCACCCCCGGCCCCGCCGCCCCGGCCAGCGCGGGGTCGTGCTGCAAGGCCGACAGCCGCCCCGCCAAGCGGCGAAGCGCCGCGTCGATCACCATCGCCGTCTCCACCCCGGCGCGGGCCGACCGCCGCGGCTCCTGCATCGCGCGGGACAGCGACGCCTCCAGGTTGTTGCTCGCCACCCCCGCCGCGCGCCGGGCCGCGTCCAGGCTGGCATCCGCGCCCGCGCCCAGCAGCGCCGCCAGTTCCAGGTCGGCGAAGGCGGCGTGCGCCTTGATCGCGCCCCGCAACTCCTGCTGCACCCGGTCCGGCTCCCAACTGGGCCACAGCACCCAGCAGCCTAGCACCGCCAGCAAGCCGCCAGACACGGTGTACAGGGCACGCAGCCCGGCGATCACCCAGCCGCTGGCGCCGGGCCGGCCGAGTTCGGACAGCAGCACCACCAGCGGCGTCATCCCCGTCATGAACAGCCCGAAGCTGACGTAGCGCACCGACAGCGCCAGCACCGCGAGGGGGAACAGCAGCGCCGCCGTCGCCAGCGGCGTATGGACCACCATGACGATCCCGGCCGCGACCAGCCCGCCCAGCACGGTGCCGCCAATCCGCTCCACCGCGCGTTGCCACGTGAGCGCAAAGAACGGCTGCAGCGTCAGCACCAGCGTGATGGTCAGCCAGTGCGCGTAGCTGTTGCCCGACCGCAGCGTCACCACCAGGGCCGGCGCCGCCACCACCGCCGCCCGCAGCGCGTGGCGGAACCCAGCCGAGGACCACACTAGGTTCGCCCGCAGCGGCCCCAGCAGCCGGGTGCGCCACCCTGGCCCCGGCCCGGCGTCGGCCCCCGGCGACTGACCGGCGGGGCTGGTCAGCAGCAGGGCGATCCGCATCCGGGCCACCATGCTCTCGGTGATCCCGGCCAGGGCGCCGGTGCCCAGCCCGGCCAACTGGTTCAGCAGGCGTTGCGCCATCGCGCGCCGGGCCGGGTCCTCGTCGGGCACGTCGAGCCGGGTCTCGTCGGCGATCTCGGCCAGCAGCAGGCGGATCAGGCTCAGCTCGCGGGCGGCCAGGGCGCGGGTGGCGGGGTCGATCCCCTCCAGAACGTCGGACAGCGCGATCAGGGCGCCGAACAACTGGTCCGCCGCCTCCACCTGGATGACGGTCTGGCCGGCGCGCGGGCTGGCGCCGCCGCGGACGCGGATGGTGTCCAGCACCAGAGTGCGCGCGGCCTCGATCCCCTCGCGCACATGGCGGCGGTGGCCGCGGGCATGCCCAGCCCAGGCGGTAGGGTCCGGGGCGTCGGTGGCGGCCAGGATGGACAGGTCGCCGGCCAGGACACCCAGGCGGCGGTACACCTCGGCCACCGCGCGCCGGGCGGGACGGTAGGGGTGCAGGCGCCAGATCACCATCGTCAGCACCAGCGCCCACAGGCTGCCGCCCACGAAGGCGCCGCCCAGCACCAGGGCGGTGTGCAGGTCCTCGCCCCGGTCCATCGCCAGCACGGCTACGACGGTCAGCAGGTTGCCGACCTGCAGCGCCGACTGCCCCCACACGCGGACGAAGCTGGTGCAGAAGATCACGGCACAGGCAACCGGCACCACGACCGGCAGCCCCAGCGGGCGCAGCAGCCCGAGCCCGGCGGTCAGCAGCCCGCCCAGCGCGGCGAACGCCAGCAGCGCCGGCACCCGGCGTCGGAACGGGCCGCCAGCGTCGCACAGGCAGGTGAGCAGGGCAGCCAGCGCGGCCTCGTTCAGCGGCGGGAAATCCAGCCACTCGTTGGCTGCGACCAGCACGGCGACGGACAGGGCGGCGCGCACGCCCTCGGCGACCGACAGCGCCCGCAGGTCGAGGCTGACCGGCAGGCGGCTGAGGTCGGCGTCGGGGCCGCGGCTCCATCGGCTGGGCAGGGCGATGCGGCGGAACGCACCGGTCTTCAGAGGCGGCACCCCTGCCCTCCCGGGACGGACATGTGTGCGCAGAGCGGTCGCTGCCGAAGGGACCAGCACCCTGTCTGGCAGTCAGAAGGCCAAGCCATCTTCCGGGTTTGACGATGCGCCTTGGCCCTCAAGGCCAGGCCGGTCAGCCACCGCTGAGGGGGATCGGACAGACGTTCACTGCACCAAGTTACGGTCATGGCGGCACGATGCGCGGGTGGGGGGAATTAGCCAAGCTTGGGAGGACATGATCCCAGCTTAATGCGACCTAGGCAGGACCGGCCTGGTTACAGGCGCAGAATCGCCTACCACAGCATTGGCACCCGTGGCGCCGCGTCCGCCCGGTGCGACCGGGTGGCGAGCTGCCACTCCTGCACCGGCATGAAGCGCAGCGCCAGAAAACGATACGTGCGGCGCAGCAGCGCCCAGGTCTCCTGCGACCAGCCGGCGCCCGCCGTTTCCCATGCCAGCAGGATGCCCTCCCAGCCGCGCAGGCTGCTATACAGCCAGTCCCGATGCAGTTGGATCGTCAGCCGCCTGATCTCGAGGTCGCCCAGCAGGTCCAGCACCTGGGCACTCAGCACCTCCACCTCGGTGAAGCGGGCGCGTATCCGCTCGTGCGCAATGCTGGTCAGGCGGCGCACGCGCGACAGCAGCTCCAGCGCACCCAGGTTGCGGCCGATGGCGGCGACCAGCGCCTCCGCCCGCGCCAGCACCACGCCGACCCGGCGCAGCAGCCGGTCGCGCAGCGCCTCGATGAAGCCCAGCTCATGCGCCGCCGCCAGCAGCCGGGCCACCGCGGCGGCGTTGGGCAGCGCCAGCACTGCGGCAGCAGCCACGCTGGCCGATTGCAGGCGCACGGCCGCGTCGGGCTCCGCGGCGGCGGCCAGCACCGCCTGCGGGTCGGCAAGCACCCAGGCCGGCCCGGGACCAAGGGCGCCATCGGCCAGCGTGGCGCCCAGTTGCAGCCGCAGCCGCTCCTCGGCCACGCGCTGGTGCCCGGCGCTGGGCTGCCAACTGACGCCGCTGCCCAGCACCTCCATCGGCAGCGGGTCGCCAAGCCGAAGCTCCGACACGAAATCCAGCGCCCGAGCGATCTGCGCCAGCATGCGGCCGTCGGGGCTGTCGGGGGCGATGCCGAACTCGGCCTGCAGGGCGCTCAGGGGCAGGGCCGCGGCGCCGCCACCCATCGGGATGACCATGACCGGGGTGCCATCGTCCTCCGCCGGGCGGAACACTGCCTCCCCGCAGTGGCGGAACACCGGATGCTGCAGCATGCAGCGGTCCTGCGCTGCGGCAGACGGGTCCGGCTTGGCGGGGGGCGCAGTCGGAAGCGCGGGCATGGCCGCATCTTGCGGGTCCGTGATTAACAGGGGCTGAGGATGGGGCTACAGCCCCCGCACCCGTCCCCGCTCCGCCTGCAGCCCGGCGGCGATGAAGCCCTGATCGCGCAACCCGCGGCGCAGCGGCGGCCAGTGCGCCCAAACGCTGGCGCATCCCAGCGCCGCCGCCACGCCCAGCCCGACCGGGCCGGCGCCGGACGCCAGCAGGGCCAGCAACGCCACCTGCACCACCAGGAACCCGCCTGCTACCATCGCCACCCCGCGCCGCAGGCACAGCAGCAGATCGACCGCCTTCAGCAGCAGCGCCGCCTCCAGCAGCAGCAGCACCGCGCGCACCGGGTTCTCCGGGTGCAGCAGCAGCGCCAGCACCGGCAGGGTCAGCACGACGTCCAGCTTCACCCACTCGGGGAACTTGCAGCGGAACACCCGGAGCGAGATGCCCGACGCGGCCTCCAGCAGCAGGCAGACCACGATGCCCGCCGTCAGCCCGCCGAGGTGGTTGCGCCAGTCCACGCCGGACGAGCTGGCGTTGAAGGCCGCGTTCAGCCCGACCGTCAGCACCACGCTCTGCAGCGGCAGCTCCGCCTTGCCCCGCAGCGCCAGGTACAGCAACGCCCCCAGCAGCCCGGCGATGGCGCCCGACGCCCCGGCGCCCAAGTACGGGCCGGTACGGGTCAGCGCACTGACCAGGTTGCCGGCCAGCAAGGACACCGCATACAGCAGCACGAACCAGGCCGTGCCGAGCCGCCGCTCCACCAGCACCCCCCAGGCCAGCAGGCACCACATGTTGAACAGCAGGTGCAGCACCGAGAAGTGCAGGAAGCCGGCCGCGACCAGCCGCCACCACTCCCCGTCCGGCAGCGCCCCGTTCCACATCGCGCCGAAGCGGAACATCGTCCGGCCGCTCGGCGTCGGCGAGCCGTCCAGCAGAGCCATAATCAAGAAGATCGCCACGTTGACGGCGATCAGCACGCGCGTCGCCATCTGCGGCCTGTTGAACAGGTCGGTCATCCGCCGGGCGGCCATCAGTCCTGGTCCGCTTCCAGCGCGGCGATGTCCGCGTCGCTGAAGCCGAAATGGTGCGCGATCTCGTGGATCAGCACGTTGCGGACCAGACGGAACAGGTCCTCTCCGGTCTCGATCCACTCCAGCAGGATCGGCTCGCGATACAGCAGGATCAGGTCGGGCGCCTGCCTGGTGTCCCCGGCGCCGGCCTGGCCGAACGGGATGCCGCGGTACAGCCCCGTCAGCTCCCAGGCGTTGTCGATGCCCAGCTCGGCCAGGGTCTCGTCGTCCGCCACTTCCTCCACCAGGATCGACACGCCGTGGACGTGCGCGCGCAGGGCTGCGGGGATGGCGGACAGGGCGCGGTCAGCGAGATCGGCGATGTCCTCGGCGGCGGGTGGCAGGGTATAGGTCGGCATGGCGCGTATCCGCCCCAACCCGGCCCGGAAAGCAACACAAATGCAGCCATTGACGCCAGACGCCCGCGCCGCCCTGCCCACCAGCCTGCCGCTGTGGCGCCTCCTGCCGGAGCGCGATGCGCTGGCGCGGGACTTCCGCTTCCCGGACTTCAGCGCCGCCTGGGGCTTCATGGCCCGCGTCGCGCTGCTGGCCGAGACCCAGGACCACCATCCCGAGTGGTCCAACGTCTATGGCCGTGTCGGCATCGTGCTGACGACGCATGACGCCGGCGGCCTCTCGGACCGGGACGTGCGGCTGGCGCTGGCGATCGACCGCCTGCTGTCGCCCTAGCCGCAGGGCGACCATGGAATCAGGGCCGCACCGGCTGCCAGCTAGGTCCTTTCGCCCTGTGCGTGGGCCTGGCTCTAGCCGGTCACTGCCAGCAGGTCCCCGACCAGGATGTCTAGCGTCGTGCGGCCCAGCGACGCCTGCATCGCCGCCTCCGCCGCGGCGAATGCCTCGCCCAGCACCGTAAGCGTTGCTCTGTGGCCCTACCGATGGTGGCTTGACGGTCAGGCTGGTTTTGGGGTGGCCCGGTGCCATGGCAGGAGTTCGTCGATGCGCGCCTGCGGCCATCCGTTCACCAGGCGGGTCAG
>JAABUX010008934.1_pt1 | contig 11457 bp, 10 predicted proteins | sample 5561851 | NCBI WGS metagenome assembly JAABUX01 (sample SAMN10711883, study PRJNA513361) | rock metagenome | isolation source: Antarctica rocks | place: Antarctica: Victoria Land, Richard Nunatak red sandstone | collected 2016-01-03 | reverse complement strand
CCAGGCGGACGACCTCGCGTTTAAACTCTGGTGGATAGGTCTTCTGGACTTTTTGCATGATTTCTTCCCTTCTTTGCGAGAAGTATATCCTAAGCTTTCACTTCTCCGCAAAAGTGGGGCAGGCTCAGTTGATCTTGACCCGTTTTGGTGGAGTCCCCCAAGTGGGGAACTAGCTCAACGGTTGTTCATAGGCAAGAGGGCTGACATATCCTAATGAAGAATGGAGCCGTTGCCGATGGTAAAAGGTTTCGATGTACTCAAAAATGGATTGTCGAGCTTGAGAACGCGTCTGGTACACCTGTCGTTCGGCACATTCCGCTTTGAACGTACCGAAAAAACTTTCCATCATGGCGTGGTCGTAGCAATTTCCCTTGCGACTCATACTTAGCTCGACTTTGTACAATTTTGGAAAAAAGATGGGGCATGAACTCTCTTTGGAGTAAAATAGAAGTTGTTCAAACCAAAATCTTGCGGACCGAGAAAATGCGTGCCCCTACCGACCCCCATTATAGAGGTTCTTGCTCACTTTCGACCACTGTTTACGGCTCCAACGTGGAGAAAAATGATGGTTTTGCTGACTGGCACGATGCTCGCTCATGGTCGCCGCACGGTCGCAGGAGCTTTACGCCACACTGGCAACGAGATGGAAAGCAACTTTAGTAACTTTCATCAGGTGCGAGAGTCATGCGCGATGGTCTCCTTTGGCGGTGAGCCAGCAACTGCTCCATCTCATCGTACAGACCTTTGTCCAATCTGGTGGCACGGTCGATCTGGTCATCGATGAAACACTTGAGCGACGCTGGGGAGCGAACATCAGCAAACGTGGACACTACCGCGATAGTGCTTTGTCGAGTCGCAAACACTCGGTCAGCAGCCCAGGACTACGCTGGATCGTGATGGCCGTTGTCATCACCTTACCTTGGACCACACAGCAATGGGCCTTACCATTTTTCTGTGTCCTGGCAACAACTCCCGAGGTGAGCCAACGACTGGGCAAACGTCACAAGACGGTCGGGATGTGGGCCCATCAAATGGTGAGTGTGGTCCATCGCTGGCTCCCTGATATGCCCATCAAACTCATGGGTGACACAGCCTACAGCATTCTGGAACTGGGACTGCACTGTGCGAGCCAACACATCACGCTCATCGCTCCGTTTCGTTTGGATTCCGTCATCCATCAACTACCTGAGAAGCGAACCTCATCCACCATTGGGCATCCCTGTGTCGTCGGCAAGCGATTGCCATCTGTCGAGCAGGTCTTGCACGACCCCAAGACCGTGTGGCAGTGTATCACGCTGGACTGGTATGGAGAGGGAAAGCGAGAGGTGGAAATCTGCACCGCAACGGCTTTGTGGTATCGGTTTGGATGTTCTCCTCTCCCGATCCGTTGGGTCCTCACCCGTGATCCAGCCGGGAAATGTCCTCCAAAGGCTCTCTTTTCAACGGATCAGACGCAAACGGCTGAGCAGATTATTCTGGATTTTATGAAGCGCTGGAGTAAGGACGCGCACCTTCGAGGAAAGCCGTGCTCAGTTAGGGGTGGAGACCCAAAGACAGTGGTCCGACTTGGCAATTGAACGCACCACTCCTCTGCTCTTTAGCCTCTACAGTCTGGTGGCACTCTTTGGACACGCTTTGCATCCTGATGGCAACATTCCTGTCGCTCAAGCCGCTTGGTATCACAAACAGACAGCAACGTTTCGTGATGTTTTTGCTGTCGTAAGGAGGCATCTGTGGGGCAATTTTACTTTTCCCACATCACCCACAGACCCTGATGTAGTTTTATTACCCCGTTCTACCCTCTCGCAGTTGGCTTATGCGGTTTGTGCTTGAGAAAATTGTACAAAGTCGAGCTTAGAGGCTGTGTAAAAAGGCCTTAGGTCTAGGTTTGTGCCAAGCGAGCAAGCATGATGCGCGTCAGAGCGATGTAGATCCATGCTTCTTCACTGCAGGGAAGCACTGCATAGTCTTTGGAAAGTCGACGCCAAGTGGACAACCAGGCAATGGTGTGTTCAATGACCCAGTCACACTACCCCCAAAAGTCGTTTTCTGTCTCTGAGTGGTTGCCATCGTTCTTTCCTTTCGTGATTCATTTGTATGATATCCTCATTCGGGTTGCTCGGCAAGTGGCGCATCGCTCCAGCGGTGACGAAAATCATCTCCAATGGTGCGCTGATGGTACTGCCGAAGGCGTTCCTGCTCCGCTTCGTCGGCCCACACGACCCAGCGATGCAAGGGTTCATCAAGTTGGCGTGCCCGCACCAGCCCTTGACGGATCCAATGGTAGAGACTCGCACGAGGGATACCCAACGTGCGAACCAGCTCGGCAGGCCATCATTCATCAGGCAAGAGTTCATTGCGAGACCTGGTACGCGGGCGTGGTGCTCTCACTCCTACTTGCCGTTGTATCACCCTAATCGTCTGCGCCCCAAAGCTGGCAGAGGCGTGGGCAGAGCAATAGCCCGCGTCGGAGAGCGCCTGGGCAATCGCAGTGGCAGCCCAGCCTGCCTCGGTCAATTCCTGGACGACTTGGCAGATTTGCGGATAGGTACTCAGATCACTCAGCTTGCCAATCGGTCGAATCACGACACCCTCGGTGGACCCTCCGCCAATCCACTCAATACGCACCTTCACACGCTCGCTGTTGCCCTGCACGTCTACAATGACCCGTTCAACAAGCTGGCGAATGATTTCTTTGCGATCGGCATCACTGGTGCTTGAAGCAGCCCAAAGTACAGGCACATCTGTTGCCAGACGACGAATCGCCTCCCGCTCAACTTCCGAAAGGAGACGTGGTTTGTGCTGGACAAAGCGATGATACTCCTCTTCAAGCTGTTGTTGAGCCGCCAGTTTCTCTTCCCAAGCGCGTTCCAGCGTCCGGGCGACGAGCCGATGCTCTGGTTCGACGGCTTGGTACTGACGGGCTGCCCGCTCGACTTCGTAGGCGGCCCGTTCTCGTCGCTGTTGCCAGAGCCGATCCAACTCGGCCCGTTCTTGTTCCAGACGCTCGGTGGCAGTAAGTGACAACTCTAAGGTGGCTGGCGCCAAGGCAGCGAGGACTTGCTGGCTGACGAAGGTGTCCAGGCACGGGCCTGCCAGATGTTGGCACTTTGGTTCCCCATAGTGCGTCCAGCGCTCCACGCATTCGTATGTGTGAAGAGGACCACTCCCACCGTAATGGACACTCAACCGACAGTTACAGCGAGCACACACGACCAAACCGGCTAAGAGGGCCGAGCCACTCCGCGCTGCTCCCATAGCATCGGCACGAGCGCGGTTGGCCTGCAGCCGTGCCTGGTTACGTTCAAATTGCTCGGAGGAAATGTAGGCCGGGCAGTGGTTGGGCAGAAGGACCAGCCACTCGTCCGTGCTCATCACCACCCGACCAGTGCGTGGTCGCTCCGGTTGTTTGCGACGCGGATGTTCCTGGGCGCTCGTCCGTAGACGTAGGAACCCGCATAGAGAGGATGTTTGAGCATGGTCTGTAACGTCGCCCGATTCGGACGCCGCCAGACGAGTTCCCCTTTGCCTGGACCCTCTCGCACACGCACCCCGAGTTGGATCTGCTGCTGGGCCAGGTAGCGGACCAGACCACCTAGCGTGCCCACGTTTTCAAAGGTGCGGAAGATGAGCCGGACCACCTGTTGCACCTGTTCATCCGGGTCGAACTGGACCTCTCCCGTCGGGCTCCAGACGTAGCCGATCGGCAGGGCAAACTGCAGTTCTCCCCGCCCAGCTTTGCTCAATCGCCCCTGGTGCATACGTTGCTTCAAGATATGCAGTTCGGCTTCCGACATGGTTCCTTTGAGTCCCAAGAGGAGGCGATCATTGTACTGTACTGGGTCGTAAATCCCATCTAGGTCAGCAATCAAGGTGTGAAAGAAGGCGCAGAGTTCCAGGAGCTGATGCCAATCCTTGTTGGAACGTGCCAGCCGCGACATCTCCACACCGAAGATGATCCCGACATGATCCAGGCTCACCTCGGAGACCAACCGTTGGAAGCCGACCCGCCCCTGTGCGCTGGCCCCGGATTTGCCCAGATCCTCATCAATCACGAGAACGCGGTCGGCGGCCCATCCCAGTGCCTGGGCTCGACTGACTAACCCGTATTGCAGCCGCGTCGACTCTTGATGGTCAAGGACTTGTTGGACAGTGGATTGGCGCACGTAGATGACCGCGAGCCGCTCACGATGCCAGACATGGATTTTCTCGGCACGCAAATCATCCAGTGCGCTCGGGCCAGACTTACTGAGCACTCTTGTCGCGTTCATCGCCGTCCTCCTTGTCTGCTGCGCTGCTCAGGTCCAGTTGGCGTTCGAGCAGGTGACTCAGCAGCCAGAGGAGCCGCTGACGATTGGCCTGGGGCAGATCCTCCCACGGACTGCTGGTTTGTCGGCAAGCAGGCGGGGGGGAGCTGTGTTGGGTGAAGGATTGGACATGGGACACCGCCTTCCTCATGCTCTGAGGCTTGGACTGCTTGTCTGTGCTCAACCCAGGTGAGCAATTGCAACAGTCCACTGATCCCAAGCATAGGGCGTGGCGTGGGGGTTGTCAACCCAAGTGTCTCAGGGGTATTGTGATTGGGTCTTCTCCACGACCCAGCGTCGCTTGAGGACATGAAAGCCACTGGGGCGAATCTTCTCCCAATCGATGATCGCGTCTTTGGGTGCCCAAACGCCTTGTAGACCGCTCCAGGCGTGCTCCAGCCGATTCCCGTTCCATGGGGCAGGAACCGAAGGCTGTTGCCTGCGGAGAAAGGAGCATGTTATGAATGAGCTTCAAGTGGCTTTGTACGCTCGAGTGTCTTCTGAGCAACAAGCTGAAGCCAAAACTATTGAGAGTCAACTGGCGGAGATCCGGGCGCGGGTTACAGCAGATGGCTTTGATCTCCCCACCATTCTGGAGTTCGTGGATGAGGGCTACAGTGGTTCGACGCTGGTCCGGCCAGCATTGGAGCGTTTACGTGATGTGGCGGCAGCTGGAGGAATAGATCGGCTCTATGTCCATTGTCCTGATCGGCTCGCACGCAACTACGCCTACCAAGTCCTCCTGGTCGAGGAGCTTACTCAACGAGGCGTCGAGGTCATTTTCCTCAATCGACCACTTGGGCAAACCCCGCAGGATCAGTTATTAGTGCACGTCCAGGGGGTGATTGCCGAATATGAGCGAGCCAAGTTTCTGGAACGCAGTCGACGAGGCAAAAGACATGCTGCACAAGAGGGGCGCGTGGGCATTCTCTGCAATGCTCCCTACGGCTACCGCTACGTGAACAAGCAAGAGGGTGGGGGAGAAGCTCGCTTTGAGATCATCTTTGAGGAAGCTCGTATGGTGCAACAGGTGTATACGTGGGTGGGCCAGGACCGTTGCACCATCAATGAGGTGTGTCGCCGACTGCACCAGGCAGGTATCCGGACGCGGACAGGGAAGGAGTACTGGGATCACAAGACGATCTGGGATATGCTGAAAAATGCGGCCTACAAAGGCGAAGCTGCCTTTGGCAAGACCCGCTGGGTTCCAAGTGGTCCGCGTCTACGCGTGCCACGAGGAAGGCCAGCCCAACCGCAACGAGCGTTCTGGGGAAAAGATGCACCCAAAGAAGAATGGATCACCATTCCCGTCCCTATCCTGGTTGATCCAGCTCTATTCGAAGCTGTGCAAGAACAGTTAGAAGAGAACCGGCGACGAGCACGTATCCCCGAGAAGGGCAGTCGCTACCTCTTGCAGGGCTTACTGGTCTGTGCGAAGTGTGGGTATGCTTATCATAGCTGCACCAGTGATGCGCGCAATGCCTATTACCGTTGTAGTGGCTCAATGAGCTTGCCTCGCTTCGGCGGCAAACGTTGGTGCTGGAACAAAGAGCTGCGTATGGATCAGACAGATACGGCAGTTTGGCAGGAAGTCTGCCAACGGCTAGAAGAACCAGAGCGGATTGAGCAGGAATATCGGCAGCGTCTCCAGCCACCACCCCAGCCCAATGAGCAGGAAGGTCTAGATTCCCAGATGGGCAAGCTCCGTCGGGGATTGGCTCGTTTGATCGATAGCTATGCCGAAGGACTGATTGACAAACAGGAATTTGAACCGAGAGTGACACGCATGCGTGAACGTCTCCAGCACCTTGAGGAGCAACTCCAGCGCCTTAAAGAAGAAGCAGAAGGGGAAGAAGAACTGCGGGTGATTTTGGGGCGTCTGGAAACCTTTGCTGCCAAAGTCAAAGATGGGTTACATGACGCTGATTTTCAGACCCGCTGGGATATTCTTCGTGCCCTGGTCAAACGGGTTGAGATAGATGAGCAGCAGATCCGCGTTGTCTTGCGCATCAGTCCGATCTCTCCTGCACCCTCTTCTGACGAAGCCTCCCTCAATTTGCAACATTGGGGGAGGCGTGTACACACCCGTGGATTCAAGGGCAATCACCTCGATAGATTGTAGTTTCAGCCAGTCATCTAACGCCAGCAAGTCAGCCGTCATGCTCGCAAAGGTATGGGTTCACTTCTGAACGCTTTCCTTCTTCCACCAGACGTCTGCGAAATTCGGACAACAGGGAGTCGGGTAGGCCGCTGGCGAGGTACAAAATTTGTCCTTTTCCATCGGCCCCCGCCAAACTGTACGTGCCCGTTTCCGGGCATACAGCTTTCCAGTCGTTCAATCCGAGACGTTTGGTCGTGTAGGCCGTCCAGCATGGATGGCCTGATGACACACGCGGCAGACCACGAGAGTCTTCCACGCTCTCGGATGATTGTTAAGACCGTTTCGGCGTTTCTCATCGCGAGTACCTCTCTGCGCTTTTCAATCTGAACTTCCTGTCGCCCTTTGCCATGTTCTCAGCTCTCCTGAGATCGGACTACTACGGCGACTCCGTTATCATAGACCTCTCGGTCCTTAGACAATCCCATGTTCCGTGAACAATCTACGTGTCGAGCATCCTTTAGGTAGTCCACTCATCCTTTGAACATATCCCTTTGACAGCTCTGCTTCTCCTAGAGGTGTCCCTATCGACTTTTCTAACAGGGACAGAAGAGAGTGCCGGTTTCAGACGCTTTCCGGCAGGTTGGCTTCTAAACCCAGTCAGGATTAGACTTCGAGCAGTGTAGCTCTTACCATTGGATGCAGGTCTTGGCGCCCATTTCCCCTTTACGTCTAGGAGAACTGCGGCGTTCCCAACATGCTATTTTCCCGTTCCACCTTTCAGTGTCAGGTCGGTTGGTTGACCTTAGAAACCTCCTCTAAGTTTCATATGCCGATTGCATCGGCGATAGATTGTCCCGTGACATGGCGCACGAAGTCAAAGCCTGCATCCGTCAGTTCTAACCCCAAGCTGTATTTCCAATCAATGCGCTCATGAACGGCGTCAGCGGCTGTCGATCGGTAAGACCTTCAGCATACTGCAACACGGTGACCACCGCTAGTCGCCAAGGCTCGTAGGCAGGCTGCCCTTCCACTGGGGAGAGCGATGCAAATTGCTCGTCCTGATACAATGCTCCTAGCGCGTCACGCAGCCGCATTGCCAACGTCCCTTTCGGGCAGGCTGCTCGTGCCACATGCGCCGTTTCTACCGGAATAGTCCCAACTCTCGTGGATACATCGACATGGCTCTTCTCCTTATCTCTGCTCTCTTTGGTGACTTTTTCCTTGCATTGTACCATTACAGTATTTCTTGCATTCGCCAGCAGAGTCACAAAAGGGGGTAGGGGTCCCCGCGCGTTGCCGACACATCCCGCCCGCTTCGGGGTCTTTACTTGACCCTAATAAGGATAAGTCACACACTTTTTGAACCCTATGATTGGTGATAGACTCGAAATCTCCCGTGTTCGAGGACGAAATCTCCTGGAAGTGTGATTTTGTGGTTCGTGTGAGGTGTGTTGAGCTTGAGATGGTAGAGTGCGAGGTCGTTTGTCGATGACCCTGTATAGCCAATGCGACGTGCCATCCCACACATCTTGTGTGGCTCTGATTGAGCCGCTATTGGAATTTTTCCTAGTGGGAGGGTTGTCGAAGCCAAGGCGATATACACAACCTGAACCAATGGTGGGAGTTTTTCCTCTAACTGCATGATTGCCTTTCTCCTTGAGTAGACGTTTTTCATTCGCTGTTCCCATCAACATGGTGTTGGCAAGTCTTTGGAAAGAAGACGTTCGCTGGAACCCGAATGAGTAACCTCGTTAGTAGTCGAAGAGAACACTCCTAGATGGAGGGAAGCAGGGTGAGGAGAGTTTCAAGATGGAACGTGTGTTCGATGTGTTGAGGAAAGTGAGGGTAGCGTATGGAACGAATACTGTGTCAAGGTGTGAATGGGCAGTGCCATACCTGTCAGAGTCGAGCTATGCAGCTGGTTCGCTGTCCTGGCTGTAACCACTGGTTCTGCCCGACCTGTATACGGGGGCTTGGCGAGATACGAGCTGTGAGAGGTGTGCAAGGATTTGGTTAGAAGTGATGACACGTCTCATTATGCTTTCGATAGTCGAAGCATGGATCAATAAGGTCACGTTACCAAACGGATCAAGTGAGGTGTGGTGATGGTTGAGGTCAAGGATAGCCAGTTCCGACGCCCCACGAAGGATGCACAAAAGCGACCTCATGAGTTCAGTCGCATTATTGTTTGTGCTACCTGCATGCGTCCTCTGCGCGTGACGTTTGGGAACGTGAACAAGAACTATCTCCCATACTACAGGGACATGAGCGTTGAGCGGAAGCTACCCTGCTCTGTCGCGGAAGCTGGGTACTACTCTGTAAGAAGCAGTCTGGTCGTAATGCAATTTGGGGAAATATTGAGAAGCTTTGAGTTACCCCATACCTGGCGTGAGGCAATTCAGGCATATCATTTCGTGAGGTAGCAAGACGTTTTGATGTGAACCGTGAGTCTCTACGTCGGCTAGTACGGCACTGGAACAAAGAAGAGTAGACAATAAAAAAATGAGCGCGTTACCTAAATGACTCATCTTGTCTAGGTGACACGCTCACCTTCTTGGAACGGAATCGACGGGAGTCTGGTGATCTACAAGACACCTATGTGACAATGTGTCATGTTTGGCCACGCACGCGACTGAGGATACAGGTATGCTCTCTCTGCGGGAAAAGCGCATAACAAAAAGCATTCATTCATCGGACGAGGATAGACATCCTCACATGCCATCTTACATCAGGGCTGAGGTGACTTTATGGCCTTATATACTTCTTATAGTCACCGCATGAGATAGTCGTTTAGAAGGAGGAAAGAGGTGAGGATATGTCTATGCCGAGGACAGAGGAACTACAAATTCAGAGTGTAAAAGGGAGAACGTCTTCTGGGAGTCCGTGCTTCACACCATGGTTCGGTGCTGGTTGAGAGGAAAGATCAAGAAGTCAAACCTGTGCAGCCTAAAGAAGAGAAGAAACGATGTGTTGCGAACTCATGAGTTCGCAACACATCGTTTCTTCTCTTCACATAGTAGATAGATCGCTGTTTTGAGGAGGAGATGAATGAACGAGAAACCGTTATATGCAGAAAGTAATTCTCATGTATCTTCTTATGCCACGTGATCAGGCATGCACGAACGACGGGGTGCGAAACGATTTCTCTCGTGGACATAGTGATGGCGAAGGCCGGAAACGTCGTACATGAGCTGATGTTTCCTGTCGATGAGAACGCGAGGCAGAATATTGGTGAGGTGAAAACCCATCTTCAGTACGTGGAGATTGCTGCCGCGAACAATGACTTTCGCCTCATTGATTGGCTGGCTATAGTGGACCTGCTCCTACACGGATCTCTGCTTTCCCGCGACTGTTTTTGCTGCTGAAAAGAGTTTATCAGCAGTGTCTTTAGGGTTGAAAGAGCAGCAGAATCATCAGAAACAGCATCTCTTTCGGTCATGGGACGTCGTGTTTCTAGCAAATGGGCGGATGTACCAGGAAGGGGACATACATGCCGTTCTTCTTGCAGGAATTGTGTGTTGCCCATCTGCAACACACCTCGAGGAGTTCCCAATTTTTGTTCCAACATGATCCCACACAGGCGAACCACTCTTTTACTGTGGCACACAGTATGGTAGAGTGATACACATACCCGTTGTGCCACTCCACCGCTTTTTTCGCTGAAAAGTAAGTCAGAGGAGAATGTTTTATGCCACTCGACCCACAAGCCCAAACTCTTTTGCAACAACTGAGTGCTGCGAACGCTTGCCCTTTTCATGCCCAAACTGTCGAGGAGAATCGGCAAGCCTTGAAAGCTATGTATACTCCCGTCGTATCAACCCCTGTGGCCCACGTTGAAGACCGCGTCGTGAAGAGCCCTGATGGAGATATCCCGGTTAGAATCTATACGCCGCAAGGACGTGGTCCTTTCCCCGTTCTGGTCTTCTTCCACGGAGGTGGCTGGGTGGTTGGTGACCTGGAAACGCACGATGACTCGTGTCGTCGGCTTGCCAATGGAGCGAATTGTCTCGTCGTCTCGGTTGAGTATCGCCTCGCCCCCGAACACAAATTTCCCGCTGGGCTGAAAGATTGTTATGCTGCAACCCAATGGGTTGCGACAGATGCAGCCCATTTCAATGGAGACCCTTTGCGGATAGCGGTTGGTGGAGCCAGCGCTGGCGGCAATCTCGCGGCAGTCGTCGCTCAAATGACGCGAGACAGAGGAGGTCCCGCACTGGTCTTCCAGTTGCTGATCTATCCGGCCACGGATTTCCGCATGAACACGGTTTCCAGCAAAGAAAATGCTGAGGGCTACTATTTGACCACGCCGGACATGATTTGGTTCATGAATCATTACTTGAATACCGAAGAGGAAAAGCTCAATCCTTTGGCCTCTCCACTCCTTGCTCCTGATCTGAGTGGGTTGCCTCCGGCCCTGGTGATCACCGCCGAGTATGATCCGCTACGCGATGAAGGTGAGTTGTACGGCCAAGCACTCAAGGAGGCAGGTGTTCCTGTGACCGTTTCCCGTTACAATGGCATGATTCATGGATTTGTCTCACTGGCATCGATCTTCGACCAGGGGAAGCATGCAGTCGCTGAATGCTGTACTGCCTTACAAGCAGCCTTTCACGCTCAAACGAACGCGTAATCCAGCAGAGGAGTAGGCAGAAGTACTGATCCTCTGACGATACCTCGCAAGCTGATGATGTGGACCAGCTTTCATAGTTCATCCGCAGAAATGGTGCTCAGCAATTTTAGGAGGCAGAAACCGAGAGAAGAGAGATCAATATACTACTTCCCTGAGTACAAAAAGGACAAATGGCTTCTCACGTGGCAACACATTTCTCCATCTTCATATTGTTGAGCACTATTTCTGTGGATGAACCATCAAATCAGCATCAGGTCATCTTGCAAGCTATTAAGTAAAATATATAATGAGCACCGTGTCAAGTCAACTGAAAATGTTACCGAATGATGATGGTTCCCTCAATTGAAAATGTTACCAGAGGGCGGTACGCGCCTCCCTTCCCACCCTCCCCTGCCAGTTCATCCGTCTGCCGCCTCTCC
>JAABUX010008933.1_pt1 | contig 11457 bp, 8 predicted proteins | sample 5561851 | NCBI WGS metagenome assembly JAABUX01 (sample SAMN10711883, study PRJNA513361) | rock metagenome | isolation source: Antarctica rocks | place: Antarctica: Victoria Land, Richard Nunatak red sandstone | collected 2016-01-03 | reverse complement strand
GCGCGTACTATGCAAGCCGCCGCTGCGCGGCGTTTCACCTTCAATTTTGTGGGCCGCGAACGCCCGTTTGCCGCACTTTGTTATAGTCTCCATGCCTAAAGTATAACAGATGGGTGCGCTTCGCGCAATCGACCGTTGGGCAGCGCACCGACACTGCATAAATGCGAGTGAAAGAGGCAAAAAAGGCCCCCGCGTGGGGCGCGACTGCACGCAGCGCCCCCCGGTGAACGCCGTCACCCTGGCCGTTGGAGGGACTACGCGGCCCCGAACCGCTCGGCCCGCGACGGCGGCCGCCAACCAGGCGGCTTACAGGGGCATCCTACGCTGTCGTGGTAGGGCGAGTCCTTCAACAAACACGGCTGAGGGGGGGCTTTTGTAGGGTTGGTACTTTCAGCGCGCCACGCTGGCGGCTCTGGCGGCGCCGCGTTGTCACTTCTGAGCCCCAGGCGCTCAAGGAGCGCAACCAACGAGCGCACCGGCAGCAGACGGTACAGGTTGCTCTTGCCTAGCCCGCGCCGCTTGATGCCCACCAGGCCCATCGTGGCGAGCCAGTGCGCCCAGCGAATCACCGAGCGCGTCGAGGAGGCCGTCGCGGCTGCCAGCGTCTCCTGGGAGGCGAAGGTCTCCCCGTCGTGCTGATAGCTGAACAGCGCCAGCAAGAGGAGCTTCGGGCCACGCGGCAAGCGGGCACAGCGTAGCACGTCATGGCCGAAGGCGGTCCAGTTGCCCTTCTTCAAGTCGGGCATGTAAGGCGTATAGCTCATGAGCGCACCCCACCACCCAGCGCGGCCCCTTGCGGGGCGTCCGATTGACTAGTCTCCGTGCGCAGGGCGCGCAGTCGCCAGTAGCGATATTCGGCCAACTCCGCCGGCGTGGCCTCGGCGAAGAGGTAGGGGCGGGACCACGCGCGCCGCTCCGGGCTCGCCGGCGAGGAGCCGGCGAGGATGGACCGCGCGCGGGCGAGTGTCGCGGTGAGCATCGCGTCGCCGCCCATTGCCGTGGCGATCCGCGCACGGCTGTTGATCGTCGTGCTGTGATCGGAGCGCCCGAGCGCCCGCGCCGCCGCGAGGTTCGTGAGGTGGTGATCCTCGACGAGCAGGTAGGCGCACACATGGCGTGCCTGGGAAACATCAGACTGTCGGCCCGTGCCGAGGATCGCGTCGGGCATGACCGCGACGGCCACCGCCGGGTGAGCCTCGTTATAGGCCCGCGCCACGGCAGCGATGACTTTTTGTGCCCCTGACCCATCGGCCGGGATGGCAACACTTTGACAGGCGCGCGCGACGTTGCTATGCTCTGTAATGAGCATAGGGGTGTTTTCGAGCATAAAGCCCTCCTACTCCGCTCAAAACCCGGTTCGGGAGCTGGTAACTCCTTCGGGCGGTGAGCTTCGTTTGGTGGCCCTGGTGGTTCCGCTTGCAATTTGGTGGCACCAGCGCCGGTTCTATTAAAAATGGTTGGCGGTAAGGGGCTCATCGGCTACTAGCCGGTGGGCCTCTTATTTTATGGCTGCTACAGCCACGCTTCTGTGTTAAATGGCAGACTCCTTCATGGTGGGTAGTGTAGCCCACGCCTTGCGCTGCCGCAACACTCCCCGTGTGCAATAGAGCCACCACGGCCAGCCCGAGCGCGCCGCGCTGTCGCAATCTCATGGCGATCTCTCCCGATACTCGAGCTTTCAATAGCAATGCTACTACCTTCTGCAGCCGGTCTATCCACGCATCGTGAGCGTGCCCCTTGCCAGTGCCCCGCCGGCGTCCTCCCCGAGGAAAGCGGAGTGGAGCGCGTGGGCCTCCACGACGTACGTCCCCGGCTTCGTCTGCAACAAGAGACCCCCGGACCATTTCACGACGCCCCGCGCGTCCGTTCGGGGATTGTTCCCCGGAGTAGCCACCGGCACGGGTAGCGTCGATCCGTCGCTCTTATCGCATGTCTGACACGTAAGATCGAACTCTAGCGCCGCGTTGGGCGGCAGGCCGCTACCAACAATCGTGATCGAGGGGGTATCACTCCCTGCGGCTAGCGTGATCTGGGCGGGCATCACCGTCAGGGCACCTAAGTGCGCCGCCGGCGCCGGCGGGTGGTACGGGTTAATCACCGCTCGTAGGAACAGCGGCAGGACGACAGCGCCCACCAGTAAAGCTTCTCTGCCCCGCCACAGCATCTTGCCGATCGTTGTCGTCCTCATAACGCCTCCGTGCGCACCACTGGGGCCGTGCGCTCCTCCGTGGCTACCCGTAGCGCCGTGTTGAGCCGTTGCGCTTGGAGTCGCGCCGCGCCCTCGTCGGGTGTCGTCGTGAACAGGGCCGGCTTGCGCTGATCGTAGATGCCCCAGCCGCCCACGCCCCACACGGACAGGCGCATCGCCACGAACGGCCCGCCGCCGGCGCGGCGTAGCCGCCAGCGCAGCCACAGGCACTCACGATCTCGCACGGCGAACACCAGGCCACCCAGGGCACCCAGCGCCACCACGAGCGGACCCGCCAACGCTCCAAGGCCCAGCGCCGTCAGCGCGTAGCCACCTCCCAGCGCCACGGCCAGCAGGAAGATCACCAGGTCGGCGTCGCCTCGATGCAGGCCCAGGCGACGCCCCGACTCGCGCAGAGCGTCGCCGCCGTCGATCAGGATATCGCGCAGCATCACCGGCAGCACCCAACGCCGGAAGGGCCGGGGTTGTCCACTAGCGCGCGTCCATCGCTCGCGTGCGCTCCGTGTCCACCTAAACTTTCGCCTCATGTTTTACTCCCTCTATCTATAGCCAGCTAGGAGTCAGTGAGCGCACCTTGGACCGCGCCTTGGTTGCCGCTGCCAGGGCCGGGTTGCGCGCTATATTCAAGGCGCGGCCGGCACCAGCACCGATCCGGCTGACCGCCTCCGTCGTCAACTCTGGGGCGGCGAGCAGCACGGCGATGAGCGCCACGCCGGCCGCCACATGGACCAGTGGATTGTTGAACACATCGTGCGGATCTTTACTTCCCGTCAAGGCGAACACGAACGCCACGCCCGCGCTTATCTCGATCACGTACACCAGGGGCAGCGCCGACAGCGCCGTGATACTCTTGACCCACCAGAAGAAGATCGGCCGCGTCGCCGCCAGCAGCACCAGGGGGATGCACAGCGGCGCGATGATGAACAGGGCCACGAGCAGCACGAGCGTCCCGATGCGCGTGAGCACGATAATCCCGAACATCACCACCATGACCACGAGCAGCGCCAGCGCCACGAGGACGCCCACTGTGAACTTCACCAGGCTGGCTATGTCGCCCTTGTCGATGGTGGTGAGCTTCGTCAGGGCGTCGTTGAGGGGCTTGAGGGCATCCTTGCCGATGTAGGTCACGGCGTCCTGCACCCAGGTCCAGACAGCGTGCTCCACGGTGGTTAGGATTGAGGCGTACCAGTAGACAAGGACAAGCTCCCCCATCAGGATCAGTACGGCGCGCATCGGCTTCAAGCGGAACAGGTCCACGACATAGGCCACGACGCGCACAGAGACGAGCACGGCCAGCGCCGCCTTCCCAAATAGGATGAAGTAGTGTAGGAAGGTCCCGAGCGGGCTGTATTGCGCGCCCGTCAGGTCCGGTTGGTGGAGGATCGCCGGGACGATCCCCCCCGCCAGCGCGTTGCGGCCGCCCTCTTGGAACCCGTTCCACCAGGACAGAGAGCCCATAAGTATCGAGCCCATCATCTCGCCCATGTCGATGCACACGTTGCCTGGTAGGCAGAACACGCCCGGCTTATCGCCCAGTTTTGGCTGGTTCTGGACATCCAATGTGCCCTGCGCCACCTTCGGGCCGGTGTCCTGACCGCCGAATACATCGCGCAGCGTGTGCGCCTCGATTACGTACGTCCCCGCCTTCGTCTGCGGCGGCAAGTTACCCCCCCAATTCAACTCGCCGCGGGCGTCTGTCTTGGCCTTGTTGCCTGGGTCGGGTAGTGGCCCGTCAATGGCTTCGCCATCGGTCTTCGGCCCGCCCGTTAGGTCCAACTCTAGCGATGTATTCGGTGGTAGGTCACGGCCCACCACTGTAATTGGCAGGTTATTGTCTGCCGAGAGGGTCAGCGGGTTTGGCCGCACGTCGAGCGTACCGGCCTGGGGCTTCTCCGTCGCCGTGGGAGCGGGCGTGTACGTCGGCCGATCCGTCGCGGTCGGGTAGGGTGTCTGTGTCGCTACCGGCGTGTCCGTGGGGACCGCCGTGGGCGTGTCTGTGGGCTTCGACGCGCCGACGGCCAGCGTCGGCAGCAGCGCCGCGAGGATGCCCAGGATCGCCAGAGCGCATTTCATGCCGCTCATGCCGCCCCCTCTTCCGCTTCCGCAGGGCTAGGCGGGGCCGGTGCCGCTGGCGCGGGGGGCAGCGCGGCGCCGGTAGCCCAGCGCGCGCGCCGGGCCATCGTCGCCGCCACTACGCCAGGCCACAAGCCGCCGTGCGCGGCCGTCCAGGCGTCGCGCTCGTCGCGCTCGGCCGGCTGCGTCTTGAACAGCGCCAGGTCTACGTCCGGTATCTCCAAGTTCACCTTCCCGCGCTTGGCGATACTAGCGCGCTGCGAGCGTACGATCACGTACGCCTGCGCATAGCCATCCGAGGACGCGTCGGGGGGGACAACGTGCAGGCCGGGCAACTCCCCCGCCTCGCGCTCGGTGATGCCCAGCGTCTTGGCGAGCCACGCACTGCCCGCCTCCACGCCTACTTGCTCGTTGCGTGTGTTGCACACGATGAGCACGGGCAGCGTGTTGAGCATGTCCAGGGCGCGGGGGCTGGCTTTCATGTGGGTGATGTACTGCGTCCCGAATAAGATGCGCCGCCGCTTGTGGCGACTCTGTAGCGTGATCTGGCCGATGTGCTCGGCGGCCACGTCGATGATGTTGTGCCCCTCGTCAATCACCTCCGCTTCCATGGCTGGCCGGCCGTCCACCCGTTTGAGGTGCGCCCGCGCGGCCGTGCGCAATTCCATGAGCCCTTCCATGATGCGGAAGGCCGCCACGGCGATCTTGCCTTTGCAGTGGCGCACGTCGAGCACCACCATCTGCGCCAGCACGTCGGCGTCCATCTCGCGGTCGGCCAGCGACGCGTAGATGCCGTCGCCGACATACTCGGAGAAGCCCAGCATCATGTTTTCCAGTTCCACCTTGCGCGCGGCCGCCACCTTGAGCCCTTTGAGGTACACGATCAGCTCGCGTTCCAATGGATAGGGGTGCTCATCGGGGCCGCGATCGCGGGCATATACGGCGCGGATCGCCTGGGCCAGCGTGGCATACTGCCAACTCGTCAGCCGCTCCACGTTCTCCCCACGGCCGAAGAACGTCTCGTGCAGGGTCAGCATCTCGCTGACGCGTGCCTCGGGGTTGAGCCGGGCGCAAATCTGCCAGGGATTGAGCGCCGGCGGCGTCGCCCCGGTCTCCGTGTCCAGGAGCGTCAGGTAGGTCCCTTTCCACACCTCGCACAGGGGGCGGTAGCTGCCGGTGGAGTCGAACACGACGGCCCCGTTGCCCTCGGCTAACGTCTGCTTGGTCAGTTCGTTCATAATGACCGACTTGCCCGAGTTAGGCACGCCGAAGATGCCCACCTGTTGCGTCGCTATGTCGGGCGCGTCGAGGTCGAGGTAGACCGGCTCGTGGGTGTCCGCCGTGACGCCCAGCGGCATCCCCGAGGTATGTCCCGGATTGTCCGTGTGGTAAGGGAATGTCGTGGCGACGGCGGCCGTCATGTCCCGCAGCAGATGCAGGTTGCCGCCGTCCGCCGTGGGCAGTGTGGCGCGGTACAACTCCAATTGGTCGAACCAGCCCTGCCCGATGCCGCACTTGGCCCCGCGCAGCGCCGCCTTGGCCAGGGCGACGCGCCGCTGAAGTTGCGCCGGCGAGTCGGCCAGCACCGTCACGATCAGCGAGAAGCGGAAGATGTTGGTGTCCGGGTCCTCGGTCTCGTCCAGCGTGCGCCGGTGCTCCGCTTCGGCGCGGGACAGCTTGACCTTCTTGCCGCCGGTGCGGTCCTCGCGCACGTCGTTGAGCGCCAGCGCCTTGCCGGCCAGCCGCTCCACGCGCCCGGCCTCGCGGTTCTGATCGCGGCCCTCGATAGTGAGGGCGATGCGGGCATGGGGCAGGGCCAGCAGGGGTTTGACCCAGCCGGGGTAGGCCGTCTGCCGCAGGCGCGTGACGTAGAGGGAGCGGGCGTAGCGCACGCCCCATGGCCCGGTGATCGTGAGGTAGCCCGCGCGCTCGTGCAGGTCGAGCGCCGTCGTCGCCGCGTGCAGCTCGGTCAACGTGGGCTTGCCGGGGACCGCCCGGCGCGGCTCCATCCCCTCCGGGGGGGCGCCGTCGTGGGTCGGCGCGGCGGCCATGGACCGGACCAGGAGGTCGTCCACCTCCGCGCGCGTCAAGCGCCGGTTGTCCAGGCCCATCGCCGTGTAGAAGCGCGTCACCTCGGCCAGGTAATGGCCGAACTCGGTGCGCCGCTCCTCGGCCAGCCCCGCCTTGTCGCGCTGGAAGCGGCCACGCACGGCCTCCAAGCCCACCGGCCGGCGCGCTTCAAGGGTTAGATAGGCGCGCCGGTCGGGGATGTCCGTCGCGTAGCGCCGGGCGTACCACTCCTTCTCTAGTGCCAGGAGCACGGCGGTCGGTAGATGGCCCGGCACGCCCCGCTGCCGGCGGTCCAGTTCGGCCAGGGCCGCGTCCCCGCGCACGGCGCGGTTGTCGATAACCACACGCGCCCGCTGCTCCGGCGCCAGCAGCGCGGCCGCGTCCGCGAACAGCGAGAGGATGCGCGCCTGATCGTCGTCGTCGCGCCCCGAGAGGTTGAGCGCCTGCACGGCGCGCACCTCCACCAGCCGCCCGTCCGGCCGCGTCAGCAGGCCGTCGTCGTCAACGGACAGGCCGCCGCCGGCGATGTTCCCCCGCATGTCCTCTTTGCCGCCCAGGACCTTCCAGGATGGCGCGGGAGCCGTGAGCATGGCCCAATGACCCCCAAGGGCCACCAGGGCGTGGCGCGGCGCCGCCGCGCCCACCGTGGCCCCCCACGCCGCCCACGCGGCCGTCCCCGGCCCCCAGGCGCGCGGGTTGCGGCCGAGGGCGGGGGGGCGCGCGGGCAGGGGTGCCGGCGCCCAGGACGCCAGCGGGTTGGCGGGCGGGTGCTGGGCGTAGCGGCGGCGGCGTTCCAAATACGCCTCCAACTGTTTCAGGTAGGGCTCGCGCGCCGTGGTAGACCAGTAGCCCAGCGCCACCCCGATGACGACGCCCGGTATGGAGACATCGAGGGCGTCCCCGACGGCCGCGCCGATGACGAGGAACACGAGCACGACGCCGGCCGCGATGGAGAGCGCGAACCAGCCGAATTGATCCCAGGGGGCGCCCAGGTCCGCCAGGGGGCCGGGGGCGCGGTCGATGTACTGCTTGGTATGCACCCGCGCGTAGGGCGTCTGCTCGTGCTCAGTCGCCGCCATGTTACCCCCCCGCCGAGATCTGCCCGAACTTGCCGGCCAGGTAGGTCAGCAGCGGCCCCAGGATGAAGAAGATGGCGATCAGGCCCATGATGACGCGCCCGACGATGGTGCGTCCGATCTGCTGGCCGGCGATCATGAGAACGACGCCGATGACGGCGAGCGAGGCGACGACGCCGACGCCGCGCTTGATGAGCGCGGTCTTCAGGTCGTCGCCGATCCCGAAGAGTTGGTCGAAGATGTTGCCGCCGCCGGCGGGGGGGTTGGGGTCGTTCGGCATCGCGCTTATGTGGCTAACCAGGCCGTGCGCCGTGGTCAGGGCGTGCGACGCGTAGGGCGCCAGATGGGGGGCCATGGTGTGCAGTGCGTAGGTTGTCTCGGTGATCATGGTGTTGTGTCTCCTACTGGATAGGGTGGTGTGGTGTAGGTGGGCTGACAGGTGTTGTCGTGTGTCCTGTGTCAGGGGCGTGTGTCGGGCTGAACGCTGCCACCGCTCCATCGCTCCATGAGCCCTTGGTGGCCCGCGCAGGCGTAAAATAGGCGTCCCTGGGTGTGTGACACCCGCCTGAACAGGGGTTGAACACGCGCTTGAACACCCTGCTGAACGGAGGGTAAGCCTCGGCTTGAACGCCGCTTGAACGCCCATCACAGCCCCATCTCCTTGATGCGCGCGTTGACGGTGCCGACCGACTTCCCGACCCGGCGCGCTATGTCGCGCTGCGAAAGGCCCTCCGCGTACAGCGCCCGGATGGCCTCTCGTACGTCGTCGGCGCCAGTGCTGGTACCAGTGCTGGCGCCCTCCGTGCCGGTAGCCGTTGCGACGGCGCCGGCGTCCTGGGCGTCGGCGTCGCCCCCGGCCAGCGTGCCGGGTGAGGATTGAAACTCATTCCGCGCGGAATAGTCGCCGGTGTCGTCGGCCTGGTCGATCCCCGCCGACGCGGCGATCTCGGCCATAGCCGTGGCTTCCCGCGCCGCCCTGGCTGCTCGCAGTTCACCGATGGACACTGGCGCGTCCGGGCCACCCGGCGCAACCTCCACGGGCTCTACTAAAGGCGCGGCGTCGTGCGTCCCCTCCGGTGCCTTCGGCGCGGCGCTCGCGGCCGTCTGCCCCTCGGTCTCTGCCGGCGCCGGCGTCTGCATGTCGTCGGTATCCTCGGTGTCCTCGACGTGCGGTGGTTCCACCGTCAGGGGCGTCGTGTGGAACTGCTGCTGTCGGAGTTGCCGCGCTAGCGCCAGCGCCTTGGTGAGGCGGCGCTTGCCGAGGCGCACGCGCAGCCGCATGAACGGATCGCGCTGCCAGAAGCGCGTCGTGACGACGATGGGGGGCGCGGCCTCCTGGCTGATGATCGCCGTGCCCTTGCGCGGCAGGTGGAGGCGCGTGGTCAGGCTGGCCTCGATGCGGGGCCAATCCCCGGCGTACATCACCTTGATGTCGCTCACGCCTTGCGACGCCACCGCCACCCCGATGTTGAGGTAGCGCACGGCGGAGATGAAATCATCGAAGGCTTTCACCGGCGACATATTGGCGAACTCGTCGGCGAGGATGCGGACCCGCCGTTTCAGGGGGAGCCCGTTGGAGGCGCGGGTGAACTCGTTGAACATCATGGGGAAGATCGTCGTGAAGAACGGCCGCGAACTCTTGCGCTTGCCCATGGCGATGGGCACGTACACGATGGTCGGCACGGTCAGGAAGGCGGCGGTATCCCAGTCATTGCCGTCCATTGACGCGGCCACGTTCGAGTTGAGCAGCACGCGCGTCGCGTCCCGCGCGCCGTCCATCGCCGTGATGCCCTTGGCCTTCTCCTTGATCCCGGCTAGGTCCAGGCACGCGGCGCCGTCCTCGTCGTCCTTGACGAAGCGCGCCACGTCGGCCAGCGACACGCGCGCCCCGTCGTCCCCGGCCTCCATGCGCAGGTGGGTGGCGACGGCCGTCAGCACGCGCTTGGTCGGCTGGCCTATCGTGGGATGGTCGACCCCGATCACCCCGATCACCCAGGCGTCGATCAGGGCCTCGACCTCCTCGGCGTCGGCGCAGAGCCCGAGTACGTTGAGGCGCATCGAGCCGGGGCTGAACGGGTCATAGACCCACACGCGCCAGCCTGCCCGTTCCATGACGGCTATCGTCGTGTTGGTTAGCTCCGCGTCGGGTTTGGGGTCCATGAGGACCATGGACGCGCGCAGCCGCTTGGGGAGCTTCATCTCGCTGAACGTCCAGGGCACGAGCTGCGTCTTGCTCTTGCCCGACCCAGGGCTTCCGCTGACCATGACGTGGGCGCATTGCGTTTCGTGATTGATCGTGACCAGGCGCTTGTAAGCCGTGCCCACGGGCCAACCGTTCGACGTGAGCCAGCTGCCCTCTTTCAATTCGTGCAGCGACATGGCCCCTTTGGTCGTCCGGGTCGCCGGCGCCGGCACGGCCCCGTTCGGGCGCGTCACCATCCCGAGCCCCGCGCTGCCCACGGTGCCCACAGCGCCACCGAGCAGGCCCACCGCGCCGCCGGCGGCGCCGAGCGCGCGCAGGACGGCCCCGAGCGGGACGCCCACGCCGCCGCCCTCGGACGGCTGGCGCGGCCCCGTCGCCGGCGCGTGATAGCCCGGCTGGGGGTATGGGTAGGGCATCGGATAGCCCATGGCGGGGCCGGCGGCGGGGGGAGTTGTGGTGCGCTTGGCTGCGCGGCGCTTGCGGCGCACAAAATGACCACGGACGGCGGCGGCCGCCAGCACGGCGACTTCCGCCAGGTGCTCGTCCCCAACGTAGGATCGCCCGCGCGCGTCCAGAAGTCGATGCGCGCGGGCTGGGGGGAGCGCGCTCCATGTGTCGTAGCTCATGGGCGTGTTGGTCACGAGCCGCTGGAGACCGTCCGGGGTCCAGTGGTTGTGTGGCGATACGGCAGTCAAGTTGTAGGCGAGCCACCGCAAAATCTGCTCATGTGTCTGTACCGCCATCCCCATGTAGGCCGGGGCCTGGGACAGCGCGTGTAGCGCGTCGGGTAGAAACGGTAGTGTACTCATGGCGGTCCTCGCTGGGTAGAGTGGCCTGGCACCTAATTACATCCTACGGCTATCATGGGGGGACAACCCATCACTAACCCATCATTTCGTGCGTAGGGCTTTCTGCAATCGTCGCGCGGAGGATAGACTGGATGCATCCGCTACGAGAGGCGCGCGAACGGCGCAATCTGTCACAACAAGCCCTGGCCGATTTGTGCGAGTTGGGGCTCGCCACCATCGAGCGCGCGGAACGCGGACGCACGTTGCGGCCGGACACGCGCCACCGTCTGAGCACGTTCTTCGGGCTGTCGGCGGGCGAGTTGGGTCTGATGTGCGACGGACAGAACGGACAGAAGGGAGAGGCCGCCGATGCCGAGGCAACCGACGCGGGAGACAGGGGCATGAAGCGACGTGGCATGCTCGCCGCGCTCGGCGTCGCGGGCGCGGCGCTCGTCGCGCCCGCCGCATCGGGGCTCCTCCTCGACGCGCTGGATCGTCCGTCCATCGACAGCGCCATCCTGCCGTCACTCGACGCCATGACACAATCCTATTGGCAACTCCGCGCTCACGTCGCAACGCCCGACCTGCGTCCGGCGGTCGGCGCGCATCTCGACACGCTGAGGCGGTTGCTCACCGGGTATGGCGCGACCCCCTCCGTGCGGGCGCGGCTGTGCGCGCTGACCAGCGAGGTGGCGCAGATCGCGGGGGCCATCGCGTACGATGACGACGCGCCGGCCGACGCGCTGGCCGCGTATCGCGCGGCCATCCAGGCCGCGCACGAGTCGGGCGACATGGCCGTGCATGTGGCCGCGTTGGGGCGGCTGACGCTGCTCTCCAATCATCTGCGCGATCATCGCGGCGCCCGCGCGTCCATCCAAGAGGCGGTGGAACGCGCCGGAACGCGCGTGAACCCGACGATCCGCGCCTGGCTCGCGGTGGTAGAAGCCGAAACGTGCGCCCACCTCCGAGATGTGCGTGGACACCACCAGGCGAGTGAGCGGGCCGCGACACTCGCGCGGCAGGTCGACCCGGCTGAGT
>JAABUX010008931.1_pt1 | contig 11459 bp, 12 predicted proteins | sample 5561851 | NCBI WGS metagenome assembly JAABUX01 (sample SAMN10711883, study PRJNA513361) | rock metagenome | isolation source: Antarctica rocks | place: Antarctica: Victoria Land, Richard Nunatak red sandstone | collected 2016-01-03 | reverse complement strand
GTGTTGAGCGCACAGATGACCTGTCATCAGGGTCAGTATTGCTCTTCCCAGGCTGAATTGGCTTCCAAGCCATGATCCATGGATAGATGCTGCGACGACACATTCTCCATCTGGGCCAAGACGCGGGATGAGGCAGCAAGGCCTAAGGACCACGTACAGCTCGTGGATCCGCAGTGGTGAGTGTTCGCCCATTGTACCGTCAGCCTGCTCCTCCATGACATTACTCATCGATGGAGTAGACAGCATGGTGAGCATACCATTACTGGCATTAAACTGCGGGGTGCCGAACTCGGTTGAGGACATAATGCAGCGAGTGCGGCCTGTACGACGGGAGTATTGGTTGTCGGATGATGAATGGAGAATTTATGGAAGGTAGGAGGATTTTGGACTTCGGAGAAATTTGGTAAAGTACATTGGTACATCCAATGACATTCGCTGAAAGAGTGGGTGGAAATAGTGCACAAGTATCGTAAGGTAGTAATTGAAGCAGACAAGGGTTAGGTACACACGAACAGAGGCGGAACCCTGCCGCCCGTACTTATTCTGGAATAGCTAAGCTCGAAGATAAGACCATAGATAACTGTTCGCTGAGCATACTCTGAATTGGCATGATCGCCTATGGTATAATGATTCATTCCGAGGTACGGGCTGGGTGGATGTCTGACATGCGTAAGGTTTTTCCCATGCATGATGAATGGCTTGCGGAGCCAATGGATCTGCCACATTGATTGCCCGGGCCGATACCACGACCTATGGACATGCAGCCCCCACTGTACTTCTTGGGACAATGTCAACAGCAGGATAGACGTGGAACGATCAGGCTGACAGCTCCGAGCTCCTCCGGCTAAGCGCAGAATGGTTGAAGAGTATATGCCATTGGACTCCCATCGATCCCAGCTTTACATAGCTGGGAAATCTCCGATTCGGTATCCGTGTCGGATCAACATGTAGACCGGTCAGTGATGCTTTCGTGTTCGGGGTGGAGGTGGGGTTCGAGAATTCGTCTCCATATCGAGGGACTCGCCCACATAGCCGATGACAGCGTAGCTGACCGTCATCATAACAGTGAGAGTGTTGCACCGCCTCAGGGACACCTACTCAATTCCGCAGATAGGAGAGTGTACATTATTGATTACCATAAAGAATGCCAGAGCAAATTTGGATCTTGCGAGGACAGCCTTATGAGGCTATCCGGGTGCCACTAAAGCAGGCTAGTAATATTCAGGACTAGCTCTATTCTTATCTGCCTCGCGGGTGACAAAAAAGTCCGAACACGGGAGCGGAGATCCCCACCAAAATTCTCGGCTAAAATCTCCTGAATGTTCGGACTTTTTTGTCACCCGCGAGTCTGCCAAGAAATGCGATGAATGTGCTCGAGGTAGTCTTGCATCGGAATTGCTACATATCGCTGTCCTCGACCCTCTACACCAAGGCGGTTCAGGCATGGCACACGATGCCCCTGTCCTTGTATTCGGCGCCGGTCTCTACGCAATCGTCTTAATCATTGTCAACGGAGCTATGGATACTGCTATCCCTGCATCGAACCAATCGTCCCTCCTTTGTTCACACCTCGGTCTTTGGTACTCTCACCAAGTCGCATTCTCACAAGGAACCTACGACCGTTAGAGATGACTAGAATCAGAGCCGCCCTATGCCACCCAGAAAGAGCATTGCCTATAGATGGTACTCGCAAATACAAGGCCGAACCGAAGTCGTGGGGGTTCTGCAGGGATATGAGACCCGGCCCTGTGCTGAGAGTCGTGCTACCTAATAGCAATCTGGGGCAGGATATTCAGTGATAAACATGGCGGAGACTAAATCACAAGGACAAGCATGACTTTCAGAGGCCTTATATTTTCCCAGAGGCTGCTCAACATGAAGATTATCGCTCCACTCCACGTCAACGCCATGTCATCCAGAAGCTGAAATGCTTGCGCCCAAAAGTTCCAGTTGGAATATAATTCTCGCGTTCCGGAAAGGACCTTCCCAGAACCCAGCTTTCCTTACAATATCACGGACGACTATAAGACCTGAGTAAGAGGGATACTGTAAACTATATTTGTCTGCTATGGATACATAGCGGAGTCGGGGCGACCGATATGAATGAATTGATACAGGAGATCAGTGCAGGCCTATCATCTGGGTCAACTTGGGACACCGTCTCATGTAGTGACGGTCGTCTCACGCTGCTTATGTCTACCATGCTCTCATCCCATGTTGCCCTAAGATTGTTCACGTATGTTAGCACCTGGTGACCCTTCGGGTTTACTCCTCACCTAACAAATTCGGACTCGGAAATTCACGGGCCTGCCATAATACCCGACTCGTTGGTAGCCAACCGTTATAAGACATATCCCAGGATCCCGTGTCCGATTTGCGCTCCAACAAATCGCCTGATCGTACTTGGTCTGACAGGTGGGAAACACGCGCTTCTTCGATTAGGCACGAAATATCCCGCCTCGGAGCACTTTCATGCATGCAGCGCAAGATACTTAGCGAGTTGAAACAGAAGTTATCTATGATAAGGAGACAGAATTTGGGGGTCGAATCGTCTTCCACGTCACACCCTGTCTATAGTACTTTTACTCTCCTTCTCCCAACTATAATCATATGTTAGTATGAAGTTGTTCGGTGGACCACTGCCTGTCATACTTCTCCATCTGTCTACGATATCCCATGGTGCAGCGCCTCGGACCTTCCCGACAACACTTTCGCAGCTCAGCAACGCATCTAACCCCCACAGCTTGACGCGCCTGATTCACCTCAAGTTAGCAGAGTCCCAGGCCAAGTTTTTACAGCAAAGCCATCAAACTGATGATGGCAGTGCACTTCCAGCAAGCCCTGCCTACTACAGAATCCCACGATCTACCCAGGCATTGGTATGTAACATCTTGGGGCGCATTTTTGTGTTCGATCGTCAACGTTACTTTGGAACCTCGACCCTATCTCGGCAAGGAGAGTCTGACCCTTAATCGTATAGAAAGTCTCAAATTATCGTCGAACTCTTCCACCAGAGGATCTACTCGCTTGCCTCCTCCAAGGCAGCAATCTGGCCAACGAAAAATTATATGCTGGGGCCGCTGGATCGATCGGGGAGGTACGTATCCATAAAATCCATGTTACAATCAATGTACGGAGGGGAATAGCCAGCAATACTCGAGGCAGCTTGAAACCCAGTCCTTGTGCATCTATCTTGGTGTAATAGCATGGCCCATATTAACTTTGAAACACTGCTAGATCATCGTTCAAACCGATTCAGGGAGAGCACATCTATTCATGTATCCCGATGAAACGATGACTTGGGGCATGTATGGCACCGCAATACGGGGACTCACCGACTTCGTGGTAAGTGTACCATGAACAATCCCCCCCTTAAGGTCCATACCTGCGAAACACACTGCAGGCCGGATCGACCTCCGAAGGACGTTCAACCCCGGCTTTCCGGTGCAGTTCAGACTTTCGCGCTCGAACGAGAGGACTGACTCTCATATCTACGTAGATGGAATGGGAGTACGTCGAGCTTGAGTTTGAGGTCGGAGACACTGGTCACAAAGGCCATGTGGGGAGTGGGCTTATCTTCTATGTCTAAATCGTGCGCAATTCCAAGCCTGTATTGCGGTCACCCTTCCAAGGACTTCTCCTTGCCTTGAGATCGAGAGCCTTCAATATCTCCCCGAACCTTCATCTCTGTCAACATCGTCACGCTATACCGAAAGCAAGTTCTAAACATTTCATTTCTCAAATGCTCACTATGAAGACTACCTTCACTATGAGTATGTACTCTGTCATCAAGCATTGGCGTCAGAGCTTGCAAACCTCACCCGCAGAGTAAAGTCTTATTCACGAAGAAGATCGATTTCTCATGTCATTCACCAACTGTAAAGTGAATACGACACCTTTCCTCATCTTTCCTACTAACATTGCAGGATTTTCAGGCCTGATCATCTTCACCAGGAGGATGAAAGTGACTCGGCAGTGTGGATATAGAGCGTCATACTCTACACCATAACCACTCTATCCGCCTCCCCAGTCACACATCTCAAACAAAGTACCTTAGCTATCATCATTCACATGATACCAAACCCCACCACCCATCCCAGCGAACGCTCCCATATCCCTAAAACCCTCCACGACAAAAATGATTCTCACCCTCGCATCTTTCACATTCACATTCCAAAACGACGCAATCTTCATTGCGCACTTCACTTCACTCTACTTGAGAACAGAACAGGATGGAGGAACCTCACTTCTTCACAACTCCTGCAGACACGGCAGGAAATTCACTGTCGACCCTCGTCAAAGTTGGGGTGGATAAGTTGGATCTCGAATTTCTACTCTTCGTCTTTGTTTTACACAGCTTCGATACAAAACAAACATCGGCAGCTTTTGGTACCTCTCTTCCTTTGAGGCTTCTTCACTCAGAGTCGTAAAAAGACTCTTAGCGCCTCCACCACCGTAACAAACCCAGTAAACCTGACTTGCCGGGGAATAAGATGGCACAGGTGCTATATTATATATAAGAAGAGAACTTACAGTAAATTTATAGAAAACTCACATAGCTATCCTTTCCCTTCAATCCCGTTCATCTCATTACCAATAATCAATCCCTCCACCCAGTCTAATTCTTACTCTTGTGTTTATGTACAGCAATCCTTTCCAGTCCAGACCCGCACATGTTCACAACATCCATCAGCTCTCATACACCCTTCCCCAGCCTCCGATATACATACCCAAAATCCAACAACATCACGCACGCACATCTCTGTACACCATAACGCGCTCCTGCAAGAATTGGTCAGCCTCTCCAACAGCAGAAATGAAGCATCTGGTCGAGGCGGAAAAGGCCAGTAAGGAGAAGAACGCATATAATGCTTCAGAACGTCGCCGCATTGCCCATTACGCAAAACGTACGCTTCCGTACAGAAGAAATTGTTCCTTTCCATTTTCTATGTTGTATATATGTATATGATCTTTCAATCCTTACCTCGAGCCAGATTGACGTGTGGATGCTATCCCCGTTCAGCTAGGTCTTGCGGCAGCAGCTGTCTCCAAGCTACACGCGGAGCCACCTGAGACGCTACGGAAAGATGGGAGGTGGCCCTACATACGATCGATGCCCATTCCTCGTCAAGGTATGGGGAGTAGGAGCGATGAGTAAATCCATGCTCGATGTGCCTTTCCTTACAATTCGAGGTCGATTCAGATGCCAAGATTGGTATGTCGATGTCTTCAGGGATATGTTGGCTTGGTGGAAGCACACCAGGGTCCTCGCCGCCAACGATCAAGTAATCTCAAGCAATAGTGAGCTGAGCACATGACGGACCCGAAAGCGTTGTGCTTCACGACGCAATCAAGGCAATTGTGGTCTCATTCCTCTATCAAACTCAGTGTCATGACAGAGTTACATTCTTATCAACTCAGGTTCTCTTCCTTGATTCGCGCGTCTCAATCCGAATCTCGAACTATTCCAAATGACTGATTTGACCGATCCGGCTATACTGCGTCATCGTCAAATAATGGAACATCTCGCACGAGACCCTCGAAGCACAACCCCGTACTTCCAGACTTTGAATTTGCTCGCGACAAGAAAGCACCGGCTATTCGACCATCTTACCATACCTGTTGACGGGTTCAGAATCCGAAGCCTGAAGGCTGTGGCGCTCCTGAAGGAGAAGGAAACGCAACTTGAGGCACTCTTCATTGAGGACAGGTGTTGGTAGATGGGATTTTGATGGGAATGTTACGTCTTCTACGCTCGCAACGACCACGATAGCGCCATCATTCTACTGTTCTAAACGACATGTCATCATTCTCTACTCTACTAGGAGGGAGTACTTTGATCCCTTGCTTCAACCAACTCGCACCATTTCGTGCTGGGGAGGAGGAATATTTCTATTTTTGATATATATATCATAAAACAGGTTTTCTATGGTAAATGCAAGCAGGAAGATCAGTCTATAAGCGATGATAGTTCCGATTTGGCGAATTTTACGCGTTTGACATCGATCTTGTAAGTGGAAGTGGAAAAGACGTTCTCTAAGATCCAGAACACCAACGAATTGGTCCATATCGCAAGGAAAGAAACGGAAGATTGACGAAGAACGGTTCGGAATCATCGCTTCAGGCCGAGAAGTACAGCAATTGGAGCGGAAATAGCGCCTGGCTCGCGAGCTGGGTCGCACTTTGGAAGGTTTGAGCTATTATAGTTGAACAGTGGAAGGCCACAGTTGATCACGACGGCGGAGGACCTTACGCCTCAAGGTGACCAGTGCCAGTTGTTACCGAATAAGTCAGCAGCGTCTCGATCAAGTACTTTCAACATAATCGATGTTGCAGTACCTGATCTATACCGGGTACAAGATTGTCATGCTAATTCTCGAAAGAACGGATAGCTACTAATCACTTCCTTTATCACATTTACATTATATATTTATCGCAATGTCTATTTACTTTTCTACTACGACAAGGCCAGATAATGTCGAAGATTAGCAGGACTCATTCAATTCCTCGGTGAACATCGGAAGACTGCAATATTCAGTCGCGTCTTAGGAATCATATAACGATTTATCTACGTCAGAGTACTTAGCTCATTAGGGCTACATTATTGTACTGAACGTAAAGTGGCCGCATATTGCCTCTTCCATTATGATTTCATTATATATATATACCGCACTGTCTATCTACTTTTCTACCACTACAAGGCCAGATCATGTCGAAGACTACCAAGACTCGTCCAATTCCTTTGCAACACCGCCTATTCAGCATTCATAGATCTGAAGGTGGCTTGCCCATTGCGGACGAAAGCCACATCGTAAAGAATGCTGGGAAAGGACCATGGAGGATACTGCTGGACATGAAAATGGAAAGACCCGGACACCGCTTCTGGTTTGCCACTTCGAGCGGTAAAATCATCAACTCCAATCCCACTGATATTGCAGGACCAATGGATATTATTAGTAGTGCAGAACTAACCGCAATCGCAGAGACTTTTAGCACTGCGTTCTCAGAGGATGGGAAAAATGTTTTCAGAAGAGCAACATCAAAACACCTGGTGATATACACCGAAGCATTCTAAGGTGGTCGCCAAAAGAAAAACAGGTCGTTAGCGGACCTATTAAAGATGAAGGTACTACACGTAATATAGCTAGATACTTACCTAGCTACTATTACCTTATTAAGAGTAACGTTCTCGAAAGCTGGACTCGCGGCCTTGGGCAAGACCGTTGACAAATCGATAGAAAGCCCAGGAGATACAGCTATCATGTTGACAGCTGGCGATTCAATCAAGACCTTCACCGATCTTCTACCCGACTTCCTTATTTTGAGACATGAGCAGAGTCGTTGGAATGGAGAGCCACTTATACAACTCAAGCCACTCCACTGGAAACTTTTACCTAAGACCTATGATTATTAATATACTGTGGCTTGGATCTTCTGTATTATAGAAATATCTTTATATCTTTAACTCTTCCGATCGCCTACAGCAGCTCCACCTAAATATATATATAAACCTTAGCATCCACCAAAGTTCTATTTCCTCTCACTACAAACTACCCAGGAACTTCACGCATCAGAGGAAACAGGGTCTCAGGAGATACCGTCGCCTCCGAAAGAAATGTTTGAGAGTTCGCATTATTGGACTTACGTTGGCCCATCAGTCACAGATGCGGCACCATTCAGCCTGACCCCGGTAATGGCAATCTTGATACTCGGCGCAGGCTACCTGTTCAGAGAGGTATCCCCTCGACTCCTCTACGGACGAATATGCCGTACGGTGAGGAGAAAAGGACGCGCCATCCGACGAGCTTTACGCGGGCGTCACCACCCAAGTATACAACCTACTAGGCTCGCAGCAGATTATAATGATCGACTTAGAGGAAGGTGGCAACACAGCTAAAGACCCGAACGACGACCCTGTTCTCACAGCGTAGCGGAAGGCTTCAGCTAAGAGCCTAAGAAAGCTCACATTCTTCGCCAAACCCTTCAAGCCATCTGTAGAAGAGCGATTTCAAGCCTTCCGCGACCCATCCGCGACCAACCCTTCCTTGACTAAATCTTCCGAGGCGTCACACTTGGGGTATCCTGATGGACTGAAGATCCCCTTGACCTTCCTCGCTCGCGTCTCCCACCTCCTCATTCGCGGTCCTGTTGTTAGCGCCTCAAAGAAGACACTTCACCACGAAGGTGGAGGCGGCCATCCAGGCGGCTGAGCGCAGCGGGTCTGGCATTTGCAAGCCTCGGACCGCTGAGGAGCTGCTACGCCTGGATTTTGAAATGGGCGGGTGGATCGCTGTCGCCTTCAAGGGGCTTCTTAACGTGTCTCGTTGGCGGGTAGGTCTTTCATTAACAATGTAGCTTTTCGAGTGATGATCGATAAAGTTCGATATCGGGTTTATACCTAATCAATGGTAAGGATCATGTTCTTCGGCGCGATACGCAGCGAAGATAGGAACCATGAAAAAGGGGCAGATGATGCACAAAGCATCCAAAGCAACAGTGCGAATTACTAGGAAACAGTGCTTGTACCCAATCGGACTGCATTTGACTTGGAACAGATGATGCATAAAGCATCCGAACCAACAGTGCGAGATACTAGGAAACAGTGCTTGCACCCAATCGGACTGCATTTGACTTGGAACAAAATTGGATAGGGTAATCCAGGCCGCAATGGCTTTGCACCCGCCAGGCGATATCGCCAACATCAACAACTTGTCGGCTACCCAGCTACACGCCGATATTCAAGACTTGGAGAATCGCATGGCTGGGCGTCGTCGTGAGCAAGGTGTCCGACATAATAGGGGTTTTAAAGAAAGTATTAGAGATAGTATCTAAGGTATAAGGGTATAGTAACTTTATTATTTTTACGAGTGTTTACAGTATTCTGCAATTTACCGTAAAGACTATAGTGGAGGTTTAGGAACAATTGTTAGAGATACTCCGCAATTATCTTCTCGCTCGCTGTCCCCCCAATGAGATAAGCTACAGCTTGAGTGTGTGCGCTATATTCATGAAACGTTAGAATGATACTGTAGCAATTATGGAAAGTGTGAAAGAGTATACCCACCTAGGTAAGAAAGGCGCAATACTCATATCCACCACCCTCAACCCCTGCAGTTCCGCAACCTTGAAATTGGTGTCGACGCAAGTGCCTGGCTCTCCTGACTTCCCCATCTTCACCGTTCCACACGCATGCCACATACTGATCGCGGTGCTACGCACATACTCCTACATAACAGCATAGATCATCAGCGTCCACCAACTTCTACACGAAAGGGGTACCGGGTACCAGGATCTCCTCATCTCCCACACCCGCCGGTCCGGCGGCCATACGAATTTGATCTCTGGCGAGCGGTGGTATGTTTAGGAATTGCATTGTCTCACGAACGGATTCGATGGCTAGGCGGCGATCGAAGGGATGGCAAAGAAAATTTGGATTGATCGCGGGAGGATCCTTCGGGTCTTTCGAGCGGAGCTTAAGCTCACCGGTCTCTTGCGTTGCAGGAAAAGCTACGACGGTTGCAAGATAGTGTTCTGGCGTTTTGACGCTGGGGCTGGGATTTTGCTACGACAAGAGGATTAGCAGTGGGACTCAAATCGATGAAGCAGATTGTAATCAGCGACTTCATAGCTTTTTGCACACCAGCAATCGACTCCAGTACTAGATTCAGAATGCAGAGCCGTGGTTTGAATTTCGAACGTGTGGGCTGAAGAAGATTGAGATCGTGGCTGGACTCACGGATATGATTTCATAGCTGGGCTTCGACTTCGCGCGCAGAGCCTTTTGCGTTGTTGCGTCTAACTTATGAAACTCTTCACAGGCAAGTACTCTGTCGCTTTGAAAGTTGCCCATCATCTGGGGCTTATAGTAATCTGATAGAGGCCCAGTTTGATCAATTGTCCACTGCTTCTTGGCTTCTTCCAACTTATCGGGGGAATCAACATAGGAGGTGCGATGATGGCTTCCTGGCTTCTGTGTGGTTACCAACTCGAGGAACAGGCGATCATTGAGGTTTTTGCCAATACCTGGGAGGTCTTGAATGATAGGGATACCAAGCTGATGGAGATCATTGGCAGGACCGATGCCGGAAAGCAATAGTAATTTCGGCGAGTCAATGGATCCTGCTGAAAGTATGACTTCTCGCTGCGCGTATACTATTACGATGTAAGATCGTAGCGAACACGTTAGAATTGTGGTGGTACATACTCTTCTGCTCGCCTACTGCAACACCAATGGCTTTCTTGTCTTGAACCAATACCCTGGTGACGGCGGTATCTGTCATTACTATCAGGTTTGAGGGACGTGTGGACAGGAAGGCTCCAGAAGCGGTGACTCGACGGCCATTCATGGTGCTCTGCTGGCAAACGGCAATACCAAGCGGGTCGCCCGAGTTGTGGTCGAGGTTTTTCGGGTAGTATTGGAATGTCTTCTCCAAGAAATCTCCGAAAGTCGGGTCCCACGTCGTTGTCAAGCCTACATCGACTTCCCTGGATGTAATCAGCATCTAAAGTAGCCAGAACATCACGATCAGAGGAGGTGGTCACGCACCCGTTGTGACCACGCGCAGAGTCGGTTCCGTAGACAAAGCTCTCAAGCTCTATCGAAGGGCGATGGAAATGTTCGAACTGCGGAAGCTTGAGCATCAAAGCAACATAACACAATCTCAATGATGATCACCTTGTTAAAGCGCTTCTGAACTTCCTCCCAGCGCCAAGTATCGTCACCCACGAGCTCCGCCCAATGATCGTAATCGGCACTTGGTCCCCGGGTGTAGACACAGAAATTGATGGCTGTACTCCCTCCCAGTCCTTTACCTCTACTATAGTCTATCTCCCTCCCTTTAAGATTGTCTTGTGGAAGAGTCTTGTAACCCCAATTATAGCCTGGCGCCATGAGAGTCCAGTGCCTCTCACCAAATGTCTGCTGGCTTTCGTCCACATTCTCGCCGCCCGCGTCGATGAGCAAGACGGTGTGTTGTGACAAGGATTTGGCAAGGCGCGAAGCTAGCAGGCTGCCAGATGGCCCGCCTAAGCGATTAATTTGTCACTTTTGATCCTGCCACGGGTGACTGGAGACATACCTCCAACAATGATGAAATCGAAAGAGCCCATGTTGTCGATTGAGTTGATGAGGTTGAAATATCTGCAGTGTTAGTATCAAAGTATCAAAGTATCAACGATGCGTCCGTCTCATCTTCGAGATGAGTTTGTACCTCTTGGTCGCGATCTTTGGTCCCCTGGGCGGGAGATGATTTCAGACTGAAGTCCGGCTCGAAACGCTGTGTGACAAGCTAGGATCGTAGGCCGTCTCACACACACAATCGGTATGGCGTAGTATGTTGGAATTCAGACCGGGTCAACCTCGGTAGTCACTAATCAGGACTAGTCAGGGGGCCTTGGCAGACTAATAGAGATTTCTCGTGATGGTTATTCCATTCTACATAGCTACATCCATCCATTAG
>JAABUX010008929.1_pt1 | contig 11460 bp, 17 predicted proteins | sample 5561851 | NCBI WGS metagenome assembly JAABUX01 (sample SAMN10711883, study PRJNA513361) | rock metagenome | isolation source: Antarctica rocks | place: Antarctica: Victoria Land, Richard Nunatak red sandstone | collected 2016-01-03 | reverse complement strand
AGGGGTGGGTCATGCAATGGGCTGCTGCGGCCTGTCTGCTGCACAGGCGGTGCCGCGTAGCGGGGTGGGTCGTGTGGGCGGGCCGGCCAGCGCGCTGCAAGCGCTAGAGGCCTGCTTGCCGCTGCGAGGCGGCTGAGAGCAGCAAGGGCTGCTGGGGGTCGTATGAGATGCAGATGTGCAGGTGCCTGCCAGAGCGCGCGCTGCGTTGCAACCGCACAGTCAGCAGGGCGGCTCGGGGGCTGGCACGCCTTCTTGTCAGGAGCCTGAGGCTGTGCTGCGCTTCCCGCAGGCTGGCGCAGATCCTGGTCTTCCACAAAATCCGGTGCGCGCGCGCCGCGAGGCACTCGCAGCGCCTCCCAGGCCACCCGTGAAAGGCTGCCTTGATGCTTCTAGTTGCCATCGCGCGGCTCGCGCGCCGCATGCGCGCGCCGCATGCGTGCAGTCCTAACAGCAGCCGCGCGAGGCGCGTGTGGGCTGGTGACAGGAGGCTGGCCTGCCAATGGCAAGCCCGCTGCAGGTGAAGGGTGGGGTAGGGGGTTGCCTGCACAGCGTGCAAGCTCGGCAGGTAGGTGCGCATCTCGCCTGTGAGCAGGCTGAGTGGTGCTTAACTGGGCGGCGGCGCGCGGCGCAGGGAGGCGCTGGGCATCATGAAGTGCGTGATTAGCGGCGGCGGATCTTTGGCTGGCGCCTTGGACGATTTCTACGAGGCCGCCGGGCTGCCTGTGCTGGTGCGCCTCATCAGGCACAACTGCTCTGCTGTTCAGGCACAGCACCATGACTGTCAGGACACTGTTCTACATGCCTGCCTGACCGCATGCCTCTTGACGCCAGCGCGCGCGCTGCATAAGCTCGCACGATCCGCTGCGCGCCGCCCCATGGCGCGGGGCCTGGCAGCTTGACGACAGCGGGTTTAGCTGATCACACACAAGTGTGAGCTTGTCTCGTGCGGCACTTACAGCAGGTGCGCCCCTCAGCCAGATGCTGGCAGTGGCGGTTTCGCGCCGGAGGGCGCGGAAGATATGTCAGGCTGGGTGGGCGGAGCTAGTTTGTGCGGCAAGGGAGTTGTGCCCTGACGCGCGGCTGTTCGGGCGCGCAGAACGGCTGGGGCCTGACAGAGACGTCGCCGGTGCTGGCGTGCCGGCGGCTGCGCGAGCGCGAGAACGTGCGCGGCACGGTGGGCCTGCCCATGCCGGGCACGCAGGTGCGCGTGGTCGACGCTGAGACGCGCGCCGACCTGCCCGATGGCCAGCAGGCGCGCCGCCATACTGATGTGTCTCAACGGCATCCTTGTATCCTTGTAACTGTATACCAGCTCCCAGCTGGCCTGGGACCAGCAGAGCAGGCAGCCGCTGTGGCTTCAGCCGTGTGGCAAGGGCGGTGTGCACTTTGGCATCCGATTTGCATGCAGCGCTGCGTGCTGACCAGCAGGCCCATGTCCCAGCGGTGCTTATCGTATGTCACCCCACGGGATGCATGCCGCTTGGGGATGCAGAGGAGCGGCTGCAAACATGCGCCGACACGTTGCAACCACTGCAAGATCAAACGCCCTGCGAAGCTCTGCGACAAGGCTCGCAGGGGGCGGGAGGAAGCGTTCCCAGTACCTTTCAATGCAGCCTCTGACGCCCCCTGTAACGCCGCAGGGCGTGCTGCTGGTGCGCGGGCCCGGCGTAATGAAGGGCTACTACGGGGACGACGCGGCGACCGCCGCCGCGTTCTTGGGCGACGGGTGGTTCGACACTGGCGACCTGGGCTGGCGGGCGCCCAGTGCGGTCCCTGACCCTAACCTTTGCTTGCCGACATATCCGCGTATCGCGCCCTGGTTTGAGCCAGTGCATGAGATCCCAGCCAACGCTCCGGCGTTCGCTGAGTGCCAGGGGCTCGTAAGCGTGCTGGGCATGCTCTCAATACCCCAATGGTGCACAATTGCAGTTGACCAGATGGGTTGGGATGCAAACCTGCCTGCTAGCAGATTCGGCCTGCTCCCCCCAGAGAGGCGCGCCTGCGCGCATGCATATGTCGGGTGCCGCGCTGCGCCCGCCGCGCTGTGCCTGACGCCGGCTGCGCGCGGCGCGCAGCAGGCGTGCCGGGCTCGGCCATGGCGGGGCACCTGGTTCTGGCCGGACGCGCCAAAGACACCATCGTGCTCGCCAGCGGCGAGAACGTGGAGCCGGCGCCGCTGGAGGACGCGGTGGGCGCGTCGCCGTTCATCGCGCACGCGGTCATCGTCGGCCAGGACCGCCGCGCGCTCGGCGCGCTCGTGGTGCCGGCCGAGGACGCGTTCGCCGAGCTGGCGGCCGTGCGCGGCGGTGCGCGCCCCGCGCCTCTGCAGGGGTGGCGGCGCGGCGCCGCATGCGCGCGCGGCGCGAGCGGCAAGCTGTGCGCGGCCGCTTGGTTGTGACTCCTCACGATGAGGAGCTCGCGGCTTTGCCCGCTCATGCACAGGTGCTCCGGTGGAGATGAATGTGGTGATGCGTGCAATGCCCGTTTTGTGACTCGCACTCGTGGCGCATGCTGCACAATGCCTCTGCATGCTGCTTCTTCATCGCAGTGATGCATCAGAATGATGCGCATAGGAACGAGATTGAGGAAACAATAACATAGCGGGCGGCCGTCGCAGGCGAGCTGAGCGAGGCGGACCAGCGCGGCGTCATCCGCGCAGAGATCTCCAAGGCGCTCGCGGGCCGGCCGCGGCAGGACGGCGTGGCCACGTTCGCGCTGCTGCGCCGGCCGTTCAGCGCGGATGACGGCACGCTCACGCGCACGCTTAAGCCGCGCCGCGCGGCCATCTTCGCGCGCTACAAGCGCGAGCTGGACCAGCTGCTGGCCGAGCTGCGCTGAGCGGGCGAGAGCGCAACAACATCGCTATCTTGCATTGTGGCAGTACTTAGGCTGCATGCCTGCAGCGCCCGGGGCTCTCCAGCACGCTCGCATGCTGGGCGCGCGCTGCTGGCTGCCTCGCGCGCTCCCAGCGCGCTCTGGAGCAGCTGAAGCTGTGCTGCGCTCGTCATGATCCGATGAAAGCGCGCTCTCTGCGCTGCGTTGGGGCCGCACGCGTGCTGCTGTCGCATGCTGCTCAGATGCGGCTGCCTCAGGCGGCAATACGCGCGCGCGTAAAAAAACCATGCAGTGCAGGCTCGCTCCCGCAGTGCTGCGGCCTGGAGTGGCTGCTCATGCAGATGCGCTGGGCTGTTGACTGCGTGCTGTGCAGCGCCTCGCCCAGCAGCAGAGGTTTTGCTGCTTAAAAGCGGGGCAGCTTTCAACGGCGCTGTGCCAAAAGCCAGTGATACGTTTTGTCTTAGCTATGTGAAGGGTACCCTGTGTTAGGGCAGGGTGCCAATAGCTTAGGACATGTGGCAAACAGAGCGCTCTCCTGTGGGACGGAGGACCTGCGCGCCCGTGCACCACTACCAGGCTGAGGGACTTTTGAGGGGCGTCTATGTTTAGGCTGCTGACAGTGCACCACCGCGTGCTGTATCACCGGTCACCTGCCGGACGGAAGCTTGCGCGTGAACCAGCACACATGCTTGTGCAGGCAGTGGGCTGCGTGTGACCGGGAGGGTGATGGCGCTTTGGCGCTTTGGCGCTCACACGGTGCGGGTGTACCGAGCGCTGTGCGCTGTGTTGGCTGGCGTTGTCCGCCGACACGTGCGTGAGTACCTTGCGGCAGCAATGTGATGGCCGTGCTGGGTCATCATTACTTCAGGGGCAGCAAGTTTTGCGGGGGTAGCAAAAGCGGACAGACACATGACTCCGGAACATAGTCAGGATGCTGCTACCAGTTTTGGTTGTTGCCAGTGGATGTTTTTATCCTTTCAGGGTGTGGGTCTCATTTGTTCCAGAGCAAAGGGGCCTATGCTCTGTACGCTCTGTATTCACGTGGCAATTTTGGCCTGTGACCTGTTAGAAGGCACGGTATTAGTAACAGCTGTAGCGACAGAACAAGGCTGTGAATAACAGCAACGTGGGTAACACAACGCGTGCAATTGTGAGATCCAGTGTTAGACCAGTGCACGGGTCACTATAGAGTGTGATGGCACACAGATGTTGCAAAGGCAAGTCCGGCATAACCTTAAAAATGTATTTTACAGAGATCTTTAGGTAGAAAGGAACACTGAACTGCGCAAGCTGAGTGATAGCCTTCTAGATCCCACAGAAGCGCCAGTACAATGAGACAGTGCCTGCCAAAAAAATGCCCGCATACCTGCCGGTAAAACATCAGGAAGCCCCGGCGCGCATATTCATACATCCAAAAAAAAACAAGGCAGGAGACCCAGTGCCCCAGCACGCACTGCATTGAAGCATCCATGTGCCCGCTCTATGCTCCTCATATTCGCATGCCACAAGCAAATCATGCAAAGACATCTCCTGACTCGATCGGGTGCATGCACCCTGCATGTGCCAGCTCCGCCGCAAAAAGCATGAAAACACGTTGCATGCCAAATACCGAGCTAGTAGCCTGTGCAACAGACATGTTCAAGTGCAGCATGCGCAGTGGTTCACACCGTGCATCCAGCGCAGACAATTCCTAGTTGGTGCCAGCGGGAAACCTCACTCTCAGTGCCAGCGGCCGCAGGGTGACCCGGGTCCTGCAACGAGCAGAATTATAGGAATGCAGCAGCCCAGCCAGCAGACAATACACCAAAGCAGCATCAGCCCCAAGCCTCAGCACAAGAGTGTCAACGGGCGCTTGAGGCCCGGGTAGGATACATTGCGGGCATATTGCACACAGTCACATGACAGCAGCAACACCACGCTGTATACACTTTTGTTCACCAGCACCATCCACCCACAGTGACGTTGAAGACAGCATGGTTAAAGACCTAGATATCAGCGGTCAAGTCTGACTCCCGAAAGAAAGATTGCACCAACATATCAAACAGCATCATAACAAACAGATAACATGCGCAAGAATGCCAGTATGGACTGCTCTGCCTGGCATAGGGGCGCAGGCTGCCCAGGGCAAGAGACAAACTCCTCCAACCTACGAAAGTCGTCCAGACTGGATGACAACCTTGCAGAGTGGGGAAGAGGGGGAGGGTTGGGGGGGGAAAGACTTTCTGCCTGCGGACTGCATACCAGCCAGATGAGTGACAGGAGGCAGACATGATCGCACAACGGGATTTGCACAGCAGCAACTGCCCTTGGTTCCTAGCCCCCCGCGCTGCCGTTGCGGCATGCGCGCTCTGACGCGGCACGCATGCCCGCACTGGCCGCACGTCGTCAAGCTGACGCGCCAGTGATGAAGGCATTCTGAGACATGCAGCAGCAGACTGGAGGCTGTGCCCTCCAACAGACTACCCACGGACTGTGATGCCCAAAATGTGATGCTCCCACAATGCCTGCTATGTTTCACCCATTTCACAGCTGAACCCCTTCGCCAAAGCTCAACAGAGCCGCACTGCCGTGCAGTGCACCCACCCTTGCCCAACCGCTAGCTCTCCCCAGTGCTGCAGCAGCGTGCTGCGCAGGGCAGGGGGCCACAGTGCAGGGCATGGAGAGTGTGCACACAGCGCTTTCGCTCACGCGAAGGGGAACTTGCGCTCATGTCGCCCGCACAGCATGGGGCATGGAGTGCGGCACTGGTTGCGTTGGGGCAGCCCAGGTTGCTATAGGTCTGTCCTACTTGCATACCAGGGCAACGCTCTCGACAGGCAACCAGCTGCCAGGGAGTTGCCACCACCCGCCGTGTGTCGGGGCAGGGCCCCACGGACGTCGCGCGGCAAGCCGGGACAGGCTCTTGCACGCAGCCACCTCGCGCAGGTAGGCTCAAGGCAGGCCTGCCTGCGGAAAAGAACAGCGCGCGGGGCAGACGAAATAGCCTACGACGCCAGACTGTAGCGGACCTGGCGCGGCGCCCCGCCAGAAGGCGCGGTGCCGAAAGGCGCGGCGCCGAAAGGCGCGGCAGCGCCCCTGGCAGGGTGCGCCAAAGCTCGCGCGGCGGTCAGCGCCTGCGGGCGGTGAAGTCGTTCATGGGCTGGTCCTGGTACGTCGCGGACGTTGCTGAGGCAGAGCGCGGCCCGGCGGGCGGTGCCTGTGTGCCCTGGGCGGCCTCGGCGGCATCCATGGCGCCAAAGTCGAGGAAGAAATTCATGTTGAAGAGGTCGCAGGGCACATCCGGCGGCGCCTGCACGTGATGACGAGCGTCAGACCAGCTTTTGCAGGTGCGACCACAGGCAGGGCTTGCCCGTGCACAGGCGCAGGCAGCTGCGCATGCCGCGCGGCACTGCACTGCAGCTGGCCTAGCGCGGTGTGGCCGCTAGCCAGCTTGAGCTGGGCGCTCGCCGAGCAGGCCGCGCGATGGTGGTGCGCGCCAGCTGCACATGAAGGCATGGCGCTTCCACCAGAACAACACATGCTTTTCAGATATGGCGGGCGCACGCCTGCAACGTGACCAGCGCGGTGTGCAGGTCAGGCCCGAGCAGCATTGTTGTGTCCTCTGATGCGTTGCTGCCAAAGGTGGCAGCCCTGGCGCCCGGCCCCGCTCCTGGCATCAGCCGCGGCGTCGGCCACAAGCCGCCGCTGCCCGCGCCTCCGCCGGCCACGGACGCGCCCAAGCCAGGCGTGTCACAGCGCCACGCGGCCGCGCCCACAACCGCGCCCTGCATCTCGAACGCCGCTGCCACACTGAAGAGACTCGCAAGCGAGCTGGGCAGCGTCGCGGCCGGTGTCAGGCTGGGCGCCATCGGCGCCGCGAATGCGGCCTCCTGGTCCATGCCGTATGGGTAGCCGGAGCCCCCGCCGCCCGCCCAGGCCAGCTCACGGCCGGCGAGCACGACGCCGGAGGAGCCGGCGGGTGCGCTGCTGCACGTGTGGGTAGGCGACTGCGCGAGCTCCGGCCACGGGTAGGCCTGGACGTGCGGCAGAGGCGCCTGGCGCCCGCCAAGGGCGCCGGGGGCGCTGCCGCGGGAGGACAGGCAGGGCAGGCGAGAGCCAGCCGAGCCGGGGCCGAGCCTGCCGCGTGCAGCGGCCACAGGTGCCCATTTGTGCGCAGCAGCGGCCGGCTCACACTGCAGCGACGCCCGCAGGCCAGGCCTGTGCAGGCTGCCCGGCATAGCCCAGTCCTGCAGCGGTCGCAGCTCCAGCGGCACCAGGCAGGACGGGGCGGAGCTGCGGCCGATGCCCCGGGACAGCGCTGAGTCGCTGCTGAGCAGGCCCGGCGCGACCAGGCTGCCCGGCGCGGAAGGGTCCCGCAGCGGCGCGAGCAGTGCCGGCGCCGCACTCGACGTGGCAGCGCCGCTGCAGGCGCCCCGGGCTGGGCTGGGGGTGCCGCTGAAGAGGCTCAAGGACTCGCCCGCACAGGGCGGCGCGCCGCAGGCGCCCTGCGCGCCCGCGTCCAGCCCGCCAGTCAGCGCGCCCATGCAGCTTATGAGCGCCAGAGTGGCCGCGCAGGTAACCAGGCTCTGGCGCAGGCAATTCATGGGCGGCGGGCACGCGCACAGCGCCGCGCGCCCGGCCTCAGCACCGCCGCCGCTGCCCCGTCTGCTCATGCAGACAGGCTCCAGCCTGACCACAATCAGTGCTCCCTCCAGCACCTAAAGGTGAGGCCAATCAACCGCGCACCTTGCCGGCCAGGAGCTGCGCGCCAAGCTCCAACTGCGTGCACGCCAGACGCAGCTGCTGCTGCCGCTTGTACACTGGGTGCCAGGAGCGCTTGGTGGCCGGGCAGGCGCAGTTACCGTCGCTCTCAGCCTGCGCCTCTCGCTTGAGCGAGCTGTGCCAGCGGTTCTTCACCGCGTTGTCCGTCCTGCAAGCGTGCCCAGGCTCAGGCTGCGCCCGAGCGAGCGCGCAGAGGGCGCGCGGGTCCAGCGGCGGTGCTCGGAGACGCACCTGCCAGGCAGGAGCTTGGCAATGTCGGCCCAGCGGTTGCCATATGCCTGGTGGGCCTGCGGCGCGCGGGCGAGCCTCTGGCGTGCCTCTAGGTGCATGCATCAGGGGCGCTGGGGATCCCTCAACAAGACTGCAGGTTAACGGCCCCTCGGGTGGTCACCTTGACAAGGATCGCGTCCTCCTCCTCGCTGAAGGCAATCTTCTTGACGTCCGGGGAGAGCTGGTTGCACCTGGGCCCGGCACAGCCCGACTCAGTCAAAGCGATGCGTCGGTAACTTACAGTATAGCACCCTGACCTGGAGGCGATCCCGCACCAGCGCGACCTGCAGCTCTTCCCCAACCGCCCGCCGCCCAGTGTCTTTGCGACAAGAGACCACGAAAACCCCGGACTGTTGCAGCCTCCAAGCTCGTGCAAGATCGCACACAGGCGCTGGTCCTCCTGCCCACGGAGGACGCGTGAGCATTGCTCGACAATGCTTTTTCACACAGCGAGCGCTTCAAACGTCTGCATAAGCTGGGCAGCATGACAACGCAGCAAAAGCATAAGGGAAGCAGACTGCTTACCTTTGGGTCCCAAGCCCCTCTCATCGCGTCGCCGCGGGCGTTGAAAGTGTCGCCTGCTTCGTATGTTTGATATCATCGCATGTACTACAGCTGTAGCTTCGCAACTGAAGTTGCATGCTACCATTGCCTTAGCAGGCCACGGTGGCCCATGCATGCTGTCCCGTGCTAACCCTTGCCCCATGCATGCTGTCCCGTGCTAACCCTTGCCCCAAGTTCACCCGAGTTCTTGTTCCAGACCCCGGGTTCATGTACCAGCCAGGTCATGATGCGCTCTCGGAGCACTCCCTGGGTGTGCAAGAGCCTGGCGCTGGTTGAAGACGCACATGACCAGCCGGACGAGCTGTTGCACCTGAGCGCTGTTGTTAAAAGGCAGCATTTTGCCAAGCTGCATAGCTGCGCAGCAACGGCTGCGCTATATACCGCACACACTACTCAGTCGGCCACGCCGCAAGCCGGCCTGCACCAGCCACAGGAAGGAACAGCTAGGTAGGCCATAGCTGGTGAGCTTCTAATCAGGTTGTGCTGCACGGTTGCCAGCTTCTGGATGGTGCCACTGAGCAGTGCCTGGTTGCTCGAGGGAATCTGCAAGGAGTACAGGACCGAGCTATCACAACAGCCACCTGGTCCACATAGTTACAAATTTACATACATAGGCGCTCCTGCTCTCTAGCCATAACATCTGTATGCGCATCCTACGCTGCGGCAGCGCCGCTGCCGCAGGGCACGGCTACGCGACGTGCGCTCGCACAGGTTTCTGCTGGCCCCAAGCAGCCGTCAGCCCAAACAGCAAGGGCCGCATGGCAGCACAGAGCGGCGCGAGTGCATCGTGCTTGCGCTGCTCTGCATCGGCATGTGTGGGGTGGCAGCGTCAGGTGCACTTCACACGCCTTCGCTGCCACTGCTGCTGCCACCTGCACGCTCGCCGGCTGCTGGGACCTTCTGCGGTCTGCAGCGGCGTCAGCTGCGCTGCCAGGTCCACGCTGGCCAGGCTGTCTGCCTACGCACGCGCCACGCACTCCATGCGGTGCGCAAGCAAGTAGTCTGCCCGGCGCGTCTTGCACCCGCCCGGCACCGCACCGCCCTGCGCTGGCCCAGCTTGATGTGGCACGCGGCGTGCGCCGCCGCGCCCCCGTGCTCGTCCCCACGACCTCGCTTCTGCCAGCTTCGCCGCCTGCACGCGCGTTGCCACCGCAGCACGCGCTGCCGCGCGGCGGCATCTATGGCGGCGGAGATGCGACGAGCCTCGGTCACGACCTGGCTGGGCACGGACAAGATAAACGCGAGATCGTGCGATGCTGCAGCAGTCCGTCCGCGCAGCAGCAGGCGGTGGGTGGGTGATGGTCAGGCGCGTGCGGGTGGCGCCGCCCGACGCGGCCGCCTTTCAGGTGCCAGGGGCGGAGGGTGGGGCGGTGGTGCGCCGCCAGCTGCGCCTGCTGCGCAAAGTGGGTCGCGAACAGCGTGGCCGCGTCCAGGCTGACCGTGTACTTTCAGCCGGCCACTCGGCCCAGGGCGACCCCATCTGCAGTGCGCGGCGCACTGGAACTCAGGCAGTGAGAAAGCACCTAGTAACTGCCACGTATCAGCCAACTTTGGGACGCAGCTGCTCCCAGACGTGCTGACAAAGTGGAGTTCCCTGCGCCGAGCGGGCTTGCAGTGCAAGACATGCGAGGGCAGACAGCAGCGGCGGGGGGCGCCTGCAGTGGAGGTCATGCGGCCTAACTCGTCGGAGCTAGGATCAGGCTTGGTAGCATGGAGGATGAAGTATGAGTCTGCTGCCACATGTTGGAACCAGGTCCAGTGCCCTGCTGCGGCCATGCATTGCGCAGCAGGCTGCTCACACGCCGCCGCACCGTCGTCTCCAGCGTGGAGGTCCGGGAGTCCGCCAGCGCCGGCGGCGCGGGGCCCGCAGCCAGAGGGCCTGCGCATGAGGACACAGGGCCTCGAGGAGGCGCCGAGGTAGGACACGCAGGTGCGCAGGCGGCCCTCTGGCCCAAAACATCTGCGCACGCATGTCCAACGCATGTCCATTGCGCTCCATAAGCGTTGCCTGTGTAGCCAGCGCTTGGACCTGTGCGCATCTCTTTCCGTGAGGTGTCGCTTCTGTGAGGTGACGCTTCTGTGAGATTTTGCTTTTGGTGATGGTTGTCACAAGGCAGGCGCATGGACATGCAGCAGGCGGTAGACACACCACTGACGCAGCGCACTCATGCGTGCGCCAGCATTGATGCCTTGGGCAGGGCAGGAGAGCCGCTCCCAACCGTATGCGCTGAGCACCATGCGCATGGCCTGCCGCAATGGCACTTGGGAGAAAGAGGCGCGGTTGCAGCACAAGCAGCGCGCCCACCCGCGCGCAGCAGAGCGGCCGCTTGACGATTACGCTGTGCGTACTCAGGTGAGGCCGCGCTGGTGGGGGAGCAGGGCAGCAGCAGCGGCAGGGGCGCCGGTTCGCTGCTGGCCATTCTCAACCGGCAGGTTCACCGTCTCTGGATGTGGAAGGGCGCGCTTTGTGAGCCGTGCACGGTCAGCCCCTGGGCCCCGCACGACCTGTGTGGGAACGCAGCTCGCTGTGCACCCCACCTCTCTGCCCAGCGCCCTGTACCTGCGGCTGGCACAGCTTACCTGCCGAACATGCATTGGGCAGCCTGCTGTGTTTGCGAGGGCCAGCACAAGACTCGTCATGGAGTGGCGTGGCTGCGTCAGCGATCCCGTGCAGGCACGGGCGTGCACCAGCATACGTGCTTGTGCCTGCAGTGGCTGTGTGATTGGCGGGCTCATGCCGCGCTCCACTTTTTGTCATCGGCGGCGAACTTGTTTTAATCTTTCACTGTGTGCATCCCACTTGTTTGAGCAGAGGAGCCCATGCCAGATGTAAGCTCTGATGCTCACAATAGCACGTTTTCTGTGTAACATGTTAGAAGGCACGGTGTTAGTAAAAAATCAGCGCAGCGACAGTATGTCAACAAGGCCATGAGAACGACGGTGAAGTGCTTTGGGCAATACACAACGTGTGCATCATGTATGCAATTCTAGGCCAGTGCACTGGGCCTCTACAGAGTATAGGGTGATGGC
>JAABUX010008928.1_pt1 | contig 11462 bp, 12 predicted proteins | sample 5561851 | NCBI WGS metagenome assembly JAABUX01 (sample SAMN10711883, study PRJNA513361) | rock metagenome | isolation source: Antarctica rocks | place: Antarctica: Victoria Land, Richard Nunatak red sandstone | collected 2016-01-03 | reverse complement strand
GATTACCCCGGGGAACTTGAACCCCGTCTCGTAAACCGCCTTGAGGAAATAGCCGGCGCTCAGGCTGAGCAGGGTAATGCCGATTGCTAACAGAACGAGCCAGCGCTTGATACTCATGCCAAGGTGTAGCCAACGTGGCATGCTCACAGCACACGCCCCTTTTGCATCGTCCCTCTCTCCGCTCATCGCATCTCTACCGTCGATCAGGTCATAGGCCAACACCAGACCGTCCCTGGTTAAGAGTAACAGTCCGGTTACGACACCGTCAATGGGCTGCGAGGTCGGCAAGACCAACTGACGTCTGGGCTGCGAGGTCGGCAAGACCAGCTGACGCCTGGGCTACGAGGACTACACTAGCACGGTGTGTGCCATGGTATCACCTCGCCTGGAGCGATATACTGTGTACTATGTCTATCCGACCTATTCTGCTCTTCGGCGATCCTGTCCTGCGCCGGAGGGCCACGCCCGTGGAGCGGGTCGACCGCGCCACCCGGCGATTGATCGACGACATGATCGAGACCATGCGCGAGGCCGATGGCGTTGGCCTGGCCGCGCCGCAGATCGGTGACGCGCGTCGCATCTTCGTGGCCGAGCTGGACGAGCAGGTCTACGTGTTTGTCAACCCCGAGATCGTCGACGCCTCATCAGAGATGGAGACGGGCGATGAGGGCTGCCTCAGTCTGCCCGGCTACGTCGGCGAGGTCGAGCGCCACCTGCGGGTCACGGTGCGCGGCCTGGACCGGCGCGGACGCCCGCACACCCTGTCGGCCGAGGGCCTGCTGGCGCGCTGCGTCCAGCACGAGATCGACCACCTCGACGGCATCCTCTACACCGACCGCATGAAGCCCGACGCGCCGCTCTACGAAGTGGTCCAGGAATCCGACGACGCCGACGATGACGACGGAGACCTGGAAGCGGCGCAAGCATAGCTAACGGTTTACGTCGGCAGCTATAGGTCGGGGGTAAGGGTTAGCCTAGCGCCTGGCGGTAGACGGCCACCGTGCCCTCGACCCACTTCGCTGTGGTGAAGCGCGCCGCCTGAATCGGCCCGGCGCGGCGCAGGCGCTCCGCTTCCGTGCTGTCGGTCAGCACGCGCTCCAGCGCCGCCGCGATGGCCTCGACGCTGTGCGGGTCGACCAGCAGCGCCGCCTCGCCCACGACTTCCGGCAGCGACGAGACGGTCGAGGTGATCGTCGGCGCGCCCAGGGATAGCGCCTCGGCCACCGGCAAGCCCCAACCCTCGTAGAACGACGGGTACACAAAGGCATCGCAGGAGGCGTACAGCGCCGCCAAATCCTCGTCAGGCACGTAGCCCAAGCGACGCACGCGCGTAGACTGCGCGCTCCCCAATAACTGTTGTTCGCTAAGCCCCCAGCCGGCGCCGCCCACCAGTGCCAGCGCAGGGGCGTCGCCGAGACGCTCACGCAGCAGGCGGTACGCGCGCAGGACGGCGGACAGATTCTTGCGCGGCTCCAGCGTGCCCACGGACAGGATAAACCCCTCCTCCAGCCCATACTTTTGCCGCGACGCGACAATCCGTTCGTCCGAGGGCCGGCGCGTGAAGAGCGGGGAGATGCCCGAGTACACCACGTGGACGCGGCGGGCCGAGACGCCTAATCGCTCGATCAGATCTTGCCCCGTCGCCTCGGAGACAGCGATAATCGCGCGAGCGCGCCGCGCGATCAGGGGCGTCATGACTCGGAGATACGCGCCGTTGAGCCGGGTATGGTATCGTGGGTAGACGACGTACGACAAGTCGTGCACCGTGGCCACCACGGGCATCCCGCGCACTGGAGGGAACACCACGTCCGGGGCATGGTAGAGGTGCGCGCCGTCCCAGGGCCCGCGCGTCGCTCGTCCGGTCAATTGCCGCGCCAGCATCTCCAGGCGCCAGGAGCGGATGCCACGTTGTAGGTGGGCCACCTTTCCTCCGTCGGCCAGCGGATAGTCGGCGCGCGGCGCCACGAAGAAGGGCCGAACCTCAACTGCGTCCGGCCCCCCCTGCTGCCGCAACAGTGCTTCGGTCAACTCGCGTGTGTAGCGGCCAACGCCGGCGCGCTGCGTTAGCGCCGTGGTCACGTCGATGGCGACGCGCGCCGGCGGGTCGTACGGTCGAAACGCTGTCATCGGTTGTCCAGGGCCTCGTGGTATACCTCAAGGGTCTGGCGCGTCATACGCTCGAGCGTGAATTGCGCGCTGCGCGCGAGCCCTGCGGAGCGCAGACAGGCGCGCAGCTCCGCGCTGTCCAGCACCCGGCGCATTGCCCGAACCAACTCATCCTGGGAGAGGGGGTCGACTAAGATCGCAGCGTCGCCCACGACCTCGGGCAGCGACGCGGCATGCGAGCAGATCACCGGGGCTCCGCAGGCCATCGCCTCAAGCGGCGGTAACCCGAACCCCTCAAACAACGAGGGAAAGACGAAGGCGGTGGCCGCTCCAAAGAGCGCGGGTAGGTCGCCCGCCTGCACGTAGCCGAGAAAGTGGACAATGTCCTCGATCCTTAGCCGCTGCACCTCCCGATGCACGTCCACCTCATGTGATCCGGGCGCGCCGGCGATCACCAGATGCGCACGGTCGTCCCCGCTCGTGCGCAACGCCTCCAACGCTCGCAACAGCATCGGAACGTTTTTGTTCGCTCCCAGCCCTCCAAGGAACAGGAAAAAGCGCGGCGGCAGATTCAACCGCCGACCGAACTCAGCCACGGCAGTAGGCGTGGCGGGCGCCAGGCTCGAGTTCGGCGCTAGGGGGATCACGCGGATACGCGCCGGGTCGATCCCCGGCACGCGCGCCAACTCCCGCGCGGTGAAATGTGAGTCGGCGATCAGACGCCTGGCCTGATGGATCGAGAGCAGCATCTGTGGGACCGTGAGCAGTCTGTTGCGCCACGTATGAAACCGTGGCCGCGTCAGCGCGGACAGGTCATGCACGGTTATGACCGTGGGAACCGTCGTCAGAGGGGGCGCCATGTGGTTCGTGCCATGGAACAGATCGACGCGCCCGGCGCGTAAAGCGCGCGGCATGGCCAGCGGCAGCCAGAGCGGCGCCGGCATCGTTCGCCATTGGAGCGACGCATCGAACTCCAGATCCGCTGGCGGCGAACTCTTCGCGTAGAGCACGATGCGCTCGTCGTGCGGCACGCGGCCAAACCCGGACAAGAGGTCGCGACAGTAGGTTGCAACACCGCCGCGCGACATCGTCACCGGCCGCATATCGAGGGCAACGCGCAGCCCGGCGCTCGTCGAGTTCATGTACATCCCGATGCTTGCCGACTAACGTGTATGCCAATATCATACACGTTAGTGTGGCGCCGGTTCGTCCACATGCGATAGGTAGTCTGCATACCAGGAAATAGTTTCGCGCAATCCATCATCCAGACTGAAAAGCGGGCGCCATCCCAACACCCGGTGCGCCTTCGCGGAGTCAAGGTACTGGGAATGAATCTCGCCGTGCGCGATGTTCTGGATGTCGGGCACAAGGTGCTCGCAACTCATGAGGCGCTGGATGCGGGCGACAAGGTCGAGGACGGAAAGAGCACATTCGGGGCTAAAGTTGAATGCCTCACCTTGTCCTACATCATCGAGGCATTCGGCCAGACGCAGATAGGCGCTGCTCACGTCCTTGACGTAGATGTAGTCGCGCTGGTATGTCCCATCACTACGGATAATGGGACGGTAGCCGCGCAGACAGGCGCGAATTGTGTCCGGCACGATCCGGCTCCAGTTCAGATCTCCGCCGCCATAGATATTCCCGCAGCGAGCAATAGCGATAGGCAGCCGATAGGTGAATGCATACGATTGCGCGATCAAGTCCGCACAACTTTTGGAGACCTCATAAGGGTTGCGACCCTGGAGAGGCATATCCTCGCTATACGGCAGGACAGGTTGTTCGCCGTAGGCCTTGTCGCTCGACGCAACGATGATTCGGCTCACAAGCCCTCGATGCGCTCGACAAGCATCCATCAAGTTGTATGTACCGCGGATATTGGCCTCGAAGGTTTGGAGGGGGGAGCGGTGCGCCACGCCGACGATCGGCTGCGCCGCGAGGTGGAACACTGTGTCGATCTCGTGCTCGTTGATAGCGCGTTCGAGCGCGCGGTCATCCTCCAGGCAGCCATGCACGATCGACGTATGTCGGTACAGATCTGTGCGGTAGAACTCAGACCGTGGGTCGGGATCACGCACCAGCGCGACGACATAGGCGTCGCGCGCAACCAGATCCTTGACTAGCCACGAGCCAACAAGTCCGGTCACGCCCGTGACGAATACGCGCCGACCGCGCCAGAAGTTGTCTGCCATCACCACACCTTCCACGGCGCCTGCCCCGTGTCCCAGGCAGTCTGCAGGTAGCGCTTATCACGCAAGGTATCCATACACTGCCAGAAACCCTCGTGACGATAAGCGCACAACTGTCCGTCGGCGGCAAGTTGTTCGAGCGCATCAGCCTCGAGACTATCGAAGTCACCCTGGAGGTAGTCGAAGATGGCGGGTTCGAAGACCAGGAACCCGCCGTTAATCCAGCCCTCACCGATCTGCGGTTTCTCGGTGAACGTGGCGATGAGGTCACCGTCGAAGACCAAACCGCCATAGCGCGCGGGAGGACGCACCGCGGTGATCGTGGCGATACGTCCGCATGACTTATGGAAACGCAAGAGATCCGCCAGATCGACGTTGCACACGCCATCACCGTACGTCAACATAAACGTTTCATCGCGCAACCACGGCTGCAGGCGCTTCACACGTCCGCCGGTCTGCGTGTCTTGCCCCGTATCCATCAGGTGGACGGTCCAATCTTCGCCCTTACCGTCGATGACGTCCACAGTCCCATTGGCGAGTCGGACGGTCATGTTGGTGCTCAACGCATAGTAGTCGAGGAAGTAGCGCTTGATGAAGTCACCTTTATAGCCAAGCGCGACGAAGAACTCGTCGACGCCATAGTGCGCATAGTGCTTCATGATGTGCCAGAGGATGGGACGCCCGCCGATCTCGACCATCGGCTTCGGCCGCACCTCCGTCTCCTCGGCCAGCCGCGTCCCTAAACCACCAGCCAGAATAACCACTTTCATGTCACCGATACCTCTCGTACCGCTCGATCCTCCCTACCACGTGATACCATACGTACACTAGCGGGACCGGAGCAGCCATGCGCTCGGCCAGTGCGTCACGTTCTCGGTTAAAGAGCTCTCATTGAACGGCCACGATGGCTGCTCGATCTTAAACTCGGGATGACGACGGGCGAACTCGCGCGCCGCGGTACTCGGATTATCGGTTACCCACTGGTCTCCGCCCCTTGGCACGTCGTATAAGTCCCTCATGATGCCGTCCGTGGCCACGATATAGGATCCGACGGACACCAATTCATGGTATGACTCCAACTCGTCGAGCACGTGTTGTCGCGTGTGACAGGAGTCAAGGATCACCAGGACGGTGTCCGCTGGTTGCACCAGGCCTTTGACCTCCGCCACAATCGTCGGGTCTGTTGAACTCCCCTCTATCAGCGTGATAAGATCGAACAACTCGTGGCTCTCGATGGCTTGTCGATTATGAGCGCGTATGTCGATGTCGATGCCGACGACCCGGCCTTTGCCGATCGCCCGGCACAGGCTCGCATAGTAGATCAGCGATCCACCGTGGGCGATCCCCGTCTCGATGATGACGTCCGGCTTTAGTCGGTATATGACTTCCTGCGTGCGAATCAAATCCTCGGGCAGTTGAATGATGGGGCGGCCCATCCAACTGAAGGTGTAGACGTACTTCTCGTTCCAGCCGACTTTGAGCCACATCTTGGATAGAACCTCGAATGCCTCCTTCGAATAGAGGGAGTAGGTCTCCTGGGACGTGGTCGATATTATCTCGATCTCATTGACGTCGGTGTCCACGACGATTTTCATAGCATGGTTCCCTGTTCTTTCCACCACTGGATAGTTTGAGTCAAACCATCACTCATGTCATATTTGGGCGTCCACCCGACATCCCGCATCAACCGCCGCGCATCGCCGACGAGCAATGGCGCATCTCCATTCGTCGCCAAGGCTGTCTTGACGTCCAGTAAGCTCTCCGCGTGCATCTGTCCGGCGAGTTCTCGCGCTATCTCCGCGACGCATCTCGGCCTACCCGACGCGATATTCACCACACCCGTCACAGCGCTGCCCAAGAGAGACACAAAGGCGTCGGCCACGTCCTGGACGTAGAGATAGTCCCGCACGTGATCGCCGGTCATGCACGTGAATGTCTCTCCCCGAAGAAACGATCGAATAGCGGACGGCACGAAGCGATCGGGGTGTTCGTGGGGCCCGTAGAGAAAAAAGACGCGTCCCCACGCGCTACTCACGTCTTCCTGCTGGGACCAACTCAGTAGGACCCTGCGCAACGCGTCTTTGGCCGTGCCGTACAGGCTTGATGGGTCCGTCGGCGTTGTTTCTTCGGAACAGAAGCCATAGCGCCAATCGTACTCGGCGCAGGTTCCCGCCGCGACAAGACGTCGGCCGCCTACCTCCTGGAACACCCTGAACAACTCCAAGCTCGCTTGGACCCAGCGGTAATTCATGGCCGAGGTCCAATACTGGCCTGGTGTTGTCTCCCAGGCAAGATGTAAAAGGTGCGAGGGCTCGACGGCCCGCACCACCGACGTGATCTCCATTGCATTCAGGAGATCGCAGGCATGCCACTCGCACCCTGCGAGTCGAAGGCAGGAGGGTTGTCGACCGATGGCATGGACCGCAAACCCGCGGTCACGAAGGGCGCTGAGCGTATGTTGCCCGATAAAACCGCTCGCGCCCGTCACCAACACCGTGTTCATGACCCAAAGTCCGGGAACGCGGCATCTTTGGCGGAGACAATGCGCGTCTCGCTGGCCGGCCACGCGATCTGGAACGCGGGATCATCCCAGCGCACCCCGCTGGCGTACTCGGGATGGTAGGGGTGGGAGATGCAGTACAGCACGTCGGTTTCATCCTGTAGCGTCTGGAAGCCATGCGCAACACCCTCGGGCACGTACATCATGCGATGATTGTCCTCCGACAAGGCCGCGGCAAACCACCCCTTGTACGTGGGCGAGTCGGGCCGTAGGTCCAGGATCACGTCGCTGATTGCGCCCTTGATACACTGCACCAACTTGATCTCCGCGTGCGGTTCCCGTTGGTAGTGCATCCCTCTCAGCGTCGCCTTTGCACGGTTGTGCGACAGGCTCGACTGGACAAAATCACATCGCAGATTGTACCTGGCAAAGTCCTCCTGACACCAGGTCCGCGCGAAAAAGCCTCGCTCATCGGCAATAGGCTCGATGTCTATGAGGTAGGCGCCCGCCAACGGCGTTTTTGTAAATCTCATCTGCTTATCCGGTCACGTTCCAACCGCGCACGATCACGACGGCTCGAACTGCGCACAATCACGATGGCTCAACGATCCTCGGAACCGGGATCGGCACAATAAAACGCCCCCCCTTGTCGCGGTAACGGGCCTGCTGGGCAAGAATTTCATCCGCGAAATTCCAGGTGAGGAGGAGCACGTAGTCCGGCATCTCGTCGGCTAGCCTGTCGGGCGCATAAATGGGTAAGTGGGTACCGGGCGTATAGTGCCCTTGCTTCACCGTGCTGCGATCGACGACGAAGTCGAGCGTGTCCCGGCCAATCTGACAATAGTTGAGCAGGGTGCTGCCTTTAGCCGAGGCGCCGTACGCGGCAAGACGCTTGCCCTGGCCGTGAAGGTCGCCAAGCAACGCGCGCACGTCCTCGCGCACCCGCGCGACGCGATTCCCAAAGTCGGCATAGAACCGTGCGTCGGCGACCCCCCACGCGTTCTCCTGTGCAAGCAGCGTACGGACATGCTGCTGTTGCGGGCCGTGACCGACAAATAGGCGGAGCGAGCCGCCGTGGATAGGCAGACGCTCCACATCGATGATCATGAGTCCGTGGCGGCGGAACACGTGGTCCAGGGCCGTCAGGGAAAAGTAGCACAGATGCTCGTGGTAGATCGTGTCAAACTCCACGTGATCGATCAGATCCTTGACGTAGGGGACCTCGATCACGGCCACGCCGCTCGGCTTGAGCAAGGTCTCGATGCCCGCGACAACGCTGTTTAGCTCCGCCACGTGGGCCAGCACGTTGTGGGCGTGAATCACATCCGCCTGGTATCCGTCGCCCGCCAGTCTCCGCGCCACCGCGAGGTCGAAAAACTCACAGACCGTCGGGATACCGCGCTCGTCGGCCACCTGGGCGATGTTCCGCGCCGGCTCAACCCCCAGGACCGGTACGCCAGCATCGCGGTAGTATTGCAGCAGATATCCGTCGTTGCTTGCTAGTTCGACGACGAGACTGTCGCCATCGAGCGTCCTCTCCTCGATCAGACGGCCGGTCAACAGGCGCGCATGCGCTAACATAGTGTCCGAGAATGAAGAGAAGTAGAGATAATCGCCAAACAACTGTTCTGGAGGGATCGTTTCGGTAATCTGCACGAGCGTGCAATGAGAACAGAAGACAAGATCGAGCGGATAGACGGGCTCAGGCTGTGCAAGTTGCGCCGCGGTCAGGAGCGAGTTTGCCAGGGGTGTCGAGCCCAATGATACGACCATGCTCAACCCGCTCTGCCCGCAGGAACGACAGGACGTTTCTGTTGCCATGCCTACCCTCTCCACATCCACATCCGTCCTGTTGTCCCCATGTTTGCAGTTCCTCCATCCATCATCCTCGCCTCATCGCGTATTATCCCATGATTCCGTCAAAATTGCCTGGGTCGTGGTCCCCGAGGGTACGCCTTGAGATCGTGGAATCCAACCTGCGACCGCAGTCCGCGGGAGCGGGCATATCCTAGAGCAACCCAACGTAGCGTCCGACTAGCGGTAGGCGGCCGAGCACGTCGCGCTCGGTCGGGCCCAGGACGCGCGCCACGCGCAAGCCAAGCAGCGCCCCGATCGCTCCCACTGGGAGGCCTATGACGATGCCATACGGCTGCAAGACCCAGAGCGCGACGGCCGTCACAATGGCAATGACCGCGACTCTGACAGTGGTCGACCCCAGCCACAGCGGGCCGATCGCCTGTCGCAGCGCCCGGAGAATGATGACGCCGTTCACGAATTCCGAGGCGACCGTCAGGACGCTGGATGCCATGTACGAGTAATGAGGAATGAGCAGCACGTTGAACGCGACGTTGAAGACAAGCGTGACGGCGAAAGACACCATGAGCGTGGTCTGTCGGTGCACGGCCAGTAACGCGGTGCCAAGCATATTGGTGATCAGGAAGCAGGGGAGGTCCCAGATGAGGATAGCCAGCGCCGGCGCCGCCGCCCCGAAGTTGGCGGCATTGTGACGGCCCGCCAGCAGGTGCAGCGCCACGGGCGCATAGAACGTGGTGAACAGCGCGATCGGCACGCCGAAGACAAGCATTAACGTGTACGACGAGCGGACCATCCGCGCCAGCGCCGCGTGCGACTCGACGGCGACGCGGTTGAGCGCCGGCAGGATCGCCGCGCTGATACTGGTGGCGAAAATCGCGATGACGACGTTCAGAACCTGGTAGGCCGCGCCGTACTGTGCGGTTTGCACGCAGCCCACGTTGCTCTTGCATCCGCTTAACACGTACAGGATGAACATATCGATGCTGGCGTAGAAGTAATTGAGGAGCAACAAGACGCCGAAAGGGAGTGCCCGCCGCAACAGGTCGGGCCACCACGAAAGGTCGAGCTCGATCCGCAGCGCCGGGAAACGGGTGTAGACGAGCCACACCGTCGCCAGCGCGCTGGTGGCCGTGACCGCCGTATACACGAGCGTGAGCGCGAGGACATGATGCCCGGTGTACAACACGGCAAGGCTCAAGGCAACGCGCGCGGCGGTTGTCGCGATGCTGAGCGCGGCACTATAGGTCTGGCGCTCCGTTATCTGGAAAGCGAGTTGGAGCGTCCCTGACACGGTCGATGGGATGAGCGAAACGGCATACACATCGAGCGCGAGCCGCAGGTCAGCCCGGATGAAAACCTGGCCAAGGGCGGCTATCAGCGCAATGTCGAGTACGGTGAACGCGAGACGCAAGACGAGCGCATTCGAGAGATAGCGCGCCTCCAGTGAACGATCCTGCACCACGTCGCGCACCGTCACGGTGCTCAGGCCCAGGTCGGTCACGACCGCGAACAGGCCGACGAAGCTGATGATGACGACGTAATCGCCGTACAGCGTGTCGAGCTTGCGTAGAGTGTAGATCGCGAGGAGCAGGGTGAAGACGCGCGCTCCCAGGTTCGCTGCGGCGAGGTAGGCGGCGTTGTTGAGCGGACGCATCCGCTCGGCGCCACCGGGGGTGGGGGATGCATCCTGGGTCGTGACAAGGCCCACGTGTCTCTCCGTCATGTCCGCGGCAACCGATGCCAGATATGGAGGCGTCAGCGCTGCCCTTTAATCAGTTTAATCAGCAATCGGCCTCGATAGGATAGGACCCGATGTAGATGATACTTACGCGCAAGCACCATGCCCACTCTGCAAGATAAGAAGAGACGGCCTGCCCATCCGCTGGAGCGGTACACCGGCGAGGCCCAGGCAATGTCCTTACACGCGCCCAGAATAACACTAAGCACGGGATGCCGTGCCTGAAACGCCGGCAACCCGACCGTTTGTACGATTTGCTCGACGCTTGCGCTCGCCCCGGTCCCGACGGACTTATAGACAGACGTTGTCTCCACCGTCTTGATCTTGCCCAGGAAGGCGAGCGATGCGACGTAGAGCCAGTCGCCTGCCATCGTGCTCCGCATTGGCGGCGCTGTAGCCAACAACTCTCGACGGCTCACCCCGTAAAACGGGACGTTGTCGAACACCTCTTTGTAGTAAGCCAGCACACGCTCTCCACCGGACCGTTGCAGGAGAGTGGTGATGATCCCTTCCGAAAGAGGACGGCCGCTTTGGTACAGGAAGGGTTTCCCGCAGACCACCGCGATCTCTGGATCCGCGAGCAGCATGCGCACGCACGTCGAAACGTAGGATGGGTCAATCCAATCATCGTCGCCGAGCACCATATAGAACTCGCCACGCGCGTGGTTGAAGGCCTCGACATGGTTTGCAGCCATCCCGATATTGGCCCCTTGGCGGACATAGCGGACACGGCTGTCGCGCCTACACAAATCCTCACACAGGGCTTGCGTGTCATCGGTGGAGGCATTATCGGAAATGACCACTTCAACGTTGGGATAATCCTGCGCGAGGACCGATTCTATCGCTCGCTTGAGCTGCTGAGTGCGATTGTAGGTGGGTATGCCAATGCTGACCAGAGACTTGCTTTCCTCCACAGTAGCACGTAACCTTCGTCATGACAATTATTGAATCGCTATCAGTCCTATGATAGCGCACTCTAGCACTGGCTGCGGGCGCGATAGTGTCTTACGAGTGAAGTTGATCGCAAAATGGGCAGAAGTTTAGGCCGCAGCGGGGAGCAGCCCTGCGAGAGAGGGAATGACCACGAGGTCACGCAGTTTCAAGGCGGTCACGACGA
>JAABUX010008927.1_pt1 | contig 11462 bp, 19 predicted proteins | sample 5561851 | NCBI WGS metagenome assembly JAABUX01 (sample SAMN10711883, study PRJNA513361) | rock metagenome | isolation source: Antarctica rocks | place: Antarctica: Victoria Land, Richard Nunatak red sandstone | collected 2016-01-03 | reverse complement strand
CGCGGTCTACCTCTTTCGGCGCTGGCTGCCGCTGATCCTCGCCATCAAGCGTGCGCCCCGAATGTCGGACCCCAGCAGTCGCATGCCCGCAGAGGTGGCTCGTGCGGACACGGCCCGCCGCCTGCTCGTGCTGCGTGACCTGCTGTCGGTCATGCCAGGGTGACCAGGCGCATGTGGGGCATTGCATGTAAGGAGAGCCGCGTGCGCGGGCTGCACGCAGCACTCCGCTACCGCCGCTTGCAGGCCATGGTCGCAGCGCGACAGCAGCAGTCACACTGGTTCTCACACGATCACGCGCATGGCGCAGCGAGGCAGGCGGGCGAGTTCGAGCTTGCGCTGCTGCGCGCGTCGGGCGAGGCCCACGACCTGGCGCCCGGCTGCCTCGCGCAGCTGCACTTCTCGCTCGCGTCGCACTGCGCGCTGACGCTGACCGACGTTGTGGTTCCTGCAATGTTGGAGCCAGCCTCGCCTGCTGCCCTCGCGTTTGTTTGAGCAGACATGGCTGCCTCCGCCTGTATGCGGCTCTGGTATACAAAACACACGTGTGCGCCTGGCTGCCTGGCACGTGCGCAAGCTTTGCGGGGCACTGCGCGCCCGCGCATGGCGCCTCTGCCCAGTGGGGTGCATAGTCCCGCCTGCCCATTTCGAGCGCCTTTGTGTAGGTGGTCTTGGTTGTCAGTGGCGTGTGCAAGTGTGCTTGCATAGTGCTGAGGCTCCTGCAGGGGTGTGCGCTGCAGCTTCTGCTGTCCAGGTCACCCACATAGCACGAATGATTACATGAAGGGCGCCCTTGTACATAACAGGGGCTCCGCCAGGAAGTATGCTACCTGGCATGGCGATGTCTCATGATCACAGAGAAGCTCATGGAGCGCAAGCACTAAAGCTGAATTTTATTTTCACAGACAGGCAACATATGCAATCACACGCTCTCAGCAAGTCCATTGCTGGCCAGATCTGATCTCAACACTTCCTGCTCTGCACTTGAGCACACTCCACCGCATACACCAGCAGCTGATGGCAACGACGCCGACTCTCTCAGCAAAGATTACTGGTAGCCCAACACACCCGGAGACTCTTGATACATAACTCAGAGATTAAAAGATCAGAGGAGCACAGTTCAGCACGCACTGCTCAGTCTTGCCGTGGGTCCTGCTGCGATTCGACTGCTGTGAGCACCAGGACTGTGAGGAAGGTGGCAGCCGCCTCGTACTCTGTGAGCGCCTCCACCCCCGTCTCGATCTGCAGCAGCGCCAGGAGGCCCTGGCGCATGCAGTGCATGCGTCAGGCGACAGGCGTGCAGCACAGCAGGGTGCCGGCACTGCTCGCCTACAGTAAGCATGGTGCGTAAGGGGCTGGGAGTTTGTCTGGACGGATCATGGCACCTGCCATGTAGTAATTCTGGGGCGTGCAGGCTCATACTTAGCTGCAGCCTTGCTGGTACTCCATTGCAGTCTTGTGGGACAGCAGGGGCGCGGTGAGCCGGCCCTCATGGATCTGAGTGTGCGCGCCTTGCCGGTCGCCACCTCCGCCACAATGGTGCCGGCGAGCGTCAGGCAGGCCATGCGCTGCATGTAGCTCCGCCAGTTCTCGTTGTACTTGCGCACCCGTTCCTGCCCTATCGCGCCCTGCGCGAGGTGGCAGGTGTCACGCCAAGCTGCACGCATGCTTGTTGCCAACAGATGGACAAGTAAAGCCGAGCAGCGCTGGGCTGAGAACGAGCCCAGCGCTGAGCCTGGATGGCATAATTCAACAGCTCCGCATGTCTGTTTTGAAGCTACTGCTCTTCAATGCGAGCGCTGGGAGAGCCAAGCGTTGCACCTTCATGGGCTCCTTCTCTTTGGGGAACCGCAGGCCCACGTACACCAGCCCGACCACTGCCGCGCCCAGGAACGGCTCAATCTTCCACAGCGGCACGCCCACCGCCAGGTCCAGGCTCTGCACCGCGCCCTTGCCAGTGATGCGCTCGCTGACGAGCACCGCCTGCGCGTGCCGAGCAAACGGGTCACGACGCCATGAGTTCCACCTGCATGCCTCCTTAGGTGCGCCACCTGCTCTTGCAGAGGCAAGTGGGAAGCGTGCATTCTCCTCACAGGTGACGCTGTTGGCCACATTGACAGCGCAACACGCCAAGCATGCGTGTCTGCACAGCCTGTCTTGCAAGCAGGCGTGAGCGCACACTGGCACGCGCAACACAGCGGCAGGCGCGCACCCCTAGCAGCAGCACAGCCAGGCGGCCCCAGAATGCCTCGCGCTCCGGTGCTGGCGGGATGGCTGGGAGGGATGGCAGGGCTTCACTGACTGACGACGGAGTGAACTTTGCTGCGTCAAAGCCAGCCTTCACAGTGTGTTGCAGCTCCTTAGAGCTGCTGGCTGTCTCTGCCTGCACCTCGCGCTCGTCGAGCGCCCTGCGCGCACTGGGGTGCCGGAGCACTGGCTGTACGCTGCGCAAGCAGGCGCGCTCCGCGGTGCGGCGCCAGCTCGAGCATACCGGGCAGGAGGCCGGGGGGTGGGTCAGCACACGCATGGTGGTGCAGCGGTTCCCTCACGGTGCACGGTGCGTTGCTGTGGAGATCTGATTCAGGCGTCCCAGGCTCAAGTTGCAGGGCAGGTGACTGGGTGGCCTATCCGTTTGGCCTGATGCATCAAATCCTAATGCTAGCTTCATGCTCTACCTGTGCATGCCAACAACATCAGGCATGCCGTCATTAGGAGCCTTGTTACAGGCAGTCCAGCCCTTCTGGCTCAACTTCAAGCCAGCTATAGACTGCTAGCATGCAGCGCTGGAAGCGCATGCTGTGCTGACACAACGGCTTCAGTGGCTCACACCCAAGTTAACTAGACAAACAGATAACATACTGCAGAAATCACACATTGCTTTGCAGTGCAACATATACAGGCTGGGGTGGACGGCCCCAGCCCCATCGTGCCCCACGCATGCTCCCCTCCACAACACAGGCAGCAGACGGGACCAAGCCCCGAGCTGGACCACTGGCCGGACTGCTCCACCCATCCAAGCACCTGCCACCCCTCCCCCACCATCACATGCTCGTGCCATGGTATTCAGCAATCCTGCCGCACCCAGAGGACAACACACTCTGCCCCATACCACCCCGCCGGCAGCCGCGCTCACGCCTTGACCTTGGGCGGTGGCCTGAAGATGCCAACGACCATGGCGTGGTCGCGCTCGTAGGGCTCCAGCGTCACCTGCTCCTTGGGCTTCAGCTGCTGCTCCTGCAGCTTCTTCACCTGCGCAGCACAGCACATGCACATTCAGCTTCCTGCATAGCTTTCTGCATAGCATAGGCATCTGAGTCAGCTGCAGGTATGTATCTTCAGCGCCTGTCAAGCCGCCCTCATCAGAAGACAGGAGCCAATGTGACGCCTGCTGCCGCATGCTTTACTGGTGTGCCCTTTACGACGCAACCAGACTAAAAAAATGAGGTGCATGCTCAGCAACCCAGTGGTGCTTCCCGTGTCAGTGGCGCGTGACCTGCCAGGCACGCTTGACGACTTGGTGGCACGCGGCGCGGGCCGCGGCGCAGCCCCCGCGCGCACCTCGCGCGCGAACACGGCCTCCGGCGGCGCGGTGGAGTCAATGCAGGACGCCTTGATGGAGATGACGAAGAAGCCGCCGTTGCGCAGGAAATACTGCGCGTTCAGGCCCACGATGCGCGCCTGGTCCGGCTGCGCCACGTCCGCAAAGACCACGTCCACCATGGGCACCAGCATGCGGTACTTCTGCGGGTGCCGCGCGTCCTCGATGATCGGGATGACGTTCGGTCGCTTCTTGGCCATGTTGACCAGGTCACGCCCTGCGCGCGGTGCGCCCCTCAGCGCCGCGCTGCGCTTTGATGCCAGCGGCGCCGCCGCAATCGGCGCATGTGTGTGCCTGCATGTATGCCTGCATGAGGCGTTCCCTGGGCGCCCCGCTACCAAAGCCGCGTGAAGAGATAGCAGGCCGCGCACTGATATGTCCCTACCCGCGCTGCTCATAACAGGCGCTGCCCCGCAGCGCCGTTCCCGCCGATGCTGGCAGGCGCGGCCGCCAGGGCCGCGCGCGCGGGCCGCGCACCGCTGCGGTGCGAGAACTCGACCGCGTACACGGCGCCGTCCGGGCCGACGATGTCGGAGACGTGCGACACGCTCGTGCCCGACGCAGCGCCCAGGTAGAGCACTTTCGCGGCCGGGCGGATGTGGATGTTGTCCACGCCGGCCAGCACCGACGCGGCCAGCTTGGACCGGAACGGGTTCCACACGCGGTACTCGATCTTCTCGCCCTCGGCGGCGCCCTCCACGCTGATGCGCTTCTCGCCGTACACGCTCTCGCCTGCGGCCAGGCGCACCTCGGCGCGGGCTCCAAACGCAAACACCGTCTTCTTTCCAAGCTATCTCATGCGCCAGTATGACCTCCGCAAACCTCCACTGTACACACATAGCTTGGTGCGTGGCACCGTGTGGAGAGGAGCGTGCCCACATACTCTTGCTGTGTTGCAAGAGCCGCAACACCTGGTGCTGACGCAACACATACCTGAGCTGAAGCTGCACCTACCCACAGCAAGCACAGCTGCTTACGTAGCACGCAGAAGGAGATGTTGGAGCGGCCCCGCATACAGCTTGGTGCACGTGGCGGCCGCTGTGGGGCACTCACCTGGCACCAGGTTCTTTGTTACCAGCGCGTCCTCCTTGCCGCGCGCAATGAACACGCCCTCGTGCCTGTGCGCCTCAATGACCACCTTGGCGCCGCCCTTCATGCCGCCGCGCCCGCCGCGCCCGCCGCGCCCGCCCCGCCCGCCCCGCCCGCCGCCGAACTTGGACACGCCGCCGCGGCCGCCGCGGCCGCCATCCCGGCCGCCGCCAAACCGGCCGCCGCCCCTGCCGCCGCCGCCGAAGCGGCCACCGCCGCGGCCTCTGTCACCTGTCACCGCACAGTAGCAGAGTTGCTTGCCGCACTGTGCGTAAAGCCAAACCACTTTCTATAGGAAGTGGGAATAGGAGCAGAGCGTGGCAGGCGCCCACATTAAAGATGTATGCAATGCCGCACCACAGCGCAGGACCCATAGGCCCCACGTAGTGCACCCTTCACAAAACAAAACAAAACTGAACAGGGGTGAAGAAAGGAGGCCTGGCACTGACCTCCCCTGCCGCCTCTGAAGCCCCCGCCGCGCCCGCCGCGCCCGCCGCCGTCTCCGTATCCCATTGCCAAAGCTGCAGCGCTTGGCCGTCCACTTGAGGCGCTTGGTGTCAACGCGTGTTCTACCACTCCTCTTCCTCCGTCCCTGCTTCCCTTCCTCGGCGGCCTGCAGTAGGCTTTCACTTAACCCTCATTTTGTGCGCTGACCGGCCATGGGCGGCCGGTGCCGGCCTTGCGGCTCCCCTTGGCGGCTCCCTCTGCTTTGGCTCCGCAGTTAAACATTCAGGGATACGCTGTTAGAAAACAAGCACAACCGTCCGCACATCTGTCTCAAGGCGCGCTGAGGTGCAGAGCACTGCTGTATGTGTGTTTTGGCATGCATGCGTTGGGTCTGTGTATAAATATGCTAAAAGCAAGGAAACTAATGCAAACAAACCCCATGCCTCTTTTTGCATGTTGCGTACAGCAGGCAAAGCACATAGACAATCACCGGATAGACATCAATCAGAAGAGGCATAGTCCAATGAGCAGTTCAAAACATGTGATATAAGCAATCAAAAACATACACACGACAACTGCACTGCTTGTTGAACCAGTGCACGCCTAGATACATAAATTATTATGTGATACACAATTGCAGGAAGCCATGCAAGGCAGGGCCCCAACCAAACGTCAGCCAATAACCTAGGAACAGTCACATGCTTTGATGGGACTCCATGTCGAGTCTGTGTCACAGTTCTGCAGTAGATGTGGCTCTGCCTAACAGAGCGGTGCCTGAAAGAATGTGCGCCACATCAGCAGAGCTGCACCACACCTCAACGCTTGTCATATCGGTATGCATCATAATGCAACTTCAAGTGTAAGGGCTGGGCAGCCTTGCACTGTGCGCGCCAGCACAAGTGCAATACTTCCAAGCCCCGCGCAGTATTAGTCCTATAGCAACCCCAAGCATCTCATCCCCAACAGCTGTGCTGTGCGTGTGTTACACCCTGGCGGTGCGGCGGTGCTCACAGCTCGCGCGCCAGCGCAAACGCCGGCACGCATGCCTCCGTCGTGGGTGCGGACGCCATCTGCCCCAGGGCAGTCCGGGCGACCTCGTACACGACAAAGCACGTGCCGTTGGCAGGCACGCTCCGCGCCAGCGCCGGGCCGAACCCGCGGTAGAGCCCGGACACGCCCTGAGCGCGCAGCGTCTGCGCCGCCCCGGCCGCTCTACATCGAAAACCTTGTCTGGAAGAGTGCAGGTGGTGATACTGATTCACAAAGCATGGCGATTGGAAGGCGCGCTGCATGTCAACGCAGACTTTACCAGATGCAAGCCTTGTGGTACCGCGACGCGGACAACTTGTTGACCCCATATCTGCACAGCGTCATGCTTTCCGTGCAAGCAACAGTCAGACAGGTGGGTGTGTCCTACCTTGTTGCATGCGCACTTGCAGGGCCATGCTACTTGGGTGACTCCTGTAAGGCAGTGCATGTCCTGCCACAAAATGCAGTGCATCAGGCACATTGCAGCGCCGGATGTGCAGGCCTCCTCAGTTCCGTGCTGAGCTCAGCAGCCTCGTGCCGCATGCGCAGCCGAAGGGCAAAACACTGGCCCCTGGGCACGGGCTGGAGCGCCGCGCCTGCTGGAAGCAGTTCCATGCGCCGCTGTACTGCGGCCGCCGCAGGCTGTCCACCTGCAGGCGGCTCTTCACGACGTCCGCCTGCGCGCAGCTGCCGCAAGCGTCAGCGCCCCGCGCCGCCCGGCAGCGGCCGCGAGCTCCTCCCGCCGCCGCGATGCCGGCATCTACCCTCGGGCCCGCTATTAAGGCGGCGCGCCTGCCTGTCCGGCAATCACATCACGCAGCGCGGCTGCTCCGGCTTGCGGCGCGCCGCCGCAAGCACGCGCGGCTGCCAGCCCGCGCCGCGCGAGAGGGCGGCGCAGTGGGGCGCACGGGGTACACAGGGAGCCAGAATGCGGCGCCCGCCAGGCCGCCGGCCGCCACCAGGCTGCCCATTCCCAGCTCGCGCGGGTGCTCCAGGCCCTGCAGGCGCGCGCCGCATCCTCATCCCCAAGCAGGAGCAGGGCTGCCACCAGTAAATGCGACCTTGTGTGGTCCCCCCCGCCTCGGCCCACATGGTGCAGACCAGGGGTGCATCGGCGCCACTGGCAGAGCCTGCAGACTAGCAGCGTTCCTCCTGATGGCTCGTACTATACCTCTGGACAGAGCGCCGCATATGAAGCAGATGGGCAGGTGACGCCGAAGCACCGCGCGCCCGACAGCAACCCGAGCCCGGCCTTGAGGCCAGCTCCAGAGCTCGGCAGGCAGGGGTACCGTCATACTGACTTTTTGGCGTCGGTTTTCTGGCGCGCCCACCTGCGCATCAGCCAGCCGCCGCTTGGCGCCCTCGTAGACGGCAAACATGATGGCCGTGCCGGTGACCTCGCGCACAAGCGTCGGCGCCATACCCCGGAAGAGCCCGCCGACGCCCCGCTCCGCCAGCACGTGCCGGACGACGTCCAGCGGGCCGCGGTAGGCCGTCGGCGCGCCCTGCGCCCCGGCCGGCGTTACGCCCGCAGCGGGCGGCAGCGACCAGGCAAGCGGGGCGGCGCAGGGCCGCTGTGCAGTTGCGGCCGCCGACACCGGGCGGCATAGACGCAGGCAGGCCAGGCCAGGAGTTGACTGCAGTCGCTGCAAGGCCCGATGCGTATCAGTATCGCTTGGGGTGGCCAGGATGCCAGGCAGCAGGCCATTGACGCTGCGGCAAAGGAGGGGAGACCTGCAAGGAGGCGCCAGCAGGCTGCGCCTGCAGCCGGCACTTGATGAGCTCCATAGGGCAGGCCAGCAGGCTTGTTGCCACGCCCGCGCCAGCGCCGGCCACGAATTGGTCGCCCACGGTGAGCTCTGTGCCTGCGGGTCGCACCTAGGCCGTGTGCAACAGACAGGACTGTTCATTGCGGAGTGCATCAGGCCGCGCAGCAGCCTCAGCACCACGCTCTACGCACGCAGAATGGGAGCGTGGCCCAGCGGCGCCGCCTTACACCCGGCGGGCGCCGCCCGGGCGCACCATCAGCGTGCTGGAGCAAGTGCTCCATCTGGCCCCGCGTAGCGAACATGACGGCGTTGAACGCGGCCACGGTTGCGAGCGGCGCAGCCATCCCCCTGACACCGACGTCGCGTCAGCCAGGCAGCGCCGCTCAGGCGGTGCAGGCACTCGCGCGGGGCCTGTGCACCTCGTCGCTCAGGCAGCGGGCTGAGTGCCCACCATAACCACTAGCCTGTGTGCAGCAGGCAGCTACGGAACTGTCCTAGGGGCCGGGAGGCCTCCAGCACGGTACGCTTATCAAAGCATACCAATTGCACCAGGTACACATTGAGTTGTTCGCTTGCCTGTACAGGCCGCGCATGCCTTCTGCAGCCAGGGTGCGCCGCGTTGCATTCAGCGCGCCCGAGTAGACAGGCGCGGCGCCCGGCGCCAGCGCGGGCTGGCTCTGCAGCTTCACTTTGATGGTGTCGAAGGGGTGCCCGACCAGCAGTTGCGCCGCACCCGCCACCGTGCCTGCTGCCAGGTCCTGTGCGCAAGGCCAGCGTGGTCTCGGTGCCTCACGCCAGAGCCTTATTAGCAAGGACTGATGCTTCCAAGGCGCACTGCAAGTACCCGCTCGCAACAAGCGGTGCCCGCACCACTGTGATGGAGCCCATCTTCCCCTTGGATTGCTCCGCGTGTGTTCACCTCGCTACAGGCAGGATGAGCATACGCCTCTGATTTTAAAATCTTATTAAGTTTTTTAGAAACTTCTTGAGACTCCAAGCCCCCAAAGGCACAACGTGGGAGTAGTGCCACTGCTAGCCACCCTAGAGCGATCAGCTGCTAGTTTCTCGTTCGAAGGACTTCCCAACATATGTATGCTAGGGCTCCATGAGGGTCGGGGTGGCCATCTCCCAGGCGCGAGGACAGTGATCGTGCGCCCCCTCCGCTTCCTTGGACTAGCTATGGCGCTGGCACGGGCCCTGGCAAGCCTGCGCACGGGTGTCCTGTTGCACGTGTCCATCCCCGTCTCCGCAGGCAGCTTGCAGGCGGTCGGCGCGTGCGGCTCGCTGCAGCTCGTGCGGCACTTTGCAGAAGGCACCTACCTGGACAAGTCGGAGGTAGAGGAGCGCGTGCTCAAGGCCGTGAAGAACTTTGACAAAGTGGATCCGTCAAAGGCGCGCCGCGCGTGCTGGTCCAGCTGGCGCCCCGTTGCTGCACTGCGAGGCCTGGGATGCCTGGGGCGGAGCGCTGACAAACAGCCTGCTGTGTGCTGTCAACCTAAAGGTGAACGGTGTACCGTTCTCCGGGGCTGCCTGCGGTCCTGGCGCCCTGCTGCCAGCCTTGTTACGTAGCTGTAAGCAAGGAGGCTGGATGCAAACAGAGGCGTGCATGGTTTGCGGCTGGGCGGCCAAGCAGTCGTGGTGACGCGCCGCAGGACTCCTGCCGCTCGCTTTGCTCGCTGTGAGTGCTTGTGAGCAGCAGCCGAGCAGCCCCGCCGCTTGCTGCGTATCCGCAGCGGCGCCGCCGCCAGCGCGAGCGCGGAGCGAGGCCGGCCCCGCGCGGCGCGCAGGTGACGGCCGGCGCGCACTTCCAGAAGGACCTGGGCCTGGACAGCCTGGACACCGTGGAGGTGGTCATGGCGTTCGAGGAGGAGTTTGCGGTGGAGATCCCCGACAGCGAGGCCGACAAGATCATGTCCGCCTCCGACGCCATCAACTACATCAGTGCACACCCGCACGCAAAGTGACGCCGCTCTGGAGGCTGCTGGCGGCCTGGGGTTCTAGGGAGTAATGTGTGACAGGCGGTGACCGCCCAGCTCTGCGTCCAGGGCGCCCCTGCAACGTCCCTCGCAGGTGGCACAGCTGTAAGCACACTGCTGCAAGCCAGCGCTGTGAGTCTCCTTTGCAGCCAGAGGCTGTTCCAGCAACCCCATTTGCCTCTTCTCAGTTGCAAATGCACCGCTTCCGAGACAGTATGCAAATCCATCTGTTTACACAGCAGCCCGACCTGAACGGACAAGTATATACAGCGGCAAACAGTTAGGTAGGAGCGCTTCTGGCGCAAGTGAAGAGCGCATTTGTGGCCAGGCTGCTGAATACATATCAACGCAGCCGCAGTGCTTGCAGCACATGCAAAGCCCTTTGAGCAGGAGTGGTACAGGCTGGTGATGTTTGAAGAGCACTGCGCATGCTGCCTCCGCACGGGCACCATGTCCTGCTCTGCACGACGCCTATGCCGTGGCGGGTTGCGTGAATCCGTGCGTGCGCAGCAGGCGGACCTGCACGTGCCCCCAGTGCGACATATCAGCACGAACAAGGACACGTATGCATGTGCATCCCCATTGCCGTGCATGTGCAAGCATGCATCAAGTCTGCTCGCACCCCTGCGGCTCAAACAAGCCGGGCGCAATCCCTTTTAGATTAGTCGACAGGCGCAGACCTTCTAAAACTCAACTCTTTTTTTTAACATGATGAGGTATGTCACCTGCACTCAAGCTTCAAATGCTGCACAGACCTGCCCAGTCAGGCCAGCTGACAGGCAGGAGAAGCACATGCGTGCATGGCCTGCACAGCGCAGAGGGGGGCAGCACATGAGGACGTGGATGCGCCTAAGCTACAGAGCCGTGTGCCACCGCATGCAGCGCCAGCACAGCTTGCGCGAGGCTCATGTGCGGGGAGGCGCCGGGGTTGCGCCTGAGCCAGTGCAGGAGGGCCCTCTCACGCCATGACGCCCGCATGGCAGAAGCCGCCACACCATCACAAGAGTGATAGGTGGGCCGGGCTGGGCGCGCGCCTGCGCGAGCGCGAACACGGCGCGCACGACGCGGCAGTAGTCAGTGCCCAGCGCGCGCAGCGCCAGGTCCGCGCCCAGCCACGCCCAGGTGAGCGGGCCGAGCAGGCCGAGCGCGCTGCGCGCCGCGCCGTACCGCGCAGCCGCGGCCGCCACGCTGCGCTGGGCCACCTGCGCGCCGCTGCCTCGCTCTGGCTTCTGCACGGCGGGCCATCGTATTTGTGACAGCCCGGCGCCTGCACACGCCGCGGCGCCGCCGCTCCCAAGCTGCCAGTGACATGACGCAGGACGCCTGTCCAGCCTCTCCAGGGCTCCTCAGAGCCACCAGCGCTCAGTGGACCCGGCAATGTCGCGGCGAACTTGCCGCGCGCTGCCGCGCCTCGGCATGCGCGCTGGGCGAGGAAGGCGCCTCTGCAGCGCCGCGCCATGCACGCAGCCCTGCACGCCTGGGCCGCGCGCAGCGCGCGCCTGCACGGCCGCGCGGCGCTCCAGCGCGCAGGCGAGGCCGCGCGCGCCGCCGCGGCAG
>JAABUX010008924.1_pt1 | contig 11463 bp, 13 predicted proteins | sample 5561851 | NCBI WGS metagenome assembly JAABUX01 (sample SAMN10711883, study PRJNA513361) | rock metagenome | isolation source: Antarctica rocks | place: Antarctica: Victoria Land, Richard Nunatak red sandstone | collected 2016-01-03 | reverse complement strand
GAGCCGCTGGAGGGCAGCCGACCCCGGCGCGAACAGGTCCACGCCGCCCGGCATCGGGGCAGACCCCGAGCCCGGATTCTGTCCGAAGGTGTTGGGCGCGGACACGGAGACCTGCGAGACCTGCCCCGGCGCGTTCGGTCCGGACACGGAGACCGGTATGACCACCGCCAGTCCCCATCCCGGAGTCGACGATGCGCTGCCCGCCGCCGTCGTGAACACGAGTACCCGCCCGGTCTGTTGGTCCACCAGCAGTCCGGCGGGCGATTGTCCGGGCGGGAGCGCGAACATAGATGGGCCACCCGAGGGACGTTGCGGCATCGCCGCCCTCAGCACAAGCGCCGCCGCGCCTACCAGGAGCGCCAACAGCGCCAGGCCCACCCGCACCCTGATCGAGCGTCGAGGTATCACGCGCCACCCTCCTCCATCACGCCACCAGTATATAGCGGCCGGCATATCCTAGCGCGTCTGCTGGCGATACCGTGTTACCTCTTGTCTTATGGATTGAGCGGGACGACGATATACGGTATCGTCGTTGAGGTCTTAAGGTCGATTGGCCGCCAGTGCAGTTCATACTTTTATCCAGCAACCGGTACGATGATCGACAGGTCTCCTGCTTGCGTTTGGCCTGGTGCGAGTAAGGACGGCTGCAGAGGCGTCAGGGTTATGTCGATGGATAGAATCATTTGGTCATAATCGGCGGCATCGTTCATGCCATGGAGCAGCAAGTCGCTCGCGTAGGTTTGCACGAGCTTACGACCCCTATTCCGCAGGACCACATGGATCACCGCCACCATGTGAGTGGGGTTCGATGGATCGCCGTTCTTGATGAAGTGGAGGTGCGACGCCATAAGGCGCACGTGAGAGATAGAGTCCGTCACGGTTCGGCCTGACAGGGTGGAGACAGGCATCGATGAGAGGCTACAGGGAATTGATACAACGGGAGATGCGTGAACCACGCTCACAGCAGCGACTGCCAAGCCAAGGACCATCCCACAAATCACGCTGCTCCCCTGCTGCACGAGCCGGATCACCATGTCATCATTCCTTTCACACCCTGCACATGTCCTAGTCGCACAAAAGATACAAGGATGAGCTGATGGCTGTCAAATTCCACACCAGAGGAGCCTTATTGAAAGAGCTGATGCTGACCGAAGAAGAACCTGCTTGGTTCGAGGAGAAGCGCGAGGGCCTGAACATGCTCTATCATGGCAAATATGTGCTGATTAAGGATCGAACACTGATCGGCGTGTGTGACCGTGAAGAGGACGTCTTCCTTGAGGTGGGGTGTGCGCCGAAGCGCACACCCCTGCCTGGTGCGCTTCATGAGCGATGAGAAGGACAGGAAACCGAAAGCACGACCAGTGAGGGAGAATAACCCTCAGCATGCACATCGCGCCTATGCGATAATGCCGCCAGAACGTGGGTCGTCAAAGGGGGTAGCAAAGGAGTGGCTTTCATGACCACCCCTTTGACCAAAGGGGGTCCGGAGAGCGGATGATGGACGAAGGTCTCGGCATTGAGGTCGTGATTGAGCCGGTCGAGCAAAAGCTCGTCGCACTCACACAAGCGGGTGAGGATGAGGTCCTGGCGGCGCGCACGGAGACATCCGAGATCTACCTGCCGATCCGGCCGATCTGCACAGCCCTCGGTATCCATTGGGCCACCCAGCGTCGCAAGATCATGAGCGATGAGGTGTTGCTGGAGAGCACCCGCACACTGCGCCTTCAGACCCGTGGTGGTCCGCAGAACCTTGTGTGCATGGACGTCGAGGCTATCCCCATGTGGCTCGCCGGCATCGAACCCTCGCGTGTCCGCGCTGACCTACGCGACCGCCTCATCGCCTATAAGCGATGGGTCCGCAAGGTGGTCTACGAGGCCTTCGCCCGCGAGACCGGCGTTGTCACGACAGCCAGCACGGCCGCCACGCCGGTGCACAGTCCCAATTCCCTGACCCTGGAGCATATCGAGCATATGGCCCTGGCCATCGCGCAACTGGCCCACGAGCAGCGCGCCTTCGAACAGCACGTGGACACGCGCCTCGTATCCCTCCAGACAGAGATTGTTGAGCAGCGCGCGGAGGTTATGGGCCGCCTCGACCAGGCGGCCGCCGTCGTCGGCGGCCTCTTGCGCCGCATGACGGCAGTAGAGGGATTGGTAACGGTCGGTGAGGCCATCAGCGACGCCCAGGCCGCCGAGATTAGCCAGCTTGTGCGTGCGATCGCGGGCGAGTTGGCCGAGCGCGGGGTCGGCAAAAACCCGTACCAGGCTGTCTTCGGCGAGCTCTACCGCCGGTTCCGCGTGTCAAGCTACCACAATATTCCGGTCCACCGCTTCAACGAGGTGATGGCGTGACTTCGCGCATACCAGGAGACCCTCGACGCACACGGTGACGACAGTGATGCGACGAGCTAGTCCTTAGTGGCCATCGCGCCCTGAAGTGTGAGGGATGGTGAGCGTGCCATCGGTGACGAAGGAATCGGTATCTTAGCGGGGCACGTCCACAATGTCGATGCCGGAGGGCACGACGCGAGGCGGCGGGTTGGGTCCCGGCAGGAAGGGGAGTCGGCCGCGCAGCCAGCCGGGCAGCCAGGCCCAGGGGTCGCTCGCCGTCACGGCGCCGCCACCGTCGAGCACGAACGCCCGGCCGCTGCGCCCATCGACCGCGATGGCGCCGGGCGTCAGGCCGACGGGTAGAACGCGGATCAAGGCGCCGTTCCGGCCGTCCAGCACGCTGACCGAGCCGGGGCCGTCGAAGACCTGCATCTGCATGTATCCGAAACGGCCCTTGGTGGCGGCGTGGGACGGACCCTGGGAGGTGACGAGCAACCGGCCCGTCCGCGGGTCGACCGCGACGCCCGGTCTGGACGGTTCGTCTATCCCCGCGAGCAGCGGGTTCGCGGTCCCTGCCGTGCTGAAGGAGCCTGTCACGGCGCCGCTACGCGCATCCATGAGGGTCACGCCGTCGTAGCCGGGCACGACGACGCGGCCCGTCCTGTCGTCGGCCAGCAAGGGGGGAGCGGTCATGTCGAACTGAAACCTGCCCGGCGTGACGAGTTGCACGGTATTCACGAGCCGACCGCTCACCGTGTCCACCACGTACACCATCCCGTTGTCGGCCGCGGCGAACAGACGGCCTGTCCGCTCGTCCACCAGCGTCGTGACCGCTCTATGCGGGTCAAAGGAGCCCGGCAGGATGGGTGGAACAAGCTGGCTCGTGCGCAGCAGCGCAAGCCGGCGCGTGTCGAGCATGTCGATGCCCGCGCTGCCGATGACAAAGGCGTGCGCCCGTGCCTCGTCCACCGCCAGGGCGCGGGGCGCCTGGCCGACCGTGACCGTGCGCAGCACGTGCCCGTCGCGGGCGTCCAGCACAATCACGCTGCCCGCGGTGTACTCGGTGCTGTAGTCGAGGACGAGGATATGCCCGCGCGGCCTGTCGGGGACCGCCGCCAGCGTCGTGCCGGCGATCGGGATGGCGCCCGGCAGCGGAGGAGGCCGCGTGAAGACGAGGCCGATAAGTGTACCGCCGTGGTCGTCCACGACCTCCACCATTTCATCGGACATGGCCAGGAAGATGCGGCCGGGTCGGGTGGCGGCAACCACGGCCACCGGCAGCGTGTCGAGGGAGAGGGTCCCGACGTGTTGCGCGCTTGTCGTGTCGACGATGGCCAGGCTGTCGCCGGCCAGGACGAGGCGGTTCGCCGGCCCGTCGACCAGCGCCAACGCGGGCGAGAAGTGTCCGCCGGTGAGCCGCTGTGGTGTGGACGACCCTGGCGCGAGCATGTAGACGATACCGCCGTCCGGCGAGGAACTGGCGCCTCCTGGCGACACGACGGAGATGTAGACGTGTTTGGTCGCGCTCGACCCCGCTACAAGTGGGCGCGATACCCACACATCGCCGTTGCTGCCCGGCGCGTTCGTGAAGATGAAGGCCCGACCGGTCCGTCCGTCTACCAAAGCGCCACTCGGCACATGGCCAGCCAGGATCGTGGTCGTCGTGGGCGCGTCGCCCGAGCGGCGCGTCATCACGACGCCCGCGACCAGCGCCACGATCACTGCAAGGAGGCCCAGGACCTCTATCAAGCGTCGAAGCATCATCGCATCGCCCTCCTACATCACGCCACCAGTATATAGCGGCCGGCATATCCTGGCGCGTCTGCTGGCGATACCGTGTTACCCCTTGACGCTCCCGTATCCGTGCGGATGATGTCTCGCTACCCGACCCTGGGTATGGTCAGGGTCGCATCGTCGAAGCGGCTCCAGATGGCCACGGCCCGTCCCCTGGATGACGCGCCGCTCGACGAGCCCGACGAATCGGTCGTCGTCCCGTCGATCTCGCACGGCCGGCCCGTGCGCTCGACGTAGAGCGTCCCGGAGTCGCGCGCGCCTCCCTTCTCGCGGAAAGCATACCCGGCGCACTTCCGTCCGCCTACCGATATCGCGGCGACCGCTGTGAAGACGGCGCCGTCGGCGCCGAGCGAGCTTGCCGGATTCGCCAGGTCGGCCACGAGCGACAGCGCGCTTGGGTCGGTGAGGCATTTGAACGCTGCGTGTACGCCGTCGCGCCCGCACGTTTTCGACCCGTTGACGACAAGCTCCGTGTAGGCGGACTAGCCGGCCGGCGGTTTAGTGTAGCGCACCGTCGCATGCACCCCGACCAGCTTACCTCTGCGCACGACAACAATGACGACACGCTCGTTATGGTCCGTCTGCGTGATGTCGATTTGGTAGCTCGTCGCGCTATTCAGGGCCTGGGCAATCGCGGGCAAGGGCGAGGGCGACGCCGCGTGCGCCACCGGCGCGGCGGCGAGGGCGAGGGCGACGCCAAGGAGTATCCACCGTCGCGGCGCGCGACGAGGCGAGGTGGTTCGGCGGTGAGCCCGGGCGCCGGTTGACGTCACCGACGGGGGTATGGACGATGAGCAGGACATCCTTCTGTGACTCCTTCCAATACCAGTGACCCTCGGAGCTTCCTGAAGCAAGCGGCGCCACTCGCGCGGACGCTACCGCATTGTGTCACCACCACTATATCAGGATCATTCATGGCGAGGACGACGTTGGAGAACACGTCAGGACCATAGCGCTCGCGCCTGAATGGCCACGTTGGGGTAGGGGCTTATGCAAGACGCCCTGGCTGCGTACAAGGAGCGCATGCAGAAGCCCCTACCTAATCCCGCGATCGGCAAAGACATGGCCCTCATGCGATCCCCCTCTCAGGCAAAGATGCTCTGGGGCAGGAAAGCGCCGATCAGCCAGTTGGGGGCGTCGACGACCTCGCAGATTTTGAGGTCGACGGCCACGCTGCAGAGCATGTAGGCGTCGGGGCGCGACAGGCCGTAGGTGCGCTCCAGGTGCTCGATCATGTGCAGGACGGCCAGGCGCGCCGCCTCCAGCAGGTCGGGAGCGATGCCGTCCGTCGCGTAGTAGGGGGCGGTGTTGGCGCGCGGCGCCAGCGGGCCGGCGGTCAGGAACTGCGGCTGCGGGATCGACAGTCCCTTGCGCACCGTCAGGCGCACCGTGGCCCGCATCGGCGTCTCGATGGCCGTGCCGCAGACCTCGCCGTCGCCCTGCGCGGCGTGCCCGTCTCCCATTGAAAACAAGGCGCCCTCGGCCTCGACGGGCAGATAGAGCGTGGCCCCTTTGGTCAGGTGCTTGGTGTCCATGTTGCCTCCGTGCCGGTAGGGCGGGATGGTGGATAACGCGCCCGGCGCGCCAGGGGCCAGCCCGACCTCGCCGCAGAACGGCTCCAGCGGGATGCGGATGCCAGGCGCAAACTCAGCCCAGCCATCGGCGAGCCGCCAGATGCGCAGCGCGGGCTCGGGGAACAGGTCGGCCAGCAGGCCGAAGCCGGGGATGAGGGCCGTCCAGCCCCAGTCGGCCGGCTGCAAGTCCAGGAACTCCACCTGCAGCGTGTCGCCGGGCGCGGCGCCCTCGACGTAGACCGGTCCGTTGACCTGATCGACGCGGCTGAAGTCGAGGGTACGGACCGTCTCGACGGTAGAGTCCGGCCCGATCTGGCCGCACGCGGCGTCGAGCAGGTCGAACTCGACCGTCCCACCCGACTCAACGCGCGCCACCGGCTCGATAGAGTTGTCCCAGGCCAGGCGCCACTGCTCCCTGGCCACGTGAATGGTGCGTCCCGCCGTGAACATCGCCGCGCCCTCCTCTATGCTCGATACTCGTCCTCGCGCTTGCTCCCGATGTTTTCAATACTACCCGGTCCTGGCGCTGCCTGCGATGCCCTCACCCAACAAGTTGCCGCGCATCGGACCCTTTGGGACCACCGGGTGTCGCTACGTTGCCAGCTGACCCGCCGCTGCCTGGAGGGAGGTCAGGATGCCCACTGCGCCCGTAACCAACGACCCTATCCACTGGCTGTACGACGTTGTTCAACGGCTCGTTCTTGTTGAGCGCCGCCTGGATGGTCGCGCGCTAGACCGCCACAATCGCCCCCGCGCGACACGGAACCCGTCTCCTCTGTAAGATTACTCCGTAAGAGTACCCTCCAGTAGACGAGGGAGGCGTCACCATGAAGCGTGCGGTGTGCGGCGTTGTCGTGTTCATCATCGTTGCGGGTCTTGTAGCAGGTCTTGTAGCCACCCACCGTGGCCGGTCAGGCGGGCCTGTCTACACGATGGATACTGTTGTCAGCGGGCTTCACCACCAGCCAACGGTGTGGGCGGGCCGGACGATCCTCGTCCGCGGCGCCATCATCTGGTACGAGGCATGGTATTGGGATCCCCAGCAGCAAGGGTTCAGCGAGGATGGCTGTACGGACGATCGCTATCCGACGGTCTCCGCCTGCCAACGCTCCATCGCCTGGGACCTCGCGCACCTCCAGCCAGGAAGCACCGTCCGCCTGGTCATCGCCCCCCAGGCTCGTCTGTTCACCGACAAGGCCACTGGTGAGGAGATCGTCCCTCAGAGTCCGTCCGGCGCCACGGTTGAGGAGATCGTCCCTCAGACTCCGGCCGGCGCCATGGTCGTGCGTTTCCATGTGCCGCCAGGGGGAGTGACCGCCGACGGCCCGCTCACGCGACTCCTGCGCCAGGTCCCTGTCGTCGCATCGCTCGTCCCCGCGTGGGCGGGAAGCGCCATCCCAACCCAGGGCGTCTACCACCTTCATCTCGGCGCCCATCCCACGCATGACGGGCAGCACGACCAGAATAACGGCGCCTTGCTGCTTCCCTAACACCTGGCGTCGCTTACTCGGGGACCACTCGGCGGCCGAGGTCCACGATGCTGACGCTGGCGGGGACGGCGCGTGTCGCCGATCTCCGGGGCGGTATGAACGGTAGAGAGCGGCGCAACGCGCCAGGCATCCAGGACCAGGGATCGTCCGCCGCGACCACGCCACCCTGGTTGGCCACGACGGCGCGGCCCGTCCGCTCGCCCACGCTCACCCCGGTCGGCTCGGGACCGACCACGATCCTGCGCACCAGGCGGCCGCTCACGGCGTCCAGGACGCTGACCGTCCCGTTGAGGGTTGCGCCCAGGTCGTTATCGAGGACGAAGACATGGCTGCCACGGTCGTCCACGGCCATCACCGCCGTCGGAACGACATTTTGCCCCGCAGCGATCCCGGCCGCCACGGTGCGCAAGACGATTCCGGCGCTTCCATCGAGCGTGTCGACGGTGTCGACGGTGTCGACGGTGTCGACGGTGTCGACGGTGTCGTCGGACGTGGCGACGAAGACGCGTCCCGTCCGCGTCGAGACGGCCATGGCCACCGGGCTGGCCGCCAGCGACACGGCGTCTATCAACCGGCCACTCGCCGCGTCGAGGATGCTCACGCCGATGCCCGCCGTATCAAGCGCGAGGACGTGTCCCGTGCGCCGGTCGAGCATGGACATCGGCGGGCTGAAATCGATGGCCGCGGCGCGCACGAGGGCGCTCGTGCGCTCGTCGAATGGTGTCGACGGTGTTGTCCGCCGCGTTGGAGACAAAGATGTGCCCCGTCCGCGAGTCGAGCAACAGACCGCCCGGCGCGTGCCCGATCGGGACGGTCCGGACGGCGCCGTTGTCGCGGCGGGACGCCAGTGCCGTGCCAAGGACCAGCGCCAGCGCCGCCAGGACTGCCGACCCTACCACAATGCGTCGTCTCATGCCGCCCTCCTCCAATCGCTGATCGGCCGTTTGTCGGGTCAAGGCACGCACGGTGGCCTTTCTTTTGATACCATCAAGGGTAGCAGTTGATCGTTTATGACAACCCTCCCCGGTGCGAGACGCCCATGCTCGAAGAGCTCACCATCACCAACTTCGCCATCATCGACCGCCTGGACGTGCGCTTCGACCCCGGCTTCAACGTGCTGACGGGCGAGACGGGCGCGGGCAAGAGCATCATCATCGACGCCGTCGGGGCCGTGCTGGGCGGCCGCGTCAGCGCCGAGATGGTGCGCACCGGCGCGTCCACGGCCCGCGTCGAGGGCGTCTTTACCCTCGACGGCGACGCCGGCCCAATGCACGACCTGCTGCGCGAGCACGACCTGCTCGACGAGGACGACGCCGACGCCGCGCTCATCTTGCGCCGCGAGATCAACGCCAACGGCCGCTCTACCGCCCGCGTCAATGGCCGTGCCGTGCCCATCGGCGTGCTCGGCCGCGTCGGTGACTTGCTGGTCGACATCCACGGCCAGAGCGAGCACCTGTCGCTGTTCCGCGTCGACGAGCACGTGGAGCTGCTGGACCGCTACGCTGCGAGCGCGCCCCTGCGCGCCGAGGTGGCCGCGCTGGTCGGCGAATTGCGCCGGGTGCGTCGCGAGCGCGACGCGCTGCGGGCCGCGCAGGCCGACGCCGCGCGCCGGCTCGACCTGCTGCGCTATCAGGTCGAGGAGATCGCCAGGGCCGACCTGCGCGCCGAGGAGGAAGAGGAGCTGGACGCGGAGAAGCGCGTCCTGTCCAACGCCGAGCGGTTGTCGGCCCTGGCCGGCGGGGCCTCGGACCTGCTCAGTGGCGGCGACTCCGACCTCGGCGCGAGCAGCGTGCTCGACGCGCTCAACGGCGTCTCGGTCTCGCTAGAGGAGTTGGTGGGGCTTGACGAGAGCCAGCGTGAGACGCTGGAAGGGGTCAACGGCGCTCTCTATACCCTGGAGGAGGCGGCGCGCGCGCTGCGCTCGTACGCCACGGCCATCGAGGCCGACCCGGCGCGGCTGGCCGAGATCGAGGAACGGCTCGACCTGCTCTCGCGCCTGAAGCGCAAGTATGGCGCGACCGTGGCCGACGTGATCCGCTTTGGCGAGGAATCGGCGCGCGAGCAGGAGACGCTGGTCAACAGCGAGGAGCGCCTGGAGGAGTTGGCGGCGGAGCTCGAGGGGCTCAAAGGGCGCATCGGCGAGGTGGCGACGCGGCTCTCGGCGCGCCGCAGCGAGGCGGCGGAACGCCTGTCCGTCGGCGTGGAGGGACAGTTGCAAGACCTCAATATGGCGCGCGCCCGCTTCCAGGTGCGCATCGAGCAGCGGCCCGACGCCGATGGCGTTCCGGTTATGATAGGCGGCTTGGAGCGGGGACAGGAGCAGCGCGCGGCCTACGACGAGCGCGGCGTCGACCGCGTGGAGTTCCTGATCTCGCCCAACCCGGGAGAGGAGCCCAAGCCACTGGCCAAAATCGCCTCGGGCGGCGAAGCCTCGCGCCTGATGCTGGCCCTCAAGACGATCCTGTCGTCGGTCGACCACACGCCGACCTTGATCTTCGACGAGGTGGACACGGGCGTGGGCGGGCGCAGCGGCCAGGTCGTCGGCGAGAAGCTGCGCCTGCTGGGCGAGACGCACCAGGTGCTCTGCATCACGCACCTGCCGCAAGTGGCGGCGCTGGGCGCGGAGCACCTGCGCATCGTCAAGCGCATCGACGGCGGCCGCACCCGCACCGAGGTCGAGCCGCTGGCGGGGCGCGAGCGCGTCGAGGAACTGGCGGCCATGCTGGGAGGATTCCCCCCGCCTCCGGCGGCCCTCAAGACGGCCGAGGAATTGCTGGCCCGCGCGTCCGAGCCGCCCGGCCCGACGAGGGCAGCGGAGCCGGTTTCACCGCCGCCCGCGACTCCCCCGGTTCCGGCCGCTAGAAAGGCCAGGGCGAAGGTTGCCGCGCCCTAACGTGTGGTAGCATGGCTCAATTCTTGCTCACTGTGGTGCGCCGGGGCGCCGCGGTACCGACGCGGCCATTACACCATAACCTTTTTTCGTTCCGTGTATTATACGGTAGGATAAACTTAGCTTGTCGCCATGGGAAGGAGGTGAGCCGCGCGGCCCGCATAGCCAGCCGGCATTGTCCGTTGTGAGACGTCCCCTGTCCGCTCGGTACACCTGGCGCGGCCCACACTCGGCGCCCATGGCCACAGCGCGTTGCCGTTTGGAGAGCGCTGCCCACGAGCTAACCCGGCGTCATGCAGTATTATAAGGAGTTCTTGGAGAGACTATGGATACCGACACGAACAAGATCGTCGACCTCGCGCAGTCCCAGGCCAATTCGCGCCGCAACTTCCTCAAGGTCGCCCTGGCGGCCGGCGCTGGCGCGGCGCTGGCGAGCAAGGCCCTGAACGTTATCCCGGCCCATGCCGCTACCGATGACCTGCCGACCATCATCAACGTGGCCCTGGTTGCCGAGCAGCTCGCCGTGACCTTCCAGACCAACGCCCTGCTCAACGCCGCCACCATCGGCCTGAAGCCCGACGAGGTCACCACGATTCAGGCCGTCCTGGCCACCGAGGCGCTGCACATCCGCTACCTGCAGGCCTACGGCGCGGCCCCGGCCTATGGTACGCAGCAATTCACGCAGTTCTCCTTCCCGGCGGGCACGTTCAGCAGCCGCAAGGGCTACGCCAACACGGCCATCTTCCTGGAGACGGCCTTTGTGACCGCCTACATGGCGGCGGTGCGCGACTTCGCGGCCGACGCGCGCGCGGACCTGGCCGGCCTGGCCTACCAGATCGGCGCGGTCGAGGCGGAGCACCGTGCCCTGTCGCGCTCAGTGGGTGGCTACGCGCCGTACGCGGACCTGGCCTTTGAGCTGAACCTGATTCCCAATGTGGCCACGGCCGCGACGGTATTGGGCTCCGGCAGCCCCGTCGGCAGCTTCCTGGCGCCGGCCTCGGGCAACACCTACACCTTCACCGACTTCGTGGGCAACTCGCTGGTGACCAACGCCATTAACGCCTACGCCCGGCTGCTCACGGCCCAGACGCCGGACGGCTCCCGCATCTACTCGTAATCCCGGCATCCGTTTTTCAGGGAGCGAGGGGAGCGAGGCGACCGATCGGTCGCCTCGCTCCCTTCGCTAATGGCCCCGTGCTAGGATGCCATCAGGACGGTAGCGCCAACCAGTACGAGGGCACGTGACTGTGGACAACGAGCACGGGGCGGTCGGACATCGCCACCGTGACGTAGACCGTTAGGAGGCCGCCCGATGCGCTGGTCACCTGCTCCCCTCGTTATCCTCACTGCCGTGCTGCTGGCTCTACCAACATCCGGTTATCGC
>JAABUX010008921.1_pt1 | contig 11467 bp, 10 predicted proteins | sample 5561851 | NCBI WGS metagenome assembly JAABUX01 (sample SAMN10711883, study PRJNA513361) | rock metagenome | isolation source: Antarctica rocks | place: Antarctica: Victoria Land, Richard Nunatak red sandstone | collected 2016-01-03 | reverse complement strand
CACGCTGCCGGTGGTGCCGCTGGGGTCGCCGCTGGCGCAGCCGGCCAGGCGCGCGAGCGCCGAGACGTCCGCCAGCGCCGGGTTGCCGGTCACCAGCACGCTCGGCGGACTCAGCTTGATCGCGTCCAGGCCCAGCACCTGCGCCGCGGCGCCCGCGCGTCAAGGCCCCATACTGAGCAGCCGAGCGCCCCTGCTGGGCTCTTACACAGGCCCACCATAGCCCCGATATGTACTGTCTTTTGTCGCGCGGGCCCACATGCTCTGCGCACTACACTACATGTTTTGGCATGCTGTGGTGTTGGGGCTCCATGGAGCGGGGTGGGGTCAGGAAGGGGCGCGCCTTGGGCCCGTGCAGCGAGGCGGCGCCGGTGGCGTTGAGCGCGCCGAGCGCGTTCAGGCCCTCCAGCGAAGCCAGCGCCGAGTTGTTGACGACCAGCAGGCCGCCGCCCAGGCTCGACAGCGCGTCCAGGCCCTTGAAGGACGTCAGCTGCGGGTTGGACACCACCTGCGCCGCGGCGCGCGCGGCTCTGCATGCGCCTGCGGGCCCGCACGGCCGGCGGTGCGGCGCGCGGCTTGCGCCTCGGACGAGCGTTGTTGTGTCAGGGCACAGGCGGCAGGGGATGAAACAGCGGGCGGTGCATGCAACAGTGTGTTCGTGGCGCGTAATGAGCTCGTCAAGATGTAGGGTTGGTATTAGGGCATGCGCAGCGCGGGGCGTGCCGTGAGGCCGTTGGGCAGCAGCGAGCCCGCGGAGCGGTCCATGCCGATGCTGGTCAGCGCGGTCATGGGCGCGCCCAGCGCCTGCAGCTTCTGGTTGAACGCCAGGTTCAGCCCGCCGCCAATGGTCTGCGCGGCACGCGCGCACTCAGCCGGGCCGCGCAGCATGGCGCCCATGGCGCGAGCCCCTCTCGCGCGCAGCTCGCGCCGCTCTCTCGGCCAGACATGCATGGCGTACAAGGCACATGCACGCTCGAGCGCAGGCCGCCCGGATCGCCCGTACCGGCCGAAGCTTTGAGGGTGGGGTAGGGTTTGCGCGCCTGCAGCTTCACGATGTTGGAGGTGAACATTGAGGCGAGGTCGTTGTTGTTGGTCACAATCATGTCGCCCGCCACCGTCTGCGCGCCCAGCAACCGTCACACACGCACTGTGTGACACAAGCAGGGCGCTCTGCTGATATGAGCAGGGCGCTCTGCTGACGGACGCCCCACTCCGGTGCGCCAGGCCGGGCGGGGGGCCAGGCCAGGGGAAAGGGAGGCGCGGAGCGTGAGGGGCGCGCCTGCAGCTGCGCGAACGAGTCGAGCGAGGTCAATGCGGTCGCCGTGACCTGCGCGCGCGCAGCCGCCGCGGTCAGCCCCCCGCCCGAGCGCGCCTCCGCATGAGCACGGGGGCGGCGTCCGGGCCGGCGCGCCTGCAGCATGCCGTTGACCTCCGTCGGCTGGAACGCCACGCTCGCAAAGCTGTGCGGCGAGCTGGTGCCCAGGCCGCCGGTGACGCGCAGCTGGCTCATAATGGGCTGCGGCAGGCCGGTGACGGCGGCCGCCGCGGCCGGCACGCCGGTGATGCGCTGCAGGCTGGGCAGCAGCGCGAGCGACTGCACGTGCACGAAGTCGCCGAACAGCACGTCCACCGACAGCGCGCCCAGCGCCTGCACCGCACGACCGCGCCGCTCGCTGCCGGCCAGCCGATGCGCTCGCAGGGGGCGACCGCATGAGCCGGCGCGCCTGCTTGGCGTGCTTGGGCACAGGCGCCGCTAGGCGAACACTGGCCACATGCAGAGAACGGGTCACACAAGCGAAGCGTGCGCGAGCGGGCCGGGGGCGCGCCGACAGGCCGCTGAGGCCGAGCTGCGAGATGGCGCCGGCCAGGTCGGGCTCGGTCTCGCTCTTCACCAGGCCCTTCTGGTTGGCGCCGGGCGTCACGGTGATCGTCAGCGCGCCTGCGCGCGCGCAGCAGAGTCAGCCAAATGCTGGACGCCTCTGCGGCCCCGAGGCTGCGCTCCCGCCTCACAGCCGCGGCCGGCAGCCGAGCAGACACGTCTGCCGGGCGGGCCCCGACCTGGCATGGCCGTGCAGGCCTTGCCCGGGAAGATCTCGCCGGCGGAGCACGCGCGCGGGCCCTGCTTGGACGCGCCCGCGTTGGAGGTCTGCTCGGTCGTCACGTTGCACGAGCCGCCGACGAGCTGCACGAACACCGCCAGCGTGCTCTCCCCGCACACCACTGCGCGCCGCGGCGCCCGTCAGCCGCGCAGCTCGCGCCCGGAGCTGCCATGCAAGCAGCCTCGCCCGCCGCTGGCCGCGCCCCAAGTGAAGCTCCCAGCGCAGCCCAAGTGAAGCTCCCAGCACAGCCGGACGGCGAGCGGGCGGTGGGCGGCGGGCGCGCGGCGCGGCGGGCGGGGGGGCGCGCCTGTCTGCACGGTGGCCGCCGGCGCCTTGAAGAACTCGCTGCCCTCCGCCGCGACGACCTTGGACAGGTTCTCCACAAAGTCGCGGAAGCCAGGGCCGGGCCGGGGCGGCTGCGCGCGCGCGAGCTGCGCCGCGGCCAGCAGCGCGACCAGCGCGACCTGCGCGCGCGCGGCGGCCCAGGGTCGGCCGGCGCCCGGCGCGGCCGGCGGGACAGAGGCTGGGCTGGAAGCGCCCGGCCCCGCCTGCGCAGCGAGGGCGCCGCCGCCGGGAAGCTGCCCAGCGGACCCGCTCTGTGCAGTGCAGGGGCTGCAAGGTGGCGGCTGATACCCGGCGTGCATGACCGCCGTTGCTGCCACGTACAGCACGTACAGCAGGCAGGGCGCTGAGGGCGCAGGAGCGCAGCCAGCTCCCGACGGCAGCAATGCTGCCAAATGATGGCCTGTGCGCTAGGTGCCCGGCGCACAGCACAGCACACAGGGCTCTGCGCAGCGGCTGCAGGGAGCGGCCTGCACGGTGGCTGTTGGTACCTGCCGGGCCGGGCGCAGCAGCATCCTTTGAACAGGGTGGTGGTGCATGACGTCCCCGGCCTCGACCCACTCGGCTCACCTGTGCGATAGCGAAGGCGCCCTTCATCGCGGCTGTTGTGCAGCGGAACGTCCGGCCGTGTCGCACTCGCGCCTGCGGGGCCTCACAAGCGCGTTGGTGAATGTGAAGTGATGGCCGATGCGGCTGCCGCTGGCGGCACCCGCGGCTTAGCAAAGCGCCACACGACCAGCCCCAGCAAGGCGTGCAGACCATGCGCTCAGGCAGCCAGCACACGCAGCCTGCGAGGCTGCACGCCAGGCACAGCCCGGCCGGCTGTGACGCACCTGGTGCCGATGGCAAGCGACGCTGCAAAGTGCACCTGAGGTTTGTATGATCAGCACGCCTTAGAGGTCTGGGAGCACACTATCTGAATGAGCAGGCATAGGAAAGTTCCGAAAGGAGTCTCGCAATAGTAAGAGGTTAAGGGTAGGGTGTCTGGGGCTCTGCCCATGAAGCTTGCGTGAGGAGTAGCAGGCTGTTGACATCTGACATGCTGACATCAGATGGCAGAAACTGAACACCATTCTCATTACCAGGCTCTCTGACTGTGCGATTGAAAAAGGCTGCCCTGGGCGCCACAAGGCGCGTGCCACAAGACGGCCAGCGCTCGGCGCCTCCAGACAAAACGCAGCGCTGCACTTGCATCACAGAAGCACCCTTGCAGATACATGATATACAACTTCTCTCAGCAATTAACAGTGCCCACACACGCTCACGACCACTCAGCTACACCACTCAGAACCCATGCACAAGTGCACGGCACACGCCCCACCGCCGCTCGCGGCGCCGCCAGAGTACAGGCGCCGCTCGTGCGCACCGCTCGTAATACAAGTGCGCAGACGCTCCGCCCCTGCCAGGCTACCCGTCCAGGTGCAGCTCGCGCAGGAGCGCGGACACGGTGCCCCAGGTGTGCCCGCGCCGCTGCAGCCAGGCCACCAGGCGGCGGCGGCGCGTCTCGGGCGGCAGCCCGCGGCTCAGGTGCGCCTGCCGCCGCACCGACCCCAGCAGCTGCTGGTCCAGGCCTGCGCGCGGTGACGTCGCCCCCTGCTCGATTGTGTCCTGGGCACGGCCGGCGTGCTGCGCAAGGCAAACTGTGCAGTCGGAGCCTGCCACGCAGGCGCACGGGCCCTCGGCCACGGGCCGGCGCCGAGCGGGCGGGGGCGCACGGTCGGGCTCGTGCGCGGCGTCGTCGAGCGCGCACTCCTCCGCGCCGGGCGGGCAGAGCTGCACGCTGTTTGGGTCGCTGCCGAACACGGCGTGCAGGCCGACCTCGATGTCCGGTTTGGCCAGGCCGCGCCGGGACAGCTCCTGCGCACCCAAGGCCTGACATCGCTGCGCCGACAGCGCGTCGCCTGCCTTGCGGGCAGTGCGCCGCGGCGGCGGGGGCCGCGCACCATCCGGATGCGCGAGGGCGCCCAGCGCGCCTGCCGCCACTTGGAGCGCGCAAAGGTCTCTGCGAACTGCGCGTCGCTCAGCATGCCCTGCGCCCGGCGGCGCGGCGCTCAGCGCACGGCTGCGCCGGCCCGCGCCAGGCAGGCCTGTGGCTGCGGCAACACGGCTGTCGTATAACTTTCGCACCAGCTCCTCCAGGCGGTCCAGCGCGCGCTTGGCAGCGGCGCCGTCGAAGCCCTTGTCGCGCAGCTTGCCCTTCAGCTCGGCGCGCGAGTGCGGCCGGTGCGACAGGCTGGCCGCCGCGGACGCCTTGGCGCCGTCGAACTGCTTCTCCAGCGGCGGGCTGCGCGCCGCGGCGCCACGATCAGCCGGACACTTCCGGCGGTGTGCGGCGCGCACGACTGGATCAAACCGCAGACAAGATAAAAAGCAGCGTGCCTGTAGTCGTCCTCCACGTCCGAGTCCGCGCCCCACGCGTCGCCGGACTCCTCGTCGTATGGCAGGCGCTCGCGGCTCCAGAACTTGGCGCGCGGCGCGAGCGGCGCGCCCCGGCGCGCGCCGCTGCGGAAGCCGCAGGCCCAGGCGCGCGGCGGGAGCGCGCTGCGCGGGAGCGCGCGCGGGCGGCACGCTGCGCCACAGGCACCGGTCGGCGCCCGGCGCCGCGCGCGCGGCGGAGCACCTGCACGCGGGCGCGCTCAGGCGCAGCAGCGCGGGCCTGGGCAGCCACAGACACATCGCAGCCCAGAGTCTTGCTGCGTTGCAAAAGCAGTGACTGGGCTTGGGAAGCGCAAGTGCCGAGGTGTGCCCTACTAGGCCCTAAGCTCCTTTCCTTGCTCGATTTTAAAGCGCTAGGGAGGGGGTGCTGGGAAGCAGGAGTTTCTCTCAAGGACGAGGGACGAAGGCGGGCTTCAGGATGGGCGTCGACAACGGGGCGCTGGGGCAGGCCCCTCCGGCCAGGCCGGGCTTGTGCACGTGCTTCTCGCAGTCTGTCGTGCCCACGTCCACGCCGCTCAGCTCCCCAGCCAAGCCGCCGGCCGCGGCGGAGCCAGGGGGCCGCGCGGGGGATGTTGCAGCATCCAGGGACGTTGCGCCCTCGGTGCCACCGCCGGCCCCCGCCCGGCAGCCCGCTCCCGCGCACGGTGCGAGCGGGCGGCCCGCGGCGGCGCCGCCCTGTGCGGAGGACGCGTGCCTGCGCTGGGCGGTGAACAGCGCGCGGTGGAACCCCGAGACCAATGGCGAGGAGTGGCTGTTCCTGCTGGACCTGCTGCCGGAGGAGGAGCAGCGGCAGGTGCGGCCCGAGCGGCGCCCTCACCCTGCGCTCTCGCGGTCGCCCGGCGCTGCCGAGAGCACTGTAGCTAGGCGCTGCCTGTGTGTGCACCGGAGCGCCGCCCATGTGTGCCTGCTCGTCCCCAGCGTGTCTGCGCTGTTATCTCACACAGCCGGCCAGCTTGGGCATCTGCCGCCTCGGCAGTGGCGCTTGTTTCAGGGCCACAGGCAACTCGCGGCCTTGCCTCACACAGCCGGCCAGCTCGGGCGCCGGGCGCGGCGGCAGTGACGCTCCTGGCGCCGTGGGCGACTCGCGGCCTGGCTGTCCAGCCCCGAAGCCACCCCGCCCCAGTCGGGCTGGAGCACAGCACGCACAAAACATAGTCGATCCCAAACTACAGGGACGTGTCAACGTGCTACCAGCACCCACACGAACCGCACCCGCCTGCTGCGCGCGCAGCCCTGGCCGCCCCGAGCGCCGGCGGGCGGCGCGCGCGCAGGTGGAGTTCTTTCGCTTCAAGGACGACCAGAAGCGCGCGCTGCTGAGCCGGCTGCTGCAGCGGCGCTGCGTGAGCCTCGCGCTGGGGCTGCCCTGGGGCAGGGTGCACATAAAACGCACTAAGGCAAAGAAGCCTTTTGCGGTCGGCGCGCCCGCCAGGCCGCACGCGCCCAACTTCAACTTCAACGTCTCACACGAGGTGCGCGCAGGTTCTCTTTACTTGTGTGTCAGGATGCGTCTGCGCAGCGTCCAGTGTGGCCGCGCCCATCAGCCTTACAGACAACCCCGCTTTTCCCCTGAGGCACCCCTTTAGCGTCAATGTGAGCCAGTTGAGAAATTACGCCTTCGTCCGCTGCAGCCTGCACCTGCGGGTCCCCTGCGGCTGTGGCAAGCCTGCCACGAAGGCTCGGGCACATGCAGGCGGCTCTGACCTGCTGGGCCGCCAGGCGCTCCTCCACGCCGCGCCGGCGGCGCGCGCCGTGCGGCGCGCGCCGTGCGGCGCGCGCGCGAGCAGGCCTCAGGCGGTTTTTTGTGCTGCAGGGCGATTACGTCGTGCTGGCCTCGGAGCCGGTGTGCATCGTGGGCGTGGACGTGGCGGCGCCGCAGCAGGTCCGCGCCGCGCGCGGCGCGGCTGGCGGCGCGCGGCGCGGCAGCGCCATTGAGGACCTGCAGCAGGTCTTCCATCAGCAGTTCACCGCGCGCGAGGCGCGACGCCCGTGGCAGCGCGGGCGTTTGGGTGTTTGGAGACATGTGGAGACATATCAAGAGCTCACCCGTCCGCCACGAGGTGTTCATGGGGTACAGCTTTGGCCAACCTGATCTGCAGGAAGTGAGGGGCTCTGCAGAATGGGCGATACACGCAGCCGCAGCATTCTCATGCAGTGATATATATATGAAAGTATTTATTTTGGCACTGCCTGCGGCAGTGGGACATGATTAATGCGGGCGCGACGGCGGGCGAGAAGGAGGACGAGTTCCGGCGGCACTGGAGCCTGAAGGAGGTGCGCCCGCGCCGCCTGAGCGCCCGGGCAGCTGCAGCGCGCGCTCGTGCGGCCACAGGGCGGCGAGCCTGTGCGCCTGGCTCGGCACCTGCGGGCGTTGGGGCTCAGGGGGGGAGCGCGGCAGTGCGGGAGCGACGTTGCTGAACTTGCCGGAGCTCGGGGCCGTACCATGTGAGCCGTGCGGCGCCTGCGAGCGCCGGCTGCGCCTGCGAGCGCGGGGGGCGCGCGCGTAGGCGCTGGTGAAGGCGCGCGGCGATGGGCTGGGCTTCGACCTGGGCAAGGCGGAGTTCTGCTTCGAGGGGCGCGACCGCAGCCGCGCGCGCGTGCTCATCGAGGGCCGCGTGCAGCCACGGCGCGCCATGCTGACCTGACTATCTACCACGATAAGGGCTGCGCAGCCGCGCGCCTGCAGCGGCCGCCGTTGCGAGCGTGTGGTGCCCGTGGATGAGGACCGGTGCCCGCTTTGCTGCGAGACATGGTGCGCGGCCGCAGGTGGCGCTTCGTGCTGCAGGAGCTGGGCAACGGGCACTGGGTGTCCGTCGCGCGGGGCCCCCCAGAGGACGTCGTGGACGCCTGGCAGGCGCGCCCGCCCCGCCTCCACCCGCTGCCACGCAGGGCACGCACGGCACTGGCTTCCTCGAGCATGAGGCTTCCTGCTACCTGCGTGACTGCGCAGCTCACAGGATAGAGGGTGAGGGTTAGGGCAGAACAGACCCTAAGTGGGCATCCGCGTGCAGGAGTTCACGGGGACGCTGCAGGACCGCTGCACCTCTGAGCCGGAGTTCCAGGCGCGTGCGCGGGCGCACCTTGCAGAGCGCCTGTTCAGGGCGCCGTGAAGTGCGGTTAGGGTTGCCTGCCACACGGGCCAGCACTATAAGTGCCAGTGTACATGTTGCGGGGTGCCGCCTCCAGCCATGCCGGGCCCTGCCTGCGTGCACGCCCAGCGCCCGAGAGCAGCCGTCTGAGGCGGCTGCTGCGGCGCTGCGGCAGGCGGCCCTGGACGCGCCCAGCCCGCCCTTCTCGATGCTGCGGGTGATCGACCTGCTGCCGGAGGACGTGCGGGCCGCGTACCTAGACACGGGAGCGGAGGCCTTCTAGGGCATTGATAAGAGTTGGTGGGCGGGGACCTGGCGAGCGGGTGAGACTTTCGCCGCGTTTGCGATGTCAATTGTTGCCTCCCCAGGCCTTGTGCTGGTTTTGTTGCATGCGCGTCGATCCATACGAGAGCTGCATGAAGCTCTTTGAGCCGTCAACGGTCTTCATGGGCTCTCTTGACTAGTCTTGGGTGAGAGCACTTGTCGGTCTGGAAGCACTTGTAGTCCATGCTGCGGCCATCTTAGAGGACAGGTGGCAATCGCTGCCCGAGCCCGCGCGCTCTGCGTGTGGCTGGGCTGCAGCTGCATGCTTACAACTGGCGGCACAGCGCGAGCGCCGGCCGCTCACTTCTTTGCCTTCACGTCAACATATTCTGGCGGCACGCCGTACTCCGCCTGCAACACCTTGCCCACCTCCTGTCGGCCGCGGCGCATGTGCGGCTCAGATGGCAGCTCAGTCCTTCTCTGCAGCAGAGCGCATGGCATGCTGCAGAACTGCATGTCACACAGTGCAGCACTGCGTGGCGCACAGTGCAGCATGGGTTGGCAGACACATGCACGAGTGCAGGGAGCGATGAGGCAGGCAGCACGCTCGGGTCCTGGCCGAAGCTGCGCGCGGCGCCGCGGGGCCGCACATGCAAGAGGTTGCCCTGCAGGGCGATCTCCTTGCCGGTGTCGGCCTTGCCCGGCAGGCGCGTCACGCTGGCCGACGTCTGGAACTTGCGCTGCAGCACGCCGCCCAGCTCGTCTGCGCCGCGCCGCGGCGTCAGCAGCGGGTCCATACCCGTGCCAGGGCTCCAGGCAGGCAGCCCGCTCGGCCGACTGAGACAGTTTGAGCCTGGCTGGCTGGACATGCACCGCGGCAGTGCGACCTGCGCATAAGCAGTCAGCGTGTCGCGGCTCGGCCTGACCCACTGCCAAGCCGGGCGGAGCTGCCCCATCCTCAGCGTGGTTGCAAGCTGTAGGCGAGGCAGCCTCCAGCTCGAGGCGGATGGGGCATGACAGGGGGGGCACGGCGGCGGGCACCACCCGGGTCGATGGCGAAGGACTCTGCATGGATGATGCGCGTGATGTGCTTGCGGCCGCCCTGCAGCCCCAGAACCGCAGCGCTTAGCGCCATGCCCACGGCCCTGTCGCCAGCCTCCTCCAGATATGCACCAGCAGTGTGTCGGCCTGCGCCGTGCTGCGGGCCGCAGGCGGCGCACCTGCCGGTCCTGCATGGACACCTGGATGGGCTTGACCGCGCCGCGCTGCAGCACCTCCACAGGGCCCTGCCGCCGCGCAGAAGCTGTCAGGGCAGGCCGGCAGCGCGCGCGGAGCCTGCCCTCGCCGAGCACACCCGCGGCCGCCTCGCCTGCCCTGGCACGACCAGTGAGCAAGACGCTCGACAGCAGTGCAGGCCTGCCCTGCCGGCCAGGCTGCCAACGTCCTGGTCGCCCGCATCCAAGGACCCTGCTGCCAGCCCTGAAACCCTAGACCTGAAACCCTAGCCCTGGCACCGCGCCTGCTCCGTCTGGCGCGACACGCGGTGGAACGCGGTCAGCTTGTCCAGCAGGCGCCGGCCGACGTCGGCCGCGGCGCACTCGCTCCCCGCCGTCTCCGGCTCCAGCTTGTTGAACAGCGCGCCGGCGAGCAGGCCGTCCAGGCGCAGCCGCCCGGCGCCCGCGCCCAGGCCCTGGCGGTCCGCATAGGCGGCCAGCGCGGCGCGCGCGTCGTCCGCGCTGTGCAGCGCGTCGCGGTCCGCGTCGGCCGCGCCGCCAAACACCGGCCGCAGCGACACCGGTACCCTGCGGCGCGCGCGGGGCGCCCCTCGATATTACGCGGCGCAGGCACGCTCGGAGTGCACGGACGCGCGTCTGCCCCCGTGCTCGGCCGCGAGACTCCAACAGCCCTGCGCTGCACCTGTAACAGAGTGCCCTGGGCGCTCGATCGGCAGCGCATGGTCTTACTCCTAGCACAGCCATCGCACAGGCGAGCCGCCGCGACCCGCGGCACGGCGAGCATGCAATGGGTGTGCGCTCGTGCCCACCGGTACGCGACTGTGACGCTGATCCTTGAGCCGCGGCCGCCAGCGGGGTCCGGCGCGCCGGGCGCGCCGCTGGGCCCCGCGCCGCGCACGTCGCGGCCCTCCGCCGCGCCGGCCTCGCCAACGTCCGCCGCTTCCGTGGGCGCCCGCTCCTCGAAGGACGCGAGCAGCGCGTGCGACGCGTGCACCGCGCTCAGGTTGTCCTGCTTGTGGATCACCTTCTGGCTCAGGACGCCCTGGGCGCCGCGCGCACGCCCCGGCTCGCCCCGACCCCGTCTTCGGTGAAACAAAAGTGGAGGCGGTGCACAACAATGCACCGCCTGCAGTGCGGCGCGCTGTGCCAGACGGCCTCCCGGACAGGGGCCGCAGGCAGGCTCGCCAGCCAAAGCGAGGCGAGCGCGCGCCGCACCTTCTTCTCAAATGTGGACAGCAGCTTCGACAGCTTCTTGTAGCTCGACTTCTTCACGTCCACGTTTGCGCCTGCGGCCGCCGCACGGCTCGTAAGGGTACCTCGCGTCGGCCGTCGGGGCGTCTCTTCCTGCACTTACCCTTACAGCTCGTGCGCGGTGGCCGCCTTCGGCATAGCTGCATTTCTGCATTTTCACATGTACCAGCCTTCCAGCACGAACGCGTCTCATTGCAACCCCATGGTCGGTGGAAAGCCTGCAGCCCGCGCGGGCGCGACCTGCGGGCTTTGCCGGCAGCATGTACTTGGAGTAGAAGTCGGAGGTCAGGCACGGCAGCTCGCCGGGCGGCACGCGCCGCAGGCCCGCGAGCAGGCAGTAGTGCAGCAGCTCGTCCTGGCTCTCCGGCGGCGGCGGCTGCGCGCCTGCCGCGGGCGCGCCGGCCGCTGGCGTGCCCGCCGCCTCTGCCGGCCACAGCCGCGTCAGCGCGCCCCCCGCGCCGAGACGCGCCCGCGCCACAGCCTGCCAAGCTGCGCTGAGGCAGCTGGCCGACCTTGGAGACAGAGCGCTGCAGTCCGCTGTCGCTCAAGGCGCAAGGGACAGCGAGTGCAAGCAAACGCGCCGGCACCTGCTGCGCCGCCGCCCGCGTCGCCCGGTGCCGCGCCCGCGTGGCCGTTTGCGGCGCCGTCGGCGCATGATCCGGCACCTGCCTCGCGGCCGCAGCCGGCGCCCGCGTCGGGCGCCCCCGGCCCGTGCTCCTCCGGCGGCGCGCCGGCGGCGCCGCCCGCCGGCGCGCCG
>JAABUX010008920.1_pt1 | contig 11468 bp, 11 predicted proteins | sample 5561851 | NCBI WGS metagenome assembly JAABUX01 (sample SAMN10711883, study PRJNA513361) | rock metagenome | isolation source: Antarctica rocks | place: Antarctica: Victoria Land, Richard Nunatak red sandstone | collected 2016-01-03 | reverse complement strand
CGTCGCCCTTTCGGGTGATTGCCGAGGCGCGGTAAAAGAAGGCGTTCGCGACGGCGGCTAGCGTCGCGTTCTCGTGCGCACCGCCCTGCGCGGCGCGCACGACGTTTTTGACGAGCGAAACCGGACCGACCTCGATAGGCACCGAGACGATCAAGCGGCCACCCGGCCTGAGCAGACCGGCGATGTCATGAAGCAGCGCGGGCACATCTACCACATGCTCGAGCGTCTCCAGACACGTCACCTTGTCGAAGGCGGCCTTGGGCAAATCGTCGAAGCGGCTTACCAATCGTATGGACGGTCCAAGCCGCGCGACCGCCTCGTTGAAGTGATCGGGCCAGACTTCCAGCCCCATCAGCGTCTCGGGTCCGATGCGCGCGGCGACCATGGCGAGGAAGGTGCCCGCGCCCGCGCCGATGTCGGCGATCCACTCGCCCGGGCGCGGCGCGAGCATGTCGAGCGCGACGCGGAAGCGCGAGCCGTGGCTCCAGCGCATCAGGATGTTGGGCGCACGCTCGACATGGTCGCCGTAAACTGCCGATGTTTCCATGTTGGTGTTCATCGTGTTCTCCCCTGCCGCAACGTCCTCTACGCCCGCAAACCGGCGAGCAATCTTAAGCGCAACGCGTTCAGCTTGATAAACCCCGCCGCGTCGCGCTGGTCGTATGCGCCGTGATCGTCTTCGAAGGTGACAATGTCGGCCGAGTAGAGGTTGACAGCTACGTCGGCCTTGCGGCCAACAACACTCGCCAGCCCCTTGTAGAGCTTGATGCGCACCGTGCCGGTGACGCTCGCCTGGCTGATATCGATCGCAGCCTGCAGCATCTCGCGTTCTGGGCTGAACCAGAAGCCGTTGTAGATGAGCTTGGCGTAGAGCGGCATCAGTTCGTCCTTGAGCTGCATCGCGCCGCCATCCAGGGTGAGGCTTTCAATGCCGCGATGGGCGGCGTGGAGGATCGTGCCGCCCGGCGTTTCGTACATGCCGCGCGACTTCATGCCGACGAAGCGGTTCTCGACGAGATCGAGGCGACCGATACCGTGGCGGCGTCCATAGTCGTTAAGGCGCGTGAGGAGACTAGCGGGGGAGAGCGGTTCGCCATCGATGGCGGTGGCGTCGCCTTGGGCGAAATTGATCGTAATGTACTCGGGCGTGTCCGGTGCGTCCTCGGGATCGACGGTGCGGCTGAACACGTAGGACGGCACCTCGGCCCAAGGATCTTCGAGCACCTTGCCTTCGGACGAGGTGTGAAGGAGGTTGGCATCGGTGCTGAACGGGGCCTCGCCGCGCTTGTCGCGCGGAATGGGGATTTGATGCTGCTCGGCGAACTCGATCAGGCGCGTGCGACTGGTCAGGTCCCACTCGCGCCAGGGGGCGATGACGCGGATGTTGGGTTCGAGCGCGTAATAGCCGAGTTCGAAGCGAACCTGATCATTGCCCTTGCCCGTCGCGCCGTGAGCGACCGCGTCCGCACCGACCGCGCGCGCGATCTCGATTTGCCGCTTGGCGATCAGCGGGCGCGCGATCGCGGTGCCGAGCAGATATTGCCCCTCGTAGAGCGCGTTGGCGCGCATCATCGGGAAGACGTAATCGCACACGAACTCCTCGCGCAGGTCTTCTACGAAAATTTGCGAAGCGCCCATCAGTTCGGCCTTGGCGCGCGCGGGTTCGAGTTCCTCCCCCTGCCCCAGATCGGCGGTGAAGGTGACGACCTCGCAGCGGTAGGTCTCCTGTAGCCAGCGCAGGATGACGCTGGTGTCGAGGCCACCCGAATAAGCGAGGACGACTTTTTTAACGGGTTCGTTCATCCGAGGCGGGTTAGCGGGCGTGGAAACGGCTGTCCAAAAGATAGTCGCGGGTGATCGGCACGGCGGCGCGGGTTTTGCCGAGCTGGTATTGGTGCACGGCGAGGCCGCCGTTCCTGAACGCCGCCCAGCTGCCCGCGAGGTAGTAGGTCCACATGCGGTAGAAGCGCTCGCCGTTGAGCGCGACGATTGCGTCGCGGTGGGCGACGCAGGCGTCGTACCAGTGTTTGAGCGTGTAGCTGTAGTGGAGCCGCCAGACCTCCATGTCGGACAGCCACAACCGCGCGCGTTCGATGTGGGGGAGGACCTCGGACGCCGCGGGGACGTAACCGCCGGGGAAGATGTATTTGGCGGTCCATGGGTCGGTCGCGCCGGGGCCCAGCACGCGCGCGATGGTGTGGATCAGTGCGACGCCGTCGGGGGCGAGGCGGTCGGCGACTTGGGCGAAGAAGCGCGCGTAGTTGGGGCGGCCGACATGCTCGAACATGCCGATCGAGACGATGCGGTCGAAACTGCCGGTGACGTCGCGGTAGTCGGTCAGCTCGAAGCGAACGCGGTCGGCGAGGCCTTCGCGCGCGGCGCGGGCTTGGGCATAGGCGTGCTGCTCCTGGCTGAGCGTGATGCCGACCACCTGCGCGCCGTGATCGCGGGCGAGGGTCAATGCCATGCCGCCCCAGCCGCAGCCGATATCGAGGACGCGCATTCCGGGCTGGAGGCAGAGCTTGGCGGCGATCAGCGCTTTCTTATCGGCCTGCGCCTGCTCGAGGCTGTTGGCGGGATCGCGGAAATAGCCGCAGCTGTATTGGCGATCGGCGTCGAGGAAGAGTTCGTACAGCTTGTCCGAGAGATCATAGTGGTGCGCGACGTTTTCGCGGGCGCGGTGGGCGGGGTTGGCCTCGCGCAGGAAGGTGAGCATCCGGCCGGCGCTGTTGAGGAGCTTGGCGGTGTTGCCCGAGGTCAGGCGGGCGGCGTTGGTGGTGACGAGATTGGCGAGCGCCAGCACGTCGCCGTGCTCGATGACCATGCGGCCGTCCATGATCGCTTCGCCGGTGGCCATCGCGAGGTCGCGGGCTATTCGATTGGGGGTTCCCGGATCGGTGAACCGAATCGTGACGGGAACGAGTGTGGGATCGGAAACGCCGTAGCGGTAAATGCGGCCGTTCGATGCGATCACAGTGAAGTCGCCCTGCTCGATGAGGCGCAGGAACATACGATGGAGTAAGAACATATTCGCGCGTGTTAACCGCCCAACGCGCACGAATGCTAGTGTTTGTTGCGGGACGCCCGGCCGCGCCCGCCTAGAACGCGTTCTCGCCGGTGATCGCTCGGCCGAGGATCAGCGCGTGGACGTCGTGCGCGCCTTCGTAGGTGTTGACGGTTTCGAGGTTCATCGAGTGGCGCATGACGTGCATTTCACCGGTGATACCGGCACCACCGTGCATGTCGCGCGCCTCGCGCGCGATGGCGAGGGCGACGCCGCAGTTGCGACGCTTCATCATGCTGATCGCCTCGGGGACGAAATCGCCTCCGTCGAGCCGACGGCCGAGCGCGAGCGAGCCTTCGAGGCCGAGCGCGATATCGGTCATCATGTCGGCGAGTTTCTTCTGGACGAGCTGGCGCGCGCTGAGCGGCTTGCCGAACAGGGTGCGGGTGGAGGTGTATTCGCGGCTGGCCTCGAAGCAGAACTCGGCCGCGCCCATGACGCCCCAGCTGATGCCGTAGCGCGCCTTGTTGAGGCACGAGAACGGACCGCGCAGCCCGCGCACGCCCGGCAGCAGGTTGGCTTCGGGGACAAACACGTCCGACAGGCCGATGTCGCCGGTGATCGAGGCGCGCAGCGAGAGTTTGCCGTCGATCTTGGTGGTGGTGAAGCCGGGTTCGCCGCGCTCGACGATGAAGCCGCGGATGTCGCCATCGAGCTTCGCCCAGACGACCGCGAGATTGCAGATCGGCGAGTTGGTGATCCAGTATTTGGCGCCGTTCAGCCGGTAGCCGCCATCGACCTTGTCGGCGCGGGTGCGCATCGAGGCGGGATCGCTGCCGCCGTCGGCTTCGGTCAAGCCGAAGCAGCCGATGATCTCGCCCTTGGCCATGCCGGGGAGGAAACGGCGGCGCTGCTCCTCGGAACCGAAAGCGAAGATCGGGTACATGGCGAGGCTCGACTGCACCGACATCGCCGAGCGGTAGCCGCTATCGACCGCCTCGATCTCGCGCGCGATCAGGCCGTAGGCGACGTGGCTGACGTTGGCGCAGCCGTAGGTCTCGGGCAGCGTCGCACCGAGAAAGCCCATCTCGCCCATCTCGCGCATGATCGATGGGTCGAAGGTCTCGCGCGCGAAGGCGTCGACGACGCGCGGCAGCAACTTTTCGCGCGCGTAGGCGTGCGCGGCGTCGCGCACCATGCGCTCCTCGTCGGTCAGCCGCGCATCCAGATCGAGCGGATCGTGCCAGTCGAACGTTTTCGCGGGGGCGGGTTGGGCGAGCGATGCCATTAGTGTCTCCGGGTCGATGGCTTGGTGGTAGCACAGGTGCGATCTCGCGGCGAACCGTCAACAGGTCGCGGGGCAGAGCGTTGTTGGCGAGGGGTATGCGCGAGGAAGGGCCTTACCCCTCCTGACTTCCTACCCTGCCCCAGTCGGGGGGAGGGACAGCCGCGACGCGGCAGAGAGAGGGAAAGCCCGCGCGACTGGGGGCTGTCCTCCAGCGGCACCATCGCTCCCTCTCCCTCGCTTCGCTTCGCTGCGCATTTCCCTCCCCCCGATAGGGGGAGGGTAGTAAGCGTCAGGGCGCGCCTACCGTGTCGATCCGGCGCGCGCGCAGGCCCATGCGTTCGAGGAGGAGGCGTTGGGCGCGGGTTTCGACGAAGGTGTGGAGCAGCACCGACGCGGCGGCGACGCTGATGAAGTACAACGCCAGCTGGAGCGGGGGGACGAGCGTTCCGGGCGGCTGAAAGTTCTTGAACAGCACCAGTAACAGGAAGTGCGACAGGTAGGTCGAGTAGCTGATGTCGCCCAGATAGACGAGCGCGCGCGCGTCGAGGAGCGTGCGTCCGCGCGCGTTGGCGAACGCGAGACCGAGCACGAGCAGCGCGAAGGCGATTGGCACGAAAGCGATGTCCGATACACCCGACGCGAGGCCCACCGCACCCACGACCGGCGCGGCGAGCAGCAGCAGCGCCGGGGTAAGGCGGCCGATACGGCCCTGCTGGCGCAGGAAGATCGCGCACAGGACCCCGCCGATGGCGAACTCGCACAGGCAGCGCCACAGGCCCGCGCGCATGACGTCTTGGCCGATCTCGACGATGCCGAGCGCGCGCAGGCCCGCCCACAAAAGCGCGACGAGCGCGGCGATGGCGGCGATTTGCGCGGCGAGCGGCCAGCGGCGCGAGCGCGCGCCGACCGCGAGCAGGGGAAAGAGGATATAAGCCGCCATCTCGGTGCTGATCGACCATGCGGGATCGTTCCAGCGCAATTGCGGATCGACGCCCCACGCCTGGATGAGGAGCAAGTGCGCGGGCAGGTAAGCGAAGTTGTAATTCGGGGTGAGGCGGCCCGAATGCGCGAAGACAAGTAGCGCGTAGAGCACCGCCGCGCAAAGGATGAAGAAATGAAGCGGATAGATGCGCGCAAAGCGGCGCTCGAGAAAGTTCACGTAGGCGGCGAGCCCGCCGTCGAGCCGGTCGCCATAGTTGAGTTCGATGACGAAGCCGCTGAGGACGAAGAACAGATCGACGCCGATGTAGCCCGATCCGAGCACGCGCAGAATCGCTGGCGGTACGTACGGCGCTAAATGGTCCTTCGTGTGGAACAGGACGACCCACCATGCGGCGACCGCGCGGATGCTGGTCAATGCAGGCAATTTGGGAGCCACGGCCCGGGCTGCGATCGGGACCGGCATTAGAGCTCAGGCGTTGGCGAGGGCGGGAGTCGATGCACGAACGAACGGCACGCGCGTGGTGCGACGTGCGATCTCGCCGCGGCTCGCGTTCACTTGCAGATGCGCGATGCCGATCGCAACCAGCATATATAGCATTGTCTGATAAGCGATTCCGGTGAACGCACCGCCGACCATGAAGATCATGATGGCGCGATAGATCGCCTGGGCCAGATCATGCTTCCACCGCTCCTCCGGATCGGCCTTCCGGTACTTTCGCATCATCGCCCCGAGTTGAATCAGTGTTCCGATCAGGATCGACAGATAGAGGATCAGTCCGGGCCAGCCTTGTTCGGCCAACACCTCGAAGTAGGCGCTGTGAAATGCGCGCGCCTTGTCGACGTGATGCTGGTAACGAACGATCGCGCCCGTTCCGTCGCGAACCGGAGTATCGAACGCGATCTTGTTGAGGCGATTGACGCGAAAGCCACCGCCGAGCGGATATTGCTTGGCGAACTTGAGCGTCCAGCCCCAGATGCTCGTGCGTGTCGCGGCCGAACCTTCCTCGTTCGGCGCGACGATGGTGAGCATCCGCGTTTTGAAACTATCGGGTAGGACGGGGATCGTCACCGCCGCCGCGATCACCAAGGCGAGCGCGAATAGCGGTTTGCGCTTCGAGCGCAGCAGCATCATGCCCGCGAGAGCGGCGAAGCACACGAGACCCGTTCGCGCCTCCGTCCCGATCACGATGAGGACCGACGACGCACAAAGTCCAAGCGCGGCGATCCGCGTCCACACCGTCTTGCCGACGAGAGGACTGTGATCGAACAGGTACAGGATGAGCGGGATGATCGCCACGCCGACCGCGCTGATCGTGCTGCTTTCATACAGGCCGTTGTTCGAGACCACGATCATCTTGAGTTGTTCGTAGCCGCCGCCGCCCGCGAGCGTCTTCAGCGCGCCATCGACGGTGACCAGCCCGACGCAAAGCACGGTGATCGCCATCGCCGCCTCGATCCGGCGTCGGGTGGCGAGCACGAGCGGCAGGAAGACCCCGCCGAACAGCACCGATTTCCACGCCGCGTCCCATTTGAACCAGACGAGGCTATCCTGGATCAGCGCCCGCTCGGACGTGATCGTGAACCAGATCACGAAGAGCGCCATCAACAGCTGGACGACGTTGACCCGCAAGTTCTTCTTCTTGTCCGTCATGAATAGCGCGACGGCGGCGATGGCGACCACGAGGCTGATCGGCACGCCGCGAAACAAATAATAGCTCAACCGCTGCGGCTGGATCAGATCGATGTAGAGATAGGTCAACGTCATGAGCCATGGCCTCGCGAAGGACGCGAAGACGAGCGCCATGACGACGAGGAACATGAAAATGTCGCGCATCGGCGGCGGATCAGTCGTCCGCGCCGGGGCTGCGGCGGAAGCGGTCCGTCGGCCTGGAACGCGGCGGCGGGGTGTTATCGGGATCGGGGGTGCGGATCAGCCGCCAGATCAGCACGGCGAGCGCGACGTGTACGGCGACTAGGGTGATATTATCGATCATGGGCGGGCCGATCGCGGGAACATTTCCGCGCCTAGCAGGTGCGCGCGCGCACGGCAAAGGCGCGGCGTGGTTGCCAGTCCATTTTGGCGGGTTTAGAGCCGCGACCGGAACGACGGGAGGGGCGGCGATGCGGCGCGTACATCTGATCGCGGCCGCGCGGCCCAACTTCATGAAGGTCGCGCCGCTGTGGCGCGCGCTCGACGCGGCGGACGATTTTCGGCCGATGCTGGTGCATACCGGGCAGCATTACGACGCGAACATGAGCGAGGATTTCTTCCGCGATCTGGGGATGCCCAAGCCCGATCATCATCTGGGCGTGGGCAGCGGCGGCCACGCCGCGCAGACCGGCGGGGTGATGATCGCCTACGAGGCGGTGGCGCAAGCGGACCGGCCCGACTGGCTGGTGGTGGTGGGCGATGTGAACTCGACCGCGGCGTGCGCGATGGTGGGGGCGAAACTGGGCCTGCGCACGGTGCATCTGGAGGCGGGGCTGCGCTCGCGCGACCGGCGGATGCCCGAGGAAATCAACCGATTGGTGACTGATGTGCTCGCCGAGGTGCTGTGGACGCCTTCGCCCGACGCGGACGCGAACCTGCTGGCGGAGGGCATCCCGGCGGGGCGGATCACGCGGGTGGGCAACATCATGATCGACAGCCTGGTCGCCGCGCAGCCGCGCATCGCGGGCGAGCGCGCGCCCGAGTCGCTTGGGCTGGCGCCGGGTGGGTACGCGATCGTGACGCTGCACCGGCCGTCCAACGTCGACAGCGCGGAGCAGCTGGAGCGGCTGACCGGGCTGCTGGTCGCGGCGGCGGCGCGGCTGCCGCTGGTGTTCCCGGTGCATCCGCGCACGCGGCCCAGGCTGGAGGCGGGAGGGTTCGCGCTCCGGCTGGAGGCGGCGGGGGTGCGGCTGATCGAGCCGCAGGGGTATAACCGCTTCATGGGCCTGCTTACGGGCGCGCGCGCGGTGCTGACCGATTCGGGGGGCATCCAGGAGGAGACGACGTTCCTCGGCATCCCGTGCCTGACGCTGCGCGACACGACCGAGCGGCCGATCACGGTGAGCGAAGGGACCAACCGGCTGGTGACGCTGGATAGCGCGCTCGGCGAACTCGACGCGGCGCTGGCGCGGCCGCCGGGGACGGGACGGCGGCCCGAGCTGTGGGATGGGCACACGGCGGAGCGGTGCGTGACCGATCTGCGCGCGCGGCGCGACGGGTCGGCTTGATTGCGCATCCTGCACGTCTTCGATCATTCGCTGCCGCTGCATTCGGGCTATAGTTTCCGCAGTCGCGCGCTGATGCTGGCGTCGCGGCGGCGCGGGTGGGAGACGGTGCACCTGACCGGGCCGCGCTACAATTTGGCGATGCCCGATCCCGATACCGCCGACGGGCTGGTGTTCCACCGCACGCCGTTGCCGCCCAAGCGGCCGCCGGTGTTGCGCGAAATGGCGGAGATCGCGGCGACGGCGCGGCGGCTGGATGCGCTGGTCGAGGCGACGCGGCCCGATATCCTGCACGCGCATTCACCGGTGCTGAGCGCGATCGCGGCGGGGCGGGTGGCGCGGCGGCGGGGGTTGCCGCTGGTGTACGAGATCCGCGCGTTCTGGGAGGATGCGGCGGTGGGCAACGGCACGGGGCGGGAAGGCTCGGCGGTGTACCGCGCGACGCGGGCATTGGAGACGCGCGCGTGCAGGCGGGCGGATGCCGTGGGCGCGATCTGCGAGGGGCTGCTGGCCGATCTGCGCGGGCGAGGAATCGATGCGGCGAAAATGTTCGCGGTGCCCAACGCTGTCGATATCGAGCAGTTCGGCCATCCGGGTCCGCGCGACGAGATGTTGGCGGGCGAACTTGGATTTACGAGTGCCGAGGTGATCGGGTTCATCGGGTCGTTCTACGATTATGAGGGACTTGATGATCTGATCGCGGCTATGCCCCGGCTGGTCGAACTCCGTCCGGAGTTGCATCTTTTGATGGTAGGAGGCGGACCAATGGAAACCTCGCTCAGAGCAGCCGCGCTCGCATCCCCGGTCGCGGACCGCATCCACTTCGTCGGGCGTGTGCCGCAGGCCGAGGTCGATCGATATTACGGGCTGGTCGATGTGCTGGTCTATCCGCGCAAGGCGATGCGATTGACCGAACTGGTGACGCCGCTGAAACCATTGGAAGCGATGGCGCAGGGCAAGCTGGTCGCGGCGAGCGATGTCGGCGGGCACCGCGAGCTGATCGAGGACGGCGAGACAGGCACCTTGTTCAGGGCGGACGATCCGGACGCGCTGGCGGGAGCGGTGGCGGGGCTGTTCGCGGCGAAGGAGAACTGGCCTGCGCGCCGGGCGCGTGCGCGGGCATTCGTGGAGCGCGAGCGCAACTGGGACCGCTCGGTCGCCAACTACGCGCCGGTGTACGAACGGCTGGTCGCGGGGACACGCGCGTGAGGGCGCGACGCTTGCGGTTGTTCGGGGTGGCGCTTGGTTTCGCGCTCGCGGCGACGGTGCTGTTCGCTTCGCCGGGCTGGATCGAGCACATGATCGCGTCGACCGGGGCGGGTAAGATGACATTGTACGCCCGGCCGCCGCTCGGCGCGACCGCGCGTGCCGCGCTCGCGGCGGTGGGCCTGGCGTTGGGCGTTGGGCTCGGGTTTATCCTCGCGCTGATCTTCGGGCGCGGGCGGGTGGACGATGCGTATGGATATGACAGTCCGGTGCCGACCGTGCCGTCGCCGTCGCCGTCGCCGTCATCGCTCGACGTGCTGGGTTGGCGTGCGCCCGCGGGGAATGAGGTCACGCTACCGATCGCGGCAACGACGACCACGAGCGAGGCGGAAGTGGCCGCGCTGTTCGCTGCGAGCCGTCGTAGTCCTCCAGTTCCGCCGGTCGCTCGGCTGATGGCGCCGGCTGCAAGCGAGGCCTTGCACGAGCAAGCAGCCGTCGTATCGCACGATCGAGAAAGTGCGCCGATGTCCGATCAGGCAGCGGCGCTCGCGCGTATCGAGGCCACGCTTGCCGATCTGACGCGAAGCGGCCCTTCGCAGACTTGGGAGCGGCTCGAGGCGATGGACGCGCGCCTTGCGCAGATGGCGCAGCAGCTCGCCGAGATCGCCGCGTTCGGGCGCGCGCAGCAGCGCACGCCCGAGCGCGTCCGCGCGCCGCAGCCGCCCACCGATCCGGCGCAGCGCCTCGCCATGACCGAAACCGCGCGCCTGCTCCGCGCGCGCCTAGGCGATGCGGAACTCGTGTGACACGACGCGCTGTCTGCAGCATTCACTCCTCGATCGTCAGCGCCTCGACGACGATCGTCGCCACGCCTTCGCCTTCGAGTGACACGTCGAACGTTACAAGGGCGCAGTCCGCGAGGAAATACCCGCTCGCCGAGACCTCGACCTCGGACAAACTGCGTGTGAGTCGGTCGATCGCGGTACTTACCTTGCCGCGCAGGCCCTCGATGCGCAATTCGCAGTGGTGGTGTTTGCCGACGAAGGTCGCGCTCGCCCAATCGGTGGTCGTGATTGCCTCGACGACGAGACTGGCCTTGTCGCCGATGAGCGTGCGAACCGCACGCAGCGCGAGAGTATGACCATCTTGGATGAAGGGCTTCACAGGACGATCTCCGATTGCAGCTGCTGCAGGTAGCTTCGAACACGTGCTTCGGTGCGTGGGCTCGGCTGGCGACCGTTTCGTAAATCGAACACCAAGCGCGGATCACCCGCCACCTCTCGTCCGAAACGCGACGGTGTCATTCCGACACGCGCAAGCCCAACCTCGATCGTTCTCAATAATGTCGCCGCCACACCCGTTCCTATACATCAGAAGGATGGGTCCATAATGATCGCCAAGTCCTACTTGTCTGGCGAATATGCCGTTGACATACCATGAAGGACTAGGCAAATGAACGATGACAGGCCGGTACTAGAGATTGAAATAACGGAGAAGATGATCGAGGTAGGTTCTAAAGCCGCTTGCCTGTTTACTCCATCTGAAGATGGTTTTGATGTAATGCTCCCTACTATATTTCGGGCAATGTTTGGTCAACTAGACGAGATGCTATTGAGAAAGCAGTTTCAGAAATTGGAACATCTGGAAGCTTAGCTATACTTGCAAATAGCAACACTGCTCTCGCCTCAAAATATCGTCTAACAATGGTAGATGGCCACTTAATAATGAGCTGCCCCCTCCTGAGTGGTCCACGACTATCATAGTCTGGCCCAGGAAGGAGATGGCGCATGCCGTTCAGGAAGCACAAGCCCG
>JAABUX010008919.1_pt1 | contig 11469 bp, 13 predicted proteins | sample 5561851 | NCBI WGS metagenome assembly JAABUX01 (sample SAMN10711883, study PRJNA513361) | rock metagenome | isolation source: Antarctica rocks | place: Antarctica: Victoria Land, Richard Nunatak red sandstone | collected 2016-01-03 | reverse complement strand
AATAAATCCTTTAAAAATAAAGATAAGTCTAATAATAAGGCTAATAGAAAATATTATAATAATAATTATTATTTTTAATAAGAAATTTATATAACTTATAATAATAATTTAAATATAATCTTTACTATTTAAGTAAATATCTAGCTTAAAAGATAAATATTATAACTTCCTCTTATATTAACTTTATTAATTATTACCTACTTAGTCCCTTTATAAATAATATGCGCTTAATTAAGAGTATTAATAACTCTTACTTATCCTTTTAATATTAATAAGGTTTATATTCTTATAATAGTTAATAAGAAGAGAAAAAATTTAATCTTAGTTAATTACTTATAAATCCTTAAGCTATTTAATTAACTTAATCTCTTAAAACTAGCTTTAATATAAATTTATCCTTTTATAAATTATTTAAAGTAATATTAAAATTAATAAGTAAGGTATTATAACTTAATTATTAGCTAATTAACTAGTATAACTAAACGTTATATAGTTATTATTTTTAGAAACCCTTATAAAGTATTATATTTATATATATTAATTTTATTATAGCTAATTAAGTAGTAGGAATCTATATATCTCTTTTATCCTCTACTTAAAAAGGGGTAGGATAAAGATTAGGATAATTATTAGAAGACTTCCTAAGGAAATTTTTAGGATATTAGGGGTAGATTTACCTCTATTAATAAGCGGGCGGGTACCTATTCTTAAAACATAGAAATATAAAATAATAAAAATATTATATATCAGGGAAGAGTTGTAAGGTGTACCGGGACTGGATGTCCTGCGGGTAGCCTCCTAAAAGCGCTTTCGAAGGGGCGTGCTTCCGCGGTCAGGAAGGAGCGCCGTAAATCCGTAGCCCGGTACACTGAAAACTGTGTCATCTAATCGAATGCGTTGTCCTTAGTATCGAGTAACGACTTCTGGGTCCTCCTTCGATTAGATCCCAATTTACGGCCGTACAAGGAAACGACGACTCGCTCTTTAAAATAAATAATAATATTGAATGAAACTTTCTTATAATAATATTAAATAATGATTAGTAGTAAGGTTATCTCTCTATACCTTTTTTATAGCTTTTAGTTATTAGCTAAGTATCTATAAAGTTAATAACTTGATTTTATAAATTAACTTTCATAAGATAAAATTCTAAATTACCTCGCATTTTTTTATTACAATAATCTTTATATAATACTATTTAATAGTTAATAGTTAAAACTACTACTTATTATTATCTTAAGATATCTTGTAATTACTTTTTATTCACTTAACCTGGATCCGGGTAAAAAGGTCGCCGTTTCCGGCCTACTTCGACGCCGGTTTAAGCGGTTTTTGCACCGGACCCCTGCCCACGCTTACGCAGCCGGGGGCGGCCACTAGCTCCGTTGCCGTCAGATGGCGTTTCCCAGCTCCATGCCACTGTCATCTCTCTACACTTTACAAGCCATCATTCACATCTTGAGGGCGCTCCTCCATGCCAGGTGGATATCGGTGGTCGGCTGGGCGTCCGTGCACCAAGATGCCGGATTGCGACTTTGGAAGGATTCCTGGGTGCCTCGGGGCTGCCCTGAGACGTTTACCTAGGAGCCAATTCGGGTCCCCCACCCACGGCCTCAAAACGGTCAGCACTCCTCCCTCTTCTCTCCTCATCCACCCTCCTGACCACCCTTCCACGGTTATCCTTCCTTTCCCTTCTCTTGGCTCACACTGTATTTATTCGTGGCCTCCCTCTGACTGACTATGGTTCGTCGCAAAGTCCCACGCCAGGCCCCGCGGGCAGCCTCCTCTGCAGCTCACTCCCCGACCGCGAAAGATCATGTCTTCGCACGCGAATATTACAACCGACGATACAAAGAGGTGGACAAGAAGCGTCGGTCTACGGGCCTTTACGAGGACTCCACAGAATCACACATGAATAGGATGGAAGGTCTATGGAAAGAGTACGTGGAATGCCCCTTTTTTCACGCTTCATGGGTGATCATACTGATCAACGAACCTTGGTAGATACTGCAAGGTGGTCAACATCGACCCATACCACACGCTCAGAAAGTCTCCCGCGGGGAGGATCAACAACTTCTTTCACTGGCTGTGCAACGAGTACACCGTCCGGAAAGTCAGCTCCATCACCACGTACTGGCACCAGCTCAGCCAAGTGTACATCAAATACAAGGGCCGACGGATCAATCCGCTGGTATTGAAAAAAGTCTACGAGGTATGTTGCCACCAGTGCAGGAGTCCTGGATAATGCTAACGGGGCTGGATTAGTTCATCGCTGGGCCGCTGACAAAAGAGCATGGGTTAGATGAAAGCGAGACTGACAAACCTTTGTTGGACGCTGAAGACTTCTTGGAGGTGCTGCGTTGTCACTGGGTGACCGATACCAACTTCTTCCCGTACGAACGTTATCGGCTATACGTTGCCACTATCCTCTTGCTGGCCGCGCTCACCGGTTCCCGTCCTGGGGCCCTGTTAGGCATCACGTACGGCGATATCGATCTGTTCGTACTGCGCGACAAGAAGACCGGTGAGGTCGCTCTCGCGCTCCAGCTTCGCCTAAGGAAGACCAAGTCACGACAGAAGCGAAAAAGACCGTGCGGGAGGACCCACTTCCGATCACGACGAGATGCTGACTCCCATGCAGGAAGACCTATACCTTCTTTCTCGACGAAAATCCTATGTTCTGCGTCATCTCCCATATCGTGGGTCTTGCCTGCAATGACAAAGCCTTCCGATTCCCCGATACCACCCCTCGAATCGTTTTGACTTTAGGAGTCCGCCCTGGTTTGAACTGTCAACCAATCCCGTGGCGCGACGAGATGCTGGACGTTCCAATCTTTTGCTTGTTAGGCTCTTCAGACCAAGGAACGGGTAGGAAGGCTGACGGGCCCCTTCCCTATGGTCTCTACCATGGATGGGTGAAACGCTTAGGAGAAGAGACCGGCTTCGTGCAAGTTCTGACTACATACTGCCTTCGGCGAGCGGTGGGCAACGCCATCAACGGTGAGCCTCGCTGACTTGGACCTAAGGAGAGATTCGCTAACTACGACAGACGACCCCAACTCGAACGAGGCGGTGCGCAATCTGGTCCTCGACCATGCCACTTCGATGATCTTCCAACGGAATTACCTCTCTCGCATGATTCGTTACGACACGCAAGCGGCTTATCGAGGTACCGCGTCGCGAGGGGATCTGATCGTTGCTTCTCACCGGATGAGTCGCATGATCGATCCACGCCGACCTCGCGGGCCCTCCCTTCAACAACTGCAGGATCTACGACAGGATGCAAGCATCCAAGAGCTGCGCCAGCATCAGCAGAACCTCTACGACCAAATCCGCGAAAAATTCAACTTCATTTACCGAGCAGAAGGTCAACCGATCTACGACGAATACCAGCAAGTCAAGTGGGACATCGATCGCCTGCTCAAACAGAAAAGGCGCGTACTGAAGGCGCAATTGCAAGCCGACTACGACGCGGCAGCTCCGATGCAAGACATGCTCGCGCAGATAACCGTCAACGACGCCGTCCTCTCCCCCGTTCAGCCTCCTCCGGCCCCGGTCAAGTATGCCTTCGAGGAACGAGCGCGCATCGCGCGGGTCTTCTTCGACCAGCCATCGTCCGCCAAGTTCGATGGAAACCTGGATCGGCAGGTCTCCATCATTGACGATTTGGTCTCGCTGTGCACCCGCCAGGAGCGGCGTCCTCGAAAACCCCGTCGAACGTGGGAGGATGATACTGCGACAAGCTCGTCGGATGACGACACGTCTGATATTGATGTCAAATCGGAATGCTTGGAATCCGGCGCGCCACTTCGATGTCAATTCCCACTCCAATGCCGGCCTTTCCAGTGTCTGCACTGCCTTGGCGACGCCACGCTGCCCTTGCGTGAACGACAACACGTCTTCGGCAGTAAATATTCGCTGCAACGCCACTTCGACCGGCACCATCAATTTCGGCCTGGCCAGAGCTGCCCATTCCCCAATGTTACTTGTGGGCAGCTTGCGCTCAAAAGCCTCATGCACTTTAAAAGTCACGCAGCCGGGGTCCATGGAATCTACATGTCCGAGAAATGCTAGTCTTCTCGCTTGCTATTTCAATGGATCAGGAGATATGCACATTTTATCGTCCTCGTCAACCGTTCTCCTCTATTTGTGATTATGGGTGTTCTTCTTATCTGTCACGGCTACCTAATAGACATCCTCCCAATCGATTTCCGAATCTCTCTGCCTGAGAATCTTCGCGAGCGAGCCCCATTCCGCTCCAAGCCATTCTAATGCTTCCTCTGTTTCTCTATCTTCAACTTCGTCTGATTCGCTGTCGTCTTTCTCTTTTGCTGCTTCCCTTCTGTATCCCGTAGTATTTCCTGCATTTTCCCTTACTGCGCCCGACTTCAGGTCGTTGCATACCTCACTCTCATTTCGAAGATCACTGTGAGCCATTTTCGCTGAACCTTGTGCTCGCTGTGGAGATGGGAAAGCGTCCCGGATCGCATCCTCGTTGCTCACGGGTCTCTCCAGCTTCAAATGAAGTAGCTGGGCTAGGTGCTGCTTCTCACTTTCCCATAATGGATACCGAAATCGACTTTCAAATCTTGCGATTGTCTGGGCGTGGAACAGGCGCCTTCGTGCAAGAGATAATTCTCGTTGGGCAGATGGTTTGCTTCGCTGGCTTTGCTTTGTACCAAGGCAGTAAGCTTTCATCCTTCGACAAACCATATCATTCGCACTAGTCTTCAGCACTTACTAATGAGGAGTAGTGGTCCGTCGAGAAGAACCGGCTGGGGTGCCCAAAGCATCCACTTCACTGCTTGTATGTTTTTGGCTTACGGCGGAGGGATCATCTCCCATTGTAGTTTTCTTGTTGGACATCGGTTGGAGTGAAAGGCCGTCAGGAGCAGCTGGGGGACTAGACCTGTGATAATAAAGGGCCGCACGATGTGCACGGACTCAGCTCGGAACCTTGAAGTAGCTTGTTCGATCATGAAAAGCAAAAATCGCCTAAGCCGTGAGATTGACATCCTTCGATCTTCATGAGCACTCGCAGCAGGTACACCAATAAATTAGATCCTGCATCAGCTACAAATTCTTCTCTGGAACAGTCTCGACCACCATCCGCCAGGACACTAAAGCCCTCTGCGCTGCCGTCTTCAAAAGCGTCAAGAGGTTCTCCAGAAGCCCGAGAGCTCGTGCCCTACTTGCTACGTACATTACTGGTGATTGCCATGAAACCAGACTCTAGTGAAGGGTGCATCAATGATCTTTACAGGCGTAGGTAACGCCGCAATCATATCCGCGTCCTCTTCTATTGTCGTCACACTCTCGCTGTCACTCGGCTCTCGCCTCTGGGAGCTGATGGTGCCTTTAGGCCATCGGTTTTGTCTTGAGGAGTCCTTCGCATGAGTAGGATAGGGGGCCTATGCCCAATCAATTCCAATTGCAGCAAAGCAAGGTCTGTCGACTAACCCTTGGTATCCCACAGAATATCGCCTCCTTCACGCCAATCCTGACTCCTTTGGTACCTCCCCTTCTTGAGTGACTCCAGAAGCTCACCTTCGCCGCGGTCGAAGGCTGACGTGAGCAGCCAGGGTAAACGGGGCGAGAAAAGGGAGCTGCAGAAATAAATCGATTTCCCTTTACTTACGGAACAGTCGTTGACAATTCTGGATCTCGCATAAACTCAAGCGAGACTGCTGACAACACACCTCCCAGGGTTGAAATCACATCCATCCGTGGTCTTGTCCGACAATTTGGCCCTCGTGCTCGACAGATTGTGCAAGAGCGCGCCTGCTGGCGTTTATTTCCTGCCTCCCTCTTTGCGTCAATAGATCCGGTCCGAGTGAAAAACATCAATCACTTTGGGCAGTCACTAAGCGTGGAGTGTTCGAGATACCGATATCAGCAGCATCATCGGAATCTTGATGGCTGCAGGGTACCGAGAGTTGTTGTGGGATCGAAGGGCATCAGATAAGTGTGCGATCAAGAATGGCGAGCGTCGCTCTCGATGGAAAACAAGTGGAAGAATCTCGATAGGCTGTGGGGAAGTGATAAAGAGAAGAGATGGAGCGCGTGCCTTGGAAAAAGATACAGAGAGGCAGCTCGGATGGCATGCTGCTCTCGGGACGGAGACCAGGGCGGCAAAAGCTGCCTCTGCCGGTGAGATGATAAAACGCGTCGTAAGAGATAATAAGAGGAGAGGGTGCGAAAGCACTGAACCCGGGATTGATGTAGCGGAGTAAGGCAAGACTGGCCGATCTCCGATGGTTCGTTGATGGTGAGTCCTGCGTAGGGACTCGTTTGCTGTGAAGGAGAATATCACTGCACATGTCAAACGCAAATCTGATGTTATTGAGATTCTCTGTTCACCGAAAACGATTATGAGTCGAGGAACTCTGAGATGAAGGATGTGCGAGATTGGGAGCCAACGGAACGCGATAGCGTTGCACTGCTATGGGCCAGAAGGCGGCAAAGCCATAGACATGCAATGTTCGACATTACAGCGGATGCGAAGGTAAGGGCTGAGTCGATCTGAAGGTGTGGCCTGTTATGATGCGGCGTTGGACGGATGGTGCCGGACGTCAAGGCCACAGAGCGATGAAGGGATGGTGGACATGCTGTGACTGCCGCCAGCGTGAAGAGATCTCGCCCGGCACTTCCCTGCTTGGGTGTCGGGTGTGCGTTTCGAGCGGCCGTTCAAGCCATTGAGCCAGCGGCTGCGGCTGGCCTCAAGGGTTCGCGTTACAATCCTCTCCCTTTGTTTGTGGGCCGTTCACCGGTCTCCGACCTTTCTTATAGACCGAGGTCAGGAAAGGCAGCGCTCGTTCAACGGGGAGATGACGAGAACGGCGATTGCGTGGGGTGTACGATGTTCGGCCGATGCTTGCGGCATTCTGGCACTTCGGGTGGAGCATTGGCGGCGGTGGCTGATGGTGGTAGAGCAATGGGTGGGGGAATCGCTTCTCGTTTGAAATCTGCCATGTACGCCTCGAGATGAAGTAGGATCTTGATGGAGCCGATGCAGGAACCAGTTGCCTGCGATTCCCTGTCGTTGCATACAGCCTTCTTATGAAGAGGCTGACTGGTCTCGCAATCTCCGCCAAGAAGCGATTTCGCCTGTGATTGGTGCCGATTGCCTTCTCGACCACGGCTGCCATCTCTTGCCTGTGGGTGGTGATTCTCCGCGTCCCTCGCTGGCTTCGCTGAGATCGACATAGTGATGTATCTCGTGACCTTGGCCGTGGAAATCGCCTCCTCCGCCTTCGTCGTGGCCTCGATGATCCCACCGCCGCGGGCGGGATAGGCCAGCGCGCTGCGCTGCTTCTGGCGATGCGCTTCTTGGGTCGGTTTTCGAACCTCGTGTCTGAGCTCGCCGGCGTGCCGTCCCTGGGATTGCGGGCATGGTGTGGGAGAAGTGAATGATTCGAGTCTCGGAAGCGTCGACCAATAAAAAAAGGCCGTTGCTCTGATTGCGAAGGAGTCGTCGCCGGTACTGTTGGGATTGCTAGTGGGATGCGAAAGTTGAGATTACCTTGCGCTTGGATGGGGGCAGGGGCTCTCACCGATTGCTGCAGCCGCTGGGAGTGGGAATCTATCGAGCGGTACTCCTGCAGGTGCTTCGCCAGCTGTGTCGACGTCCCCTGCGCCTGGATGCCAGCGCTGCACGTCGGTTCTCTCTGACCGCGTGAGTCCCGCCCCTCGGGCTTTGCTGGCTCCTTCGAAGGGTGGGCTCGCAATTCGGTGCGGCTCACATTCTTCCATTGTCGACGAATGGCTCGTCAATGAAGCCACTTCGAGCTCCTGGCCACTCGAGAGTGAGGGTGGGTTTGCATGCTCGAGGTCCACGGCGCAGTGACACAGACGACGGCAGTTCACAACTGATGAGCTTCACCTCTGCGCCTGCAGTGTTTCCGGCATGGCTTTGGTTGCGATATAATGTATGTGGGAACGATAGAGGAGGATCTGATCTACAGACACCAGAAGTGTTGATGTTTGGGACCAAGACCGAAAGTAAACATTCATGACCGATGATTGTCGACCCTGTGCGTTGAGGGGCCAGCTGTGGTCGCAATCACCACCTCCCGCCTGGAACAATCCCCGCCCCGACGGACCACCAGAGCGACCTGAAATCACTCGGTCAGTCGAGGCCTATCACTGCAGGGACGATGGTGAGAGGATCATACTTCGCCAGTTCGTGAAGATCCGCCTGGATGGTTCCGACATCCTGGAGTCAAGCCGTCCGGGCGTCCTCGGTCTTGGGGATGCGGCAGAGGTTGATGGCGGGATCGAGACCGACACAGCGAGCCGGAAGAGGAGGTCGCCTCGGGTCAGTCCGCCCTTGGCGCTCTCTTCGGGAGATAGGGCTCGACATGATGTTGAGAATGCTGTAGCTGGGATGTCCGACGAGGTGAAAGACCAGAACGTCTGAGACGATGGATGTTTGGATAGCGCGAAAGGACAGTGCCCGAATGTCTAGGGGGAGAGCAGTGAGAAGAAGCAGTGAGAAGAAGAGGTCTGGATATCTAGGAAGGGAAGTGACTGAAGCACTAGGTGGTGAGGCCTGGATGTCCGAAGTGAGAGATGACAGAATGTCTGGATACCCGAGAGCGGAGGGGGTCCGAGAGCTCGAAATGCCGAGGTTTGAATGTTGGAAAGTCGGCGAAGGTGGAGAGGTGAAGAGCAGATGCTGATGAGTTGTTGCAGCTAAGGAGATCATGCTTGGGCTTGATGGTGAGTTGATGATCTTAGCGGGCGCTCTCGATCGAGATGTGAGAGGAAAGAGATGAAACGAGGTTTCTGATAGAGGGTCGCAGGCGCGCAGGTGAGGCTTCCATTCCTCGGGAACTGCTGGTCTTCATTGGTGCTCTCGATTACGGGGTGAGGCGGAGGAGGAGGTGAGAAGTTGCAGCCGCGAAGCTAGGGGTTTGGCTTGGTGGGAATTGACAATCTTAGCAGGTGCTCTCGATCAAGGGGTGTAGATAGCAGGAAGGGAGGGATGAGAAGCGACGGCGAAAGAGAGGTGCGCAGAGGGTGGAGATCTTCCTGGTGATGGTTCGCACGCGGGCCCAATGTGAATGGGCGATGTAGTGAGGTTCTGATGTGGACGAAAAGCCAGGATGCAAGGTTCACGCATTCACCCCCGATGTCCCTTTGGGAATCTCACCGTCCTCCAGCGAGATGCAGCGATCTTGTCAGTTGTTGAAGGCGACGACAGTGAACGGCATTGCATGTGCATTGATCTGTTCATGCGGGCGAAGGAGCTCGGATCAGATTCGGTTGCGGTACAGGAGTCAAAGGCACGTGAGAGAGCGATAGGTAGGCGGACTTTGGGAGACCGATGGGGTTGATCGACGATTAAATCCAAGTAAGCAGACTTATTGTGCATGAACAACAACGTTACAAAGTGGTCCGAATACTTGGAAAAAGAACTGGTGGTCTTCGCGAAATGATCTAACAATTTGCATTTCACAGTAAGTAGGTCATCTCTCCTGAACAACTCAGCGCAATCCCTGTTTATGCACATCCACCTCTCGTGCATAGAAATGCGACTTTGATTCGTAAGATGACATTGCAGCAGACCTACAGATACGCCAAACAGAGGTGCTCCGAGGTGTTCAGATGCCTCCGTTTTTGCATCGTGGCTGTAGCATAGTCCTCGCTTTTACCAGAAAGGCCTTTAACCAAGACGATATTCCGCCTTTCCGCAAGGGCCGTCCGAAGAATGCGATTCAGGGACTTACCAAGTAGCAAATTCTACCTGTTCAGACCATATGTATACGGTACCGTATCGCGGAGACAGATCTGCAGCGGCGATCATTGTAATGAGTAATCTCTGTAGCTTCACTATTGAGTCTAGTGCGGAAGGAGGGAGGACACTCTCGGTGAGCTATCGAATTGATTTTGGCACTGGATGCTAGAGTAACTTTCATGTCTACAATACTAAAGACGAGAGCCATAGGTAATACATCTCGTGGTTGACTGACAGACAGAAGACGAGGTGTAGGTTACCCATTCCTCCATTCACTAGAACCAGCAAAAACCTGGAAATATATCCATATCTCAGTATCATGTAGAAAACAATCCGCCTTCCTGCCTTAAGCCTCACTCCAGATCGCAGAGTGGTTTCCAAACTTCGACGCCATGATCCAATCCAACGAATCTCTCGGTAGGCGCTGGACTCTCTTCACTCCACAAGCTCTCATCTCCTCGGTTTGCCCGGCAATACTTGGATACGGCGTGTCGAAGTTGAACGCGGGAGCCCAAGGATGAGTAGGACTGGGGAGGGTCGTCATAGGTGGCTTTGTTGCTTCTGACCCTACGCTGGGAGTGGTTGCCCCCAAAATAGCGATTTGGAGCTTGCGGTTGGCCGGCTCGCCAATAGTATCCTGCGACATCTCACAAAAGGTTGTGCTAGAGGCGGTAGACTGGGCTCTTCGCTGGTCTTGTCGCATTCTTGAAGGTGTGGCGGTCCTGAGGAACGATGCTGCAGCGTGGGTGGGGACGTGTTGGATGAGAGGCTCGTCACCCAATGTCGAAGCGTTGGAGTTGGTGGATCGAGCACATAGGAAGAGACGTAGAAAGCGTTGACGCTTGGAATGGTAATGCTCTTGCTGAGATCTATCCATGGCGGGCTTTGAGGGCGAGGAGCGACTTGGATATTTGCCTTTGGAGCTTCTAGAGTAAGGGGAGGGAAAGGTGAAATCGAAGTTCTTGGCCGACCGCTAAGATGAAGCTGGGTCCTCAACGGTATGTAATTGCGGCCTTGTGCTGTCTCTTGAGATATAGCTCTAAATACACCAGCAGCGGAGACGAGGGAATGTCCTCTAGATATACATGCAGCAAGCTTTGGTAATCTCTGGACGAGGGAGGGGACGAACGATGTAGAGACTCCTCCATATCATTCCTATGCTACAGCGTTTCGCTGCACGGTGGAGATCGCGCATGGTGGTGTAGGACGTGGCCAATGCCAGACCAGTGCTTGTTATCTGGCAAGAAAGCGTGCCAGACTGCTGGGTCTCTTATTGATACCGAAGTTGCAGCAATGCGATATTCTTTCAAGCCAGCAGTCTTCAGAAGGTTAACGCCCAGGGCCTTCGGTTCCACTTGATCGACGTCACATCCAACAAAGATTCCGTTTTGGAAAAGGAGGTGCCACACTTCGGAACAGGAAAGATGTCTTGACTGGAGTGTATGGAGAGCTAGCAGGCGCTGACTGACCCGGTATATGCAAAGTCTACCTATGAAGCTTGAGTTGACGCTCATCTCCCCGATAACGTCCGTAGTTTCCGCTTTTGGAAGGACGGGAATCTCCCTGGTGTCCTCAATAAGGTTGTCGGTACGGAACGAGGCGCTCTCAAAGTGCTTCGAGCTGCTTTTTGCCAAACACTCGCGCTCAATACTTACAGCAACAGACCTCACCGTCCATACGGAGAGTAATCCTGTAGGAACATAACGAGCGTAGCCGCCTGCTACAGAAAA
>JAABUX010008918.1_pt1 | contig 11470 bp, 31 predicted proteins | sample 5561851 | NCBI WGS metagenome assembly JAABUX01 (sample SAMN10711883, study PRJNA513361) | rock metagenome | isolation source: Antarctica rocks | place: Antarctica: Victoria Land, Richard Nunatak red sandstone | collected 2016-01-03 | reverse complement strand
CACTCCCTCAGGTTCTTGTATAGGCAGCGCGTCCATGTCCGCCCGCAGCGCAACAACGGGTGTGCCGCTGCCTATGGTGGCGACGATCCCATGAATAGCATACGGATACCTGCATGCCAGCAAGTGTGCTCGACGCCAAACGAGTGGGTATCTGCAGGTTGACGGTCCTACATGTGCTGCAAGACGGCGCTGCGCACTTGTATGCTACGCCGAGCTCGTCGAGGCGCCGCCGCACCGCCATTGAAGTCTCGGACTCGTTGTACAGCACCTCGGGGATCGCGTGAAGCTCCCTACGGACATCGATGATCCATGGGCTTGCCGCAGCTGCGGCATCCCTCACAGCAGCCAGGCTTGTCTCTGCGCAGCAGGCGGCAGACAGGCAACACAATGCCAATGCCGCCACGGCAGATTTGATCCGCATGGCTGCCGCTGCCTGCAGTTGCAGCGACGCAGCGGGGAATGCCTAGCTTTACTAACGCTTCTCACCGCAAACCTAGCGCCAGCCTATGTCAAAGCAACCTGACGCGAAAACGAACCGATCCAGGTTGTGCCTTCGATTTGTTGATCGGCTGCTGGATCGACGACCTGGTGTGATTAGTGCCAGCTCAGCTGGCAGGTGGCGATCAGTAAGGATGGGACTGTCCGCGATCAGACCAACAGGCCAGCAAACGCTCGATCAAGCTGCGTCAAGTTCATAATCCTTCGCTGAGCTGCAGTGGAAGGCCCTCCCTCGAGTGGAAGCAGGGTTGGGCATGCGGTATGCATTTGACATGATGGCGGAGCATCAAATAGGCAGCTCGATGCAGGCTTGAGCTTTTCGAAAGTTTGGCAAAGCGATCGGTCGGCATGGCCGCAACGACGTTGCCTGTGTTTGCTTCAGGCCCCGTGCCGCTCGGCTATATTAGGTGCACCACCCCCTTCTTCCCGGCCACCCCTCGGCATGCATCACCTCGCTGCTCGAGGACACCTACGAACCCTTCTCATCAATCTGATGTGCATGAGCAGGGACACGGCTCGGGGCCAGCTGATCACCGCCATCGACTCGGTGCGCCTCGTCCCAGCGTGTGCGCTATTGTTCCTGCCAGCTGAACCTAGTCACTCATGCCGAGGGGTCAAGCTGGGCCCGCAGAGGCGTGGCATGAAGATATGCGTGCTGGACCACAACGTCAGTTCCTTCTTGGGAATGATCACGGAGGTGGCGTTGCTGCGTGAGCACGGCGTCGAGCAGTGCGCCTGGTCAATCCCGCTGCGAAATTGCTGCCCCCGGTCAAGCACACTAATGCGCTCCGTGTGCTGTGCAGCTACGGCAAGCGACATGCTTGCCTGTCACTGTGAGTGACCGTCTGAGCCGCATGCAGGCTGCTTCACCTGGGACCGGAGCCGCTGGGGGTCCCAGGCGTCCGCAGCGTCCTGTACTTCGCGCGCCCCACCGCCGCCAATGCTGCACTGATAGCACACCAGATTAAGGCCAGCCACAGGTGCCGAACCAACAGCGTCTGTAACATCGCTGGAGTGCTGGGCCTTGAACATTTCTGCACACACCCACGCTTGGCATAGCCACGTAGGGTGTCAATGCACAGTGCTGAAGTTCCCTGCATTCGAGACCGCGCAGTGCGGGGCATCAAGGGCCTCTGATCCCGTTGCAGTTGCCTGATATGATGCGGCTATTAGCGGCTCATTATTCGACGCAGGGCGCAGGAGGAGCACGAGTTCTCGGTGCACTGGGTGCCGCGCAGGATGGTCGTCTGCGACCGCGTGCTGGCGGAGGAGGGCGTCGCAGGAGACGTCGTCGCCGAGGACTACCCGCTCGCCTGGATCCCCCTGGACAGCGACCTGCTCTCCTTGGAGCTGCCCTCCGCCTTCCAGGTGCTGCGATTGCATCGGCATCAGCCTCTTCGCTGAGTTCATGCCCAGCAGTCCACGGTCGGTCGCTACACGACCACGACACTTCCAGCTCCATCTGCAGGCAACAGTCGACAGTGGATGGATGGGCCTCCTGTTCGTTATGGAGCCAGAGCCACACATGCTGCGCAGGAGTTGACACAGGAGGGCGACCAGAGCTCCCTGTTCTACGTCGCCCGCGCGCTGATGGAGCTGCAGGCGTCTCACGGCGCGGCGCGGAGGGTGATGGGCGTCGGGCCCGCGGCCGCCGCGGTGCGCAGCATCATGTCGCGCATGCGGTCGGAGCTGGGCGCCGAGGCGCCGCCGCCCTCGCCGTCGGAGCAGGGCATCGACACGCTCTTCATCATCGACCGTGAGGTGACCACGTCGAGATGTATTCAAAAAAGCAGCTCATCGTGCGGAAGCTAGCCTCGGTCTGCTGCGTGCAACGCGTGGCCTGTCTGCACCGTGTGATACCGATTCGGATGCCAAGCTACGCAGGTGCAAAGATGAGTCAGACTGGCTGCCATATGACGGAGATTCAATGCGGCTGCATGCATATGGCTCCTCGTCTTTACGCTGGTCCTGCACATAGTGTGTTAAGCAAGTCTGACAGGGGTTGCTGAGCTCGTGCAGGTGGACATGGTCACGCCGATGTGCACGCAGCTGACGTACGAAGGCCTCATCGACGAGGTGTTCGGCATAAAGAACGGGGTCGTCCAGCTGGAGCTCGGTGCTGACGGTGCGTCACAGTGCTCTGTGCAGCTGAGGCCAATGCATGTCCTTATTCAGAGGCTGCAGTGATGCCTGTGTAACGCACTCGAGGCACGTGAATGCCCGGTGCCGCTTGTCTTGCTGTGTGAGCGAAGATCGATCCAGTCAAACCAGGACGTTGGTCCGAGTCACTCGGCAGAAGGCGGTCCTGAACTCGTCGGACAGGCTGTACGAGGAGCTGCGGGACCAGAGCTTTGCGGCGGTTGGCCCGCGGCTCGGCGAGAAGGCCAAGGCCATCCAGGTCAACTACCAGGTGCGCTGGGCACGCAGAACTTGTCAGCGGCACTTGCGATGACGAGCTGTGCAGGCATGGCTTCTATACTGACAGCCACACAGCATAAGGTCACGGTGCAGCTTGCAAGAACCCATGGCCTAAAATAGTCACGCTTTAGGATAGACCATTATGTGCTGATCATACTATGCCAGCGTGGCGGCTGCAGAGGGCGGACCACACTGGCGAAAGCTGCCGTGCAGGGCAGCAAGGCGACAGACCGCACGATGGCGGAGCTGAAGGAGTTTGCCGGGGAGCTGAAGGCGCTGCCCAACATCAGCCGCCACATCAGCCTGGCCGAGGAGCTGTCGCGCCGCATCGCGCGGCCGGGCTTCCGGGACCGCGTTACTGTGGAGCAGGCGCTGCTGGACGGCCACTCCCTGGACAGCACCGCGGAGACCCTTGAGGTATGATGGTCGCGTTCAAAGCACATGCTCCCAAGGCATGCACCGCTGCACACAACCGTGGCGCCGTCAACATGAGCAGCACGGTGTTGGCGGCCTGCTCGCTGATTGAAAGTTGGAGTGCTTGCTGTCTCAATAAGTAGGTGCCAGAATCCGTTTTGGTCACCTGCAAGAGTGAACTTGCACACACTCATTGTCCATTGCATGTCAAACCCCTCAAACTCGTAATCCGTGACGAGTGTCCCAGGGCATGAGCTGTTGTGTGCTCCGCCGGCAGGACATGATGTGTCAGGGCGAGGCGCTGGTGACGGTCCTGCGTCTGCTGGTACTGATGAGCGTCAGCGCCGGCGGCGTGCCGAAGAAGCACTTCGACGCGCTGCGCCGCGAGATCCTGCACACCTACGGCCACGAGAACGTCATCACGCTGTCGAACCTGCAGGACGCTGGTGCGTCAAAGCGGAAATATATCGTGCAGTTGTTTCCGCAGGACACGTTTCACAACGCAGTTGGATGCTTCAGCAGTAGGAACTGGAATGGTCCTGGCAAGTCACTAAGGTTTACTCTGAGGGCAGACGACGCACACGTTCCTGTGTGGAGCTGTTGATGAATAGCAGCTCTGAGCTGAAAGTGCATGGTGATTCACATAATGCTTGGTTGCAGGCCTGCTAAAGAGGCAAGACGGGCCTCGGAGCGCATTTGCAGCCATCAAGCGGCCTCTGCGGCTGCTGGTGGACGACGTGGACGACAAGGCGCCAGCCGACATTGCTTACACGTTTTCTGGCTATGCGCCGCTCAGTATCCGGCTGATCGAGGTGAGTCAGCATGTGGTTTCCACCTACAGAGAACATCTCACTGGGGACGACAAGGGACGAGAGATGAAACCTAAGATAAGCACGCAGGCTCAGAGATTAGCTTTGCCATGCAGAGGACTTCCGGATGTTCTCAGTGACAGGGGCGTCTTGCTGCTTGGTGACGCAGGCGGCACTGCGGCCCGGTCAGGGTTGGGCTACACTGGACGAAGTGTTCAGGCAGCTGCCGGGACCCCGCTTTGAGGTGCACCAGACAGTGGACGAGCAGGGCATGCCGAAGGAGACCGCAGCCCAGCTCAGCAAATCTAGTCCCGGTAGGCGTGCCTGCTCACTCATCACTCGTAATCGAGAGCCCACATGGCATTAACGCCAGCCTTTACACAGTCTTGACCATACACGTGCTGAAAGCAGGGTCGAAGCCAGCGCCGGGCCGGCGACGAGTGGTCGTGGTCATGTTTGTCGGGGGAATCACTTTTGCGGAGGTTGCGGCGCTCAGATTCCTCAGCAGACAGCCCAGCTGCGATGCAGACTTTGTCATCGCGACAACGAAGGTCGTCAACGGCAACAGCTTTCTGTCCGAATTCATTCCTAGCTCAGTCCAAACATGTATGGCACAAGCCGCGCAGCAGTAACAGATCGTTTGTTGACTTCATAGCAGTTGCAGCTCACATAAGTCTAACGCGCTCACAGCTTCACAGTGAAGTGTCTGACTCTGCTGCCTGTGACCATTTGTAAAGTCGATGCACCCGAGGACACGCAGGCCAGCACAGATCTTTACCACAGCATCACGGAAGGTGACAGGCGGCCAAGGCCGTGCAGCAGCGCGTATTGCCAGAAAGTTATGCGTTCTCTGCCTCGCAGGCATCGATCCAATCACTGTACACGTCAATGGGTTCGCTGAGATGAGTTATCTGCGTCGAATAGTTTGCCTACGCACATTATGGCTGTGCTCAGCACAAGCGGATGAAACATGTGCACTTGTGAAGGAGCCGCATGAGCCAGTCCAGACTCACCTGGCAGACTGTGCAGTTGACTGTGCCTATCTGCCGCTCCCAGTCGAACGTAGCTGACACGGTCTTGTCTGAGTTGCAGAACGGGCAACTGAAGAACTTCTCAAGCTTTGGCTTCTGCTTCTTCGGCGGGGGTTTACTGCTCTTCCGTTTCCCCATGCCACTGTCCTGACTGTCCCTGCCAGGCCTCGCGGCCGACCTTGGCCTGCTGCTTGGGCGCGCGAAAGCAGCACCTGCGGCACGTCTCCAGGCGTCATCCCAACATGGTCGCCTGGAGGGGACCTGGTCATGGCGGGGCGGGCGCCAGAATACGCGCCTGTCCTCGGCAGCTGGAGGGTATCCTGTTGCGTTTGCTGGCTGTCTTGAATTGTTTGCGCTGGCGTTTTGCTGCAGGCAGTAGGATGAGACGCTACCCGAACGAGCGCTAGAAGATAAATTTGAGCTTGTATAAAATCACGTCGTCTTGGCGTCCTGCTTCTCAAAACCCAAGCTGACAGGGATAAACCAGCGTAAATATTGAAGTGCGTTACACCTGTAAGCATAGAGCAGCAATCAACAGCTGCGGGAGCAGCTGCGAGGTTTGCTCGCCGTAGTGCGGCATGAGTACAAAGACCGTGGGCGCGACTATTCGCCTTTGCCGTGCCCTGACGAGCGATCTGTCTGCTAGCGTTCCCTTCAGACAGCTCGCTTCAAACACTCGGCCGCCAGGTGCATGCCCCTCCTCTGCCCGAGCATGTCGCAGCTGGTCCGGTCTCACACATACGTCCAGAACAGCAGTGCAGTTGCGGACAGAGCCCGGCCGCCCCACCATAGATAGGGTAAACTTATCCAGGCGACCTGCCCCGGAGCTACGGTGTGCAGCGCGTGCAGAGGCCTCAATGCACACCCGTTGCTGCTGCAGGACCGCCAGTCGTGCAGCTGCTGCGGCCCGTGTGCGACGCCGCAGGCGCTCCGGCGGGCTGGCAGCTGCAACCTGTGGTGCTGCCATCCTGGGCAGCCTCTCAGCACACTGCTGCAGCGCCCGCTGAGGCGGCCGAGGCGGCAGTCGCTGACGCGGCCGTGTCAGAGGACGACGAGGCAACCACCGGTGTGCGTGTGTCTGTCCATCGAGCATAAGCAATGCCTGTACATGGCAGTGCGTGTGTTATGGGCGGCGCAAGGATGACACAAACACCACGACAATTGCTGTTCAAACCTATCTCTTCGTGAGGACCGAATATTTGCCCTGAGCGCCGTTCCGCCACCGCACCGCACCGCCCCGTCTGTTTGCTGCCAACGATCACCCGCAATTTGGATCACCTTCTGCTCTGCGGATGCAGACGCAGATGACACGTCTGCTTCCAGTGCGGCGGACCTGCCTGACATTATCCGCAGCGCCACCGAGGGTCCAGCGGTCCTGTATCGCAAGGGCCGCGAAGACGGCATCTATCGCAGGGTGCTGCCCTCCCTCCCCGTTGGCGGCGTGTTTGGATGCGCTGATCGTCGCTCCTGCCAATTTCGTGCTCTTCTCGTGCTTCTTGTGCTTTTTGTACTCACTTCTGTTAGCGTCTGTGCTATGTAGAGAGGATCAGCAGGATGCACGTCGTTCTGAGTTGCTGCGAGTTGCGTATGCAGCATGCAACGTTGGTAACACGGTTTTTATCACCAGCGTTGCCTCCTACCTACAGGACGAACGGCAGGAGTTCACGATCGAGCGGCTGCAGAAACTGTATGACGAGCTGCGCCGTGAGATGCGGCCGCCGCGCAAACGGCCCAGCAGCCTCACTGTTGTCGACAGTGTTGGCCACGACGACGACAGCAGGAAGCCACATTGGTGATCCCCGACACACTGGAGGAGAGGATATTATCGCTCTGTGCAAGGGGTGCCTGTGTGCATGCTAGCAGCATCATTAAGCCGGCATCCTGAGCCTGCGTTCCGCGGTGGCGAGGATGTGTGTACATAGCTGCTGAGAGGAAGTTGCTGCCATGTCTGGTTGACGGAAGAGGTGACTCGATGAACCGTCGACCCTGAGGTGCAGCGAACATACCTTCTGGTCGACCGACCACATCTGCACAGCGTAGAGCAGGCTGCTGCGCGGTGCTGGAGGCAGATGTGCTGAGGGTGCCTGCGACCGTGTGATGACAGGTGGTCCGGGATGTTCAGCGGAGGCGACAGGTCTTCGTCGGCGGCCCCCGCGCAGCGTCCAAAGGGGCTCTACATGTTTGGCGGTGTCGGCGTCGGTGAGCAGCCCCAACCTGTGCTCCCCGCCATGGTGTAGTCTTCAGCTAAGACCGTACAATCCTAGCAACAGCGTCCCTGAGAAGGTAGTCCCGCTGATGGAAGCCCCGTCATTCCCGCAGGCAAGACGATGCTGATGGACCTGCTGGTGCAGAGCTCCCCTCCCGAGTTCAAGGTGCGTGTCTGGTGCTCTGGCTGCCGGACTGAATTACGCAAAGGCTGTACATGAGCAACTCGCTTCTGTCATGTGACGCCGCCGCCCCGACGTCCGACCCGTTGGCTGACGCAGCTGAAGCGGACGCACTTCCACGATTTCATGCTGGACGTGCATGGTCGCCTGCGCCGCCTCGCCGCGCAGTCGGACCCGCTGGCGCGCGTCGCGGACGATATCGCTGAAGATATCAAGGTGCATGACGCCGTGCACAGCTTCAAGCCCACCCCGGGACCAGGCAAGGGCTTCATGCTGTGTTGCCTGCCGTTCAGCCTATGGCTGTCCTACAACACATGGTAGTTCTTGAACGTCCGCAGCGTCCTCATATGTGTACACACCATTCATGAGCGGGGCACCGCAGCAACACTGACCGCTTGCAACGGAGCCACAGAGGTTCTAATGTTGATAACGGTCGGATGCATGCGCAGGTCCTGGCATTGGACGAATTCTTCGTGAACGACGTGGCCGACGCCGTCATCCTAGCGCGCCTGTTTGGGCGGCTCTGGGACCGCGGCCTGGTGCTTGTGGCCACCAGCAACCGCCGGCCGGATGCGCTGTACGAGAACGGCCTCCAGCGCATGCTCTTCGTGCCCTTCATCGACCGCCTCAAGGCAAGCACGCTGGCTTTGGCTGCATACAACTTGGTCCGAAGCATCTTTGCCGTCTCAGCTCGCAAGCGATGTTATGATTTTCAGTCTGACAATGCAGTCCTTAGACAATGGTCAAGCAGGGATTCCAGCTTAGCACCGGGGTGCATTCGCCGCATATGCTCTCATTTTCGTCCAGAGAGCGCGGCAAGGAACCGAAGTGATGGTTGCATGCATGTAGGTGGAGTGTGGTGAGCACGACATGGACTCACGGACGGACTACCGGAAGCTGGCGCATCATCACCGCGGCCTGTACTTCACAGAGCCCGACCGTGACGAGGCTCTGCACCAGATTTTCACAGAGCTCACGAACCACCAGCACATCGGCCCAGCTGAGGTCACCGTGCAGATGGGGCGTAAGCTGCCGGTGCCGGAAGCAGGCACGCTCGCTGCCTGCCACGGATGGTGAAATGCACGCTTTGTATGCCATACGATCTATGGGTATCATGCTGAGAGCTATGTTCAGCATGCAGGCGGCTGCATTGCATTCTTTCCATTCAGCGACATTTGCGGACGGCCCGTCGCGGCTGCCGATTACATTGCTCTCGTGGAGCGGTACCACTCGATCGCCGTCAGCCACGTGCCCATTTTTAGTGCAGCGACACGGCCGGAGGCGTACAGGTTCATGACGCTGGTGGACGTCATGTATGACCACACGTGCGCTGCCCTCACCAGTTGCCCCTCTGTGAACTTGTCTATCCGTTCATATGCGCGTGAATAACGATGATCTGCACATGCAGGTTGTTGGCGCCAATGTTTACCGCCTGCCGCATGACTGCAGGATCCGCTTCTTCTGCGCGGCAGCAGCAGAACCCTTTGAGCTGTTCGAGAACATCGTGACGGTCGACCAGGGTAAGGGGATGGCGAGCCGCGGCGCGAGTAAGGAAAAGCTCGATGCACTCGTGGTCGACGACAACCTCGGCTTCACGAAGGACCGGACCGTGTCGCGGCTGTTCGAGATGCAGAGCATCGAGTGCGGGCCCCAACTCCATTGCGCATCGCCTTTGCGTCATGTATGTGACGGACGTTGTACTTATGCGGATCGGTCTCAGTTTGGCTCGGATGTCTTGGTGGTGCTGGTCACTGCCCATCATGTGCTACTGACGTTTCTGGCAAGGACATTGAAACGCACCGTGTACTGGTTCGCCAGGTACCTCCTGGAGCACGCTGAGAAGCACGCGCCGGAGCTGCTCCTGGCGCTGCACGACCGGAAGGCCAGGGGTCGGAAGGCCACCTCGACGCCGCGCTTGCAGCGCGGTGGGTTGAGAGGAGTTGCAGGCGGAGGGTAGCCAGCCGACCGTGCCCAGAATGCGGAGGAGCTGTCGTTCTTGTATGTTGTGAAGACCCTGAATAACAATTCGGAGAATGCAGTTGACATCTGGCCACAATCTGAGTAAGCCGGCAGATTTGAATCTTGCCAGCTGGGCACTGAAAAGTGTCCTCGACTACTCCCAGCAATGGCAACCGGCTCACACACTGCAGGCACTTACCTCGCGCCGCACATGCAAGACGTTTCGCTATGCTGACTTGCCGCGTAAGCATCATGTACCTCTGTGGTGGTCAGGCATTAATGAGCCGGTAGATGACATCCAGGGACGGTCAACCGAAGCACAAGCTAGCACTTGAGACACAGCATCCCAGCACTGATCCCGACATCCCCACAACGCCTCGGAAACTACCAGGTCCGTGTCTTGTTTCCAACGCAATAGATGCAGGTCGGATCCCTCCTCGAGCCCCCACCCTCTCGCGCCCCGAGCCCTCTCAACTCCCTGTGACTGCAGCCTTCACCTCCAATCCGTCAGGTCAGCTATTAAGTAGTCAGGCATGATGGTGCCGTGCAGGCCGCGCATCTTATGTGCAGGTTTGGCACTGTCAGCTGGCAGTGGCGCTGGTACAGACGGCGTTCGTCATAGGCTCGGTGTACTTGAAGAGCAGCTTCAAATCCATAACCGGGCTCCACTTTCATCCAGTGATTTTTGCATTCTGCCGGGAAGCAGTCGCCGGGTGCGTGACGTGACGGTGGCGTTGTTGCTCACCTTGTGAAGCTCATCTGGTGGCCATGCTGTGCGGGTTCATCCTGCATTCTGTGCATGTAGGCCGATTCTATGCACCGCAGCGTACTTATGGACAGGTACCTGCCTCCGATGCATTATATGATACCAGCAAAGAAGCCTGACGAGACGTCGTCAAATGGGCGACGACAACTGCTTCTGGCCGATGCTGTGCAGGAGCTTGGCCAAGGCAAGGCGACTTACTTCAGATTTGCGCTCTTGGCGCATGCTTGTTTCTGAACCAGGTGCGGGGAGACCAAGTGATGCCTCTTCAGCAGATGTGTATCGCTGCTTCTGAATGCACGCTTGTGCACCTGACGCTTGTCGCTGACCCCCACGCAGCTGTTCTACATCCTGGGCATTGACATGTCCGGCGTGGTGGTTGCAACGTGCATGCAGCCGGCGATCCCCGTCTTCACGGCCATGCTGGTGCGCGCACCCCCATGTTCCAAACGCCACATGTACCGTGTTCTGCAGATCCTCAGAGCGCGCAAAACAACTGCAAAAGGCCTTACGACGGGCGATTTCATGAGCAGGGCGTGCTGCTGGGACTCGAGGCCGGCTCCTTCAACAAGTTTGCTGGGATTGCTCTAAGCGTCGTGGGCTCCATCTGCATGGTGAACAGTTTCGTCTTTGCGTGCCGTCGTGTCTGCCTGCCTCTCTGAGACTCTCCAGTGAATCAAAGACCTCCACGGCACCACACAGCACATGCAGGCATGAAGTCTCGCAGTCGCCTGTGGCAGGTGCTGGGAGGCGCTGCACAGGGCGAAAGCGTGTCTGCAGACGGAGGGTACCACATGCTGCTGGGCAACCTGTGCCTCCTGGGCAACACGCTCAGCATGGCAGTCTATTACTTGCTAGCTAAAAACCTGGTGCAGGTATGCGGTCGCGTCCTCTGGAATCATGCTATGCCAGCGCAGCAAAGAGACTTTTGCACCTGATGCAACCACACAGTCGGATGAACTGGCGAACAAATCCAACTGAGCAACCATCGTGCTGCGCCAGAGGTACAATCCGGTGTGCGTCGCTGCATGGGCCTATGTGGTCGCCGCAGTGTTGATGGGGATGACGGCGGTATCCACGGTGCAGCCGGCGGACTGGAACGTGCCGGGTACGCCGCGGGTCGCGCGTGCGAATGGCGACCTGCACGGCTCTCTGGCAGCGCACTGACGTGCTGACCAAGGCCTCACTGCG
>JAABUX010008917.1_pt1 | contig 11471 bp, 19 predicted proteins | sample 5561851 | NCBI WGS metagenome assembly JAABUX01 (sample SAMN10711883, study PRJNA513361) | rock metagenome | isolation source: Antarctica rocks | place: Antarctica: Victoria Land, Richard Nunatak red sandstone | collected 2016-01-03 | reverse complement strand
GAAACATACTGCTCATGCACATTCTGGCCACTCAAGAAGTCCTTGTGGCAATACACACGGTGGAACTGGGCCGGCGCCAGGCTTGGCGCCATGGAGGCTGATAAAACAAAACAATGCGCCGACCGAGCGCCATGGCTTCGGCAGAGCGACGAGGAAAAGCGGTCAGATCTGGCCAGCAGCACAAAACATGCGTCAGTCAACTCAAACAAGGAGAATGGAAGACAAAATGACATTCCGTGGGCGGCAAAAGCCGTATGGCGAAGCCGGCGTTGGGCCATCTGGCCTTGAGGCGGTTGCATTCCAGCAGGATGGCCCTCTGCTGCCGATGGTCTGCATTGTTGACCGCTGAAGCGCGAGCTGCGCTCAGCACTGGATGCCGGTGGGGAAGCCGATGCAGTGCGGGTTCTGATAGCTGCACAACATCTTCGCCGGGATGACGTTGCTCACGTACAGCGGCTTGGCGCCGTTGGTGCAGTAGACTTGGATGTCGACGGGCGAGTTTGGGTCCTGCGGCAATTATGGAAGCAAACTGAGGCGCATGCAGAAGGGACTGCATCCGTATCTGTCAGGTAAGCAGATGTATGATCAAAGGCCGGAGCCTGGGTAAGGTTGGATGTCAGCCTCAGGTCAGTCGCATATCCTACATGCCAGCGTCACAGGGTGACAAGGCATATGGCAGCCTCCCGCCGGCTATGTCCTCGAACGCCTGGCGGATGGCACGCGCCTGTGGGTTGTTCTCATCGTACTGCGTTGGCTGCCAGAAGCCGTCGCCGGAGCGCTTCAGCTGCTGCCACCGCCCGTTGATGGTCATGGACACGGCGGAGATGGGAATGCGCTGCTGCGTGATCATGAACTTGAGGAAGCCCAGGACCTTGCCCTGCGGTGACCGGCATCGCGCAGCGTCAGCATTCCAAGCTCGTGGGGTTGGCGATGCTATCAGTCGTCGAGGCAAGGTGTACTGGGTGCCGGACGTTGTCATGCAGATCATAGGCGCAAGCAGTCACAGACGCCACATCGTATATATTACATGAGCATTGATGGCGTAGCCTACTGTTGGGCTACGCTTGTGCTGCGCTGCGCGCTGTGGCTCACGATGGAGTGGGGGTCCATACAGTTCTAGGACACACACGTGGGGCAGTGCGCACCCCAAAAGCGAGTCCTGTCCCGCCACACGGCGTATTGAGCTGGTTGTTGCAGATGCCATTGGCAAGCGGCACCTGTGCCACACGCTGGCTTCTGTCAGTGCCCCCTTTCGGGAAGGTGCTGCCCTGCAAGGCTCGCCGCCATCGCATGTGCTGAACCGGAGACATAGGACCAGACGTCGCACCGGCTGCGAAAAGTCAAGGAATTGGAACCTCATCTTGCTGGCCCCCACTGGACAGGGTGTAGCATGATACTTGATTGGCCAATCCCCAAACCTGCATCATGAGGCAGACCTGAGTTATTCATGATACTCCCGCAACCATTGTGCTTGTCGTAAGTCAGTGCCAAAACGGACCCTGGACAATGAACACGGTCGTGTGCACGATGAGTGGCTAGCGCACGTCGTCGTGTCGATGTTCTGAGTTGGCATCGTGATCTCGTACGGCAGCGACTGTTCGCGGTCGAACCACTCAATGATGATGCCCGTACTGCAGCGGCAGGGCATATGGTATCAGCTTCAGGGTTTGACTGCGCAGCAGCACTGGCACTAGCATGTGTGAGCATGCCGATTCAACGGGGAAGCGGGGTTTCGCACTAGTAGTACATGTGCCAGCTGTGGTCGTATTTGATCTTTGCGTGCCAGGCCCACCCTGCTTGCAGATATCTGCCGCAGCACACCGTCTGTCAGCGGACAGCAATGCAGGACCTTCAGCGGGCCAGATGGTCAACAACACGACCGTGAAGGCTGCGCATTGACTTCCATACTTTGTCAGGGACGGGGCTATGACGCCTGAGCTGGCGGCAAGGTGCTGCCAGCCATGCAAGCATAGCATCTAAGCTGTGCTGTCCAGATGCAGACTGGACATATGTTGAACCTAGGGGCAGGGCGCCACACTTGATGTAGGAATGCGTCCCAGATCCCGCACAAAATGGGTTCGTAGCACGATTGGAGCATGGCTTGTACGATTGCGGCATATAGACGCGCAAACACATGCCTGCGTCCATACGCCTCACATCAGCATTGATCGATTTCATATGCCGGCACCGCCAATGAATGACTGAGAAGCTGGAAGTCAGGTATGACCAGTCAGCTCACCGCATGTAGCTCCCTTTTCTGGCGTGCCGAAGAACTCATTTGCAACAGCTGCGAAGGCACAAAGGAGTCAGTGCAGCTGCAGGCATACGTGGTGAGTCGAGTGGCTGCGAAGCTGGCAGATGGTGGGCTGTGTCTGGAGTAAGCCGAGAGATGCCGCATAGCTACGTACCAACGGGCACCACATGTGAGTTGTACCTGCACACACGGCATGCTTTCAGGTATTAGCATGACTCTTGGCAACTCGTCGCAGCTTGAGGACGTGCACTGCAGGGTAGAAGCGACAGAGCCGACTCACGTAAACGGCGGCATGTTTTGGGCGCACGCCATGCAGGCAACCGACTTTGGGTAGTTGACGCAGTTGTTCGTCCGCGCCGCCCATTGCACAATGTTGTACCTGGGCAGTCAGTCTCTGATCACGTGGCTGCGGTTCACGTTTCGAAGGCTATCACTGAAATGCACAGGCAAGCACACAGCGTCGCTACCCTATATTGCCAGGCAGGTGTGGAAATTTCGCGAGCAGTTGCTGGCTTCCAATGCCAGCATGTCAGCAACACTGCGCCATCGTCCGTGTCAGACTTCGTCTGTGTCAGAAAAAATATAGAAGCGAGAAGCGTACCATGTGCCTCTGCTGTTGACGAAGGGCTTGCCGGCCACGTATCTTTTCAGTGTGGGATCCACAATGCCACCTGCATGTGCAGCGCATGAGCAATGATCAAGGGCAGAAAAATTGACTCTTGAATCGGATGCCAAACCTCGGTGCAACGTAATGAAGGTGTGCCATGTGTACGCGTGCGGTAGTGCATCTGAGCCCGGGGGCGGTCGCAGAGGTGGGCGTTAGGTGGCGCTGAGCGGGCTCGCACCCGACGCCGTCCTGTACGGAGCCGCGCCGTGGTAGCCTGACAGGATCGGCGGCAAGGGCAGGTTCCCTGCGAGCAGGCCATGCCGGTGTGGATGCAAAGCCAGGGGAGGGGGAGGTACGTCGGGCTTACTTGGCTGCGTACGCCGCGTCATATCAGCACGGTGTCCGGTCGCAGACTGGGTTCGAACTATTCCGGAACAGCAACTGGTGCGACGAGAGCTGGTACAGAGGGGGAATCTCCAAAGCTGATGCCCAGTCCTACTTGCGCCTGCTTGCTCTACCAGATCTGAGTCTGCGAGACCGGCCCGCTCATAGGGATCACATGCACTCCTACGCCGCGGTTTCAGGTTGCAGTCGACCTGCTGTGCCGGCAAGAGCTTGCTCACCTTGCGCCTGCACGAGTGTCGCACAGGCGATAGCTGCAGCGAGGGTCGCCAGCAGCTGAGCCGATACCATGCTGGTGACTCCCGCACGAGATCCGGGGTGACAGCTGAGATACTAGTCACCTAGGGTCGCTGTTCCAGCCTGTGTTCATGCCTATGTGTCATGTAGCTGGCCCCCAGTCAAATGCCGCTCCCATCAATGTCCCGGTCGGCCTGCAGTGGAGAAAACCCCAGACCGCGAGCACGCACGATGTCGACGAGCCTCAGTCCACAGCAGACTAGAGTCGGCGGTGCACGTCGTGTGCAGCGCGCTGCCACGACCATGAAGCCTGTCGACCTATGGCGAAGCGAGGAGATGCAGCTGGTTCAGGTGCTGAGCTTTGCATCGCATGCGCTCACTCTGCATCCATCTAGACCGTGCATCGGCTCTGCCGTCCTCCAACGCAAGCTGCGAGTGGTCACCATCCCGAACTAGCTGCATCGTCGACCGGCATTGCTTGTATGCGAGACGTGGTAGCTCTTCTGAATCGTCCCTCCCCCTCCCTATCACGGGGCGTCCGCACACCTGACGCTGCCCTCGCGTCACACGCGCAGCTGCTGATCCCCGCTGAGCTCGCGCACGACACCGTCGACGCGTTCGGCGAGGTTGGTCAGCTGCAGTTCAAGGACCTAAACACCTCCAAAAGCGCTTTCCAGCGCACGTATGCCAACCAGGTACGTGAAATGCCGCCCTTTGGGCTGCAGCTCCATGCTCTTGCCTGCTTGCTGATGTCGTTGCAGCAGGCAACTGTACGATGCAGGCCTGTGCGCACTGAGTCGGCATGGTATTTTGATTGCCCAGCGGCACCTTGGCGCATGTGGCTGTGCGTGTGACTACAGGTCAAGAGGTTGGACGAGATGGCCCGCAAGCTGCGCTTCTTCGCAGACCAGGTGAGCCGACGGTCAAGCCCCACGACGCAAGTGCAAGTCGTCTCGGAAGCCGGGTTCGCTGCCCACAAGACACGTTGTAGACGTGCCGACGGCATCCGCACAATTCAGCCTTCTGCGGATGGCAACTGCGTCGCAGCGCCTGTGTCTCTCAAAGGATGCGGCTTCAAAACCAGGCTGCTGCGCATGTCGTAACCCTAACGTTAGCCCTGGCCCCGACCCCAACCTAACCCCACCGGCGCAGGTGGCCAAGGAGGAGCTGACGGTGGGCGGGCGCCTGAGCGCGGACCGGGAGCTGGGCCTGGACGAGCTGGACTCCAAGCTGGAGGACATGGAGCGCGAGCTGCTGGAGCTCAACGCTAACAGCGAGCGTCTCACGCGCAGGTGCGACTGCCCGCCTGACGCTCTTCTTGCACTCCTATGTAAACTGAGCACTGCCTGGTCTGCTGAAACGGCGACCTGGGTTTGGTCATGTTCGTGGGAGGCTGTGACACACCAATTGCAATAAGGTGCCAAGTTTGCAGCCTTAAATGCAGGCCATTAAGCGGGGCCCATGATGGGCAGATCTTAAGGAAAGGCCAACATTTGTTGCAGGACCGTCGCAAGAACGTCAAGCCTTAGTCTGATCTTGAGGTCAACCCAATGGATGCTCCCTGATGTCACCCTGCCCTGCCCTGCCCTGCCCTGCCCAACCATCCGCTCGTCACCCCGTCACCGTGCCGGCTCTTCTAATCCTGACCCGGACCCTAGCTTTAACCCCTAACCTGACTTAAACCCTCATCCAATCCCGCGCAGCCACGCGGAGCTGCTGGAGCTCCAGCTCGTGCTGGAGACGGGCGCGCAGTTCTTCGACGACGCCGCCCAGAGCGCCAGCGCCGCGCACTCGGAGCGCGCCGACGATGCAGGTGCGTGCCCGCTCCACAAGTGTCTGATCGCAGTGAGGCTTCACCAGGCATCGCAAGCTGCAACTGCTGCACCTGTTATCGATGCATATGCTACAGGCCATGCTTGCCCTTGCAACCCTAACCAATCGAGCTCGATCCTTTGGATCCGAGCAATGTCCCGTCTGGCGACCATCAGCTTGTGAGCACCTGTTTGTGTGCATATCCGCGCAGTGTCCAGCGAGCAGATCGACGCGCCGCTGCTGCCGCCGGAGCCGATGGCCGAGCCCAAGAGCGTGCGTCTGGGCTTCGTGACCGGCCTGGTCGCCGTTGACAAGCTGCAGGTGCTTTCCCTTCCCGACCATGAACAGAGTGCGCTGTGCTTGTGCATAAAGCACTTCAGGCTCTTTTCGCGACTCTGATACGCATGTCCTCGACACCGGCAACTGAACACAGCATGCCTTCTCTCCCCTCGCGACGCTCGACCTCTGCACCGCCTCGGTGGTTGTGAGGCATTACTGCGGACTTCCATGCAACACCCTGTGTGCTGTGCTTCAGGCGTTCGAGCGGCTGCTGTTCCGGGCGACGCGCGGCAACATGTACCTGCGCCACGCGACGGTGGGCACCGTGGTGGACCCCATCACCGGCGACAAGCAGGAGAAGGCCGTCTTCGTTGTCTTCTTCGCCGGCGAGCGCGCCCGCACCAAGATCCTCAAGGTCCGCCCCGCCTGCTGCAGGCGATGCAAGCAAGTGCATTCCTGTCTTCACCCCGCGGCTTTGCTGGTCTCAACGACCGCACCCGCAGCTCAGGGCTTTTTCACGCAGTAGCGCGCTGTTCGGCAAGTCGCTCGGTCACACGATCTGGCGTGCACGTGCCCTCTCCATGTGCTCAAGATCTGCGTTCAGCGCGGCGGCACCGCATCAGGGTGTCGCCCTGGTCGCTGCTCCATAATGAGCTTGTGTTAGTCGGCATATGCACGTCTTGAGACGCTGCTGCACAGATTTGCGAGGCGTACGGCGCCAACCGGTACCCTTTCCCTGAAGACCCTGCGCGGCGGCGCCAGATGATGGCGGAGGTCACCATGCGCCTTCGGGAGCTGCATACCACCATTGAAGCTGGTGCGCACCGGTGTAGCTCCTATGATCGGCCGACATGCCTTACGGCGCTGGTAGAAAACCTGACTGTCTGCTCCGGCACCTCTGCGCAGCTCTTCGGCTGCATCAGGGCAGCTTGCAGGTCGAGTCGCACCCTTCCACATCCTCGGTAAGGTTGCTAGTCCTCGTCTGTTGGCGCTGTATGCACCCGTCATCATGCGGTGCTCATCTCGATTTCTTGAGCATGTGCGCAGGCGAGCGGCAGCGAGACACGGTGCTGCAGAGCATTGCGCTGAACCTGGAGTCGTGGAGCATCCAGGTCAAGCGCGAGAAGGGTGTCTACTACACCCTGAACAAGTTTTCTGTGGACGTCACGCGCAAGGTGCTCGCCGTTACCTTGCACGGAAAAAATTAAAAGTCTGAGGTGTGAGCATCTCATGTCTACACTATGCCCTGCGCAGTATATAGCACATGATCTGCGGACGTGTTCGTGGACCCAAATATGCTCTGCGCAGGTGCTCGTCGCAGAGGCGTGGACCCCGGTCAGCGCACGCGACCGCGTGCAGGATGCCCTGCGCCGTGTCTCCGACTCCTCCAGCGCCACGGTGCGGCCTGAACCCTGCTTCGAACCTCAGCATTCGCTCAAGCCGCCTTTATCTGGAGCACGTGCAACCCTGGTCAATCTTATTGCACTCTATGGTACCGCACAAATTTTCCATGCAGCGCACAGTATCGGTGTTGGCTCATGTACGCATATTCGTCAAAGGCGATGGCTCGACACAGACGGCGAACGCTGACAACATGCGGGTGCAGGTGGGCGTGGTGTTCACGCCGCTGGTGACGTATGAGAACCCGCCGACGTACTTCCGGACCAACAAGGTCACCTACGCCTTCCAGGAGATCGTGCGCGCCGACACTCTCACTCTGCCTTGAAGCCTGCATGGCCTCACGAAGTTATCCACTCAACCAGGAGCAACAAATGCCTGTTTGGCCAGATGTTGCGGCATGCAATGGCAGATAGTTCAGTTGCCGAAGCTTCTGATTTGCAGGCGGGTTAAATTGTCTCTGAGGCACCGTTTCCGGTACCAACAGGGTCCTGTGGGAAAAGCCGGGTGCGAAGTCCTGCATCCCTGCAAATGCAGGTGGACGCGTACGGCATCGCGCGGTACCGGGAGGTGAACCCGGCGGTGTTCACCATCGCGACCTTCCCGTTCCTGTTCGCCGTCATGTTCGGCGACGTGGGGCACGGCGCCATGATGCTGGCGCTCACGGTCTGGCTGGTCGCCAACGAGCGCAAGCTGGGCAAGCAGGACCTGGGCGACATGTTTGACATGATCTTCGGCGGTGCGCACGCTACTGCTCATTTCTGCCGCATGCTGCCAACATGGCGTGGCATTGAGGACAGCTCAGATCATCATGTGGTGGTGGTGCATCGCGTATGTTGTGCGCTGACTTGCGGTGTCTGCATCTGCCCCCGTGACATCCTTCGAGGCGCATTGTGTCGTTATCTTGGGCTTGAGAGGTTGCAAGGTTGGGCGCGCATGGTCCCACAGGGCGGTACGTCATCCTGGCGATGGCGATCTTCTCGCTGTTCACGGGGCTCATCTACAACGAGGCGTTCTCCATACCGCTGTCCATCTTCGGGCACACCTCCTGGCAGTGCCCCAGCGACCCGTCCATCTCCCTCATCGACATCCGCACCAACGAGGAGCTGTGCCCGGAAGCCTACACCACCGGCCTCACGCAGGTGCTGAGTCAGCCTCATGCTCTGGACGCTCTGCCGTTGACAGCCTTTTGTTCAGAACCTGGTTGGCTTTACACCTGGATGGCTACTCATGTGCTGGTTCGATATCGGTAGATGTCAGCACCAGCGACGACACTGCCTGCCATTGTCAACCGCATGCCAGCGCTTTGTTCGTACATGCAAACGAAGCTCGAACCAGTACACGATCCGTCAACAGATCGGCGGGCCGTACCCGCTGGGCGTGGACCCGGTGTGGCACGGCTCGCGCACGGAGCTGCCGTTTCTCAATTCCGTCAAGATGAAGATGTCGATCGTCCTCGGTGAGCTTTCCGCACTGTGCAATAGTTGCTTTTTTGCGGTCCTCGTTCGTTACACGAGTGTTCCTCAGCATGTGAAGCTCCCGGCGTGTTCAGGCCATCGGTTTAAACCGCACGGAGGACCGCGATATCTTCATCCTCTCATGTAATAGTTTGCACTGCGTGCTCACCAGTGCTCCACATGGTTGCAGGCGTGATCCAGATGAACCTGGGCATCCTGATGTCGCTGTTCAACCAGCGCTACTTCCGGGACAACCTCTCTACCATGTGAGTGCTTTACTGCACCCGTCGTCAAAGCCAGCGCTCGTTCCTGCCATACTCGTCCTCGCACAGGCATGCATGCGGAGCTCATTGTGCAGGGTAATGAAAGCTCGTCATGGTCACAGTTTTGTGTGCTGAGAATTGCAATTCCTGCTTGTTTGTCCACAAGCTCACCTGCAGCTGCAAACCCCACGCAGCTTCAAGTCAATTCTGACTGTGCTGTGTCTCCTCCCTGCAGGTACGAGTTCATCCCGCAGGTCATCTTCCTGAACGCCCTGTTCGGCTACCTGTGCTTCCTGATCATCCTGAAGTGGGTCACCGGCAGCACCGCGGACCTGTACCACATCATGATCTACATGTTCCTGAATCCCATGGACATCGACTGCGGCGGCAAGTGCACCGTCAACCTCATGTTCTGGGGCCAGAGCTTCATCCAGGCACGCGCCTGCCACGTCTGCTGCGTCCATGCCCCCCAAACCCCGTCTTGTTCCAGCCGGCTCCACTGCAACAATGTCATCGGTTTGACAGCCTCCGTGAACATACCCCAGACCAGCATCAGCGCCGCATGTGATTTGTGTGTTTGGACCCTCCCTGCTTGCGGTCCGCCTTGCTTTGGCTGGCTGTACATCCCCTCGCGTCCGACATGATCCGTCGCTTCTGCAGCCTCTGCTGCTGGTGATGGCGCTGGCGGCGGTGCCAGTCATGCTCCTGGTGAAGCCCCTGATTCTGAAGAAGCGACACGAGGCGCGACACACCATTGCGGTGCGCATCGTCCATCCCGCAACTCCACATCGCTTCTCCTTGCTTCGCCCAGCAATGGTGCTGTGAACTGCGCGGGTCATGGCTTTGTCATGTGACGCACCACATCTGCGCTTGCTCATGTTAACCGTGCATGTTCTGGAGACAAATCATCGTCGATGCACCGGACAGCGTGTGTTTTACGGGGGCAAACCCGCTGACGCATCTGTGCAGGGCGCGACATACGGGCGGCTGCACGAGGAGAGCGACCCCGAGACGCCGGTCGCTGCTGGCGACGGCGGCGAGGACGGAGGCCACGCGGCAGGAGACAGCCACGGCGAGCATGGTGAGGGTCAAACAACACACATGCTGCAAAGCCAGTGCACTTGCGTCCAGAAGCCTTGCTCTGAAACTTCACAATGGCAACCGCTCCGATGGCGCCGCAGAGTGGCTGGTTGCATTATGACCCGTGACTGCACCTTTGCTTGTCACATCACGTCAGTCGGCGATGGGCCTGCAACATGTCTGGCCAGTCGTTGCTCGGCCTGTGAACCTCTCTGAGCGGACGAAAATACAAAACAATACTGAAAACATAACCACTCGGAATTGTAATACAGGTAGCTTTATCGACTTGAGGTGAATATACTTACTTTATTTCTTGGTTCGCTGCGCAGGCGAGTTCGACTTCAGCGAGGTCATCGTGCATCAGATGATCCACACCATCGAGTTTGTACTGGGCGCGGTGTCCAACACGGCCTCCTACCTGCGCCTGTGGGCGCTCAGCCTGGCGCACTCGCAGCTCAGCGCCGTGTTCTACGACCGCGTGCTGATCACCGGCATCCAGCAGACCATCGCGGGCCAGACCTGGGCGCTGTTCGTCGGTGCGCCTCTCCGCCCTTTTGGGCTTAGCGTTGCCAGCACTGCATTTTTCGACTGGTTGTCAAAGCAGAGGTCGTCAATGCGCTTTGTTGTGATCGTCGTCGGTGCAAAGACAGCCTGGCTCATGGGACCGCTTTTGAGCGGTGCCATTGGAACCGTACAAATGTTGAGGTTGTTCCTGCTGTTCCAGTGGCGCTGTATCTATGCCTTGCGTCTCACTGTGCGTGCTGCCTACGTCGCAGCATTCTTCGTGTTCGCGTGCGCCACGCTGGGCGTGCTGATGGTAATGGAGACGCTGTCGGCGTTCCTGCACGCGCTGCGGCTGCACTGGGTGCGCCTCTGAAATTTGTAATGAGGAGCTTTTGGCTGTTGTGGCGTGTGCTCTGTTGACCTGCTGGGCAACACCTTGTGCTGGAGCTGGCAAAGGATCCCATGCCCAAGTTCGCATCCTGGTCTACGCAGGTCGAGTTCCAGAACAAGTTCTATCACGGCGACGGGTGCGCACCTGACCATGCATTGCAGCCGTGAAGCGATGCACCGTCATCAAGCCTGTGCGGCTGACACCCTGCTTGTCTCCTATGCGTCACGTCTGCTGTGCTGAGTCATACTGTACGCTTGCGCAGGTACAAGTTTGCGCCGTTTGCTTTCAGCATCGTGGACAAGGAGGAGCTTTAATCGCATCCCGGCACTGTTTGCCGGACTGTCAGGGGCAGAGGGGTCTGCTTTGGCTATCGAAACGCTGTAACCAGGTTCACATATAAGACTGTCTCGCCATCACAGTGTCCGAGCAGCACTTGAGCAGAACTTGCCAAGTCACCGAACCGGGCCACAAATTCCACAGTTTGAATACAGCTTTAGCGTCATCGCGAACGGGACACGTGTTCAGCGAGTTCAGACGCAGGCTCATGCATAGCGGCAAGGGACACATCTGAGGTGTCCTCTGCGGATGGTGCACTGATTGGGCCTGTGACATTGCATTGCTAAAGTCATCGCTGGTAGCGCCAACAGCGGCTCACGCCCCCTCCCACTGACGTCACGGAGACCGCGGCGTCCTTGCTGCGCCAGTGCCGGTCGGACGACGCCAAGCATTGGCAGCTATCAGCGACTCAACGACGAGGATGCTACTGTCGAGGGCGGGGTGGCTGCTA